>Ga0214473_10010961_pt1 | contig 10646 bp, 10 predicted proteins | sample RVTome_7_FD_203509 | JGI IMG/M metagenome (GOLD analysis project Ga0214473, IMG submission 203509) | Soil microbial communities from uranium-contaminated site in the Upper Colorado River Basin, Wyoming, United States - RVT98D197 | ecosystem: Environmental > Terrestrial > Soil > Contaminated >... | reverse complement strand
ATTGACCCTTCAAAGGCCAGTAAGGCGACTGGAAGTACATCCTTGTTGACCCTTTCTCTTATAGAGGATTCCACATCACTTAGTGTTCGATTCGGTTGTAAGTAGGACCATTCCCGGTAGAACCACCCGGCCAGTGTCGGAATAACTTCCTCGTGGCCAGCAAGATACGTTATGTTCATATTATCCTCTGTCCACTAATACGGGGCTCACCCGGAGCACGATTTTTGTATGATGCGTTAGAGCTTCTTGTTCGAAGTATCATTCTCCCGCTGTAGTAGAGATCTGCAACGTTCGGTAATTGTCCTCCAGGGCATTCCAACCCATATGTTCCCAGAAACGTTGTCCCTGAATGTTAGCGTCCAGGACAAACGTGTTACATTTTTCTATTCCGGCTTTTGCGAGGGAAGATAAGCTCCGTTTGATCAAGGCTCGCGCAATACCCGCGCGTCGGTAGTTCCTGCTGACAGCGAGATGACGGAGGATGCCACGGCGGCCTTCGTGGCCACAAAGGATAGTGCCGATGATCTGATCTCCGTCGCAGGCCACAAAGCAAAACCCCCGGTTCCGCTTGAGATAGATCCTTATCGCTTCCTTTGAGTCGGATTCCTCCAAGTCAAGTCCCTCCGTTTCCTTCCAGAGTGCGTAGACCCGAGGGTAATCGCCAATCTTCATTTGCCGAATCGTGTCATCCATGTTTTTCTAGGAATCGGTCCTTTTACTCTTTGTTTAAAGCCACGTTAAATGAGAATCTAACACCCTTGTATGGGGGGTGTATTCTATTCAACGATTCCAAACTCGAATCATCTGTCTTGTGGTATGAGAACCTTCGGCAGATCTTTTGCTTTATTGTTTTGCTGTCCCGCCCAACGTTAAAGGCTCACCCGGGGGGTCCATTCTGGTGCATCCGGTGCAGCGTCTCCTATTAAATGTTAGGCTGCCACTGTCTGAATGTCAGACGGAAGCCTACTGAGAACAAGTTCCTTAAGCTGCACTTTTTTGCTAGCGTTGTCGATATCAATGCCTACTAAATTGCCCTCGGCATCATAGTCAAGCACAATACCTTCAGAGATCTCTCTACTGTCGACACTTGTTTTCTCAGAGAGGTCGATATAAAGAGAATCAGTCTCCGGGTAATAATTAAGTTTCATGGCTTAAACCCTCTATCATAACTCCCCCACACCCCCTCTTAATCTTAAGAGGGGGGATAACACCCAGACAAAACCTAAAACCTAGAGGAGCCATCTTTATTCACTTGTTTCCAATAAAGATCAAGATTAGTTTCGCTTTTGAAGAGGGTCTTTGATCTTTCACCCATTTGGGATTGTAATATACACCATATTTAGGAATTAGGGAAGGGAGAAAAGAGGTTTGACAAAAGAAGAAAATCTTGCTAAGTGTTCAAACACCATATAAAGACTTGTTTGCTGAGAGACTGAAAAGGAGGAGTGATGAACCTGATTGAAGCGATAAAGGAAACGGTTCAGATGGAAATCAGACCCAGCTCGGAGGGAGTGGATTATCTCGAAGCGGTCATTGACAGGAAGGACTTTGAAGTGCTCCACACTTTGTTGAGAAAATATATGGGTCCCGCAGCAAAGGAATCTGGAAAAGATCCGGAGTTTCCGAAGGACATTCAGGAACTGGTTGATTCCCTGGGTGGTTTGCGAATTGAGCAATCCTTCTTCTATCGAATCGATGGGAATCAAGTTATCTATGCCGCTCTATGGCCCTGGCAGGCTAACCCCAATAAGATTACGTTGAAATCCGGGGTGATAGATCGGTCTTAACAGAGCGATGATTTCTTTCCTTGCAGTTGATGGTTATTGACAGACTATTCCCTTTTCTCGTATATTCAACCCGTTCAATCGCTGGTCATATCAATAGAATAAACAGGAGATAATGTATGAGAGATTCCTTCGAAATAGAGGCTTCCCCGATTCTACCGGAAGAGATTAAAGACACATTTACCACGGATGTAGTGGTAGTGGGTGCGGGAACATCCGGTAAGGCTGCGGCGCTCTCAGCCGCCGAAGCAGGCGCCAGGGTAATCCAGATTGATAAGCATACCACTTATAGGTGGAGCGGTGGACTTATTGCCGCCATCGACAGTAGACTCCAGAGGAAACTGGGGGTCGAAGTAGATAAGGATGAAATCATCCTGGAGCTGATGAAGTGGGGAGGAAACAAGCCCGACCAGAGACTAATCAGGCTATGGGCCGACCACAGCGGCGCTGTTATGGACTGGCTGATGGACATGACCGATGCCGGAGGGATACAGACGATTCTGTACCAGTGGCCGCGCCCGGCCGGCTTCGATCCAAAGACGGAATACTATCCGGAGTTCCCGGTGGGCCATTCGCACACAGATGGCACGAACAAAATGCTCAACCATAGTCTTGCCCTAAACTGTGTGGAGAAACATGCTTTAAGGCTAGGAGTGGACATCCGTTACCAGACCAGGGCAGTGAAACTGGTCAGGCAGGGGAAGGGCAGGGTTACCGGTGTTATTGCCCGTGATAAAGACGGTCACTACATGCTTCTCAACGCCCTTAAGGCCGTATTGCTCTGTACCGGGGATTACGGAAGCAATCCCGCCATGATGCAGAAATATTGCCCCATCGCGGCGGAAGTCGCACGGGGAAATAACATCTACATGATCCGGAACGAGGACCTCAGATTGGCGCCGGAACCGCTGAACGTCGGTGACGGCCATTTGATGGCTATGTGGATCGGGGCGGTAATGGAGCCGGGCCCGCATGCACCGATGTCCCATGCCTCCTTAGGTCCCGCCGGTTCCACACCATTTCTCCGGGTGAACACCGAAGGTTTACGGTACGAAAATGAAGACGTGCCCGGCCAGAGCATCGCTAATTCGCTAACCCGCCAGCCCGGCAAGAAGGTCTGGCAGGTGTTCGATGAGAAATGGGAAAAAGAATTGCCGAGAATGGGGATCGGCCTGGGCAGGTTCTATGAGGCGAACGACTTTGTTCGGGAGCGCTTTAGCCAGTTTGCGATAAAAGCGGACTCCCTTCAAGAGCTGGCACGAAAGATAGAGGTACCCTTCGAGACATTCAAGGCTACGGTAGACAGGTATAACGAACTGGCCAGGCTGGGGAAGGACCTGGATTATGGCAAACGGCCTGACCGCCTGACAACCATAGAAAAACCCCCTTTCTATGCAGGCTTGATCATTCAGGAGTTCCTGGTTGTACTCGGCGGCCTTAACACGAACAGCCGATTGCAACCGCTGGATGAAGATAGGAAAGTTATCCCGGGAATTTACCTGGCCGGGAACACCGTGGGTAACCGCTTTGCGGGCGATTATCCCACGATGTGCGCCGGTCTCAGCCATGGCATGGCGTGGACTACCGGCCGTCTGGCTGGGTTGAGCGCCGCTGCCGAGAAGGTGTAGCTCCAGCTCTTTCCTTACCCTTGCCCTCCGGTAAATAACGGCAGCGGTGACGGCCGTTGTAAAAGTTCCCCCTGCTGAAGGAACTTTCAGGCTTGCCTATTGAGTCTTAATGGACAATTTTTTCCCATTTGTTCAAACTGAGGTACAAAATTCGTCACTTTGTGGCACTCTATATTTGAAAATATTATTAAAAAAACAAACAGTTATATATTGTCCAAGATTTGGCACATTCTGTGCCTATCAAATTCCAAAGAATTCTTCAAGGGAAGAAATCGTCACAAAGCGCCCTTCACAACATAATCAAAATTGAGTTTTGGCGTATAACGCATAGAGTCGTGGACATCCATGATTTCCATCTTTTCCAGAAAAAATTTGCCAAAGATTCGGCAAGACATCCTTCGCGGGGTATATGAAGAAAACCTTATCATTCTTGGCAGGGGGCGACCGCCACTGTCACGACACAAACCCTTTCTTCTGAAGAAAAGTCTCTTGTTTGTAGCAGTCTGTCTCGTTGCATTCCTGATGGATGGTCAATACAGGGGCTCTTCGTTCTCACCGCCGGAACTCACTGCAAATATGGGCACAACCCCTTATCTTCTTCCCATGGCCAGCGTTTCTTCGGAGGGTAAGGAGGTGAATACTTCCGAGTTCAATGCCTTTGAGACCAGGCGAAACGTACCGCTCAGCCACATGTTGGGTCTGAAAATCAGGACGATCATGATCGACCCAGGCCATGGGGGAACCGACCCGGGTACCCTTGGGAAGACGGGTACCATGGAAAAGGATATTGCGCTTGATATTGCAAAGAGATTGAAAGCCCACTTGGTTCAAAGTGGCTGGACCCATGCACTCTTAACAAGGGAGGACGATTCCTTCGTGCCTCTCCAAAAACGGGTCGCCCTTGCCGGGGAAGCGAAAGCCGACCTTTTTATCTCGATTCACCTCAATTACCTGCCACGCAAACCCATCAACATCATTGAGACCTACTATTTTGGACCTTCCGATGACAAAGAAACGCTTAGACTCGCCGAGCAAGAAAACGCGGGGTCAGAATATGGACTGAGCGATTTCCGCGAAATCATGGAAAAACTCGTCAAGACTATGAAGCTTCAGGAGTCCAAGGAGTTTGCTAAATCCATCCAAGCGAATCTGTTCCTGAACAGCAGGAAGCACAAGGGAAACGTCCAGAATTACGGAGTCAAGAGGGCGCCCTTTGTGGTACTTCTTGGCGTGGATGTGCCTGCCGTGCTTGCAGAGGTCTCTTGTCTCAGCAATGAGGAAGAAGAGCAGGAACTCAATACTGAGACCCACAGAGAGAATATCGCCACCTATCTCGCAGCCGGCATTTTTGATTATCTCAATAAAGGAGCCTTTGCCCATGAAGCAAAAAGATGAGCAGAAGCAAGACGATGTCCTGTTTGTCGGCATCGACCTCGGAACATCAAAGAGTGCGATCTCTTCGAGTAATGGCAAGCAGGGATGGATCGAGAGCTACGTCGGCTGGCCCAAGGACTTTATCGCGGAGCAGGTTGTCGGCAAACCCGTACTCTTCGGAGCCGAGGCTCTGCAGCACCGACTTTCCCTTGATCTCTGCAGGCCCCTGGAACGGGGGATCATCAAGGAGGGGATCGAAAACAGCGAGAGGGCAGTCAACGAAATCATCAGGAATCTTGTTGATCTTGCAAAGCCTGAGCCCAATCAAAAGATTCATGCGGCGGTGGGGGTACCCGCCGATTCACTCAAAGTGAACAAACTCGCTATCCGGAAAGCAGTTGCCGAATACGCCCGTGCCCTCATGGTGGTATCGGAACCCTTTGCGGTTGCCTATGGAATGAATCTTCTAAACAACGCGCTCATCATCGACATCGGCGCCGGGACCACCGATTACTGCATTATGCACGGGACGATCCCCTCCGAGGAAGACCAGAAGACCATTCTCATGGCCGGTGACTATATCGACGAACAACTCTTCAATTATCTTATCGAGAAATATCCGAACTCCAAGTTCAACAAGAACATGGTACGGCAGTTTAAGGAGAAATTCAGTTTTGTTCAGGGGATTGACGAGGAGATTCGCGTAGAGCTCCCCGTGAATGGTAAACCCGTCATGCACGATATCAAGGACGAGGTCCGCCGGGCCTGCGAGAGCATTATGCCGGCATTGGTCGAGACGATTGTTGAAATGATCGCCCGGTTCGACCCCGAATTCCAGATCAAGATAAAGAACAATATCGTTCTTGCGGGTGCCGGAAGCCTTATCAGAGGCATTGCCGAATACCTGCAGGGGGCCCTGAAGGAATACGGTACTTTTAAGGTCTCCTGTGTTGAAGACCCGCTCTTTGCAGGTGCCGGCGGGGCGCTCAAGCTTGCCCAGGACATGCCGTCTAAATATTGGGAAACGCTTTGAACCATCACCGGTCCCGGAGGGGATAGGACGTCGGCCTTTGCACAATTCTGACTAAACCTATGGCAGGCGAAACGATTCTCGTCATAGATGCAGATCAGAACCTTGATCAGACAATCACCACAACGCTCGATGAAGTGGGCTACACTGTCTTTGCTGCCCCAAGCGGCGTTGTGAACGCCGAAATTCTTAAAAAGCTCCGACCTTCGCTCATCTACATCAAACCCCTCGGCCTCAGCCGTTCGGGATTCGAACCGTGCAAAGCAATTCATAGTATTCCATCCTTGGAAGATGTTCCCATCGTTATTCTTGCGTCGCTGAAGGAACCACTCGATTCCCGCTACTTCACTTATTACGGGATTACGGGTTATTTGAAACCAACCTTTGCACCAGAAGAACTTATCAAGAAGACGGAAGCGATTCTGAACACAACACGTCCTGCCCAATTGCCCGAAGAGGCTGATTCGATCGCTGAGAAATCTGCCAGCCATCCGAAAGGAAGCCGGGAAACCACCGCTAAGGATAACCAGCCGGTCACCGGAAAGGAGTCTATCGAAGCAAAGGCATCCCAAAAACATGCACTTACCGGGATAATTCAACAACAGAAAGAAGACGAGAAGGAAGAGCAGAAAGGACCAGCGAGAGAACTCCTCTTGTCACAGACAGTTAAAGGGAAAGATAAAAAACGCTCTTTCTTATTTCCGCTGGCGATTGTCGCAGCGGTCCTCTTAGTTATCGGCGGGACTTTGTTTTTTGTATATCAGCGGTTCAAACTTACCCAAAAGGTTTCGCTTTCTCCGATTGCCCCGGTTCCATCACCGGGCTCCTCCAAGACCTCTCACGCCGGTCCAGAACCACAATTGCCTCATCGAAAGATGGCTGCTGACGCATCCCCCTCATTGACACCCTCAACAAAGCCTGCGCAAGGATCTTCCCCCTTGTCGGCGTCTCCGTCCCAAGCACCTCGTAAACCGTTCTACTCAGTTCAGCTGGGAGCATTCAAGAATGAAGGAAATGCTCAGGCCTTCAGGAACAAGTTTCGGGAAAAAGGGTACGACACGTTTACCCGATCGGGTGCAGCAGGGGGGGGGTCCATTGTCTTCAGGGTACTTGTCAGCAAGGATGAAGAGAGGAAGGCCGCTGAAAAGCTGGCGGCGGAAATTCAAGCAAAAGAGAATATCGAGACTACTTTGTACGAGTTATACGAGGAGTAATCATTAAGGCGGGAGGCCGTCGCAACAGTCCATCCGTGTCTTATTTCGTCAGAACTTAAACTCCAGGCTGAAGATGACACTCTTGCCCCGGATGAAAGAATTGTCGGTGGAAGAGGATGGACCTCCTGACAGCAAGCTTGGATCGAGAGTCTTCGTTACCATTCCAAGGCTGGTGTTGAGGTTGAAGGTATATTTCTTTTTCAGGGTATAAACCTCCTGACTATCGTCCACCCGGACGGAATAATATTCTTCTCCAGTCATTTGTCCAGGTCCCGGAATCCCTTGCGGAACCCTCTCCACCTTGATCGATTGAATCGCCTTAAGCGGAATGGATTTTTCTTGGTTGTCCTTTGTGGACACGGTGAGTTCATCCGGATAGATAAACATGTATCCTTCTATCTTTTCTCCCGCAGCATCCTTCACGATGACACGGATGGGTTTTTTTTCACGAAGGGCCTGGTCCTGCGCTATGGCGGTGGAAGAGAAAAAGAGAAATGAAAAAATTATAAAAAGACATCTAAATCGCATATCGCACCTTTAAGCATAATGTTTACATGTCCTTTAAGAATTTTCAATATCAAAAATTGGATCATTCCAAAATAGAATTTTCACCGCAAACGCGAAGGACGCATGGTTCGACAAGGTCACCATGATCGGGTTAAGCCGTTCGCCCTGAGCCTGTCGAAGGGTGAGAGGCCGCCAAACAAAAAGCTCTATTTGGTATCAAAACTTTGCAACGCCATAGCGATGAGCATTACCCGAATTTATTCCCGAGGGGATGACCCTTGTGATCCAATCCCGCGTTTCGCGGGATTGGATCACAGACATCAAACTCCCTTTGCGATCTCTGCGGCTTTGCGATGGACCTGGTTTCAGTTACCCTACTCGCGAAAGGTTGCCCCTGTATGCGCAGATTGCACAAGCTTCGCATACCGCCTTAGATATCCCTTCAACTCCTTTTGAGGCGGCTTCCACCGGGACAATCTCCGCTTCATCTCTTCATCGGAGATAAGAAGGTTCAGCTTTTTATTCGGGATATCGATTTCAATCGTATCACCGTTCTGAACTGCAGCAATGGGGCCACCCTCGGCCGCTTCGGGGGAAACATGGCCAATGGCTGCCCCCCGGCTTCCCCCTGAAAACCGGCCGTCCGTGATGAGAGCCACATCGCGGTCTCTTCCCACACCTGCGATCGCCGAGGTGGGAGCAAGCATCTCCCTCATCCCGGGTCCGCCTTTGGGTCCTTCGTACCTAATGACGAGGACGTCTCCCTTCTCAATCCTGCCATCCATGATCGTCTTCAGGGCTTCTTCCTCGGTATCGAAAACACGGGCCGGTCCATGATGTTTCAGCATGGCATCATCGACCGCCGACCGCTTCACTACCGCTCCCTGAGGAGCTAAGTTCCCAAAGAGAACGGCCAACCCTCCGGTTTCATGGTATGGTTTCTTGATGGACCGGATAACCTCGGGGTTATGGGTCTTCTTTCCCATAAGATTTTCTCCGACTGTTTTTCCTGTCACGGTCAGCGCATCGCGATGGATCAGATTCCCGAAGCTTAACTCCAGCATCAACGCGGGGATCCCTCCAGCCCGGTGGAGGTCCTGTAAATGATGAGGGCCGCCAGGTGACATGTTACAGAGATGCGGAGTCTTCTCGCTGATCTGATTGAAAGCCAGGAGCGACAGTTCGATCCCTGCTTCTCTTGCAATGGCAGGAAGGTGAAGAGATGTATTGGTTGATCCTCCGAAGGCCATGTCCACGGTCATGGCGTTCTCAAAGGCCTTCTTCGTCAAGATCCTGGAGGGTTTGATATCCTGTTTGACTAAGTCCATGATCTGCATGCCGCTTTTTTTTGCCAGGCGGATCCGTTCAGCGAAAACGGCCGGGATTGTGCCATTATAGGGCAGAGCCAGGCCGAGTGCTTCGGAGAGGCAGTTCATCGAGTTGGCCGTAAACATTCCAGCACAGGACCCCACACCCGGGCAGGCGCAACCTTCAACCTCCCTGATCTCCTCTTCGGTCATTTCACCGATCTTTACTTTTCCGATGGACTCATAAACCGTGATAAAATCGATCTCCCTCCCCTGAAATTCGCCAGCTAACATGGGGCCCCCGCTGATCACAATGCTGGGAATGTCAACCCGTGCCGCTGCCATCAACATTCCGGGAATAATCTTATCGCAATTTGGAATGAGGACCAGACCGTCAAAAGGATAACCCATGGCCATCGATTCAATGGAGTCAGCGATTAGCTCCCGCGAACTGAGTGAATATTTCATTCCTTCGTGGCCCATGACGATTCCATCGCAAATCCCCATGGTAAAAAATTCCAGGGGGGTTCCTCCAGCCATCCGAATCCCGGCCTTAACTGCTTCGGAGATTTGGTGGAGGTGGAGATGGCCCGGAATGATTTCATTGGCAGAGTTGGCAATTCCTATCATGGGACGCTCAATCTCTTCGTCGGTTAGTCCCAGGGCTTTGAATAGGGCGCGGTGGGGCGCTCTTTCAAGTCCTTTCTTCATCATGTCGGATCGCATTCGTTTCTCCTTACCTATTTGCTTTGAGAATGAAGGTTACATCTTACGGTGAAGGCATGGTTCGACAGGCTCACCATGATCGGGGGAAAACCGTTCGTCCTGAGCTTGTCGAAGGATGCCCGTATCGTCATTAACCTTAACCTAAAACTGTTTTGAAGAGCTCTCTCTGTTTCTTGGCCATTTCCCGGGCGTCTTTGCGACTCCTCTCATGGTCGTATCCAATGAGATGAAGAATGCCGTGGATCATCAAAAGGATGATCATTTCCTGGGTGCTTAGACCGAACCGAGGAGATTGGCGAGAGGCTGTCTCCACGGAGATGACCAAATCGCCAAGAACTACAGGATGGAGGGATGCGAATTCTCCCTTCCCCATGGGAAAGGCAATCACATTGGTCGGCTTGTCCCTCTGAAGGTAGTTCCGGTTCAACTCCCGAATAAAAGGATCATTCACGAAGAGGAGACTGAGCTCAGCCTTCGAGAGACCTAAACCGATCAATATTCTCTCCGCCACCCGCCTAATTCTTCTTGGGTTTAAAGAGATATGTTTTTGCAGATTTTGAATCCAGATCTTCATCATTTTTCTTTGCGACCGTTTCCGGGGTTAAAGAGATGGGATAATCGATTCGTTGGTGGAAAAAGGCCCACAAGATCCGGCTAAAACTGTTCCCGATCTCATGGAGGTCCTTTAGCGTCAACTCACACTCTTCCAGCTGTCCATCCAGAAAGATCTGATTGATAATCTTCTGTACCAAGCCCTGGATCCGGGCAGGAGTGGGCTCGGTGAGAGTACGGGAAGCTGCCTCCACGGCATCAGCCAGCATCACGATTCCCGCTTCCTTAGTCTGGGGTTTGGGACCCGGATAACGGAAATCCTTTTCATTCAAGGATTCCATCTCAGGATTCTCTTTTGCCTTCGCTTTTTGAAAAAAGAAAGAAGTGAGACTTGTCCCATGATGCTGCTGAATAATATGGGCGATCCGATCCCCAAGACGGTTCTCACGGGCCAATTCGACCCCGTCTTTTACATGGGAGATCAAAATGAGACTCGACATGGTCGGTGAGATATGGTCGTGCCT
>Ga0214473_10010960_pt1 | contig 10646 bp, 9 predicted proteins | sample RVTome_7_FD_203509 | JGI IMG/M metagenome (GOLD analysis project Ga0214473, IMG submission 203509) | Soil microbial communities from uranium-contaminated site in the Upper Colorado River Basin, Wyoming, United States - RVT98D197 | ecosystem: Environmental > Terrestrial > Soil > Contaminated >... | reverse complement strand
GTTCGGGACCTCGCGCGCATCGTGCCAGCCCATCACGTCGGGCTGCAGGTCCGGACCGAGGTCGTCCCGGCACGACGGGATGGTCCGGTCGTCGGCGCACTCGTTCGGACCGGCCACGAGCACGCGGACGAACCCGTCCATCGCCCCGCCGTTCACGTCCACGACCGAGTGCGGCTGCCCATGCGGACCGCCTCGCTGCACGAGCGAGTCGTCGTGGAAGGGCTCGGCGCAGTCGCCGAGCGCCGGGTCGGGGACGCACACGGCCGGCTCACCGTCCTTCGTCATCGGGATGCCGTCGGCGCCGGGGAAGGTGCCGAAGTAGTGATCGAAGGAACGGTTCTCCTGCACGATGAAGACGACGTGCTGGATGTTCTCGAAGCCCTTCAGCGTCGGCGTCGGCGTCGGGTCGTCGGTCGGGGGCGGCGTTCCGCTCCCGGAGGGCGTCGCCGAACGTGGGCCCGCGCCCGGCGACGTGCACGCGGTCGCGGCGAGAGTGAGCGTCATCGCCAGCGCGATCGCGGCCAGGCCGCGTGACGGACGAGGGATCGACATCGAACCCGCCGAGGGTACCAGCGCCCTTCCCGCGACCGTCGGAGCCTACGGGCGAGGATCGAGGATCAGCGGCGGGAGCGGCTCCTGGCCGAAGTCGAACTCCCTGGCGAGGTTCCCGAGGACCGGCACGTCCTCGCGCACCGTCGGGCGTGCGTCCGGACGGCTCATCGTCGCCGGGTCGAGGCGCTGCCCGCCGAGGAACCGGTCCTCGATGAGCCGGAGGTACGCATCGAACGAGAGCGTCTGGTGGTCGATCGTCCCCCCCACCACCCAGGGGCTGATCGCGATGGCCGGGACCCGGATGCCGTAGCCGTTCACGTCGACGACATCCGGGGGCACGTGGTCGTAGAACCCTCCCCAGTCGTCCCAGGTCAGGTAGATGACGCTCGACTCCCACAGCGAGTTGCGCATGACGACGTTCACGACCTTCGTCACCCAGGCCTGTCCGTCTCGGACATCGTTCGGCGGGTGCTCGGCAACCCCCTGGTACGGCATCACCCACGAGACCGAGGGCAGCGTGCCGTCGCGAGCCGCCTCGAAGAAGTCGGCGTGCGGCCGGATGTTCTCGAGCTCGTGGTCCTGCTGGACCGTGCGGAACCCCGCGATCGCCACCTGCGAGGACACGGTCCGGTTGCCGTGACCCGTCGGGCACGGGGTGCGGATGCAGGTCTTCTCGCCGACGTAGTAACCCCAGGAGACGCCGGCCTCGTGGAGGAGGTACGTGATGTCGGTCCACGCGTACGGGGGCGGATCGCCGTGTTTCGGTCGCCACCCGTCACCGGGGGTGTCCAGGTCCGTGGTGCAGCTCATCGGGTCGGACGACCGCGCGCAGTCCGCCGACCATGCCGAGACCAGGTATAGGTGCGCTGGCAGCGTCCAGGAGTCGGCGGGCGCGAACATCCGATCCTGGAGGACGAAGGCATCCGCGTAGGCCCAGTAGTTCGGGATCTCCTTGCGGGTGTGGAACCCCATCACGTCGGGCTGCCCGGCGGGGCCCGCCTCGGTCCGGCGGCAGTCGCGCTCGTTCGGGTGGCCCTCGCAGTGGTTACCACCCCAGCGGAGGGTCTCGACGAACCCGTCCATCCGGCCGCCGTTCACGTCCTGAGCCGACGCGAACTGGCTATGCGGACCGCCCGCGTCGTAGAACGTCGTCGAGTGGTACGGCCGCACACAGCGCCCGAGCTCGGGATCGGGGATGCACACGGCCCAGCTCCCATCGGCGTTGCGGCGGATGCCATCCGCCCCCGGGTACGTCCCGAAGTAGTGGTCGAACGATCGGTTCTCCTGGACGACGATGATGACGTGCTCGATGGTCTGGAGACCCCGCTCGACGACCGCCCGCGCCGGTTGTGGGCGCGGGAGGGGCGGCGCGCCGAGCACCGCGAGGGCCAGCGCGGCGACGGCCGCGGCGAGCGCGGCGAGCGCGGGCCGAGGACGCCTGCCAGCACGCACGGCGCACCAGCCTATCCCGCCCGGGTGCCGCGCGCGCTCGCCGCTAGGATGGTCGCGAGCGCGAACCCCGATCATCGAGCGAGGAGCACCCGTGGAGACCCACGTCACACTCGAAGGCAACACCCTGGTCACCGTGATCCCCGGCGACGGCATCGGCCCCGAGGTGGTCCGCAGCGCACAACGCATCGTCGAGGCCGCCGGGGCCAGGGTCGCGTGGGAGGAGCGCGAGGCGGGCGCTGAGGTCTTCCGCGGGGGTCTGCCCTCGGGCGTACCTCCCGAGACGATCGAGTCCATCCGCAAGACCCACGTCGTGCTAAAGGGGCCCCTCGAGACCCCGGTCGGCTTCGGCGAGAAGAGCGCGAACGTCACGCTCCGCAAGCTCTTCGAGACCTACGCGAACGTCCGTCCCGCGCGCGAGCTCCCAGGGGTGACGACCCCGTACAGCGGCCGGGGCATCGACCTGGTCATCGTGCGCGAGAACGTCGAGGACCTGTACGCCGGCATCGAACACATGCAGACGCCGGGCGTGGCGCAGACGCTGAAGATCATCTCGCGCAAAGGGTGCGAGAAGATCGTGCGCTTCGCGTTCGAGCTCGCGCGCGCCGAGGGCCGGCGCACGGTCACGTGCGCCACGAAGGCGAACATCATGAAGATGACCGAGGGGATGCTGAAGCGCACCTTCGAGGAGATCGCGCCCGAGTACCCCGACCTCGAGGCCTGGCACCTCATCGTCGACAACACGGCCCACCAGCTCGTGAAGAAGCCCGAGCAGTTCGACGTGATCGTCACGACGAACATGAACGGAGACATCCTGTCCGACGAGTCGAGCGCGCTGGTCGGCGGCCTCGGCTTCGCGCCGAGCGCGAACATCGGCAACGACGTTTCGATCTTCGAGGCCGTGCACGGCTCGGCGCCGAAGTACGCGGGCAAGGACGTCATCAACCCGACCGCGCTGATCCTGACGGCCGTCATGATGCTCCGGCACCTCGGCGAGTTCGAGGCCGCCGCGGCCATCGAGCACGCCGTGCTCGTCACGCTCGAGTCCGGCGTACGGACCGGCGACATCGTGGGCTACGACAAGGGCACGCCGACGGGCGCGTACACCGACGCGATCATCGGGAACCTCGGGAAGCGCTCCGAGCGGTGGCAGGTGCGTGAGTACAAGGCGCAGATCCTTCCGCAGGTGGACCCGCGACCGGACTTCGTGCGGCCGCACCAGCGCCGGGTCATGGGGATCGACCTGTTCGTGGAGACGCCGATCTCGGCCGAGGAGCTCGGGCGCAGCATGGAGGAGCTCGTGAAGGACACGGCCTTCACGCTGAAGATGATCTCGTGCCGCGGGACGCAGGTGTTTCCATCGACCGGTGCGATCACGGACATCGTCGACGCTTCGTACTGCCGGCTGATGCTCAAGGAACCCGCCGAGGACGTCTCCGACGACGCCGTGGCCGAGCTGCTCCATCGCGTCTCGACGCGGCACCGCTGGGGGCACATCGAGAAGCTCCAGGAGTTCGACGGCGAGCCCGGCTACACGAAGTCCCAGGGCGAGAACTAGCAGGTGGGAGCGGGTGGCCGTGACCCGGCTGCTACACTTCGGGCCGGCCTCGGCGAGGCGCGTCCGGTCCCATCGTCTAGTGGCCTAGGACACCACCCTCTCAAGGTGGAGACACGGGTTCGAATCCCGTTGGGACTACTCCTCGGCAGCGGAGGGCGAGGGTGAACGGTTCGAGGTTCATCGGACTGGGCGTGGCGGTGGCGGTGCTCGCCGTCCTGGTGCTCATGCCCGCGCTCTTGGTCGTCATCTTCTACACGTTCGCGAACGTCTACGCGCTCATCACGGGCTCGGACTTCTCCTCGGAAACGATGAACGTGGCCGTGTTCCTCACCGGCCTGGTCGTCACCGTCGCCACGATCGTGGTCGCGATGGCGGTCGCGGCCGGGCTCATCGGCAAGAGCCTTTCGCCCAAACGCGGAGGCGAGGATGGAGCCCTCGACTTCGAGGCCGACCTGGACACCCCCGAAGTTCCCGAGCCGTAAGCACGTCACCGGCTTCTCCGTGCGCTAGCCTCAACAGCCGTGTCTACCCTCCGACAGGACCCGACGACTCGCCAGTGGTCCATCCTCGCGCCGCGGCGCGGGGATCGCCCCCATGCGCCGGTCGCGGTGCCGAGACCGGATCTCCCCGAGCGCGACCCGGCGTGTCCGTTCTGCCTCGGGAACGAGGACCAGACCCCGCCCGAGCTCCTCCGTGTTCCGGACGGTCCCGCGTGGCGTGTCCGCGTCGTTCCGAACATGTATGGCGCGCTCGTGGGCGAGGGCCCGGCCCGCCGCACGGGCTCGCCGATGTTCCGCGAGATGCCCGGCGTCGGCGGCCACGAGGTCGTCATCGAGTCCCCTCGCCACGACGTCCGCCTGGACGAGATGAGCCAGGAGGAGGTGGCCGAGGTCGTCGACACCTGGCGAACCCGCTACCGCGCCCTCATCGCCCGTCCGGAGGTCCGCGCGGTCGTCGTGTTCAAGAACTTCGGCTCGCTCGCGGGGACCTCGCTCACGCATCCTCACTCGCAGGTCGTCGCGACGCCCGTGTTCCTCCCGAGGCTCCTTCGGCGCCTCGACGTCGCCACGCGCTACTTCGACGAGAACGGTGTGTGTGTCTACGACGACGTCATCGCCGCCGAGCGAGAGGTACGGCTACGGGTCGTTGACGAATGCGGCGCCTTCCTCGCGTTCGAGCCGTTCGCCTCGAGCTCGCCGTACGAGACGTGGGTCCTCCCCACGTTCCACCAGGGCTCGTTCGGGGATCTCGCCGACGAGGAGGTCGACGACCTCGCGTGCGTGCTGATCCGGACGCTCACCGCGCTCCGGCGCGCGTGCGGAGACCCGGACTTCAACCTCGTCCTGTACTCGGCGCCGACGAACGGGCACACCGACGAGGTGTTCCACTGGCACGTCAAGATCATCCCGAAGATCGCGACGCCAGCCGGCTTCGAGATCGGCTCGGCGATGAGCATCAACACGGTCCTACCGGAGGACGCCGCCGAGGTGCTCCGGAGCGCGCACGTCGAGTAGAGGTTCGGTCGCGTGTGAGCGCGTCGTGCACGCGCTCGAGCCCCAACCCCGCGAGCGCCCACAGCGGCGCGTAGTCCGCCCGGATCAGGCCGTGCAGGTTCACCCGCGTGTGCGAGTAGTCCCACGGCGCCCGGCCGAGCGCCAGGCGGAACACGCGGCCGCTCGCGTACTCGACCGCCGTGAACCCCGCCGCGTAGACCGCCGCACGGACGGGCGCGGGCGCACGGCCGCGGAGCGCGTCGTGCGCGGGCTCGAACAGCGGCTGCGCGAGGCCGTACACGGGGAACATCCACGGGCTCGTGTGCCCGCGGAAGCTCCGTCCTCCGCTCCGGGCGAGGTCCTTCAGGCCGGTGAAGACGATCTCGGTGGCGAGACCGAGGGCGCCGTAGGCGGCGAACCGCACGAGCCTCGAGCGCATCGCTCCGGCCTCAGCAGCCGCTGTCGACCCACTCGGGTCCGTCGCCGATGGGCACATCCAGGCGCCGGGCGGTGCGCTTCAGCTTGCGGCGGTAGGTGCGCATCTCGCGCCGGTTCCAGTCGGCGTGCGTGCTGCACCGCCAATCCTCATACAGCTCGTGGTGGTACGGGCTCTGCAGGATCTCGGCGTGGCCGATCACGTTGCCCCACGAGATCCCGTAGCGCGCCATCAGCCACACCGTCAACCGCAGGGAGGCGCGGATCATCGGGTCGTTGCGCAGGATGTCGCCGGCGCTCGTCCCCACGTGCTCGATGCCGATCGCCGTCCAGTTCATGCCGATCGCGTGCCGGCACCGGATCCCCAGGTTCACGAGCTGGTAGATCGTCCCGTCGGTGTCGATGACGAACTGCGCGCACACGCCCGGCTTCTCGCCGAGGTGCCTGCCGTTGGCGGCGAAGTAGCTCCAGGCGGAGTCGAACGACGTGCCGGCCGTGTGATGCTGCACGACGACCTGCGGATCCGTGAGCTCCCACGCACGCTCACCGTAATGCCGCTCGGAGTAGGCGGCCATCTGACGCTTGCGCTTCGCGCCGAAGGGGATCTTCTTCCAGACGATCTCGGGCCGGACGTCGCTGGGCTCGGGCGCCACGGCGAGGACCGGCGCCTCGGGGGCGAGGACGACGAGCGCGACGAGGAGTGCGAGCGCGCGCGTCGCGGACCGAAGGTTCACGTCGTCGCGGCGAGCATGCGGGCGAGCGTGCGCTCGCGGCCGAGGAGCTCGAGCGACTCAGGCAGCGGCGGCGAGACGTTCGACCCGGTCACCGCCGCGCGCACCGGTTGCCACCCCTTCGTGCGGTTCAGGCCCGAGCCCACGGCGAGGGCGTCGAGCCCGGCCCCGATCGCTTCGGCCGTCCACGGCTCGATGGCCTCGAGCGCGGAGGCCGAGGCCGCGAGGTAGCCCTCGGGCGCCTTCGCGAGGATGCCCGCCGCCTTCTCGTTCGGCGTGACGTCGTCGGTGAAGAGGAACCGCAGCAGCTCCACCACGTCGGTGAGGGTCTTCATCCGCTCTCTCACGAGGGGCATCGCGCGCCGGAGCAGCGTCGGCTCCGGCGAGAGGCCGGCGACGGACAGGAAGTGCAGGCACCGCGCGGCCAGCTCATCGTCGTCGAGCGCCTGGATGTAGTGGTTGTTCATCCACTCGAGCTTCTGGGTGTCGAAGGCCGTGGGGTTCTTCGAGACGCGCGAGATGTCGAAGCGCTCGATCAGCTCCTGCCGGGTGAACAGGTCCTGGTCGCCCCAGGACCAGCCGAGGAGCGCGAGGTAGTTCACGAGCGCCTCGGGCAGGAACCCTCGCTCGCGGAAGGCCTCGACCGACGTCGAGCCGTGGCGCTTCGAGAGCGGCTGGCGGTCGGGCCCGACGATCATCGGGTGGTGCGCGTAGCGTGGAAACGTCGTCGCGCCGAGCGCCTCCATGAGCGCCATCTGTCGCGGTGTCGAGGCGAGCAGGTCCTCCCCGCGGATGATGTGCGTCATCCCCATCAGCATGTCGTCGGCACCGGCGGCGAGCAGGTACGTCGGCGAGCCGTCCGAGCGCAGGATCACGAAGTCCCGGAGCGAGCCGGCCGCGAAGTGGACCTCGCCCTTCAGCAGGTCCTCGACCACGTAGTCGCGCTCGGGCATCCAGAAGCGGAGCGCCCACGGCCGGCCCTCGGCCTCGAACGCGGAGCGCTCGGCCTGGGTGAGCGTCCGGCAGCGGCCGTCGTAGCCGGGAGCCTCCCCGCGCGCGAGTGCTTCCTGCCGCCGCTGCTCGAGCTCCTCGGGCGTGCAGTAGCAGCGGTAGGCGCGCCCGCCGTCGATGAGGGTCTGCGCGTGGTCGCGGTAGATGCCGAGGCGCTCGGACTGGCGGTACGGCGCGTGAGGCCCACCGACGTCGGGGCCCTCGTCCCACTCGATGCCGAGCCACCGCAGCGAGTCCATCACGAGGTGGAAGGCCTCCTCGGACACGCGGCTCGCGTCCGTGTCCTCGACGCGGAGGACGAACGAGCCGCCGTGGTGCTTCGCGGTGAGCCACGAGTAGAGCGCCGTGCGGGCGTTCCCGACGTGGATCGCACCCGACGGCGCCGGGGCGAAGCGGCAACGGACCTCGCTCATCGCCCCTCCACCGTGTTCGACAGCACGCCGAGGCCCTCGATCTCGACCTCGACGCGGTCCCCCGGGCCGAGCGGACCGACGCCCTCAGGCGTGCCGGTCATGATGACGTCGCCCGGCAGCAGCGTCATGAAGGCAGTCACGAACCCGATCAGCGTGGCGACGCCGAAGACCATGTCGGCGGTGCTCGCGAACTGCTTCGTCTCGCCGTTCACGCGCGTCTCGATCCGGACGTCGGTCGGGTCGAGCTCGGTCTCGATCCACGGCCCGAGCGGGCACGAACCGTCGAAGCCCTTCGCCCGCGTCCACTGCCCGTCCTTCTTCTGCAGGTCGCGGAGCGTCACGTCGTTCCCGCAGGTGTAGCCGAGCACGTACCTTCCAGCATCCTCGACGAGCACGTTCCTCGCGAGCCGGCCGATCACGACGACGAGCTCGCCCTCGTAGTCGACCCTGCGGCTGATCGCGGGGAGCGGGATGAGGTCACCGGGCCCGCTCACGGCGGTCGATGGCTTCAGGAAGATGAGGGGCTCCTCGGGCACCTCGCCGCCGAATTCGGCCGCGTGGGTGGCGTAGTTCTTGCCGACCGCGACCACCTTCGAGGGCAGGATCGGCGCGAGCAGCCGCACGTCGTCGAGCGGGATCTCCTCCCCCGTCGGCAGCGGGTCCTCGAAGAAGGTGCCGCGGAGCACGCGCACGAGGTCGCCCTCGACGACGCCGGTGGCGATGCGATCGGCGAACCGGAAGCGGACGAGCCTCATAGGGACCCGAGGCTACCGCATCGCGGTCGCCTCACTCTCGGACGGCGGCGCATACTACCCGTCGACCCCAGGCCCGACCGGAGGAGCGATGGAGACCCGCCGGATCTTGCTCGACAGCCTCCCCACCACCATGGTGCGCGAGGGCGACTTCCTCGTCGCGAGCGACGGACGGAAGGTTCCGGCGGCCGAGGCCGTGCACCTGCCTCCCAGCAAGCCGACGAAGATCGTGGGCGTCCACGTCAACCATCGGAGCCGCGTGGACGAGCTCCCCGCGACCCTCGGGCCGGTACCGACCTACTTCCACATACCGGTCAACGCGCTGAACGCGCACGGCGGGACGGTCGTGCGTCCGCCTCCGTGTCGGTACCTGAACCACGAGGGCGAGATCGGGGTCGTGATCGGCGCCGAGTGCAAGGGTGTCGCGCCCGAGGACGCCGGCGTGTACATCCAGGGCTACACGATCGCGAACGCCTTCGGCCTGCACGACTTCCGCGACACGGACGCAGGCTCGATGCTGCGGATGAAGGGCTCGGACACCCTGTGCTCCCTCGGACCCGGGCTCGTCGACGACTGGGACTTCCGCGGCAAGCGGATCCGCACGCTCGTGAACGGCGAGACCCGGCAGGACGCGAGCACCGAGGAGATGGTGTGGGACATGCACTATCTCGTCGCCGACATCGCCCGCACGATCACGCTCGTGCCGGGCGACGTGATCCTCTTGGGTACACCCGCGAACGCGAGGCCCGTCGAGCCGGGGGACGTGGTCGAGGTCGAGGTCGAGGGCCTCGGCACACTACGGAACACGGTGGTGGAGGGGGACCTGCCCGTGCGCGAGGACGTTGGCGCCCAGCCGAGCTGATCCACCTCCATCCGGGGACGAGATCTTGTCCCCCGTTCAGGGGAGCCGGCGCGGTGCCGTTGGTCGCATCGAGTTCCGCGGGCTCCGCGGCCGATACCTCTCGTACGAGACGACGTGCCGTCTCCCCACGACCGAGGGGGTCAACGATGCGCGCACACGCCGGCAGCATCCGCGCCGCTGCCCTGATGACCACGTTCCTGTCCGTTCTGCTCGTGGCGCCCGCCGCCACGGCCGCGATCGGCGACGTCACCGAGTGGGAGACGCCCACCCTCGGCTCCTCGCCGCTCGGCATCGCGGCCGGCCCCGACGGCGCCCTGTGGTTCGCCGAGCGCGGCGCCGACCGGATCGGCCGCATCACGACCCTCGGGACCTCGACCGAGTACCCGCTGCCGGCCGGAGGCGGGCCGACGGCGATCGCGCTCGGACCCGACGGCGCGATGTGGTTCACGGAGCAGACGACCGACGCGATCGGCCGGATCGCGCCCGACGGGACGATCGTCGAGTTCCCCGTGCTAACGGCCGGTTCCATGCCGACGGGGATCGCGCTCGGGCCCGACGGCGCGATGTGGTTCACGGAGGAGGCCGCCAACCGGATCGGGCGGATCGCGCCGGAGGGCGCGGTCACCGAGTTCCCCGTCCTGACGGCCTCGAGCTCGCCGCACGGGATCGCGCTCGGGCCCGACGGCGCGATGTGGTTCACCGAGCGCAGGGAGAGCCGCATCGGCAGGATCACGCTCGAGGGGGCGATCACCGAGTTCGTCCTCCCCGGTGGCCGCATGCCGACCGGCATCGTCGCCGGTCCCGACGGCGCGCTGTGGTTCACCGCGCCCGGCACGAACACGATCGGCCGGATCACGACCTCGGGAACCGTGACCGAGCTCCCCATCCCGAAGACGAGCAGCAACCCCACCGGCATCGCGCTCGGGCCTGACGGCGCGCTGTGGTTCACCGAGCAGTCGGGGAACAACGTCACGCGCATCGCGTCCGACGGCACGATGACCGAGTACGCGATCCCGACCGGGTGGAGCGGGCCGCATGGCATCGCGGCCGGCCCCGACGGCAACCTGTGGTTCACCGAGTCCTCGGTCTCGGCGATCGGTCGGCTCGAGCTCGCCGAGCCCGCTCCGCTCGACACCGAGGCGCCGACCGTGACCATCGCCGAGCCGCCCAACGGCGCCGCGTACCTCGTCGGCCAGGTGGCCACGGCTTCGTACGTGTGCGCCGACGCCGGCGGGTCCGGGCTCGCGACGTGCGAGGGCACGATCGCCGACGGCGCCACGCTCGACACGTCGACGCCCGGGATCCGTCACCTCGGGGTGACGGCGACCGACGGCGCCGGGAACACGACCACGCTTGCCCACGACTACATCGTCTTCGCCTCCTGGGACGG
>Ga0214473_10010958_pt1 | contig 10646 bp, 8 predicted proteins | sample RVTome_7_FD_203509 | JGI IMG/M metagenome (GOLD analysis project Ga0214473, IMG submission 203509) | Soil microbial communities from uranium-contaminated site in the Upper Colorado River Basin, Wyoming, United States - RVT98D197 | ecosystem: Environmental > Terrestrial > Soil > Contaminated >... | reverse complement strand
GCCAGGCGCTGTCGGCCCTACGGGGTGGGCGCATCCGCGGAGCGCTTCGGTGGCCCTTACTTTACATGCGGCTCAATGACATGACACATGACCAGATGGTCACCTTTATCCGGCACCCATCCTCAAGCCCTGGATCGACCTCCGGCCAACGTCTGTTGCTCCTGGGGCTCACCCTCCCATTGCTCCTGGCAGCCTGCCGCGGCGGGGACATTCCTTCCGATGCCGTCACGGCCATCGATGCCGTGCCTACCTTGGTGGTCGCCGACGAACCGGACGTCAGCATCGGCGTCACGAAGGGCAAGGCCCCTTATCTGCTGAGCCTGGTGACGGGAGCCACGCGCCTGTCCGACGGCACGATCGTCGTCGCCGATTGTCTCTCGGCCGAACTCCGGTACTTCGATGCTTCCGGCCGGTTCGTCCGGGCAGCGGGCGGCCGGGGGAGGGGGCCCGGAGAGTTCGATTGGATCCGCCGGATCTTTCCTGTAGGCGGCGACACCATCGGCGTGGACGATTCGAATCGGGTCGCGGTACTCGCTCCGGATGGCGCGCTGGTGCGTACCTTTCTTTCATTGGTCGGCAACAATCTCGATATTCTGGGCAGGCTGTCGGACGGGTCGTTCGTCGCAACGGCGCCCGCGCCGAATCCACCGGTTGAATTCGGTGGCCAGCTCTGGCAAACCAACACCCTATTTCTGCTTGACGCCACTGGTCAGCGCGTGGATTCGCTCGTGGGTCTGCCGCGGAGAGAGGTGCGTGAGAACCCGAACGCGCCGACGGACTGGATCTCCGACCTGCGCCTCGGCCGGAGTGCGTCTCTCGCCGTGCATCCCGAGCGGATCTACTACGGCGCCCAGGACACGCCGCAGATCATCGTGTTCGACAGGAGCCTGAGGCAGGTGGACACCATCCGAACGATCACGGAGCCGGAGCCCGTGACCGAGGAAGCGAAGCAGATGTTTCAGGCGATGATGGACGAGAGAGCACAGGTGCCTGCCGGTAGCTTGATGAACCCGCTCCTGAGCGACGACTTTTACGCGCCCACCATGCCTGCTTATGGCGATCTGATCGCTGGCAGAGAAGGCGCGCTCTGGGTGGAGGACCCGCTCCGTCCGGCGCACTATCCCCTTGTGTGGACCGCTTACGAGGACGGCCGGCCGATGGCCAGGGCCGAGCTGCCACCCCGCTACTTTCCCTTCGAGTTCGGCCGCGATTGGGTGCTCGGTGTCTCCTTCGACGAATTCAATGTGGAGCGGGTCGAGCTTTGGCGCCTCGTGCCGGGTGAACTGCCGGGCCGCGTGCTGCCACCGCGGGACGCCGAGCCGCCCATTCTGCACCGCTACGGCGTGTGGCACGTTCGCTGAAAGGGCTGCGGAGATCTGAGGACCCGTACGTGCGGTTCAGGATTCTGGATGCGGGTGGCCCGTGAAGTAGGCCGCCCCACGGGCCCTCAGCACTCGAGCAGACCTTCCGCCCAACCCACCACCTGGCCCGCCAGCACCAGAGCATGGTCGTAGTCCCCACGCTCGATCTCGGCCATCCCACCCGGATAGCGGGCCAGTGTGCCGTAGTCGGTCAGTAGATCGGCTTCCGTCAATTCGTCCGGAACCTCGATGCCTTGATCGCGGACGCACTGGATGAGGCGCCCGATGTCGTGCACGAAGGGAAAGGGGGCAGGGGCAGCAAGGAGCACGGCCTTGAACGCTTTTTCAGCGGCCTGCTGTGCGTGATAGCAGAGCAGCCCGTAGCCCACACCAGGCACGCTGGAGTTGGCCAGGGCCAGGTCCTCACGTGCCGCGGCAAGCCACGCGCATGGATCGCCTGGCGAGGGGGCGTCTTCAGGCGGCATACAATTCCACGCCCTCGCCCAGAGCCTGGTGGAATACCAGCCCCGGATGCTCACCCCAGCGCGCGATTTCCGTGGGCGTGGCCACAACGAGATCCACGGCGGCCGGGAAGCCCCGCAGAGCCCGCCTGATGGCGTGCATCAGCTCGATACGCCGGCGCGTACCGGACTTGATCACGAGTACGTCCAGGTCACTATGCGGTCCGGCGGCTCCGCGTGCGGCCGAGCCGAACAGGATGATCCGCTCTGGATCGACCGCCTGTACGACGCGCCGGGTGAGCTCGGCCAGGTCGGGTGCTGCGCCCGCCCAGCCGGGCGTCGGATGGTACGTGCGCGCCGTACTCGCGCCGGCGGGCACCATCACGCCGGCGGCGACCAGCTCCTCGAGCCGGCGCTGCAGGGTACGCTGCGCGATGCGCGTGCCGTAGCGGGCCTCATAGGCCTGGGCTATGGCCGCGCGATCCATCCCGCCTTCCCGGGCAGAAACCACGGCGGCTACGGCGGCGCGCTGCCGGTCCACGTCCTGCCGGGCGGATCTGGACATCCGAATCTCTCCGTCTGAGTGGCGCGCGCCACATTTTGTGGCGCGCGCCATATAATTAGCCGCCAGGCGGCCGGCCCACAAGTGCCCGCGGCGGGAACACATGCTCACGCTGGCTTGGGCAGCGGCGGCGGGGGCAACCTGTACGTGGGTGAAGGATGCTAGCTGTCTCCTCCCCAGCGCTGGACGGCGGCGGCCACCACCGGCCTGCACCAGGCGGGGATCTGCTCCGGTGCCAGGAGGTGCACGATCTCACCGCTGCGCGCGTGCAGAATGCGCAGGGGGCGGGGCGCCCGGCCCTCCGCGGGCGCCGCCTCGTAGCTGTTGTCGTAGAGGACCAGTTCACTCAGGTGGGGCAGGAGGCGGACGAGGTTCTGCCGGCTGGAGGTCCACCGGGCGCGGATCGTTCGCTCGGGAATCTCGTGACCGCCCCCGGCCACGCGGGCCCGCACGCGCCGCAGGTGGAGTTCCGGTGAGGCAAGGCCCACGTACCAGACCCGGATGCGGTGCCCACGTTCACCCGCCTGGATCAGCAGCCTCGTGATGGTGCGCCCGCCGAGGGTGGTTTCGAAGGCGTAGTGGGTGCCCTCGGCCAGGGACCGCTCGAGCTGCGCCCGGCCGCGCTGCCAGGCGCGGGCATTGGCCTCCTCGAGCGCCAGCCCCGCGCGAACGTAGCGGCGCGTGGCGCGGTCGGGGTCGTAGCACGTTGCGCCGTGCCGGGCCAGGGCGGCTCCGGCGATGCTGCTCTTGCCCGCGCCGTTCGTGCCAGCCACCACCAAGATCTCCGCCGCGGCTGGCTCCACCTCAGGGGTTCTTCCGCGCCGCGCGTACGGCGGCCTGTCCCAGCTGCCGCGGCGTCATGGAGAGGAAGGCGTCCACACCGGCGCCGTGTTCCGCCGTCTGCATGCGTGCCACGAGGGCCTCGAAATCCCGCTCCAGGGCGTCCAGGTCCACCGGCTCCTCCCCGACCAGCGCAGCGTACGCATCCATGGACAGCACCACCGCTTCCGGGCGCCGGTACCGCGTGATGAAGACCCGGCCCTCCCGCGCGGCGCGGCTAAGCACCTCACCGAAGTTGTTCTGCGCCTCCGTGGAGGTAACCGAACTGTGCTCAATCCTCTCGTCAGGTCGGATCATCATCCCCCCGTGTGCGTACCGTGCTGCCATAATATAGCTAACATAGCTAAAATCAGGCAAGACGGGCCGATGGTTGCAGGAGTTCACCGTGCGGGGTACCGGCGTCCGGCAGGTGCCGTGAGCCGCGGCGCGCATCCCTCCGGCGGGCTGAGTGACGCGATACGGCTCGACGACGAGCCCCTACCCGCCCGCCAGCGCCGCGCGGAACGCTGGCTCGTCCTTCATGAGCCAGTAGGGCATCACGCTCACGGCCGTCAGCGGCAGGGCGTCGGGCTCCCCGGCGCGCTTGCGGACGGCGGCCGCCGCGCCTTCCACGTCGCCCAGGAGCACGTGTATGATGATGTCGAATTTGTTTGCCGGCGCCGGGTCCGCGGGGAACCGTCCGGCGCTCAACGCCCGGAGCGTCTCGAACTCGGCCAGGGCCTCCTCCCGCATCCCCAGCATGGCCAGCGCCCCCGCGCGTGAACCCCTGAAAGCGGATTCGCTCCCGTACGGCACGTCGCCCGCCAGCCCCTCTTCGGCGGTGCGGAGCTGGGCCGCGGCGGCGGCGCGGGCGGCGGCGCCGTTCCCCCGCACCAGCGCCGCGTACGCCATGGTCTGGTGGTACCAGGCGCGCCCCAGCACGTCCGCCGAGAAGGACCGGGCGTCCACGGCGTCGAGCAGGCCCTCCTCGGCGTCGAGGATCAGCGGCACCAGGTAATCCGCGAAGCCTTGCTCCACCCACACGGTGGCCACGTCCGCGCGTCCCGAGATCCGGATCGCTTCCTCCATCAGTGTTCGGGCCTTCGCCGTGTCGGCCCTGGCGTACATGGCGTCCATGGCGTAGCGGCCGTACGCCCGGGTGGCCGTGGGGTCGACGGACAGCGCCCGCCGGAGCAGCGGCTCCGCCCGGTCGAAGTTGCCGGCGTTGGTCAGGTAGCCGGCGGCGAGCGCGAGCGTGTGCGGGTCGCGGGGATCCAGCTCGAGCGCCGCGTCGAGGGCCTCACTCATCGGCCCGAAGCGCCGCAGATCATAGTAGAGCGTGGCGAGCGACGCGTGTACGCCCTCGGCGCTCGGCTGGTCCGCCAGGATGCTCCGGAGCTCGGCCTCGGCGGCGGCATCGTCCGCGTCGATCGTGCGGAGCAGGTTGGCGCGCACGCGCCGGGCCGGCGCCAGCGAGGGGTCCAGCCTGAGCGCCGTCTCGAGGGCGGACCGGGCCTCGGCCAATCGCTCCGGAGCCACGTCGTAGCTCTGGATGTAAAGGTCCGCGTGGACCCTGGCCCGGAGCGCGTGGGCCTCCGCGAACGACGGATCGAGCTCCGTCGCGCGCTCGAGCAGGGCAAGGGCCTGCTCGGCCCGGACGGGCAGCGGCGAGCCGATGCTCTCGAAGATCGCATTCGCCCGCAGGTAGAAGTCGTACGCCTCGGCGTCGTCGGTGGGAGTCCGGTCGAGCGCTACCTCCTCCTCCGGCGCCAGCTCGGCCCTCAGCTCCCGTGCGATGCTCCGCGCAAGGTCCGCTTGGATGGCGAACACGTCGGCCGAGGCCTCCTGGTACGGCTTGGTCCACAGGACCTGCCCGGTGACGGCGTCGACGAGTTCGGCCGTGACGCGCACCTGGTCCTGCGTTTCGCTCTGTACGCGCCGCACGGTGGCGTTGAGGATGGCGCTCGCGCCGAGCTGGCGGCCGATGTCGGGGATCGGGGGACGGTCCGCGCGCCGGTAGGTCAGCACGGACGCGCGTGAGATGACCGTGAGGCCCGAGATGTTGGCCAGTTCGCTGATCAGGTCGCCGTGGATCCCGTCCGCGAACCACTGGTCGGCCTCGGGGTCGGCGCTCAGGTTCTCGAAGGGCAGCACCGCGATGACCGGCACGGCCTCGCTCCCGCCGGGAGACGACCACGCCTCGCCCGGCGTGCCCGCTCCGAATACCAGCCACGCCGCCGCCACGACGCCCCACAGTGCGAACGCCAGGACTGCCCCGCCGAACGAGTTTCGCCAGTTGAAGAGGGCCGCGGCCGACTGAGTGGGTGAGGGAGCCGCCTCCGCCCCCCGCGCCGGTGCCTCGTTGAGGCCGTCCGTGCCCTCTGCACCTGCGAGCCCACCGTTTGCCGCCGGAACGGCTCCTTCCTTCGGCCCCTCCCGCCGCCCCCCGATCCCCTCCTGCACGAAGGCCGTCGCGAGCACGACCGGGAGGCCCACGATCAGGAGCACGATCGCGAAGGGCGGGAACCAGTTGGGAAGGCCCAGGGACTCGGTCAGGGTCTGGACCACCTGGAGCGCCATCCAGCCCGCGACGAGGTAGATGCCCAGGACCTGCCAGAGCGAACGGCGGTGGGCTTCGCGGACGAGGCGACGTAGGTTGTCCATGAGTCCCAACAATCGGCTCCGCGCGGCCGCGGGACAAGGGTGATGGCGCGCTCCTGCCGGCTTGGCTACGATGGCGGTGCTCATCGAGCCGGCATGTGAGGCACGCCGAAACCGCCGCGCCCTCGCCGCGTAATGGAGACCATGAACGAACCCCATCGGATGTTGCGCGTGCGCGCCGCCGCCCTCGCGGCGGTGCTCCTCCTGGCAACGGGCGCAGCCCCGGCCGGGGCCCAGGATTCTCTGAGCATTGCCCCGGGACGCTCCTGCCCCGCCTGCCGGGTCACGCTCACTCCCACGCTGGCGTTGGGCGCGGATGCGGGGGTCCACGGTCCCACCACCGAGTCCCGGGTGGCCCGTGACTCGCGCGGCCGCTATTTCGTGGCGCCCACCTATACCCCGGGTTCCATTGCCATGTACGGCCCGGACGGCCGCTTTCGCGGAGTCTTCGGCACCGAGGGGGGCGGCCCGGGGGAGTTCCGTGGCATCCAGAACCTGGTGATGGGGCCGGGGGACTCGCTGTGGGTGGTGAGCGGCGGCGGCCGGATCACGGTGGTCGATCCGGAACAGCGGATCGTGCGGTCGATCACGGCGGACGAGGGTGCCATGGGCATCCTCCCCCGCAGCGACGGCTCGGTGGCGGTCATGAACATGGTCGGCGGCGGCGGACCGGTTCTGGACGCCGCCGGTGCGGAGGTGGGCCGCCTGGAACTCTCCACGCCGCCGACGGACGACAACCCTACCACGGGACAGTCCGGAGTGGTGGCCCTACCGGACGGCCGCCTGGTGGCGCTGCACGCAACGCGCTACCGCTTGGACGTGTTGGATACGGACGGGACCCGGCTCCGCACCATCGACCGGCGGGCCTTCTGGTTTCCCTCGCTGGAGCTGGCCAGCGAGCAGGAGGCCATGCGCCACATCCAGGAGGCTCGCACCACGGCCATGACCTTCGGCGCGGCGCCCACGGCCACGGGGGAGGTCTGGGTGCTCGCGCAGCGCGTGAACATGACCAGCGTGCGGGACCTGTTCCAGGCCTTCGAGTCGGGCGCCATGACCCAGGAGCCGGTCCTGGACATGAACGAGCTCCTGGACGCGGTCCTCGAGCTGGTCGACGTGGATGCCGGGCAGGTGGTTGCCACCGGCGGCAGCACCTCCCGGCTCCTAACCGGGTTCCTGGACGGCGAGCACGTGGTGGGGGTGCGGGAGCTGGAGGACGGGATCATCGTGCTGGACCTCTGGCGCATGGGGGTCCGAGGGCGCTGAAGGCGGCCGCTCCACCGGACTCCGCCACGGCGATTGCGCCGTTTGTCCAGCACGTCCGTGGCCCGTTCCCCCCGCCCCCTTTCCGGAACGCCCCCCCACCACCAGTGTACAGATTCGACTGCGCCAACCGGGCGCGCACGGAACCGTACGCACCCTGACCCTGACCGGAATCGATGCGCAGAATCCTGCTCGGCGCGGTGGCCGCCGTCTTCGTCGTGGGCCTGATCTATGGTTCGTGGTCCATCTTCGACGTGGACGTGGCGGACGCTGACAACGGTGCCACGGCCGGGGATACGCGGGACGGCGCGCGGCGCGTGAGTGTGGAGCCGCCGCCGGCGGCGGACGGGGAGGCGGCGGACGAGCCCGGCACCGCGGACGACAAGGGTGACCCGGGCGAACCGGCCGGCGGCACGCCCGCCAGCGGCGCTCCCGACCCGGCAAACCGCGCCGGCGGAGCACCCGCCAGCGGCTCAGGCAACGCGCCCGCCGCCACGGAGCGGCCCGCGGACACGAGCCCGGCAAATCTCCAGGAGTCGCAGGACCCCCAGGACCCCGCCCTCGTGGCGCTCCGCCGCGCGGCGGCCGCCTACGAGGACGTGCGCTCCCTCAGCGCCGACTTCGTGCTCACCGCCCAGAACCCGCTGCTGCGCAGCACCAGCACCTCGCGCGGCACGCTCTTCCAGCGCAGCCCCGACCGCCTGCTGCTCCGCTTCAGCGAGCCGGCCGGCGACCGGGTGGTGGTGGACGGCACGTGGATCTGGACCTACTACCCGAGCGCGGACTCCAGTCAGGTGATCCGCACCTCCGCCGGGCAGGGAACGGGCGGCGTGGACCTGCGCGCGCAGTTCATCGGCGAGCCGGAGCGGCGCTTCCGGGCCGAGCTGACCGGCACCGAGGCGGTGGGCGGGCGGACGGCCGACGCGCTCCGCCTGATGCCCCGTGAGCGGGCGGCCTACCGGGAGCTGCGCGTCTGGGTGGACCGGCAGGACGGCCTGGCCCGCCGCTTCGAGATCGTGGAGGCCAACGGCGCCGTGCGCCGCTTCGACCTGAGCGGGCTGCGGGTGAACCCGAGCCTGGCCGATGACCTCTTCCGCTTCGAGCCCCCGCCCGGCGTGCGGGTCATCACGGCAGGGTAGGGGCCGCTCGTGGGCAACACGCAGACCAAGCGCCTGCCGCTCCCCGTGCTCGGCACCCCGGCGGAGGCCGCACCCGCGGCGCCCTCCGCAGGCGCCGTGGGCACCGTGCCCGCCGTCGCCGCCGAGAGCGCCGCCAACGCCACCGGCGTCCGCATCAACGTCATCACTCTGGGCTGTGACAAGAACACCGTGGACACCGAGCGCACGCTGGCGCGCCTGCTGGGCGCCGGCGCCACGCTGGGTCGCGGGCCCGAGGACGCGGACGTGCTCGTGGTCAACACCTGCGGCTTCATCGACAGCGCCAAAGAGGAGTCGGTGGACACGCTCCTGGAGGCGGTCCGCATGAAGGCGGAGGGTCGGGTTCGCGCCGTGGTGGCCATGGGCTGCCTGGTGCAGCGCTACCGGGACGAGCTGGCGGCCGAGATCCCCGAGATCGACCTCTTCATCGGGCTCACCGACGCGGGCCGCATCGTGCCGGAGCTGCGCGGTCGCGGCCTGCTGCCGGAGACCGTCCCCATCATGGAGCGGCCGCTCCGCCTGCTCACGTCCAGCACGCCGCACACCAACTACCTCAAGATCAGCGAGGGGTGTGACCACAGCTGCGCCTTCTGCGCCATCCCCCTCATGCGCGGACGGCACCGCTCCACGCCGATCGACATGCTGGTGGCGGAGGCGCGCGAGCTGGCGGCTGCGGGTGTGGTGGAGCTCAACCTGGTGAGCCAGGACACCACCTGGTACGGGCGCGACCTGGCGCGCGGGCTGACGGCGGGGGACGGCGACCTCTCGGTGGGCCGGCCGTTCACCGGCATGGCCGGCTGGAACGGTCCCGTGGCGGCGCCGGAGCGCGGCGCCACGGCTGGCCGCGGCGGGCTGCTGCCGGAGTTGCTCCGGGCGCTGCTTCAGGACACGGACATCCCCTGGTTCCGGCTCTTCTACATGTACCCGTCCGGCATCACCATGGAGCTGGTCGAGCTCATGGCCGCGGAGCCCCGCCTGCTGCCCTACCTGGACATGCCCATCCAGCACGGCGTGGACAGCATGCTCGTGCGCATGCGCCGCCCGGAGCGGCGCGCTACCATCCTGGACCGCGTGGCGCGCCTGCGCGCGGCCATCCCCGAGCTGGCGCTCCGTACCACCGTCATCGTGGGCTTCCCGGGCGAGACGGACGAGGAGTTCGAGGGGCTGCTGGAGCTGCTCGAGGAGGTCCGATTCGACCGGCTGGGCGCGTTCCCTTATTCTCCCGAGGAGAACACGCGCGCAGTGGAGCTGCCGGAGCACGTGCCGGAGGGGGTCAAGCGGGAGCGGCTGGAGCGCCTCATGGACCTGCAGCGTACCATCACGCTGGAGCGCAATGAGGCGCAGGTGGGCAGCGTGCGCACGGTGCTGGTGGACAGCGTGGAGGGGCGGGACACGGAGATGGCCGGCCCCGACGGGCGCAGCGCCATCGGCCGCACGGCGGGCCAGGCGCTCGAGGTGGACGGCGTGGTGCACCTGGCGGACGCGGGAGACGCGGCGCCAGGGCGGTTCGTGCAGGTGCGCGTCACCGGCGCGCTGGAGGATGACCTGCTGGGTGAACGGGTGCGGGACTGAGGGAGAAACACATGGGGATAGCGGCGGACAGGGCGGTGGGCGCGGAGAGTATGCGGCTCTTCCAGGAAGCGGTGAAGGTGATGCCCGGCGGCGTGAGCTCGCCGGTGCGGGCCTTCCGGCGCGTGGGCGGGCAGCCGTTCTTCGTGGACCGCGCCGACGGGTGCCGGCTGCACGACGTGGACGGCCGCGAGTACCTGGACCTGGTCATGAGCTGGGGCGCGCTCATGCTGGGCCACGCGCACCCCTCGGTGGTGCAGGCCATCACGGAGGCCGCCGAGCGCGGCACCAGCTACGGCGCGCCCGCCGGCGCGGAGGTGGAGCTGGCCGAGCTGGTGGCGGAGATCGTCCCCTCCGTGGAGATGGTGCGCTTCGTGAACAGCGGCACCGAGGCCACCATGTCCGCGCTCCGTCTGGCGCGCGCGGCCACCGGCCGGGACGTGGTGCTCAAGTTCGACGGCTGCTACCACGGCCACGGGGACAGCTTCCTGGTGCGCGCCGGCAGCGGCGTGGCCACCCTGGGCCTGCCCGACTCGCCGGGCGTGCCCGCTGACCTGGCGCGCCTCACGCTTTCGGTCCCCTTCAATGACCTGGACGCGGTGCGCGCCGCCTTCGCGGCCGAGGGGGAGCGCATTGCCTGCGTCATCGTGGAGCCGGTGGTGGGCAACAGCGGCTTCATCCCGCCCGTGGAGGGCTTCCTCCAGGGCCTCCGCACGCTCACCCGCGAGCACGGCGCGCTGCTCATCCTGGACGAGGTGATGACGGGCTTCCGCGTGGCGCTCGGCGGCGCGCAGGA
>Ga0214473_10010957_pt1 | contig 10647 bp, 8 predicted proteins | sample RVTome_7_FD_203509 | JGI IMG/M metagenome (GOLD analysis project Ga0214473, IMG submission 203509) | Soil microbial communities from uranium-contaminated site in the Upper Colorado River Basin, Wyoming, United States - RVT98D197 | ecosystem: Environmental > Terrestrial > Soil > Contaminated >... | reverse complement strand
GAAAATTACATGCTTCGGAAAATGTTTTCCATCCAGAAAATTGCCAAGTCTAAAAGCGTCTCTTGGGTCTACAAAAAAAGTTGAATTACTAAAGTCATCAAAATAACCAAAGATATCGCGAACGAAACCGTCAAATGACCTAAAACCTTCAATTGAAATTTGATGTTCAAGCGCTGCCGGAGTCTCTCCAACAAAAAGATTTGGTTTCCAAACCATTTCCATCTCTCATTTATTAGCTTTTATCATTGCTTAAATTTTTCGGAATTGGCTATACATTATTCAGCGACAGCTCACGGCGCCCCAAACTTCGAAAGCAAAACTAGTCAATGCCCACTTGTGCCCGCGCTTCTCAAACAACAATTCGCCAGTCTTCTTCTGCAAACGCTTATTCATCCGCACCATCCTGCGGCTAACATCGTAATACTTCAAATCGTAAGCATCAAGAGCATTAATCTGCTTAGCAACATCCTTCGGAAAAACACCCTTAACGCCAACTTCCCGGACAACTTCCGCAACATTCAAATCTACAGTATCGACACAAGCAACTTTCTGAATAAAGGGCACAGTATAATGAAAGTAGCCAGCGCTCTTCAAACCATTCAAAATAATGCTCTGCGTCTCCTCTATCCTATCCAGCCTTGCCAAAATGCGCTCTTCCAACGTTAAAATCCAACGCAAACGACCATGCTTCTGCTCAGGAGAACGCGTCTTTTTCATGCTTTGCGCAGGCGCAAGACTAGATTCTTGCGTAACTTGTTCATTCATGGAAAACCGCTCCATCAGCAACCGTGAAAATTAACACTCCCGCATCTACACCAGCTGTAGTCAGAAAGCCTAAAGCCGAAAAGCATGGACTTTTCCCATGCCCCAGCACACCCCCGAAAACAGCGTTTAAGCAGCCTTCCACAGCCAAAAACAAAAAAGAAAAAAGAGGAAAGTTTATGCGGGAGATTTCTCCAATTCTGTTGGAATTGTTTTAATAATAGCTTTTTCACCTATTACTGCACTCTGCAGTAGAGGCAAAAAACTGCAATGTTGATACAGGAAGTCATACTGGAAAACTTCATGAGTTACGAGTACGCTAGGGTACCGTTTAAACACGGCGTAAACGTTATTTGCGGGCCTAACGGCGCTGGAAAATCCTCCCTGCTTTTAGCAGTTTCCGTTGGGTTAGGCCAATCATACACGGAACGCTCCAGAAAACTAAGCGACTTGATACGATGGGGCAAGGACCAAGCTCGCGTAACGCTTGTCTTGGACAACAGCAAACGCGGCGACAAACGCCCAGTCTCAAAATACAGTAAAGACCAGCTTTTCCTCACGCGCGTCCTACGCAGAGACGGCAAATACTGGTTTGAACTAGAAAACCGCGCCGCCACAAAGCAGGATGTTGAACGGTTATTGGGCAAGTTCGGCGTTAACCCTGACAACATGCTCATAATCATGCACCAGAACATGGTGGAACAGTTCACGGTGCTCTCCAACGTGGAGAAACTGCGCATGGTGGAAGCAGCAGTGGGGTTGGAACCGTTCCGCGAAAACGTGCTGCAAGCCCAGCATAAGCTGACGCGTATTCTCAGCCAAGAGGAATCCGTAAGCAAGCTTTTGGAGTCAGCTGAGCAGACGCTGAGCTACTGGCGAGAACAGTACGAGAAATATCAAGAGAAAAAGCAACTGCAAACCAAACGGCGGTTCCTAGAACGTGAGCTTGCGTGGGCAGAGGTTGAACGCCGCGAAAGCATCGTTAAAGAGTTGGAGGCGAACAGGCAAAGGGAACAGGAAAGCCTGAACCGCATCGAAGAAGAAGCACAAGCAGCAACGGAGCAACTGCAAACCCAGCAAAAACAGCAAGAAACACTAAAAAGCGAAGCCAAAACGGCTTTCAGTGAACGCTTAATTCTTGAACGCGGAATCGCCGAAAACGAGTCCACCATAGCTCTGTGCCAGCAACTGCTCACGGAAGCAGCACTTTTGGAGCCTGCAATTCAGAACAACCCGAGCGCAAACCAGTTCAAGCTGCTCAGAAGCGAGAACCTACGAGAACTGCTTGAGAATTCTCGCCAGCACCTTTCAAAGCTAAATGAGCAAGTGAAAATTAACCAAGCTAAACTGCAAAGCGTGGAAGAGGCAGCTGAGAAAGTTGCCAACCACATTTTAGACCAGCGGATTCACTTGGCTTTGCTGCAATACCGCAGAGAAAACGCTGTGGCTGACTTGGAGCGCATAGACGCTTCGCTTAAAGACGCTAAAGCCAATCTAAGCACTGCAACTGCTAAGGCGGAGCAGTCAGGCGCCAGAATTGCCGTGTTTAAAAGCGCCATGGATGTGCTGGATGAAATCCGAGTTACTGACGGGCATTTAGCTGCGCTTCAGGGCGTTTCAGAGGACATAGAGCGCATGTACGAGTCTTACTCTAAACTTTATTTGGAGCTGAAGGAGAAGGCGCAGGTGGTGGCTGAAAACCGCGAGAAAGCCCTTCAAGAAGTGAAAGTGCGCATGGACGCGTGGCGCACCGTCATGCAGAGTTTAATTGACCGCGTGAACTTGGAGTACCAGAAGATTATGGGTCAAGCTTTGGCAGCGGGCGAAGTGCGCTTGGCTAACGGGCATGATGTTGAAACCGCTGGCTTAGAAATTCTCGTCGGTTTCAAAGGCGGCAAGCCCGTGACGTTGGATGCTTACACGCAGAGTGGCGGCGAAAGAACCACTGCAACCATGAGTTTCCTTCTGGCTCTGCAGCAGCACGTGCGTTCGCCTTTCCGCGCTGTTGATGAGTATGATATTCACATGGACCCGAAGAACCGCGAAATGATTGCGCGCATGCTCGTGTCAACAATAAAGGATGCCACTGCGCAGTATGTTGTGATTACGCCGAGTCAGATTACTTTTGCTCAAGAGGACGCCAACATTATCACGGTACAGAGTGTTGAGGGAAAATCAATAGTTAGAGAGGTCGCATAGCGATGTTGTCCCAGAAAGAGCAGAAGAAGCTTGGCAGAGAAAAACTGCAGCGCATCATAGAAATGTGCACTGCGATTGAAGGGCACACTGTGGACCCTTTTACGCTGGATGTTGATGACATAATCAGGATGGTGAAGGAGTATTTTCCAAGCTGGGAGCAGCCTGAAGATTTTAACTTAGACTCAGAAGCGATACACCATTTAGCGTCGGTTATTAAGCTTCAAAGCGAGTGGGTTAAGCACCGTAGCACTTCGTTGTACACTGACCCGTTTCTGCTTGAAGAAAAAATCACGCAGGCAACCAAGGAAGAGCTTATAGGCGTGTTTCTTAAAGCGTGGCATCCGCTCGTAGAGCTGGAGCAAATCAGCATCTACAGCCTCGCAACAGCAATGCGCTATTGGGAGCAGCTGGTGCCGCTTAAGGAAAGATGGAAGATGCTTGAGGTGCCTGAAGTTGCGGTTGGAACTGCCACGAGAGACGAGTTGGTGAAGCAGCGGGTGCTTGGAGATAAAGCGTTTTCTGAAGAGTTGGAATGTTACTGGCAGGAACTGAAACAGAAAGTGCAAATGAAAGGGCAGGATGGCAGAATGCGCTACTGGGATTTTGTGGGCGCGGAAACTTACGAGGAGACAGTGCAACATGCTTTCCTATCCAGCTTCCTAATAACGTATGGTTACGCGACGTTGGAGATTTACCCGTTGGAAGAGGAAATTTTCATCAAACCCTTTGAAACGCCCGTTGCGCAAATTGCAGCGCAGCAGTCTGTTTCTGTTCCCATAGCGGTTACGCTTGAGACTTGGCAGAAGTGGAAGAGAGGCGAATTGGCGTGAGCAAAAGAAAAGGCATTTACGCAAGCAAAATGAAACGCGCAACGCACATGCTGTTTTACCGAAGGCACCAGAAACCAGGCGTTAAAGGCTGGGAACTGCACAAGGCTTTAGGCGCAGATTACCCGAAAGTCTTGGATATTCTGGATGATTACTTGAAGAGTTTAGATTTGCAGGTTAAAACGGTTTATGAAGAGGAAAAAGCGCCTGTTGAGAAGCCTTCGTTGGAAGAGTTGGATAAGGCACGGTTTTACGTAACGTTGCGGGGCGATTTAACGCCGAAAGAGACCAAGATGATTGGGTGGCGCATCGACGATTTAGCCGGCTTAGCAGTGGCGATAGCTTACGTAATCAGCAAGAAGGGGCAAGCGCCACGCAAAGAAGTGGAAAAGCTGCTGAGCGAGAAGCTGCCAAACTGGAAAGTTGGCTTGAACATTGACCGTTACATCCGCTACGGCTACTTGCAGCAAGACGACAAAGAACAGCTGTACTTAGACTGGCGAACCAGAGCAGAAGTAGACCAGAAAGCACTCATAGACATGCTGCTTACTGCTGAAACACAAAAGACACTGCCTTCTGAGGCTTCGGAAGAAGAAAACCAAGATGACGAGGAAGGTAACGGCAATGAGTGAGAGAAATCAAAGCGAGACTGTAACGTTCACAGAGAAGGAAGATCATTGAGATTACTTAGGGCAGAGGCTACTATTCATTTTGAAGAAACATAATTCCTAAAGAAACAGAGAGAATATTACACTGCGCAGACACGCACGCAAGACAAGATTAGCTATTGGATTCTGAATCTAAATTGTGAATATTGTGGATTCGTATCTTGAGTTCATAATCATTATAAGGTTTGGGCGTTGAATACTCTTTCTGCCGTTTGATCAGGCGTGATTAAGATGGATGGAGCGAAGCGTTTCTGTGAGTGCTCAGCCGACGTATACTTGCGGAGCGGGTAATCTGCATGGCCAAATCAGATCTTGAAGCCCCAATACAAGTAGTTGCATGCTTGAATGATAAGGAGTCCATACGGGTTTTGCATGTTGACGATGACGCATGCCTTTTGAAGGTTGCCGACGAATGTTTGAAGATGGAAGGTCCTTTTGAAGTGGACGATGCCTTGTCCGTTGATGAAGCCTTGAACAAGATGAAAGAGAAGGAGTATGACGCGGTTGTATCTGATTACCAAATGCCAGGCAAAGACGGTTTGGAATTTCTGAGCCTGCTTAGAAAAAAAGGCAACGGCATCCCATTCATAATTTTTACTGGAAGAGGCAGAGAAGAAGTAGCCATAAAAGCGTTGAACTTGGGCGCGGACCAATACCTTAACAAGGCAGGCGACCCGGAGACTGTGTACTGTGAATTAGCGCATGCTATACGTCAAGCATTAGATAGAAGGTCAGCACAAATCGAGTTGTTGAAGAGAGAGGCTAAACTCAATGCAATTATAGAGTCGGTTCCAGAAGCTATTATAATCACTGGCTTAGATGGAAAAATAGTCTAGTGCAATCAAGCAGCAGCAGATTTGAGTTGTTTCCAGTCGAAAGGGGAGTTGATTGGCAAAAATGGTTTTGAGTTCATTGCGAAAAAAGACCGTGAGCAAGCAGCTCAGATTATGAAGAAGATAATTGAACAAGGATTGGTGAAAAACGTTGAATACACTCTTCTCACTAAAGATGGATGTGAATACCCAGGGGAGTTGTCGGCAAGCTTAAGGGTGAAGACAAGACTACTGTGCAAAACCTTTTAGTTCTATTCTCGGCATAAAAAGAACCCATTCGCCAAGAACATTCTTATGATTATTGTCAGCGAAGTTTCCTCGCCTATCCCTGTTTTTGGGCTTAGGTGATGCTGACGTTTTGTATGTCAAAGTATCGTTTTGCTAAAAAGCGCAAGCGTTCCGCGTTTTTGCCGTTCTTGCCTATGGCAATGCCCTTGTCCTTTGGGTTAACGGTTACGACAGCCATAGTTTTGCCATCAGTTCTCTCGGTTACGCGCACTTCCCTGACCATTGCGGGCTTCAAAGCGTTCTTTATGAACTGCACCGGGTCCTCGGAATACTCGATTATCTCGTGTTTTTTGCCTGTCATCCGTTCAAGTGTGTGGATGTTTCTGCCGCCTTTGCCTATGGCGACGCCCACTTGTCCTTGGTTCACGATGAATATTGCGCGTCCTTGTTCTTCGTCGATTATGCAGTCTTTAACGCTGGCGCCGCTGATGTTTTCAAACAATGCGATGTAGCGCATTTCGTCGCACGTGATTTTTATGCCGCTCGTCCCATTTCCTCCAGTTTATTCTTCCATCTCAGTGTTTTCTGTTACTTTAAGAATGGCTGAGTCACCGGTTTCTCTTATACTTAATGCTGAAATAACAAAGGGTTTATTGCAGACAGTAGCCAAATCCATCGAAGCACCTTTAAACATCATCACGGGGACATTAGAGAGTTTACAGTTGTACTCTATCTCGTCTTTTATGTTTTTTGGACAATTAGCAGCTAAAATTATCATCTTAGCCTTGCCACTCTTCGCGTTCTGCAACGCCGCGTTAGCTCCGAAAGACACCTTGCCGGTCTTAACGGCTGACGCAATCGCCTTATTCACATCTATCATGCTTCAGTCTTTCCTCCTTCTTTTTCTTGCTTTTCAAACGTTGACATGTACAATTCTACTAGTCCAGTGCCAATTGGGATAGATTGGCCAACAATAACGTTTTCGGTTACGCCTGCCAGCGGATCGATCTCGCCCTTCACAGCGGCTTCAACAATGTTCGGGACCGTAATCTCAAACGCTGCACGCGCCAAAACACTTGATTTTTTGCCGCTGATGCCGTGCCTGCCAATCTGCTGCACTTCACCTGTGGAAGCCATCATGTCAGCGACCAGCATAACGTGGCGCACATCCACGTCCAAGCCCTGCTCTTCCAACACGCCCTTTGCCTCGTGAATCAGCGCGTTTCTTGAAGCTTCTATTCCAAGAGTTTTGGCTATTTCATGAACGTTGTTCGTTGTCGTCCGCGAAGTATCCACGCCTACGATTTCCAACACTTTGGACAGGTTTGAGCCGTCTGTCCTTATGACCCACTCGCCGTTTTCTTCAGTAACCAATACACGTTTTATATCTACCACACCTTTAACGTGGAACCCTGAAATCTTGCCCAGCATCTTTTTCAGCGTATCAGCTTTCTTAGGCTTTATCATCAACGTGTCACCCTTCACTCTTGTAGTGGCGTTTTGCAGCTGAAGCCTCTCCTTAAGCTCATCCATCGTTATGGCTCTGTCATCCATCATGGTTTTGTTTACTTCAACCACTATTTCTTCCCGCACAGTATCCTCATATATCGCTGAAGCCAAATCTTCTAAAGCTGTGTAAATTAGGTTACGCGCTATCTCCACAGCGCCTTCCTTGCTTTTCCTATGCTTTCCTATCAAGTATATCGTCATAATCGGCGTAGACGGAATTCTCCTTGCATCCACTATCTCAATCAAACGCGGCAAACCTAAAGTTACGTTTTGCTCCTTGACTCCTGCGTAGTGGAACGTCCTAAGAGTCATCTGCGTGCCTGGCTCACCTATTGACTGAGCAGCAATTATGCCCACGGCTTCACCGGGCTCCATCAACGCCCGTTTGTACTGTTCAGCCGTTAACGTAATAGCCTTGTCCACGCCTTTCTTGTTGAATTTAGCTTTAGCCAAGTTCTGTTTAAGTTGCTCCATAAGTATCGGCGTGATTTGGTCTTCAACTTCCCCTAAGTTCTTTTTAATGTAGTCTGCTGATGCTGGTGTGCCCTTTTCTTCGCCGATTTTTATCTGGTCGACAAGTCGGCTCACGTTCACCGCTTTGCCATGGTCGCTTTTGGCTGGGTCAACGCCGTCTTCGCCGTACATGAACTGGATAATGTCTCCGGCTGAGTCTCTGACGGTGCCATCATATTCTAAGCGAATGTGCTCCAACGCGTTGATGAGCCTGCGCTGCATGTAACCGCTCTGCTGCGTCCTGACAGCTGTGTCCACCAAGCCTTCCCTGCCACCCATAGCGTGGAAAAAGAATTCAATCGCGTCCAATCCAGACTGGTAAGACGAGTAAACGAAGCCTCGCGCTCTCGGGCTGGGGTCGCCGTCAACGAAGTGCGGCAGCGCGCGTCCAGTGTAACCTCTCATTATGCGTTTGCCTCGAACTGACTGTTGTCCAACACATGCAGCCATTTGTCCAATGTTGAGGCTTGAACCTCTCGCGCCCGTTCGAGTCATGACGATGCCCGCGTTTTCCAGCGTGAAGTCTTGGTCAGCTATTTTGCCTGACTCGTCTCTGGCTGTGGCTAGTTCATGCATAACGTAGATTTCAAATGACTCATCAAGGGTTTGGCCTGGAAGCCGCGGTAATGTTCCGTTGTTCTTGTTTTCAATTAGCTCATTTATCTTCTTTTGGATCCGTTCCATAGTCTTGTTCATTCTTGACGTAGCTTTAGGCGACAGAACCAGTTGGTCATACGTGTAACTGAAACCCCGCATGGTTATGAAAAGCTTCAGCATCCGTGTTATTTTGTTGAGGAACTCACGTCCTGCTTGAGTACCATAATCCTTGATTATTCGGTGCAACAGGCTTTCAGACTGTTCAGCACCTATAGAGCGCCTGTCGATAATACCCGACACAAGCTCGCCGTTTTTCACCACTACATAAGCATCATACTTGCATTCTTCCTCTTCACACTTAGTGCAGCCTTGGCAAATGTTCGCCTTCAAAACATAATTCAACGTCTTCGGCAGATACAGACTGAAAATCTGTTTACCCGACCACAAGGGCTGAGGTTCCTTAATTTTAGGTTCCGGCAGCTGCCCCGTGTATTCCGTAGCTGTAAGAATCCTGTTGACTTCAGTTTTCGTTAGGTAGTTTGCCTTTCTAGTTAAGAAGTAGGCACTTGTGATGAAATCTCGGATTGCGCCTATTATGGGTCCTCCGAACCTAGGCGAGAGAATCTGGTCCTGAACCTGCATCAGCAACAAGGCTTCTGTTCGAGCTTCCTCGCTCTGAGGCACGTGCAGGTTCATTTCGTCGCCGTCAAAGTCCGCGTTGTAAGGCGGACAAACACACAAGTGCAAACGGAAAGTTTTGTACGGCAGAACGCGCACGTAATGCGCCATTATGGACATACGGTGGAGTGAAGGTTGCCGATTGAAGATTGCTATGTCGCCGTTTTTAAGATGCCTTTCAACAACAAAGCCAAGCTCCACGGCTTCAGCGATTTTGGTTCTGTCAACGACGAACTCCAATCTGATGCGTTTGCCATCAGGCCTGATGATGTACAAGGCGCCAGGGTAATTTTCAGGACCGTTCACGACGAATTTTTTCATTTCTTCAATGTTCCAAGCGGTAACTTTCTCAGGAACTGACAAACGCATGGCGACATCTCTTGGGACACCGACTTCGTTTATGTCAAGGTTCGGGTCTGGAGAAATCACTGTGCGCGCTGAAAAGTCGACTCTTTTGCCTGAAAGGTTGCTTCTGAATCTGCCCTCTTTGCCTTTCAGCCTCTGCGAGATAGTCTTTAAGGCTCTTCCAGAGCGGTGTCTTGCAGGAGGAATTCCTGAAGCTTCATTGTTAAAGTACGTGGTTACATGGTACTGCAAAAGCTCGGATAAGTCTTGAATGATGAGGGTTGGTGCTCCTGCTTCCATGTTTTCTTTGAGCCTTTGATTAATGCGAATAATGTCAACTAGCTTGTGGGTTAAGTCGTCTTCCGAGCGGATTCCTGACTCCAACGTTATGGAGGGGCGAACGTAAACTGGAGGAACAGGCAGAACCTGTAGAACCATCCATTCGGGTCTGGCAACGTGGGGGTTTAACCCTAAAATCTCCAAGTCATCGTCTGAAATGCGTTCCAATCTTTCGCGTATCATACTGGGCGTTAACGGTTCAGAGCCAGCTTCGGTTTGCTCTATGAACTTTGTAGGTTTCTCAAAAGTAATCTTGTACTGAGCAGTTGCGCAGTGGGGACACTGTTTGGTCTTAATCTCCTGCATAATGACCTTGTACACTTCATCAGGTATCACACCCAAAAGCTTATTGCACTTTTCAATTCTGCCGCGGACTTTTTTCGCAGCGTCGTCTGACAGAAGTATGCGTCCGCAGTTGCGGCAAGTAGCCTTCAAGAGGTCAAAGATTATTTTCGTAAATTCAATGTGCACTATTGGCACGGCTAATTCTATGTGTCCAAAGTGGCCTGGGCAGCGGATCGCCGTGTTTCCGCAGGTTTTGCATCTTTGCCTCGGTTCAAGGGTTCCAAGCCTGCCGTCCATCAGTCCCGTGGTTATCGGAGCACCATCTTCATCGTATGTGTCTGGTGTTTGAACTTCCACAACTGATTGCTTGCGCAAGTCTTTAGGTGAAATTAAACCGAAAGAGATTTCGTCGACAACTTTATGAATTATTTCTTCTGGAGCCATGTTTTATGCCCTCTCCTTGAGTTTTAACTTTGGTGTTATGCACAGACTCTGGAGCTCTTGTAGCAGGAGCTTAAACGCATAAGAGACTATTACAGGAGAAACCTTGGCTTTTTCATCGCAAATCTTGCACATGTACCGTCGCTGTTTCATGTCGTAGTAGGCTATTTGGCCGCAGTTTTCGCAGATGAACAGCGTGTACTTGTCTGATTCCTCCAGCAGCCTGTCCCTAAGCAGCATGGCTGCGCCGTGGCCGATTAAGCAGTCTCGCTCCATCTCGCCGAATCTCAAGCCTCCGCCTCTAGCTCTGCCTTCAGTTGGCTGCCGCGTCAACATCTGCACTTGCCCGCGGGCTCTGGCGTGGATTTTGTCAGCGACCATGTGATGCAGTTTCTGGTAGTAGACGATGCCGACGAAGATGTC
>Ga0214473_10010956_pt1 | contig 10647 bp, 11 predicted proteins | sample RVTome_7_FD_203509 | JGI IMG/M metagenome (GOLD analysis project Ga0214473, IMG submission 203509) | Soil microbial communities from uranium-contaminated site in the Upper Colorado River Basin, Wyoming, United States - RVT98D197 | ecosystem: Environmental > Terrestrial > Soil > Contaminated >... | reverse complement strand
GGTCGGCGATGTCGCAGATGCGCTCGGCGAGCTCACAGATCCGGCCGCGCAGCTCGGCCGCCCCGGCGCAGTCCGGGCCTTCCGAGAGCTCGAGCGCCTCGACCATCTCCGAGTCCATCTCCTCGACCTCGACCGAGTACCGATCGATGGCCTCGACTTCGTCGGCGGTCGGCTCGTCGACCGTGTCTGCAGCCGTGTCTCCTCCGCACGTCGCCGCCTCCCCATTGGCGTCCGTCGTTTCGGGCGCGGCCTGGGCACCCCCGCACCCACAGGCCGCCGCAATGGCCCATGGCATCAACCATGATGGTTTCCTCGCTCTCATCGATCCGCCCTCCTCAGCCTCCGCAGCCTTCGGCCATGGACGCATTCGCTTGCTCGCAACGTTGTCGCCCACTCGAGCACTTGTCCGTCACGTCTTCGTAGTCCGGATGTCGGTCCGCAATGTCGCAGATCCGGTCTGCGAGCTCGCAAATGCGACCCGCGAGCTGCGCGGCGCGCCCACAGTCGGGTCCCGCTGACAGCTCGAGCGTGTCGGCCATCTCCCCCTCCATGGACGCCACATCGCGGTCGAATTCTGCCACGAGCTGTTGCTCCTCGGGGGTCAGCATCACGACCATCGCCTCGGCTTCCATCGACTGGGGTGCAGCGCCTGCGGCACCTCCGGCCGCGCTCGAGGTCTCCGCGCCTCTGGCCGCGCCGGACCTCACGGCGCAGCCGGCTGCGCCCGCTGTCGCCACCGAGACGAGCATCGCCACGACCGCCGCCCTTCGCATGACCTTCACCGCCCCTCCTCGCCCGTGCTGCCGCCCTCGAGAGCCCGATCCAGCAGCTCCGAGTTGATCTCCAGCGCCTCGAAGTAGTCACCCGCGGCCTCGCGGTCCTTGCTCAGCGCCTCCCGTGCGCGGCCGCGCATCACGAGCAGATTCGCGGTGAACAAGTCGCGGGCCCGACCCAAGCCCAGGCCCTCGTCGGCGAGGCTCTCCGCCTCGGCCGCCCTGCTCGCCCGGAGCTCCACGTCCGCGAGCCGATAGAGCAGGTCCTGACGGACCACTCGCCGATCCTCGGGCTCGACGGCCTCCGGTATCGGAGCGTCCACCGCGGCGCGCAGCGTGCGCCGTGCCTCATTCAGGTCTCCGCGAGCCACGGCCTCGTCGGCGAGCTCGTGTGCCCTCGCGGCGCCGCTCACCCAGCCCCGCGGACCCGCGTCGTCCCCGGCGGCGCAGCCTGTCACCAGGGCAGCCGTCAGGGTCGCGATGGCGAGGCGGGCGCGGATGGTCACCTGGGCGCTCCGTAGCGTTGCTCGAGGGCGGCGTAGAGCACGCCTCGGTACTGTCGCATCTGCTCGGTGAGCGCCGCGGCCTCCGCTTCGCTTCCGCCGGCCGCTGCCGCTTGTGCGGAGAGCAGGTCTGGGCTCGGCGCCGGCAGTCGCGCGGCCCTGTGCGCGCTTGGGTCCGCGGGCACGAGGACGACGAGGGCCCAAGCGGCCGCGGCAGCCAGGGCCACGCCCGCGGCCGGCGCAAACCACCGCAGCCAGCGTACCGGCGCTGTTCTTTCGGGAGCAGCCACCCTCGAAGGCGCGCTCGCCAGGATCTCGTCGAGGATGACCTTGCGACGATCGGGCGCGAGGTCTCCTTCCGCACCGCTGAAGCGCAAGAGCGCCGCGGCCTCGAGGGCGTCCTCCGGAAGCCCTTCGCTGGCGGTGCCACGCTCGAGCGCCGTCTTGAGCGCTTCCGCCTCTCGTCGCTCCGCGTCCGTCGGGTCGTGCTCGGTCACCTCAGCTCCCCTCCTCCGGGGCCGGTAGCCCCAGCACCGCTTCCCATTCGCGCCGGAACGCCCGCAGCGAACGGAGCAGGACCACGTCGAAGGTGCCGATCTTGACCTCGAGCTCTTCGGCGCACTCCTCCCTCGGTCTGTCTTGCAAGAAGCGTAGCTCGATCGCGAGTCGATAGCGCGGGTTGAGACGCTCGAGCACTTGACGCACGGTTGCCTTCAGGCGCTCGACCTCGACCCGGCCCTCGGCCTCCACGGCCGGGTCGGACGGCGCGGTCCGGAGCGGTGCGAGTAGTCCTTCGAAGCTCACCAGCGCCCGTGATGTCCTGCCCCTCACGCGGTGCATGTCGGTTGCCTTGTTGACCGCCACGCGCGAGAGCCAGAACCAGATGCTGACGCCCTGATCCTCGACCTGCTCGATACGCTCGAGGAGCATGCGAAAGGTCTCGGATAGGGCGTCCTCTGCGGCCTGCGCGTTTCCGAGCCTGGGGAGGAGCACGCGTCGGTAGAGCCGGTCGGCATAGGCCTCGTAGAGCTCGGCAAAGGCGCGACGATCCCCGCGCCGGGCCCTCTCGAGGCACGCGCGCTCCCACCGCAGGCGTTCCCGACTGTTGAGCCCCTCGTCCACCGCGCCCGGGGAAGGTACTCGCCCCGCGGGCGTTTCCGAAGCCCAGATCGCGCGTGGCGGTCGGATGGTCCTCCCCCGTCCCGCGGTGGGACACGGGGGCGCGCCGACGGCCGATCTGGGCACGGTCGATCATGACTCCGATCCAAGAGTGCCCGGCTCGTGCATTCCGCGGCCCGACAGGTCGCTGACGATCATGCGCGAGAGCAGGTCGGAGAAGTACTCGACGCCCACGCGGTCCGTATCCGCCTCGAGGTGCGAGTTGCCGAGGCCCGAGTCGTCCGTGAGGTACACGTACGGAGTGGACGTAAAGGCGCCCATCGCCCGGAACAGATACTCGACCGTCCGATCCGCGCCACTCGCGGCCACGGGCAGGATGCGGATCCCATTCTCGGACGCGAGCGCCATCGCATGGTGATACGTGAACTGCGAGTCGGCGTACCGCTGGGGCGGCGCGTCGCTGATGATCACCAGGACGCGTGCGGCGTTGCCCTGGGTCCACGCCATGCGGCCGAGGGCCGCCTCGAGGCCGGCGTTCATATCCTCGGGATAGTCCCCGCCTCCCGATGCGCGCACGCCCCGCATCGCCGCGGCAAAGCCCGTGACGTCGGCCGAGAACGGGATCTGCTGGACGACGACGCGATCGGTCCTGTCCCGGTAGAACGTGGCGCCGACTCGGATGCGCGTCTCGGGCGCGGTCGCCTGGATGCGCTGCACGATTTCGCCGATCTCCGCGTTCACGTACCGCAGCTCGTCCTCCATGCTGCCCGTCACGTCGATGAGGAAGCCGAGATCGAGCGCGCTTGGCGCGAGCGCGGTCGTGCCCGGCAGGCGCACGACCAGGTCCTGACCGTCGCCTTGGCTCGGCACGTCCAGGATGGCCCGGACCGTGTTCTGACCCGACGTGACGGTGAGGCTGGCGCGACCGAAGGCCCCGGGGTGGCTCACGCTCGGGAAGTAGTCCCACGTGCCGTCGGCGTGGGTACGGCCGTGGATGCCCGTGGCGTTGGGGCCGAGACCGGCGATCTCGACGCGTGCGTCGTTGACGGGGCGTCCGTGCTGATCCACGACTCGAATCCGCGTCCGCCGTGCCATGTCCAGGTCTAGGGCGCGGGCCTCCCACGGATGGCGGGTGAGGAAGTCGAGGTAAGGTCCGCGGCGGTCGGCGTCCCCGACGGAGGCGGCCGTGAGCAGCGCGCGGGCCGGCTGCTCCTGCTCTTGCAGGACCTGCTGGATCTGGGAGTCCGTCGCCGTCGATGAAGCGGGGGTCGCACCCGTGTGCACGGAGGGAGCCTCCGCGGGCACGGCATCGGCGCTCGCCACCTCCCCGCCGCTGGCGTAGGCCGCCTCGCTCGCGGCCTCGACGGTCGCACCCCCCCCGTTCGGTGCTGAGCCGTAGGCCCCGCAGGCCGCACACGCCCACCCCAAGCCAAGCGCCACTGCCGTCCTGATCGTGCCCATCGCCCTTCCTCCGTGCTGAGATCCAGCGCATCGGCTCGTCGCGGTCCCACCGGCCGGCCACCTGCGCCTCGGTCATGACAACGCGTGTGGGGCCGCGGGCTTACAGGTCGGACCGGCGGCCAGGATCAGCTGGACTCCGCCTGCCGGCGATGGCATCAAGCCAGGGTGGGGAGCAGGGGACCGGCCTCGACATGGTGGCGCCCGGCGCTGTGGGTAGTCCTCGCGGCGCTTGCCCAAGTCTCGTCGGGCCGCGCGGGTGCCCAAGCGACCCCAGGCTCGGGGGTGCCGCCCGAGGTCGTCTTCGCACCGCTGCTGGCCCAAGCCCGCCAAGACATGGAGACCAGCGCCTATGCCCTGGCGCGCGCCCGGGCCGAGATCGTCATCCGTTTCGTCCCCTCGAACACGCCCACGGGGGACCGCGCGGCCGCGTTGCACGCCGAGGCGTCACGTCTCTTGAGCGAGCGAATGGTTCCCACCCCCGAAGCGGGGGAGGTGATCGAGCCACTGCTCTCCGTGGCCGAGTCCGAGGTGGCCAGCGGTCAGTACGACTTCGCCATCGCCCGTCTCGACATCGTCCTGCGCAACATCCCCGAGGGTACGCCCGTCTCGATCCGCGCACGGCAGCTCTGGCAGACCGCGCACGAACGGCAACGCGCCGCGGGCGTGCCGGCTCCCCCGGGCTCCTACGGGCAGGGGTCGGGCACCGTTCCGCCCGGAGGCGCGATTCCGCCCGGAGGCGCGATTCCGCCCGGGACCTCCCCGAGCGCCGAGCCCGTGGACCCCACGCTCCGGTCCACCGCCGAGATCACCGAGCTCTATCTCACGGGCGTCGGCTTCGGCATCTTCTCCGGCGCCTACGTGATCGCCATGAGCGGCGGCGAGGATGAAGGCCTCTACGCGAGCATCCCAATGCTCACCGGCCTTGCGGGGGGGCTCGGGGTGTTCGCCCTCGACTCGGGCGAGGGCATGCGCACGGGCGTGCCCGTCGCCATCAGCATGGGCACGTTGCTGGGCCTCGGACAGGGACTCATCACCCTCGGCGCGTTCAACGACGGCATCGAGGGCTTGCGTGGTGCCCTCACGCTGGTCTGGAGCCTCACCGCCCTTGGGCTGACCGCGGGCCTCATCGGCGGCTACGTGCTCGAGCCGCCGGTGGGCGACTCGCGCTTCATCGGCTCCGGCGGCGTCTGGGGCGGATGGATCCTCGGCCTCATCGCCATCGCCATCAACCCCGAGGATCCGGACACGGGTTGGCAGATGGTGTTCGGGGGCTACACGGGTGGGTGGGCGACGGCGCTGTTGCTCACCTCCGTGGTGGACATGCCAGAGAGCCGGGTGCTCTGGCTCAACGTGGGCCTGCTCGCGGGAGCCGCTGTCGGCTCGATCGTGCCGGCCATCGCGGCCGGAGCGCGCGACGACCACGACGTTCCGGCCGGCACGCTCGCCGGGTCGGTGGGCGTGGGCTCGGCGGCGGGCCTGCTCCTGGCGTTCATCCTCACGCACGACTCGGATGGCCAAGATGAAGAAGCCGATGGACGCGACGAAAACGGTGGGGGCGGCGGCGAGACCATCACCCCCTCGGTCGGCCCCGCACCAGGGGGCGGCGCGATGCTCGGTCTGACCGGCTTTTTCTGACCGGGGGCAGAGCTGGTCTACCCCAGCAGCTGCTAAGGTGGCCCCCGATGGCGGAACGGATCCTGATCGTGGAGGACGATCCCCAGCTGGGCGAGCAGATCGTCGAGCACCTGGAGCGTGCGGGATTCGAGGCGAGCTGGCTCCGCGACGGGGACGAGGCCCTATCCGCGGACCTCGATGGGTTGAGCCTCGTGGTGCTGGATCTGATGTTGCCCGGCACCTACGGCCTCGACGTCCTCAAGCGCTATCGCCAGCGCTCCGACGTTCCTGTGCTCATTCTGAGCGCGCGCAACGAGACCACCGACAAGGTCCGGGGGCTGTCGCTCGGAGCAGACGACTACGTGACCAAGCCCTTCTGGCCCGAGGAGCTCGTCGCCCGCGTGCGGGCGCGCCTCAGGCGACCCGTGTTGTCGCGCGGCGAGTCGATGGCGGTCGGTCCGATCCGGATCGATCTCGCCGCGCGGGTCGTCACCGTCGATGGAGCGGCGATCGATCTCACGCGGGCCGAGCTCGAGATCCTCGCTGCCCTCGCGCGCAGGACGGGCTCGGCGGTGACGCGGGCTGCTCTGGTCGACGCCGCGCTCGACCCGGACCGCATGGGGACGGACCGCACTCTCGACGTTCACGTGTCTCGGCTCCGCAAGAAGCTCGGCGCCGCGGGCAGCCTGCTGCAGACGGTCTGGGGGATCGGCTACCGGTTGAGGTCGGCTCCGTGAAGCTTCGGGCACGCCTCGGCCTCACGCTGCTGGCCCTCGTCGTGCCCTTCTCGGTGGGATTGTCTTTTCTGCAGCTCAACATGCAACGCAGCGCCTTCGAGGAGGGCGCTGCAGACGCGATCCTCGAGCGCATGCAGGGGGGCGCACGCCTTCAGTGCGAGATCGCTCCCGAGAGCTGGCCATGGGGCGGAGGGCGTGGCCCCCGCGGACCCGGCCCGCGTCTGGTTCGCCGCGCCTTCGCCTACGATGCGTCCTTCCGGTCCCTCAACCCGGAAGCCCCCCCCTTCGATCCATCCCTTCGGGCGGAGCTCGAATCGAGTGACCCCGTGGCGGCGAAGTGGAGTCTCTTCGGGGGCTCGGGGCTCGTGGCCGTGCGCATGCCGTGGGACGACGGCCCCTGCGCGATCGTCGTCGTGGAGGGCGCCGGCGGACCCGGAGGGCGGGCGCTGCGTCGCAGCCTGTGGCCGGCCCTGCTCATCTCCGCGGCCGCGGTGCTCATGGCGGTCCTCGTCGCAGGTCCGCCCGTGCGCGGCATCCGAGGGCTCATCGGTGCGCTGCGTCGCCCGAACACCGAGGAGCCGATGCCAGGTCAGGACCGCCGGGACGAGATCGGCGAGCTCGCGCGCGCCTTCGAAGAGAGCCGCACGCGCATCCGCGCACAGATCGCCCAGCTCGAGGCGCGAGACAGCGCCCTCCGCAGCTACATCGCGGACACGACGCACGACGTCATGACGCCCGTGACGGTAATCCAGGGACACCTCGCGTCCCTCGAGCGCGACATGCCGGCGGGGCGCGAGACGGAGCGAGCCCGCGTGACGGCGGCCCTCGAGGAGTGCCACCACTTGGCGTCCATCGTTCACAACCTCAACGCCGCGGCGAAGCTCGAAGCGGGAGAGCCGCACACGACCGTTCATCCCCTGGATCTCGCCGCGCTGGTCGAGAGGGCCGTGGAGCGGCACCGGCCGTTCGCTCGCCAGCGTTCCGTGGCCCTCGACTTCGCCGTGCCCGAGGGGACTACCGAAGCGCTGGCGGATGTCACGTTGGTCGAGCAGGCCGTGGGGAACCTCGTGCACAACGCGGTTCGCTACAACGGACCCGGGGGTCATGTGGCCGTCGTGCTCGAGCGAGTCGCTGACGGGTTCGAGCTGCGCGTCGTGGACGACGGCCCCGGGCTCTCGGATGAGGAGCTCGCGCGTGCGACCGAGCGGGGTTTCCGCGGCGAGGATGCGCGCAAGCGCCATCCCCACGGGATGGGGCTCGGCCTCGCCATCGTGCGCGACGTGGCGGAGAGGCACGGCTGGACGTTCGAGCTGATCCGTGCGCCCGAGGGCGGCCTCGCCGCCGTGCTCCGGGGCCACGCATCAAACGTCGCGTGACAGCCTGTGCCGGCAACCATGCTTCGATTTTGGTTTCTCCCGATTATCTCCTCCTGTCTTGCGGCGGGATGCGCCGACGAGCCGCCCCCGGACACGCCCGAGCCCGACCGTTGTTGGGAGGGGACTGTCGTCGACTGCTCGGCCAGCAGTGGCTCGAGCCATTTGTTCGCGATCCGCGTCTTCGACGTCGCGAGGTCGGGCGGCGTCCAGGATGGGCTCGATCTCGACTGTACGGTCAGCGATCGGGCCGACGACGCGACATGCAACCAGCGCGACTTCTCCTCTCCCGACGGGCGTGTGGGGATCGACAATCAGCTCGGATACCTGCTCACCACGTTCGACTTTCAGATCGGTGCGTCCGTGCGCCGCGAAATCGCGGAAGGCTCGTGGCTCAGGGCGTTCGAGGTCAGCGGCGTCGATGACCTGGTGAACGACGACTGCGTTCGGGTCTCGATGATCCAACTGCGCCTGCCCGCAGCGGTCGCCACTCCCGCGATCGACGTGGACGGCCTGCTCTCGTCCGACCAGGCGTTCGAGCTCTACGAAGCGACCCGCGACACGACCACCGCAGCCCACGTCGAAGGAGGCCAGTTGATCGCCCGCTTCGACGAGCTCCCGTTCTGGGTGCCAACCGTCGACCTGCCCCTGGCGGCGACCATGCGCAGGGCGGTGCTCGTGGCCACCATGAGCCCGAGGGGGCTCGCGGGCGGGCTCCTCGGAGGATTCGTCGACGTGGACGACGCGGTTCGGGCTGCCGTCGAGAGCGATCCCACCGCCGTGATGCCGGACCTGGCTCGAAATCTGGTCGACTCATTGGCCGACGCGTCGCGCGATTCGACGGGCTCTTGCCGCGAGATCAGCGTCGGGTTGTCCTTCGATGCGGTGGTGGCTGAGGTCGCGGCGCCGTGAGCTCGTCCCCGGCGCAGCGCGCCGCTGCTTCCCGGGAACCTCCAGGTCGTAGCCTTCGACACTCGGCCTCGGCCTGGCGCGGACGGGCGGAGCCCGTCGGAATGGGATACGCTCAGGCTATGCGACGCGCCGTCCTGTTCGCCGCCCTCGTCCTGCTCGTCGCGGCCTGCGCCGGCGATCCGGTCACCCTCGTCGGCCAGCGGGCGGATGGGCTCACCGTCGTGTGCGAGCCCGACGAGGACGCCTACAATTGCGATCCTCAGCCGTCCACGGGCGACGGCTCGGCCGGGGACGGCTCCGCCACGGGCGAGCCGGGACACGAGGGAGATGCGCCGGGAAGCGCGAGCACGGACGGCTGCGCGACCTGGTCCGAGGGCGGGGCGGCGCGGGTGCTGTGGCCGCCGAACCACAAGATGCACCTCGTCTCGGTCGCGGACTGCGCGCGCCTGCGACCGAGCTGCGACGTGGCAGCGAGGGCGGCCGTCGATGGGGTCATCGTGGCTGTCACGAGCGACGAGCCCCTCGACGTGGGCGCAGGTGGCGACGGCTACACGCCGGAGGGGGATCTCGTGATCCTCGACGCGCGCACGGTCCTGCTTTGCGCCGAGCGCCAGGGCGGCGGCAACGGCCGGGTGTACCGACTGGAGATCGAGGACGATACGGGCGCGCGGGACGCGTGCGAGGTGCACGTGCCGCACGACAGGGGTCCCTACGGCGGCGCCATCGAGGACGGGGTCGCCGTCCGCATCTCGAGCGGTTCTCGGTAGCGGGTCGGCTCGAGCGGTTCGCGGTAGGCACGTCGGCTCGAGCGGGGCCGGGGCCGCACCTGCGCCTACGACCCCTCGCGCGGCAGCTACCGCTGCATGAGGCAACTCCGCCGACGAGTTGGACGTCTATTTTCCGCCGTCGGTCGTGAATCGAGTACAGTCCATCGCCGGAGGGTCTCATGGTGCTGCTGGTCGCGACGGGGATCGCCGCCTTGCTCGTCGGCGTCACGTTCGTGCTCATCGTGCTCGGCGCCTGGGGGAGTAGCCCGACCCTCCGGGTGGACATCCTGGCCCGCCAGCTCGAGAAGGCCGAAGGCCGCAACAACCGGACGCTGGCGATCAAGCTGATGATGGGGGTTGCCCCCCGAGACAACCCCGCCGCCCAGTTGTTGACGTTGATGTTCAGCCTCGAGCTTCCACGGCAGACGATACTGGAAGGCGCGCTCGACTATCGGGACGCTCCCGTGGTGAAGCCCTTTGTGGAAGCGCTGGGCGAGACGCTGGACGCGGAGGTCGCCACGCTCTCGGCCGCGCTGCGCCGTAGATGGCTCGTGCCGATCGTCACGGGCCTCGTCGCGGCGCTCGTCGCCGGCGGGGCGTGGCTCGTCGCGTGGCTCGGCCTCTCCCCCATCGAGCCAACCGTTGAGCCGACCTGGCTGCAGAACGTGGTCGGTGTGGTGGCGCTGACGGCCCTGATCTCCGTGGCCGGTGCCGGCCATCTGTGGCGGAAGCTGCACACCGGTCTGGACGTCGCCCGGGGCAAGCTCCAGCCTCTCCTGTGCCCGGTCGAGGACATGACGCCGGAGCAGCGCGAGGGTGCGCGCCTCGCGTCTGAGCTACGCGATGACTCGACGGGGACGACGAAGGGCAAGTCGGTGAGGAAGGCTGGCCCGCTCGGTTTCGCCATACTCGCAGCCGTCATCCTGATCGCCGTCGTGGTCTCGCAGAGGATAGGCGATGATCAGGATGACGAGCCGCCCCGGCGCGTGGCCCTCGCTCGCGTCACGCGCATCACGGGGGCCGCCTTCGTCCGGGAGGGCTCACTGTGCGAGGTCCTCATTGGGCCCAGCAGCGGCGACCTCAACTGCCACGTGCAGATCGTCTGCCCGGAAGGCGGGTTGTACGGCGACGAGCAGCGCTTGGGCTACATGCACTGCGAGTACGAGAACGGCACACCCGTCTCCGCGGAAGACTCCGCGTACGACGACGGCGACCCGAGCATGCGCTTCTCGATGACCGACCGATCCATCGTCGTCCAGGACGCGAGCTGGACCGTGTGGCTCACGATCGAGCAAGACCCACTCGTCCCACGTCTCGACGATGCCTCGGTGCCCCCCTGAGCTTGCCCGGCCCCACTAGTCGGCGTGGCGTTGCCCACTCGAGGTGCA
>Ga0214473_10010955_pt1 | contig 10647 bp, 6 predicted proteins | sample RVTome_7_FD_203509 | JGI IMG/M metagenome (GOLD analysis project Ga0214473, IMG submission 203509) | Soil microbial communities from uranium-contaminated site in the Upper Colorado River Basin, Wyoming, United States - RVT98D197 | ecosystem: Environmental > Terrestrial > Soil > Contaminated >... | reverse complement strand
ATGGCGCGCGTGTCATGCTCTCCACGCCGCCGGCGATGTAGAGCTCGCCCTCGCCGCAACTGATGGCGCGCGCCGCGTCGGTCACCGCCTGCAGGCCCGAGGCGCACAGCCGGTTCACGGTGACCGCCGGCGTGCTCGGCGGCAGGCCCGCCATGAGCGCGGCGAAGCGCGCGACGTTGCGGCAATCCTCGCCCGCTTGCGTCACGCAGCCCATGATGACGTCGCTGATTTCCTCGGGCTTGACCTGGTTGCGCTTGACCACCTCGGCGATGACCTCGCCGGCGAGGTCGTCAGGGCGCACGCCGGCGAGCTTGCCGGCGTGGCGGCCGATGGGGGAGCGGAGTCCGTCGTAGATGTAGGCGTTAAGCATGGGGGCGAGGATTGAGGATGGAGGATTGAGGGGTCAGGAATCGGGGGTGAGCAAGGATACGCCCAGGCGCGCGCGGCGGCGCAGCCACGGGCTCGCACGGTAGCGCGGCTCTTGATACAGATCATGCATCGCCTCGAGGATCGTGAGGATCCTGCCCGCGCCCACCGCGTCGCCCATCGCCAGCGGCCCGTGCGGGTAGCCCAGGCCGAGCATCACTGCCGAGTCGAGGTCGGCGGGCGTGGCGATGCGCTGCTGCACGATGTCGCAGCCTACGTTGACGATGTGCGCCACCACGCGCTGCGCCACGAACCCGCAAGAGTCGCGGATCACCGAGACCGGCACACCATCGGCGGCGAGCAGGCCGTGCGCGGCGTCGCGCAGCTCAGGCCGCGTCACGGGCGTGGTCATGAGGGTGCGGCGCTTGGAGAAGCCGAACAGCGGGTCCACCGCCACCGTGCGCGCCGGGTCGATGCCGAGCTCGAGTGCGGTCGTGGTGGCGTCCTTGCCTAGCGGCGCGACCATGCATATAGCGTCGGCCGAGGGCTTGGCGCCGGCCTCGATCTGCGCGCCGAGCTTGGCTGCGAGCTCCTTGAGCGCCGTGGCATCCGGCGACACCCAGACGCGTTGCGCTTTCGACGCCGGCACCGGCGGCTCTGGAATTTTCTGCGCCGCGCCATCCTTGCCGTAGACGTACCAGCCGCGCCCGGTCTTGCGCCCGAGCAGCCCCGCTGCGACGCGCGGGTCGCAGAGGTAGGAAGGGCTGTATTTCGGCTCGCCGTAGTACTGCGCATGAAACGATTGCATGACGCCGTGCGCGACATCCAGCCCCACGAGGTCGAGCAGGCCGAACGGCCCGATGCGGAATCCCGCGGTGTCTACCAGGATGCGATCGATGGTGGCGAAATCGGCCACGCCTTCGGCGAGCGCGCGCAGGCTCTCGGGGATGAAGCCGCGCCCGGCGTGGTTGACGATGAAGCCGGGGGTGTCCTTGCAGCGCACCGGCTTGTGGCCGTAGCGCTTGGCGAGCGCCACCAGCGCGTCGCCGACCCAGGGCTCGGTGAGCGCACCGTCCACCACCTCTACGATCTTCATCACCGGGACTGGATTGAAATAATGATAGCCGGCGACGCGCGCGGGGCGCTTGCACGCCGCCGCCATCGCCGTCACCGAGAGAGACGAGGTGTTGGAAGCGAGGATACATTTTTCGCTCACCACGCCCTCCAGCGCGCGGAACAGCTCGCGCTTGGGCTCGAGCGACTCTACGATCGCCTCGATCACAATATGCGCCGGCGCGAGCCCGTCGAGCGCGTCCACGATCTCGATGCGGGCGAGCGTGGCGTCGATCTCGGCCTGCGTTACGCGGCCTTTTTCCAGCAGCCGCGCGAGCGACTGCGCGATCGACGCCTTGGCGGCGTTCGCCGCGCCGGGCATGGTGTCGAATACCAGCGTGCGCACGCCGCATTGCGCCAGCACTTGCGCGATGCCGCGCCCCATGGTGCCGCTGCCGGCGACACCGGCGACCAGGTCGGCGCGGTTGATGTCCAGCATCGGCCGAATGTAGCGGAAAGCGCTTGCCGCGGGAAGCGCGCGCGCCGGCGAATAGCGGGGCTATAATCGTCCCGTCCGACTGGAGGAGGGCGGCCATGAAGTACCGGAAGATCCTTCTTGCCTACAACGGCTCGCACGAGGGCAAGCGCGCGCTGTTCGAATGCGCCGACCTCGCCGGTTTCCTGCAGGCCGAGACGCACCTGCTCGCGGTGGCGAGCATGCCGCCGAGCCTGTTCCTCACCGAGGGCTTCGTTCCCGAGGAGCTGCTCGAGGAAGAAAAGAAGCGCACCCAGTCGGTGCTCGACGAGGGCATCAAGTCGCTCACCGAGCGCGGCTTCAAGTCCAGCGGCCAGCTCGCAGTCGGCGAGCCGGTGGAGGAGATCTGCCGCGTCGCCAAGGACCTCGGCGCGGACCTGATCGTGGTCGGCCACAACCAGAACACTTCCTGGGCGGCGCGCTGGTGGAAGGGCTCGGTGGGCGCTTCGCTGCTCGATTACGCGCCCTGCAGCATCCTGATCGCACTGTCCAAAACCTGAGATGCATGCGCTTGTAGCGGCTGCGGCGCTGGCATGCGCCGCCGCCATGCTGCCTGCGCGCGCCGATACGCGCCTCGCGCAGGCGAAACCCGCGGCGCCGGCCAAGCCGCCGGCGCAGCAGGCGGACGACCGCCAGTTCCGCGCGCTGCTCGACGAGGCGCAGCGCGCCTACCAGCGCGGCGACTTTCCGGCGACGCAGGCGGCGGCGCTCAAGCTGCTCGACGAAGGTGTGCGTGCCTTCGGCCCGGACCATCCGGACGTCGCGGTGGCACTCAACCTGCTCGGCGCGGCCAGCCTGCGCATGGGCAGGTTCAACGAGGCCGAAGGGTATTTCCGCCGCATGCTCGCGATCTACGAGCGGCGCCTGGGCCCGGAGCACGAATACACCGCGGCGGCGCTCAACAGCCTGGCGCTGGTGCTGGAGAAGCTCGGCGACTATCCGGGCGCCGAGACGCTGCTCAAGCGCGCGCTCGCGATCCTGGAGAAAAAACTCGGCCGCGAGCATCCCGACACCGCGGTCACGATGTCCAACCTCGCCCGCGTGCTCGACGAGCAGGGCAAGTTCGCCGGCACCGGCTCAAGGCCCGCATTTGCAACACCGTCCCCCGGTGCAACACCTCCGCTCGGGGCGAAGCCTGCACCCGTTGTCAAGCCTGCGCCGGGCGATGCCGAAGCGGCGCGACTCGCGGCGCGCGCCGGCGAAGCCCTGCGCCGCGGCGAATATGCCGAGGCCGAGACGCTGCACCACCAGGTGGTGGCGATTCACGAAAAGACGCTCGGCCCCGAGCACCCCACCACCGCCACCAGCCTGTCCAACCTCGGCAACGTGCTCTACCTGCAGGGCAAGCATGCCGAGGCGGAGAAGGTGTACGTGCGCGCGCTCGCGATCCGCGAGAAACAGCTCGGCGACAATCATCCCGACGTCGCCACCAGCCTCAACAACCTTGCCAACGCGCGCCAGGAGCTCGGCCGCGACCAGCAAGTGGGCATCTCCGAGCAGCGCGCGCGGCTCGAGGCGGGCGGGCGCGTGGGCGCGCTCACCGAGGTGGAAGCGATGCGCCGCAGGGCGCTCGCGATCCAGGAGCGCACCCTCGGGCGCGACAACCCCGCCACCGCGACCTCGCTCAACAACCTGGGCGTGACGCTGTCGCTGCGCGGCGATTTCGCCCAAGCCGAGGTGATGCACCGCGCCGCGCTCGCCACCATGGAGAAGGTGTTCGGCGAGCAGCACCCGGAGACCGCGGGCGCGCTCACCGCGCTGTCGTTCGCGCTCGACCGGCAGGGCAAGATCGTGGACGCCGAGGCGTCCTACAAGCGCGCCGTGGAGATCTCGCGCAAGACCGGCAACCCGAGGAACCTCTTGATCAACGCCGGGCGCCTGGGCTCGATGCTGGCGACGCGCGGCCGCTACCGCGAGGCGCTGCCCTACTACAAGGAGGCGGTCGAGACACTCGACTTCCTGTATTCGCAGACGCGCGGCTACTCCGAGGAGACGCGCGCCGCGTTCCTGTCGCAGTTTTCCTCGATCTACCGCGAGACCATCCAGATCCTGATCCGGCTGCACCGCGTCGCGGGCGCGAGCGGCTTCGACCGCGAGGCGCTCGCCATCGCGTCGCGCAACCAGAGCCGCATCTTCACCGAGATGATGCGCCAGGCCGACGTGGCGCGTTTTTCCGGCGAGCCGGCGTTCGTGCGCCTGCGCGAGCGGCGCGATGCGCTGCAGGAAAGCCTGGCGCAGCTGCGGCAGGCGCGCGCCACGGTGCCGGTGACGCTCCCCAACGCGGCGCAGCGCGTCGCCGAGTTCGACCAGCAGATCGCCGCCGCCTCGAAGGATCTGGCGGCATCCGAGGAGCAGCTTTGGCGCGAGTACCCGCGTTTCATGGAGCTCGCCAACCCGCGTCCGGTGACCGTAGAGGACCTGCAGCAGCGCTTGCTCAAGCCCGACGAGGCGCTGCTGTCCTACGTGCTGCTGCCGAACGAAACGGTGGTGTTCGCGCTCACCCGGGAGCGCTTCTTCATGGCGGTCACGCCGGCCAGGCGCGCCGACATCGCGGCGCGCGTGTTGCGCATCCGGCGCGCGATCGAAAAGGTCGCGATCGGCGAGTCGGTGTTGTTCCTGCGCGACATCGACCCCGACACGCTTTATGCGCTGCAGCGCGACCTGGTGGCGCCGGTGGCGGGCATGCTCGTCGGGCGAAAGAAAGTGTTCGTGGTCGCCGACGGGCCTTTGCACACCATCCCGTTCGAGTTCCTGCTGGCGCAGTACACGCCGGAGCAGCGCGCCGCGTTCGAGGACGCGCGCCGCGCCAACGACGGCAGCGCCGAGCGGCCCTTCCTCGGCGAGTACGCCGCGCTCGAGTATCTCGGCAAGCAGCACCAGTTCGCTTACCTGCCGAGCCTTTCGGCGCTCGCTTCGCAGCGCCTGTACCCGAAAGGCTCGACGCAGCAGCGCCTCGACCTGGTGGCGTTCGCCGACCCGGTGTTCGCGCCCGGCGCCGGGCGCGACATGCCGGGCGCCACGCGCACCGCGCTCGCGCAGCTCAACGTCGGCTTCGGGCGCACCGCGGGCGGCGCGCCGCTCATCCCGCGGCTGGCGGAGACCGCGGACGAGGCGAAGGAGATCGCGAGCGTGCTCGGCGGCACGAACCAGCTCTACATCGGCGAGCAGGCGCAGGAGCGGGTCGCGAAATCGGGCGAGCTGCGCGGGGCGCGCTTCGTGCTTTTCGCCACCCACGGCTTTCTTGGCGGCGAGTTCCTGGCGAGCGACCAGCCGTACGACGCCAACGCGCCGTCGCGGGCGAGCGGCCGCCCGCAGGCGCAGCCGGCGCTCGCGCTGACGCTGGTGGGCGACCTGAAGGGCGAGGACGGACTGCTGACGATGAAGGAAGTGATCGAGGACGTGGAGCTGAACGCCGAGCTGGTGGCGCTTTCGGCCTGCAACACCGCCGGCGAGTCGGTGCAGGCGAACAACGGCGAGGGCTTTGCCGGCCTGACGCGCGCCTTCATGTACGCGGGCGCGAAGAGCCTGCTGGTGTCGCACTGGAGCGTGGACAGCCAGTCCACCAAGGCGCTCATGACCGCGACCTTCCGCAACATCCGCCAGGGCATGCCCGGGTTCTCGGCGGTGAGCGAGGCGCAGCGCCAGCTGCTCTCGGCGCGCTACAGCAGCGGCCAGTACCATTTCTCGCGCGCCCACCCGTTCTTCTGGGCGCCGTTCGTGTTCGTCGGGGATTGAGCAGCGCCATGGACGGCAAGCAGCTCGCGCGCTATCTGGCGGTGGTGGCGCTCGCCACCGCGTTTGCCGCGGGGATCGCGCGCAGCAACTGGGGCCGCTCGGTCGAAAGCGTCTACTACGACTACTGGCACCTGCTCTCGGGCGTGCGCTACGCGCCGGGCCACACGGCGTTCGTGTCGATGGACGACGAGACGCTGGTGGCGTTGAAGGACGACCCGCTCGCCTTCTGGGCGCCGCACTTCGGCAAGGCGATGGACACGCTCACCCGCGCAGGCGCCAAGGCGGTGGGCCTGGATTTCATCTACCAGGTGAGCGCCGAGAGCTGGCTCAAGAAGCTCGACCTGCCCGACAGCGAGATCTCGCGCAACTACGACTCGCCGCTGCGCGCCGCGCTCGCCTCGGGCAACAAGATCCTGATCACGCACCTGGTGGAGATGAAGAGCGGCGAGCTCGAGCTGCTGACGCCGCCGCTCGACCAGCTGCTGCTGCTGCCCGGTGGCTTGCACGACCTCGGCATCGCCAACCTGCATCCCGACGAGGACAAGCACGTGCGGCGCTTCTACCCGGTGATGGATCCGGACCCGAAGAAACCCGGCATCGGCTTCGGCATGCAGCTCGCGCTGCGCGGCGCCGGCCTGGATCCGGGCGCCGACGGCTGGCAGGTGGGCGGCCAGCACGTCGCGCGCGAGGTGCGGCAGCGGCGCATCAGCTACGCCGGCCCGCCCGGCACCGTGCCGACGCTCTCGATGAACGCACTGCTGCAACCAGATGCGCTCGCCAATCCCGCGGTGCAGGCGCTCAAGGGCAAGCTGGTGATCATCGCCGCCAACAACGCCGGCACCTCCGATTTGCATTTCACCCCCTACTCGCGCGGCGCAACCGCCGACCAGATGGCGGGCGGCGAGATCCACGCCAACATCGTCGAGACGATTCTCTCGGGCCGCTATCCGACCTCACTCGCGCCGGCGGCCGAGATCGCCTACGTCGCGGCGCTGCTCGCGCTGGCCGCGTTCGCGTTCCTCAAGCTGCCGGCGGGCTGGGGCGCGGCGGCGGGCATCGGCCTTGGCATTGCGCTGGCGCTGCCGGCGTACTTCGCGCTCAAGGCCGATTGGGTGCTGCCAGTCGCCGAGCCGCAGTTCGGCATCGCGGCGGCCTTCCTCATGGTGCTCGGCCTGCGGCTCACCGGCGAGGAGCGCGAGCGCACGCGCATCCGCCAGATGTTCGGGCGCTACGTGTCGGACGAGGTCGTGACCAAGCTGCTCGCCGAGGGCCGCCGCCCCGACCTCGGCGGCGAGACGCTGACGGTGACGGTGCTGTTCTCCGATATCCGCGGCTTCACCACCATTTCGGAGAAGCTGAGCGCGCACGAGGTGGTCGAGATGATCAACGCCTACTTCACGCGCGTGTGCGAGCCGATCCTGGAGCAGGGCGGCACCGTGGACAAGTACATCGGCGACGCGGTGATGGCGGTGTTCGGCTCGCCGGTCAAGCACCCGGATCACGCACGCCGCGCGCTGCGCGCCGCGCTCGGCATGGCGCGCGAAGCCGAGGGCTTCAAGCAGTGGATGGCGGCGCGCTTTCCTGACCGCGGCCTGCCCGAATTCCGCATCGGTGTAGGAATGCACACCGGCGAGGCGGTGATCGGCGACATCGGCACGCCGCGGCGGAAGGAATTCACGGCCATCGGCGATACCGTGAACGCGGCCTCAAGGTTGGAGGGCGTGACAAAGGACCTGAAGTGCGTCATTGCGGCGAGCGCCGAGACCGTTCTTGCGGCAGGATCAGGGGTGAGAACCGGCAGGTCCGAGGAAGTCACGGTGAAAGGCAAGACGCGGGGCATCGTGGTGCACGAGATCCTCGGCCTGGACGAGCAACCTTGAGCAAGGAGGCGGCCATGCGCAACGCACTCATCGCAACTCTCTGTTTCCTGAGCGGCGCGGCGTTCGCGCAAAGCGCGGATGTCGGTGTGGTGAACCTGGTGCAGGGCGAGGTCGCGTTTGCGCCGCGCGCGGGGGCGCAAGGCAAGGTGAGCGCGTTCATGCGCGTGCGCGACGGCGACCGCTTCGAGCTGCCCGCCGGGGCACAGCTGCGGGTGGTGTATTTCGACGGCGCGCGCCAGGAGCGCTGGCAAGGCCCGGCGAGTTTCCGCGCCGGAAAAACCGCCGGCGAGCCGATCGCCGGCGCTGCCGCCGAAGTCGTGAACCTGCCGGCGGGCGTGCCGCAGCGCATCGCGCGCGTACCGGAACTGGTGCAGAACGCCAAGCTGGGCGGCATCCAGCTGCGCGGCGGCGTGTCGCGGCCGCAGGCGGACAAAGAGATACAAATGTCGGTGCGCGAGGCGCGCGCCGCCTACGACGAAATGAGCAAGCAACTGCCCGCCGACGACATCACGCCGGAGCTGTTCCTTTATTCGGCGCTATACGACTATCAGATGTACGATGACATGAAGCTGGTGGTGGCCGAGATGCGGCGCAAGCAGCCCGGCAGCGAGGACGCGAAATCGCTCGAGTCCTGGCTGCAACGCCGCACCGGGCAGTGATCACGGCAATGACGTTTTCTGACCTTCGATCAGGCAGTTACCCCCGGATGGGGTGACCTTGTTCCTGTCTGGGCGGGCGCTACGGCATTAACGTGGGCACGTCCTGAACACGAGGAGGGCAGTGATGAAAGCCACGAGATTCAGCAAGACCCTCATAGCCGCCGCACTTGCCGCGGCCACGGGTGCGTATGCAGCGAGCGACGTCGGCCTGATCAACCACCTGGCCGGTGACGTGAGCTACTCCAGCGGCTCCACCAGCGCCAAGGCGCAGGCCTACATGAAAGTGCGCGAGGGCGACCGCTTCAGCGTGCCCGCCGGGGCGCAAGTGCGGGTGGTGTACTTCCAGGGCGGCCGGCAGGAGACTTTCGCCGGCCCGGCGAGCTTCACCGCGGGCGGGCAGTCGAGCAGCGTGCAAAGCGGCTCTGCGCCGCAGGTCTCTACGCTGCCGGCGGGCGTGCCGCAGAAGATCTCGCAGACCCCCGAGCTGATCCAGATCGCCAAGCTGGGACGCGCGGGTGGCGTGGCAGTGCGCGGCGTCGGCCGCGACCTGCGCCTCACTCCGCAGCAGCAGGCCGAGGTGCGCCAGGCGAAGGACACCTATAAGCAGCTGCGCGCCAGCACGGCCGCGGACGACATCACGCCGGAGCTCTACCTTTACTCGGTGCTGCAGGACCACCTGCTGTACAGCGAGATGAAGCCGGTGGTCGAAGAGATGGCGCGCCGCCAGCCGAGCAACGCTGACGTCGCCGAACTGCGCGCCTACGTCAAGGCGAAGACCGAGACGCAATAGCGCAACCGCAGCCGGCAATTTCGAAAAGGCCCGCACATGCGGGCCTTTTTGTTTCTACAATCGGCGCCCTATGGAGAAATTCGGAGCCAAGGGCCCCCTGCGCGGACGCCTCGAGGACGCGCGCATGCTCAAAGGGGCCGGGCGCTACGTCTCGGACTGGAGCCTCACGGGGCAGGCGTACGGCCACTTCCTGCGCTCCGACCGGCCGCATGCCGAGATCGCGTCGCTCGACGCCTCCGCGGCGCTCGCCATGCCGGGCGTGATCGCCGTGTTCACCGGCGAGGACGTGCTCGCCGCGGGACAGAAACCGATGCCCGCGGCGGCGCCGATGAAGGGGCGCGGCGGCTCCGACCAGATCGTGCCGCAGCGCTACGCGCTCACGCGCGGCCGCGTGCGCTACGTAGGCGAGCCGATCGCGCTGGTGGTCGCGGAGTCGGCCGCGCTCGCGCAGGATGCGGCGGAGGCGATTGCAATCGAATTCCAGGACCTGCCCGCGGTGGTGAGCGCACAGGCGGCGATCGCCCCCGGCGCGCCGCAGTTGCACGAGTCGGTTCCAGGAAACCTGGTGCTCGATTTCGTGGGCGGCGACGAGGCAGCGACCAACGCCGCCTTCGCGCGCGCGGCGAAAGTGGTGAAACTCGCCGCCTACCACACGCGCGTGGTGGGCAACCCGATGGAGCCGCGCGCGGCCACGGGATCGTACGACGCCGCGGCCGACGTCTACACGCTGCACGCCACCACCCAGGGCGCGGGGCCGATGCGCCTGCAGGTGGGCGCGATGCTCGGCGTGCCGCCGGAGAAGGTGCGCATCGTCGCCGAGGAAGTCGGTGGCGGTTTCGGCGTGCGCTTCAACGCCTATCCCGAGTACGGCGCGTTGCTGCTCGCGGCGAAAAAGCTCGGCCGGCCGGTGAGATGGGTGAGCACGCGCTCGGAAGTGTTCGTAGCCGACGAGCAGGCGCGCGACATCCTGCACCGGGGTGAGCTGGCGCTGGATGCGCAGGGGCGCATCCTCGGCATGCGCTTCGAGTACCTGTCGAACGTCGGCGCCTATCTCGCGTTTACCGGCTCGTTCATCAACACCGTCAACCTCGTCGCCGTGGCGAGCGGCGTCTACGACGTACAGGCGGTGCACGTGCAGGCAAAGCTGATTCTGACCAACACCGTACCGACCGCGGCTTACCGCGGCGCAGGACGTCCGGTCGCCTCTTACGCGATGGAGGGGCTCATCGACCAAGCTGCGCACGAGCTCGGCATGGACCCGGCCGAATTCCGCCGCCGCAACCTGGTGCCGAAATCCAAATTCCCCTACAAGATCGCCACCGGCTTCGAATACGACTGCGGCGATTTCGAGGGCGTGCTCGACAAGGCGCTGCGCGAGTCCGACTGGAAAGGATTCGAGGCGCGGCGTGCCGCGTCATCGAAGCGCGGCATGCTGCGCGGCCGCGGCATCGCCAGCTACATCGAGGCGAGCGCGGCGGGCGGCTTCGCACCCTACGACCAGGCGCACATCACCTGGGAGCGGGACGGCAGCGTGACGCTACGCACGGCCTCGCACAGCCACGGCCAGGGCCACGAGACGACGCTCGCGCAGGTGGTCGCCAGCGTGCTCGGCATCCCGATCGAGTCGAT
>Ga0214473_10010954_pt1 | contig 10648 bp, 9 predicted proteins | sample RVTome_7_FD_203509 | JGI IMG/M metagenome (GOLD analysis project Ga0214473, IMG submission 203509) | Soil microbial communities from uranium-contaminated site in the Upper Colorado River Basin, Wyoming, United States - RVT98D197 | ecosystem: Environmental > Terrestrial > Soil > Contaminated >... | reverse complement strand
TCGAGGGCGAAACCATCGACCAGATCCAGAACATCGTCGAAAAGCTGAGCCAGGCCGGGCATTCGCGGCGCGCCCAGGCCATCACCTGGAGCGCCAAGCTTGACCCGCCGACCAACGACCCGCCCTGCCTCCAGCGGATATGGTGCCGGACGCTCGAAGACGAGAACGGTTGTCTCGTCTTAAACATGAACGCCCACTGGAGGTCCCGCGACGCCTATAAAGCGGCCTATATGAACGTCTTCGCCCTGACCGACCTGCAGCGCCTCATCGCCGGACGCATCGCCGAAAAAACCGGGAAGCCCGTCCGCGTCGGCCGCTATGCCGACCTCGTGGATAGCTTCCATATTTACGGCTCGTATTTCAGCGAATTCGAGGGTTTCCTCAGGATGGTCGAGAAGCGGACATTCGAGGAGAGGACTTGGGATTCGAGCTATGCCGAGGCGATGTTCGCCGAAGCCCGAGAAAGGCTGGAACGGGAAGTCCGGCCGAAGACTTGAATCTCGTCTCTCGGGAGGAGTTCTGCCGCCATCCGGATGAATATGATCTCTGGTCTTATCGGGATTGGAACGGTCGCCGCTCTCGGGACGATCATTGCCGACTATCGCGGGCGCTGGAGGGTCGTTTATATCCTCAAGCCGGCGGCCATGGCCGCGATCATTTCTGCCGCTCTTTTGAAACCGGCCTTCCAATCCCCCCGCTACCGGTATTGTATCCTGGCCGGGCTGGCTCTTTCTCTGGCCGGAGACATTTTCCTGATGCTCCGCAAGAAGCGCTTTGTCGAAGGGCTGGCCGCCTTTCTCTTCGCCCATCTTTTCTATATCGCCGCCTTCCTGAACGTGACGACGGTTCGCGCCGATTTCGGGACGGTCTTTCCCCTTTTTCTTTACGCTTTGATCATGATGACCGTCCTCTTCCCGACACTGGGCCGGATGAAAATTCCGGTCGCCGTCTATATCTTCGTCGTCACGATCATGGCCGGGCTGGCCATCCAACGCTTTGTCGATATCGGGGGCACATCGGCCTTGCGCGCTTTCCTGGGGGCTCTGTTATTCGTCGTTTCCGATTCGGCGCTCGCCGTCAACCGCTTCGTGAAAAAATTCAGCGCCGCGCAGGCGGTCATTCTGAGCACGTACTTCGCCGCCCAGTGGCTCCTCGCCCTGTCGATTTGAATCGAAGGAAACTATTTGGGTTTGCCGAATTTCAAGCCGGCGGCGGTTTGCTCAAGGACCTTCAAGGCGTTCTTGCCTTCCACCGCCAAGGCCCAAGCCTCCGGCCGGTCGATGAGAACCAGGGCCGCCTTCGACGTGGATTGACCGAGATAGCCGGGAAGGCCGAACCGCTCGGGAATCGAGGCATTTTCCGCGATGTCAAGCGACCCGAAGATTTCACGCGCGGCATTCCCGTTTGCCCGCCAGGGGCAGAGATAGTACTGGCGGAGTTCAACCCTTGCTCCGTCCGGCCCGACGAGGGTCATGACGGTTGGGTCCGGCCAGACCGCATCGAGCTTGGTGAAAGCGGCCCCCGCGGGCTTTTGGAACGCTATCCCGAGCCACGGGTTTTCGTAGTTATCGCCGTTGACTTGATAAGGCGGGGCCGTCTCGGAGACGGCGATTTTTCGTCCGTCCGCGCCGGCGAACTCGAGGATTTTGATATCGATGAAGCCGAAGAGCTGATGCGCGGCCGGGCCGCCGAAAGAACCCGCGCCTTCGGCCATCGACGTGGCGCCGATGAAAAGCCTGGCTGCGTCGGCGACGCCGGAGCTCGGGAGCGCGGAGTCCAGCGGGATCCAGGTAGCGCCGAGGAGTATCTCCGTCCAGGCGTGCCCGCCAAAAATGCCGAGCGCATAGACATAGCCCATCGCAACGCGCGACGGAATTCCGATCGACCGGGCGAGCGTGGCGAGAAGAGTGGCATAGCCCAGGCAGGTCCCGCGCCGGTTCGCGAAGATCTCCAAGGCAGGGGCTTGGGCGATCCCGAGGTCGAAAGTCATCTCCTCGGAAACCCAGTTTCTGAGCTTCACGGCCGCCCGGAAAAGATCCTTTTCCCCGCCGATGATCTCGACCGCTTTGGTCTTGATTTCGGCCGCATCCGATTGGACATAAGCATTGGGCGTCAGAAATTCGCGATTGACCTCGGAGGCCGGAACGGGGAAACGGGCCGATATCGGCGTTGCCGGACGGCGAATTTCCAGAATAAGGCTTTCGCGCTCTTTGGAGAAAACCGTATGGGCGGCGCTTTTGATGTCCGGCCAGCCGAGTTCGGGATTCTTATGGATTAGCTTGAGCTTCAGGAAAGTAAGGTCCCGAGCCTTGGGCAGCCTGATATTGGAGCGGATGATCGAGCGTCCGTAGATCTCGGCTGGGAGTTCTCCCCCTCCCGCGGCCGCCAGAGCCCTTTCTTTATCGGTAAGGGCGAAGATGCCGGCTCCGAATGGGGTCGGCATCTCCTGTTTGACGACGACGTAATCGCGGTCAAGCCAGGCCGTGCTTTTCACGCCGCCGGCTTCGAGGAATTCCTCGACCTTAAGCGTGGCGATATCCCGGCCGTCGAGATTAATCGTTTCCGCGGTTAGGACCTTCCGGCTCCCCTTTGTCACCGCCCCGAGCTCGGCGGCGAATGTCTGAAATTCGATATGGTCGCCGCTTTTTTTGAGCACGTTCTTCGACAACAGGCGGATTCCTTCGTTGCCCAAGAGCCGGCCGCTGTAGGGAATCGTCCGGGAGTAGCTTTTCCCGCCGGATTCGGAGCGGATCTCGATGGTATTTTCCCCGACGATCGCCTCCGATTTCGTCGCAAGGAGCGAGGCTTTGAGCTCATTGGCGAACTTTCTGAGAATCCCGTCCTCGGATTCTTCGGCCGATGATCTGAACTCCATCTCGACTTTGGCCCCCAGACGATTGATCACAAGCTTCATATCCGAAGTGGAATAAACCGAAATGCCTCGGCCTGAGTTCGTCCGGGAGGACGTCTCATAGACAAATCCGACCGGACTGCCGCCGATCGTGATCAAAAACCACTGTTCGGAAAGAAGCGAGGAAAACGAGAAGCAGGAGAAAAACCAGCAGGCCAGGGCTATGAGAATGTTTCTTGGCAAAAGAATTCGAGAGAGAAAACGACGCATATCAGCTCCTTGTTGGAAATTTCTTTTCGTCCCGGAAATTTTCTCCGGCCTTGGGACGATGTTGACCGGGCGGGGAAGATGGGCGGGAAAATTTCGGACGGCGGAGTCAGGCACGAGATCATTATAACCCTTGGCAAGCCTGAGATGAAGAGGGTTCATGAGTAAATGTTCATAATTTGGACATTTTTCGCTAAGTCACAATAATCCATTTGTTTTCAATATGATAGACATCTTCCTTCATTATGTGTCCAAATTATGATCACTAAATCAGAACCCCCGGCCATGAGAAAAACAATATATTTAATTTATAATGAATAAGTTAGAATAGAAATATTCTGTTGGCATAATAATTGCTCTAAATAAGGTCGCCATGGATTTGAAAGGAACGATAATGAAAACTGTAGCTTTCGCTGTGCTCATCATTTTCACCATACCCTTGCTCTCACCCTTGATGGCCGCCCAAGTCCGCGAAAATGTGTATGACATCGCCCCTACGTTTTTCATTGCCCGACAATATTCCCCTTTTTCCGATGTCGATCTTCAGCCGATTGCGGTCAACGAATCCAGCTCGTGGGCGCGTACCGGCCAGAATTTAAGGCCCAGGGTCATTGACCCTGAACCGGTTCAAATATATTTCACAAATGCCAAAATCACCGATAATTCCTTTGAAAAGAATATCTTCAATGCCTCGATGTTTTCCTTCGTCGCCCTCAACGTCGCCGATTATTTCACGACCAAAGCAGCGCTGCGGTATACGGGCGTCAGCGAAGGCAATCCCCTTCTCAAGAACATCGTCAGGGACCCGACGAAATTCGCCGTCTTCAAACTGGGAATTACGGCGTTCTCTTATTGGAACATGAAGTCTCTTCATAACAAGAAGAACAAGACCCTGGCCTGGGTCTTCTCTGTGGCCTCAAATGCGCTGATGTATTATGTCGTGTCGGGTAATGTCGACGTGATCAACAAGGCGACTGCAAGATAATAACTGTCCACATATTGATCATTCTTTTGCTTGTAATCGTGCTATAGATATTCGCCCTTCCCTTTTTTGGCCAGAATCTCGAGAATTTCTTTAACCCGTTGATCATGGTCCTTCCGACAGACAAGGAGGACGTCTTTGGTATTGATGACGATGAGGTCTTCAACTCCGAGAAGCGCGGTTAGCTTTCCGGGGGTATAGCAGATCGCATTCCGGCAATCAAGAATGACGGATTCCCCGATGACGGCATTTCCTTCTGCGTCCGTGTCCCAGATGCCCGTCAGCGCGGACCATGCGCCGACGTCCGACCAGCCGAAATTTCCTTCGCAGGCGAGCACTCCTCTGGCTTTTTCCATCAGAGCATAATCGATGGAAATGGCCGGAATCTCCTTGAAGACGGCCTCCAGCTTTTCCCTGGATTTGGATTTGACCGCGTCCAAGACTTTCAACCAATACTCATGGAAATCCGGGGCGCAGTTCTCAATCTTCCGGGCGAATACTCCGGCCCGCCAAATGAACATGCCGGAGTTCCAGAAGTGATTCCCTTCCCGGATGAACTCCAGCGCTTGATCATAGGACGGCTTTTCTTTAAACGATGCGACTTCAAAAAATTTTTCGTTCAAAATGTTCCGGAAGTTCTCCTTGCGGCAATGGATGTATCCGAAGCCCGAGGAGGGAAACGTCGGAGGGACCCCGAAAACGATCAGGGCTTCTTCCGAGGCCGCGGCCGCGGCCGCCGCTTCCATCTTCTTCAAAAACGTCGGGATGTCGGTGATCACGTGGTCGGCGGGGAGAACCGCGACGACGGCGTCGGGATTCTTTAAAAATATCCGGGCCATCGCCAGGAGGAGCGATGGCCCCGTATTTCGCCCCTCCGGCTCGACCAGGAGGTTTCCTTTCGGAAAGCGGGGCAGAAGGCGGGCGATGATTTTCGTCTGGGCCGCATTAGCCACCGTCAGAATTTTTTTCGGGGGGACGAGGGGAAGAATCCGCCTCACGGTCTCTTCGAGCATCGTCCGCGAGCTCGCGATCGGGAGGAATTGCTTAGGCATCCGCGCCCGACTGAGCGGCCAGAACCGCGTCCCTTTGCCGCCGGCGATGATCACCGCGTGAAGATCGACCGCGCCTCTCACGGATTCCCCAATTTTTTGATGGCCCTCTCTAGCGCCTCCTTGACCTCATTCTGGATGGCCTCAAGGTCTGATTCCGTTTCGGCTTCGAAGCGTAAAACCAGAACCGCCTGGGTGTTCGAAGCCCTGACCAAACCCCAGCCTTTGGGAAAGATCGCTCGGACGCCGTCAATATCGATGACCTGGTGGCGTTGAGACAATTCGGCCTTCACTTCGTCGACAATCTTGAATTTGACCTCTTCGGAAGCGTAAATCCGGATTTCCGGCGTGCTGAACATCTTCGGCAGCCCGGCCAGCATTTCGGAAACCTTCAAGCTCGACCGCGAAACCAGCTCGAGAAGGCGGGCCGAAGAATAAATCGCGTCGTCGAACCCGAACCATCGATCTGCGAAAAAGATGTGGCCGCTCATTTCCCCGGCCAGCAGAGCGTGTTCCTCTTTGATCTTTTTCTTGATGAGCGAATGGCCGGCCTTCCACATGACGGGTTTCCCGCCCAACCTGGCGATTTCGTCGTAGAGGATCTTCGTCGCTTTAACTTCCGAGATGATCGCCGCCCCGGGATTTGAGGGCAGGATATCCCGGGAAAAGAAGATCATGAGCTGGTCGCCCCAGATCAGATGGCCCTCGTCGTCGGCGACCCCGAGCCTGTCCGCGTCGCCGTCAAAGGCAATGCCCAAGTCGGATTTCGTCGCTCGAACGGTCTTAATGAGGTCGGCCATGGCCTCGGGAAGAGTGGGGTCGGGATGATGGTTGGGAAACCGGCCGTCCATATCACAATAGAGCTCGATAACTTCGCATCCCAGCCTTTTGAAGATCGGGACGGCCACGGCTCCGCCGGTGCCGTTTCCGGCGTCGACGACGACCTTGAGCTTCTTCCGGAGCCGGATGCTGTTCGCGACATAATCACTATATTCGGGGACGATATTGTCCGCCTCCTCTCCGCCGTCGCCGTCGCTGATGATGGCGTCATCGCGGATCAGTCGGTAGATCTCCTGGATCATCTCTCCGTAGAGCGTGTCGGTCCCCGACATCATTTTAAACCCGTTATACTCGGGAGGATTGTGCGATCCGGTGATCATCACTCCCGCTTCCCTGTTCTTGTAGAAGCTCGCGAAATAGAGGATAGGGGTCGGGATCGTGCCCAGATCGACGCCATGGCAGCCTGTCGAGCGAAGCCCCTTGATCAGGGCGCGGGCATAAGACGGCGAGCTCAGGCGGCAATCTCGTCCGACCGCCACTTCCCGTCGCCCCTGTTTACGGAAATACGTTCCGATGCCCTTCCCCAGGAGTTCGACGATTCCGGGCGTCAGGTCCCCGTCGACGATGCCCCGGATGTCGTATTCGCGAAAAATCTTCGGACTGATTTCCACGCCTTCCTCCCCGTCTTCCGTTCTAAATCTTCCGGCTCAAAATCGTCTTGAATTCGGCCCTGACAATATCCCACTTTTTTTGGGCGGCGATGATGAATTCCAGAAATTCGCGGACCGCGCCCCAGCCTCCGTTCCGGGCGCAGACATAATGGGCATGTTTTTTAATGAAGGGATGGGCGTCCCGGACCGCCCCGGCAAATCCGACGGCCTTCATGATTTCCAGGTCGCCCAGGTCATCTCCGATATAGGCGACGTCCTCGGGCGCGAGCCGATGCCTCGCCAGGATCTCGTCGAAAACCGGTTTTTTATTCAGAGCGCCCTGGTGCAGCTCGGCGATTTTCAGCCTCTCCGCCCGTTTTTCGAGTCCTTTCGAGGTCTTCCCGGTAATAATGCCGAGCTTGAGCCCGGCCAATTGAGCCAGGAGAATCCCCAGCCCGTCCTTAACGTTGTAGGACTTGATCTCTTCTCCATCGGGAAAAACGGTGAGCAATCCATCGGTCATCGTCCCGTCGACGTCCATGAGAACCATTTTGACCCGCCGAGCCCGCGTTTTTGCCCTCATCAGAACATCTCCGTCCGCCACAGATCATGGAGATGAATGATCCCTTCGAGCTTTCCCCTTTCGTTTTCAACGACCAACGACGTGATTTTTTTCTGCTCCATGATCCGGAGAGCTTCCGTCGCCAGGTCCGACCCCCTGATTACGACCGGTTTCGGCGTCATGCCGTCCCGGGCTTTTCTGACGAGAAGATTTTCCCGGTGTTTGCCGATCATCCTCCGCAAATCTCCGTCGGTGATGATTCCGGCGAGGGACCCGTCCTCCGCGACGACACACGTCATCCCGAGGCGCTTAGCGGTCATTTCCTCGATCACCTCGCCCATCGGCGTTTCAAGCTTGACGGCGGGAATGTCCCGCCCCCGGTGCATCAAGTTTTCGACCCGGAGCAGCTTCTTCCCGATCGCTCCTTTGGGATGGACAAAGGCGAAATCCTTCTCGCTGAATCCTTTCTTCGCCATCAACGCGACGGCCAGGGCGTCGCCGAGAGCCAGCGCGGCCGTCGAGCTCGCCGTGGGAACCAGTCCGCTCGGCTCCGCTTCCTTATCCACTTGGGCGTTCAGGACGATGTCGCTGTACTTCGCGATCTTCGATTTTTTATTGCCCGTGATGCAGATGAGCTTCACCCCGATGCGCTTGATAAAATCGAGGAGGTCGATAATTTCGCGCGTTTCCCCGCTGTAGGATACGGCCAGAATGACGTCTTTTTTTAAGATCATGCCGAGGTCGCCGTGCCCCGCTTCGGCCGGATGGATGAACATCGCCGGGGTCCCGCAGCTGGCAAGGGTGGCCGCGATCTTCCGCCCGACGAGACCGGATTTACCCATGCCGATGACAATGATCCGCGATTTCGTTTTAGAGAGGAGATCGACGGCCCGGGCGAAATTCTCGCCCAGGCGGGAGCTCAAGGAATCTACGGCCTTGGCTTCGATCTCAAGAACGCGGCGCCCCGTTTGAATGATGTCCCGTTTTGTCATGGCCTTTCCCTCAAAGGGCTTTCTTTAGTCTTAGCAAACTCGAAAGGAGTCCTTCTAACTTATTCATATTAAAGGAATTATGTTTATCCGACAACGCTTCGTCAGGATTGGTATGGACTTCCAAATAAATTCCGTCCGCTCCCGCGCTGATCCCGGCTCGGGCCATGACTGGGATGAATTCCCTGTCGCCGCCCGAAGCCGCTCCCTCGCCTCCGGGCAGCTGAACGCTGTGCGAAGCATCGATGGCGACGGGATACCCCCAGCACTTCATGATCGGTATCGAGCGGAAGTCGACGACGAGATTGTTATAGCCGAACATCGTGCCCCGCTCCGTCAGGACGATCTTTCTATTTCCCGTGCTTTCGATTTTCTCCACCGCGTTTTTCATCTCCTGCGGGGCGAGGAACTGCCCTTTTTTGAGATTAATGGGTTTCCCGGTTTGGGCTGCGGCTAAAAGCAAATCGGTCTGGCGGCAAAGGAGCGCCGGGATCTGGATCATGTCAAGGACCTCGGCCGACGGCTTGACCTGGCCGGTCTCATGGACGTCGGAAAGAACCGGGACTTTCAATGCCTGTTTGATTTCGGCCAGGATATCGAGCCCCTTCTCCAGCCCCGGACCGCGATACGACCGGAGCGAAGACCGATTGGCTTTGTCAAAGGAGGCTTTGAAGATAAATGGAACATCGAGTTTTTGGCACAAGGCCTTGACCCGCCTGGCGACGGCAAGGGCATGCTCGCGGCTTTCGATGACGCACGGTCCGGCAATGAGGAAAAGGCCGCCCGGCCCGCCGATCGAAACACCCGGACTAACGCTTATTTTTTTTGCGGCGCTGTTCATAGCTCGCTCCGACAAAGGCTTTGAACAAGGGATGCGGCTTCAAAGGCCTTGATTTGAATTCAGGATGGAATTGACAGCCCAGGAACCAGGGATGGTCGCGGATTTCGATAAGCTCGACCAGGCCGTAGTCCGGATTCTTCCCCGAGATAATCAGCCCGGCCTCGGTCAGCGGGCGTTCATATTCGGGATTGAATTCGAAGCGGTGGCGATGCCGTTCGTAGATCTCGGAGGACCGATAAGCGGCATAGGCGAACGTATTTTTAACGATCCGGCAGAGATACTGCCCCAAGCGCATCGTCCCGCCCAAGTCCTGGATGCCGCGAAGCTCTCTCCACTTGAAAAAGATCTTATGCGGCGTGTCCTCGTCGAACTCCGTGCTGTTGGCGTCTTTAAACCCGGCCACGTTCCGGGAATACTCGATCGTCGCGCACTGCATGCCGAGACAAATGCCGAAGAACGGAACTTTATTTTCCCGGGCAAATGTCGCGGCCCGGATTTTGCCTTCGATGCCCCTATGGCCGAACCCGCCCGGGACGAGGATCCCGTCCTTCGCGGCAAGGGTTTTTTCGATCTTGCCCTTTTCTAGGTCTTCGGCTTCGATCCAGGATATGTTCACCTTAAGCCGGTTGGCGACGCCGCCGTGATCGAGCGCCTGCCTCAAGCTGAGGTAGGAATCTTTGAGCCCGGAATACTTGCCGACAATGGCGATATCCACCTCGTCCTTGGGATGCTTCATCCTGTTCACCAAGGACTTCCACTGCTCAAGGTTCCTTTTCATCGGTTCGAGCTTCAGCTGCTTGATGATGATCTCATCCAGCCCTTCCTTGGCGAAAATCAGCGGCACTTCATAGATGTTCCCGACGTCTTTGGCGGTGATGACCGCGTCGACCGGGACATTGGTGAAGAGAGAGATTTTTGTTTTAATATCTAGAGTCAGGAAACGGTCCGTCCGGCAGAGCAGGATATCGGGCTGGATCCCGATCGCGCGGAGCTCCTTGACCGTATGCTGGGTGGGTTTCGTCTTGAGCTCTCCCGAAGTCCCGATAAACGGGACAAGGGTCAAATGGACGAAAACCGTGTTTTCCGGGCCGAGGACCAGGCGCATTTGGCGCGTAGCTTCAAGAAAAGGGAGGCTTTCGATATCGCCGACCGTCCCGCCGATTTCGACGATGATGACGTCGTTATCGCTCGCGACGGCGCGAAAGGCGTTTTTGATCTCATCGGTCACATGAGGGATGACCTGGACGGTCTTCCCGAGATATTCTCCGCGCCGCTCCTTGCGGATAATCAGATCGTATATCTTGCCCGCGGTCCAGTTGTGATACTTCGTCGTCCTTGTCGATGTAAATCGTTCATAATGGCCGAGATCAAGGTCAGTTTCGGCGCCGTCATCGGTCACATAAACTTCACCGTGTTGAAAAGGATTCATGGTTCCAGGATCGACATTGAGGTAAGGGTCGAATTTCTGAAGGGTGATTTTAAAACCATGGCTCTCCAGAAGCCTGCCGATGGAAGCCGCGGCAATCCCCTTGCCCAGTCCGGAAAGCACTCCTCCCGTGACAAAAATAAATTTACTCATGGGTCTTCGTCCTCAGACGGCGTTCGATGCTGATTATATCCTGGGGCGTATCTACGCTCAAGGTCGGGCTCGCGATTTCGACCGTCAGGATTTTTTGG
>Ga0214473_10010953_pt1 | contig 10648 bp, 9 predicted proteins | sample RVTome_7_FD_203509 | JGI IMG/M metagenome (GOLD analysis project Ga0214473, IMG submission 203509) | Soil microbial communities from uranium-contaminated site in the Upper Colorado River Basin, Wyoming, United States - RVT98D197 | ecosystem: Environmental > Terrestrial > Soil > Contaminated >... | reverse complement strand
AGGCGCCATGCCTCGACCGCGACGACGACCGCCGCGGCGAGCACCGCGATCGCGAGCAGGAAGTGCGACATGACGGCGACGGGGTCGAGGTCGAGGCGGACCGTGATCAGCCCGAGCGGCGCTTGCGCGATCGTGCCGAGCGCGGCGGCCCACGCGGTCGTGCGCACCCGGCGCGGCAGCCCGCGCACGACGTGCGAGCTCACCGCCGTCGCAAGCGAGAGCAGGATCGGGAAGACGCTGACGACGCGGTTCCCGAACTCGATGAAAGAGTGGTAGCTCTGCTCGGGGAACACGGCGCCGGGCGAGCAGCCGGGCCAGCCCTCGCAGCCGAGGCCCGAGCCCGTGAGGCGCACCGTCGCGCCGGACTCGATGATCACGTAGAGCGAGATCGCCGAGGCGAGCGCGAGCTTACGAAAGAGCGGCGCCGAGAGCTCGAGCGAACGCGTGCGCGGAGCGACGTGCGCCTCGGCGTCCATGCTCCGAGAGTAGTCGCATCACGACGCCAGCGGCCGCGAAGGCGGCCGCCTTTAGGTGCCAAGCGGTCGCGGATCCGCGTGAGCGGATTCGCGACTTGCGCCCCTGCCAGCTAATCGTCGAGCGGTTCGAGCAGGGCCGGGTACCCGTCGGCCCCGTCGAACGGCGTGGGACGGGAGCCCAGGAAGAGCGGCCGGTCGGCCGCGTTCAGGAGCACCGGCATCAGGTCGGGCCCGCGGAGCTGCCCCAGGATGCCGCGCGCGCACGTGAGCTCGCCGAACTCGCTCACCCCGTCGGCGCGCACGCCGGGCCCCGCGATGACGAGCGGCACGGGGTCGCCCGAGTGGATCACGTCCGGCGACGCCGGCGTCGCATGGTCGCCGGTCACGCAGACGATCGCGCGCTCGACCGGCAGCTCGTCGAACACCTCGTCGAGCTGCTCGATCGTCGCCTGCTTCACGCGCGGGTCCTTCGTGTGCCCGGCCGCGTCGGTCGTCTTCTGGTGGGCGAAGACGAACGTCTCACCAAGGTCGAGCCGCGCCTGCACCTGCGCGAGGCGCCGTCGCAGGTCGTCGACGGGATCGTCGGTCTCTGGCTCGACCACCGGCTCGAGTCCGACGTAGGCGCCGAGCCCGCGCAGAAATGCCGACTCGCCGACGAACGTCCCGCCGACGCCGTGCCGTTCGAGGAAGGACGGAACGCGCGTGGGCCGACCCCACCACTTGAGCGTGATCACGTTGAAGCGCTCGCCCTCGACGCGGCGCATCACCTCGCGCGTCCACTCCTCCGCCGCGCGCGCGGTGCGCTCGGCTTCCGGCACGAGCGCCCGCGGGCGGAGCACCGGGTGCCGGTCGCGAAAGAACGCGTCGCTGTCGGTGACGCGCGGGTCCGCGCCGCCCGTCACTCGCAGCACCGCCTCGCCGCGCCAGACGTGCGTCAACGAGAAGGTCAGCCCGTCCACCTCGATCTCTGCGCAGCGCTCGACGAGGCGCTCCGCCTCGTCCGCGTCGCGCTCGGGATCCGGACGGCCGGTGAGCCACCAGCCGCCGTCACGCCGCTCGGCCGGGCGAAGCGCCGCGTACGCGAACACGTGCCCCGGATCGACCTCCTGGCCTCGCCCGACCGCCTCGAACACCGCGCGGCCCGGGAACTCCTCCGGGCGGTAGCCGAGCATCGACCAGTGCGCGACCTCCGAGGACGGCGCGCGGCCCGGGCCGATTCCGTACAACACCCCGCACGACGCGCGTGCGCAGAGCGCGTCGAGCTTCGGCGTCCGCGCGGCCTCGTTCCCGGTCCGGCCGCCGAGGACGTCGTGCGCACGGTCGCCGAGCCCGTCGAGCAGGACGACGACGATGGGATACATCAGTGTCCCTTCAGGTGATGTTTCCGAGCTTCTGGGTCGGGAGCACCAAGCGATGCAAGGACGCAGGGAGCGTTCATGCCAGAAGGCATGGGCGCGACTGAGGACGCTGCAGCGCGCAGTGTGCTCGCGGGCCAGACGCCGGAAGGCATCGCCTGGAGGGGCACTAGGCGTGCACGCGCTCCAGCGAGCGGATCACGCGCGCGACGCCCGGCGGCACGAGCGACTGCCAGTCGCCGCCGTCGCGGAGCGCGCCGCGCACGTCGGCCCCCGAGACGCCCTTCGCGGCGCCCTCGTCGAGGACGACGACCTCGTAGCCGCCCGCGCGGAGGCGGTCGAGCTTCGTTCCGCCCCAGTCCGAGAAGAGCCTGATGTACTGCGTCACGCCCTCGGGTACGTACGCGGCCCAGAGCTCCGGCTCGTTGACCGGGAACGGGATCACGTGCACGCGCGCGAGGTCGAGCCCGAGGTCTGCCGCTGAGGCCTTGACCATCAGCAGGCGCTCCGCGTACGACCACGGGTTCGACTCGGGCAGGTGCCGCAACGGGTCGGAGGGCTCGGGCTTGATCCGCGCCGGATCGGGGTTCGTGATCCCGACGAACACCTCGTGCGAACGCTCGGCCGCGCCTGCAAGGTACTCGAGGTGGCCGTTGTGGAAGGGCTGGAACCGGCCGTGGATCATCCCGCGGCCGGTCAACGAACGAGAACTCCCGCCCCCTCCTCCACGGAGCCGATCCGCCGGATGAACAGTCCCCGCCGCTCGAACTCCGCCTCGAGCGCGGGCCCGCGCTCGCGCGGGAGCGACACAAGCAGCCCGCCCGAGGTCTGCGGGTCGTAGCCGAGCGCGTCGAAGGTCGGCGCAACCCGCTCGAGCGTGACGTGCCTCGACGCGAAGTCGCGGTTCCTCGGGTCGCCGCTCGTCCGGACGCCCTTGCGTGCGCAGTCGAGCGCGCCGTCGATCGCCGGGAAGCGCTCCGACTCGAGGACGAACGCGACGCCGCTGCGGGAGGCCATCTCGTGAGCGTGGCCGAACAGGCCGAACCCCGTCACGTCGGTGACCGCGTTCGGGGACAACCCGCGCAACACGTCGGCGGCGTCCTTGTTCAGCGTGCGCATCCAGTGGACCGCGCGCTCGAGCGGCATCGTGCCGGTCAGCTTCTTCTTGAACCCGGTCATGATCAGCCCGGTGCCGAGCGGCTTCGTCAGGAAGAGCGCGTCGCCCGCTCGTGCGCCGTTCTTCGGCCAGATGCCTTCGGGGTGCACCGTCCCGACGACCGCAAGTCCGTACTTCGGCTCGTCGTCGCGGATCGTGTGGCCGCCGGCGAGCAGGCCCCCGGCAGCGCGCACCTGCTCGTCGGCGGCGGCGAAGATCGCGCCGAGCAGCTCGGTCGGCAGCTCTTCGGGGAACGCCGCGATCGAGAGCGCGAGGAGCGGCGTGCCGCCCATCGCGAAGACGTCGTTGAGCGCGTTCGTGGCGGCGATCGCCCCGTAGTCGGCCGGGTCGTCGACGACCGGCGGGAAGAAGTCGAGCGTGAAGATGATCGCCCGCTCGTCGTCGAGCCTGTAGACGGCGGCGTCGTCTGCGGGGGCAAGCCCGACGAGCAGGTTCTCCGACTCGACGGGGACGAACCCGCGCAGCAGCTCCTCCAGCCTCGCGGCCGAGTACTTCGCTGCGCAGCCGCCGCAGCTCGCAAGCTCCGTCAGCTTGATCGTCTGAGTCTGGGACGACATCCAGGCCTCCTCTCGACGCCGCAACTGTAGGCAGCCGCGGTCCTTTCGTCTAGAGACGTCAGTCGGTTCGACCGTATTCCCGTTACAGGAAGGCTGGCGGCGGCCCTCGGTGGAGGGCCCCCGCCAGGGGGGGAGGGAGGAGGGTTGGGGCTCCCCCGCGCGTGTTTTCGGCGTGGGCGACGCCGAACCTGCTAAGAACCGCCCATGCGCGCTGCCCTGATCACCGGCGGCTCGTCGGGGATCGGGCTAGCGATCGCGCGAATGCTGCGCGACGAGGGCTTCGAGCTGACGCTCGCAGCGCGCACGCCGGAGAAGCTCGAGGCCGCCGCCGCCGACCTCGGTGCGAACGCGGTGATCGCCAACGTCGGCGACGACGAGGACTGCGAGCGGCTCGTCCGCGAGCACGCGGAACGGTTCGGCCGGCTCGACGTGCTCGTCAACTCGGCCGGGGTCGGCTTGGGTGGGCCGACGGAGAAGCTGAGCACGAAGAACTGGGACCTCCAGCTCGACGTCAACCTGCGCGGCACGTTCGTCGTGACGCGCGCGGCGATCCCGCTCCTCCGTGAGTCGCGCGGCCTCGTCGTCAACCTCGCGTCGATCGCCGGCACGGTCGCGGTTCCCGGTCTCGCGGCGTACGGCGCGTCGAAGGCCGGGGTGATCTCGCTGACGAACTCGATGAACCGCGAGCTCGAGCCGGACGGCATCCGCATCTGCGCGATCTGCCCCGGCTTCGTCGACACGCCGATGGCGGCGTGGACCGGCATGTCGTCCGACGAGATGATCCAGCCGGAAGACTGCGCGGAGATCGTCCGGCTGCTGCTCCGGCTCAGCCCGGCGGCGCGGGTTCCCCAGGTCGTGGTGGAGCGCCTGGGCGACCTGCCCTGAGGTAGAGCAGCCCCCACTCGCGTGGGTCGTCGGGCTCGATCGACTCCTCGAGCTCGAGCGTCTGGAGCCGGCCGGCTCCGTCGAGCGACCCCTGGCGCGCCTTCAGGTCGCGTCGCCCGTAGCGGCGGAGCGCCTCGACCACGAGGCCGAGCTCGCGCGCGGCAGCCCCGAGCTCGTCGAGCGTCGGCCCCGGCGGCACGCCCCGCAGCCGCGCGCGCCACGGCCGCGGCACGTCGCCGGAGTCGCACGTGAGGAAGAGCGTTCCCCCCGGCCGGAGCGCGTCGCGCATCCCGCGCAGCACGTCGCGCCACTCGTCGACGTCGTCGAGCATCTGCGTCGAGACGACGGCGTCGAACTCCGTGTCGTAGTCGAGCGCGCGCGCGTCGAGCTCGCGGGTCTCGATTCCCTGTACCAGCGACGGCGGCAGCCGCGCGTCGATGCCCACGACCTCGGGCCGCTCGACGAGCGCGGCCCAGAGCGAGAGGTCGCCGCAACCGACGTCGAGCACGCGACCCGGCCGCCGCTCGACGAGGTCGAGCAGCAGCCGGATCTTCGCGGCGTTGCCCGGGAGGGCCTCCCGGACTACACCGATCTCTCGATCGGCACGTCGACCAAATTGCCCCACTCCGTCCACGAGCCGTCGTAATTTCGCACGTCCTCGTACCCGAGCAGCTCCCGAAGCACGAACCACGTGTGGGCGCTCCGCTCCCCGATGCGGCAATACGCCGTCACCGAGCGGTCCGGCGTGATCCCCTTCGCTCGGTACAGCTCGCGCAGCTCGTCCGCGGTCTTGAAGGTCCCGTCGTCCTTGACGGCCTGCGCCCACGGGATCGACTGCGCGGTCGGGATGTGCCCCGCCCGCTGCGCGCCCTCCTGCTCGTAGCCGGGCGCCGCGATCAGCTCGCCCGAGTACTCCTGCGGGGAACGCACGTCGACGAGCGCCTCGCGCCCGATCGCCTCGCGCACCGCGTCGCGCCGAGCGCGGATCGTCTCGTCTCGCTCGCGTGCGGTGTACGACGCGGGCGAGATCCGCGGCTCGTCGGTCGTCAGCTCGCGGCTCTCGTCGATCCACTTCTGGCGCCCGCCGTCGAGGATGCGTACGTCCTCGTGGCCGTAGATCTTCAAGTACCAGTACGCGTACGCGGCGAACCAGTTGTTCTTGTCCCCGTAGAGGACGAGCGTCGTCTCGTTCGAGATCCCGCGCGAGCCCATCAGCCGCTCGAAGGCGTCCTGCTCGACGAGGTCGCGCTCGACCGGATCCTGCAGGTCGTCGCGCCAGTGCAGCTTGATCGCGCCCGGAACGTGCCCCTCGTCGTACAGGTCGGTGTCCTCGTCGACCTCCGCGACGACGAGGCCCGCGTCCCCAAGGTGCTCGGCCAACCAGTCGGTCGTCACGAGCACGGGTTTCGCGTACCCGTTCTCCGCCATGTCTGCCTCCATTACTTCCCGAATTGAAGTGAACCCTACCGCTAGACGGCCCGAGCAGGGAACTGCTTCCTCTCGCGCCTACGACAGGAAGCGGCGCACGGCGGCCTCGAGCTCCCGCTCCGAGACGGCACCTTCGAACTTGGCCTCGATTCGCCCGTCCCTCCCCACGAGAAAGACCCACGGCTCCGTCGGGAGCTTCCACTCGCGGACCCAGCGGTTCGTGCCGAGGGCGGGGTTGTTTCCCTCGTAGATCTCGACGTGGATGAAGCGGACACGGGGCGTGCGCCGTCGCACGGCGTCGACGACGTCGACCACGGGCCCGCACGTCCGGCTCTCGCAGAACTTCGGCGTCGCGAAAGCGACCACGAACGGCTCCTTGCGCGCGAGCGCGTCGGCGACGGAGACGCGGAGCAGCTCCGTGTCCGGCGGGTTCCGCGTCGTCAGCTTCTCGGCCGGTGCGTCCGCGAGCGTCGGCGTCTTGGACGGAAACGCCCGGTCGCCGATGGCCGGCGTCTTCGTGCGCTCGGAGACGACGACGTTCCCGACGCCCTGGATTGGCGAGCCGCCGACCGGCTCGGCGAGCAGCCAGTACTTGCCGGGCCCCGGAACGTCGAGGTCGGCGACGTAGAGCCGCTGCCCCTTCCCGACGTCCTCGAGCCGCGCCGTACTTGTCAGGAACGGCGCTTGGTCGAGCGCAAGCGACAGCCACAGGCGAGCCGTCGGCCGCTCGACCGGCCGGGCTCGATTCGTGAGCAGGAGGAACGAGACGCGCACGGGACCCGGTGCGTAGTCGGACGTGCCCATCACGAGCGCAACGTCCTCGCCCGGGCGCTTCCAAAGCGCCTCGAGCGACCCGGGCGTTGGTTCAGCCTGCGCGGTCGAGGCGGCGTCGTTCGAGCCGCAGGCGGACGCGCTCAGCGCGAGGCCGAGAGCCATGACCGCGACGGCACGCACGCCTCGACTCTAGCGAGCGGCTTAGAAACAACCGTCGGCGTAGCCGAGCCAGCCGAACGTGCCGAGAAGGGACGCGGCGAGCGCTGCGAAGAGCGCCAGGTGGGGGAGGCGAGCCTTGAGCATGTGTGTACGTGTTCACCCCCTTTCGTTAGAACCGGAAGTCCTGCAGCGCCTCTGCGGCGCGGCGGTAGACGTGGGCGGCCTCGCGGTCGTCGCCGCGGCGCGTGGCGAGGTCGCCGAGGGCGACCCAGGCGGCGGCGCGATGGCTGATCGACGTGAGCTGTTCGAAGGTCGCGTCGGCGGCGCGGAACTGGACCTCCGCGTCGTCGAGCCTGCCCTGCTCGAGCAGCGAGCGGCCGAGGACGAGCTGGGCGTTGCCGATCTCGTCGAGGAAGTCGATGCGGCCGTCGAGGAGACGGAGCGCGTGGCGCGACTGTTCCTCCGCCTGCTCGAGGTGCCCGGTGCGAAGGTGGACCTGCGCGAGCGACGAGACTGCCTGGGCGGCGTCGGCGTCGTGCCCCAGCTCGAGCGCGATGCGGAACGCCTCTTTCAGGTGCGGGATCGCCTCGTCGGGCTTCCCGAGCGAGAACGTCAAGCCGCCGATGTTGTTGTGCAGCCGGCCGACGTGCCGGTGCTGGGCGAGATCCTCGTAGATCGACTTGGCCTGCTCGGCGTACTTCCGCGCGAGCACCCAGTGACCCTCCCGCTCGGCGAGGACCGAGGCCTGGAAGTAGGCGTTCGCCATCGCGGTACGGTCGTCGACCCCGCATGCGAGCTCGAGCGAGCGCTCGACGTCTTCCTTCGCAGCCTCGAAGTCGCGCTGCCGGCGGTAGCACCGCGAGCGCGCCTCCAGGATCTTCGAGCGAAGCAGGTCGCAGGGGAAACCGGAGCCTTCGGCGAGCTCGAGCGCCGTGCTGAACAGCCCGAGCGCCGTCGAGATGCTCGAGAGCTTGTAGCGGGCGATGCCCAGCTCGAGGACGACCTCGGCGCGCTCGACGTCGGAGAAGCCGGCGCCCTCAGACAGGACGCGCGCGCGCTCGAGCAGCGGGATCGCGCTGCGCACGTCGCCTTCGATCGCCCGCGCGCGCGCCTCGCCGGTCAGCGCGCGAGCCTCGAGCTCGGGCGAGCCGGTCGCGAGCACGGTCGAGCGCAGCGAGTCGTACACCTCGAGCGCCTGCGGGCACTGGTCGGAGCGGAGGAGCGCCTCCGCGCGGGCGAGGCCGCCCTCGACGCGGCCGCGCTCGTCGGTCGAGACGCCGTTCGCGAGGAAGCTCGCGTCCACGCCGAGCCGCTGCGAGAGCCAGTCGACCGTCTCCGAGGTCGGACGCGTCTTGCCGCGCTCGATCTGGCTGACGTACTCCTTCGAGAACCGGTCGCCCGCGAGCTCGCCCTGGGTCAGGCCGGCGGCGACACGGAGCCTGCGCAGCCGCTCGCCGAGGCCCAGTGCTGCGGGCTTCGTGAGGCGCTGCGGCTCGTTGCGGACTGTGCGATTCATGGCGGCTCGAGAAGTCTTCTCGATACTTCACCAAAGTGCAAGTGAGCCTGACCCGGCATCCCCCTAAAGGGGCATGTCTCCACGGAATTCGAGTCAAGAAGCGTGGCTCGAAATCACTTGACCGAGCTACTTGACAACCCCAGACACGGCTCCTAGAGTGAGCTCAACCTTGCCGCCGGGCCGGACGCCAGGTCAGGCGCAGGGGACGCGCCAAGGCGACACAGAGAGCCGGTGGGCGTGAGTGGGCCGCAGACTCATGGCCACCGGCTTGTCGCCTCAGGTGGGTCAAGGCGCAGACAAGGGAAACCCCCGGGGGGCCGCAGCCCGGGGGGTTTCTCTTTTCTACGCCACGTTTCCCGGCAGGTCTCGGCCCGTCAACCAGGTGTGCCGCGCACTGGCGATCCGCATCAGGTCGCCCTGGTCGATCAGGCCGCCGAGCCGGTCGGCGACCGAGAGCAGCAGGCCGCCGGCGATGAAGATCCACGCCTCGGCCTCGGGGTCCCGATCCTTGGGGATGCCGCCGGCGGCCTGGCTTCGCTCGAGCGCGGACTGGATGAAGTCGTGCAGCTCGCGCACGTGGCGCCGGAGATAACGCCGGATCTCGGGGTCCTCGCCCGCCTCGGTGATCGCTTGGACCCAGAGGTTCGGCGGTAGCACCTTGTGCGCGCGCATCCCGATCAGCGAGATCCCGACCGCCGCGACGGCGTTCTCCTCGCCGAGCTCGGCGATCTTCGCGTCGAAGCCCTCGCGGAACCGCTGCCACGTCGCGTCGAGGCAGGCGAGGTAGAGGTCGCGCTTCGATGCGAAGTGCCGGTAGAGGATCGGCTCGGAGACGCCCGCCTCGCGCGCGATGTCGGCAGTCGTGGCGCCCGAGTAGCTGCCGGTCGAGAAGACACGGAGCGCCGCCTCGATCAGCGCCTGCCGGCGCTCGGCCGCCGGCAGGCGCTGTGACGACGTCGAGCTCACGCCGGCTCGGGCGCGAGCGCCGGGGTCTCGTGGCGCACCTTGCGCACGGTCGTGGCGGCGACGACGGCGCCGGCGAAGGCGATCAGCGCGGCCACCACGAGCGCCTTCGAGAAGCCGTCGACGAACGCCTCGGGCGTCCGGCGACCGGCGATCTCGTGCGCCATGATCGCGCCCATCAGGGCAATCCCCAGCGAGCCGCCGACCTGCCGCATGCTGTTCATCACGGCCGACCCGACCCCCGCCGTGTCGACGGGGACGGAGCCGATGATCGCGGCGGCCGACGGCGTCATCGTCAGCGACATGCCGACGCCGCCGACGAGGAGACCCGGAAGCAGGTCGTAGAAGCCCTCGTGCACGCCGAGCGTGGAGTAGTAGAGGAGCTGCGCGCCGAGCAGCGCCATCCCCACGGTCATCAGCCAGCGTGAGCCGAAGCGGTCGGACAGCTTCCCGGCGATCGGCGCGCAGAGGATGATCAGGAGCGTCATCGGCAGGAACGACGCGCCGGCCTGGACGGCCGAGTAGCCGAGCACGTTCTGCATGTAGAGCGAGACGAAGAAGAAGACGCCGAACATCGCGAGCCCGACGAGCAGGATCACGGTGTTCGCGCCGGCGAACGTCCCGTTGCGGAAGAGCGAGAGGTCGAGCATCGGCGCGCTCGTCCTGCGCTCCCACGCGACGAACGCGACCAGGAGGACGGCCGCTGCGACGAAGCCGCCGGCGACGCGAGAGGACGACCAGCCGTACGTGTTGCTCTCGATCAAGGCGTACGTGAGCGAGAAGAGGCCGATCCCGGAGAGCACCAGCCCCGGCAGGTCGAGTCGCTGGTTCACCGAGGTGTCGCGCGACTCGTCGATCAGGAAGTAGCTCGCGACGATCCCGAGCACGCCGACTGGGACGTTGACGAGGAAGACCCAGCTCCAGTCGATGTGCTCCGTGATCAGGCCGCCGACGAGCGGGCCGATCGCGAGCGCGAGCGCGGAGACGCCGGCCCAGATTCCGATCGCCATCCCGCGCTGCTGCGGCGGGAACGTGGCCGAGATGATCGCGAGCGTCGCGGGGTTCATCAGCGCGGCGCCGACGCCCTGGACGATCCGCCAGCCGATCAGCGAGTTGCCGCTGTCGGCCAATCCGCAGAGGAGCGACGAGATGGTGAAGATCACCATCCCGAGCACGAAGATCCGTCGGCGGCCGAGCAGGTCGGCGAGCTTGCCGCCGGTCATCATCAGTGCGGCGAAGCTGAGCGCGTAGCCGGTGACGATCCACTCGAGCTCCGAGAGACCGACGCCGAGGTCGCGCTGGATCGATGGAAGCGCGACGTTCACGACCGTGTTGTCGAGCATGATCATGAAGAGCCC
>Ga0214473_10010952_pt1 | contig 10650 bp, 4 predicted proteins | sample RVTome_7_FD_203509 | JGI IMG/M metagenome (GOLD analysis project Ga0214473, IMG submission 203509) | Soil microbial communities from uranium-contaminated site in the Upper Colorado River Basin, Wyoming, United States - RVT98D197 | ecosystem: Environmental > Terrestrial > Soil > Contaminated >... | reverse complement strand
AAAATTAAAAATCAAAAATTATTAACAAAGGCACAAAGTGGCAAAGGTTTAAAGGCACAAAGAAGGACAAAAACTCTGTGCCTTAGTGCCTCTGTGCCTGCTGCCTTTTCTTTAATTTTGCACTTTGTACTTTGCATTTTGAATTTTTATACGGAGGAACGATGGGGAAAAAATATAATACAGCAATTAAAAATATAGATACAACAAAGCAATATAAGCTCCAGGAAGCAATCGAGATGGTAAGAAAATCTGCTTATACAAAATTTGATGAGACTGTTGATTTAGCTGTGAATCTCGGGGTTGACCCCAAAAAATCAGAGCAGATGGTAAGGGGCACTGTTGTTTTGCCTCATGGTATTGGTAAAAAAGTACGGGTACTCGCATTTGTAAAAGGTGAAAAGGCAAAAGAGGCTGCAGATGCGGGAGCTGACTATGTCGGTGCAGAAGATTTTATTGAGAAGATAAATGGCGGATGGCTGGAATTTGATAAGGCTGTTGCCACGCCTGACCTTATGGGAATGGTAAGCAAACTCGGAAAGATTCTCGGACCGAGAGGGCTTATGCCTAATCCCAAGACAGGGACTGTAACTTTTGATATCGGTAAGGCTGTAAAAGAAATAAAGGCAGGCAAAGTTGATTATAAGACAGAAAAGGCAGGCATAGTTCACGTACCTATTGGCAAAGTATCTTTTGACAGCCAGAAACTTTACGAAAATGCAAAGACAGTTTTAGATGCTATTATAAAGGCCAAACCAGCATCGAGTAAGGGTAAATATCTTAAAAAGTTATCTGTCTCATCAACAATGGGGATAGGGGTTTCAGTAGACGTTTCTGAGACATAATGTTTGAAAATCAACTTGAACTGAAATTTATATAAATTAAGGTAAGAATAACTACCCATAGGGTAAGATAAATAAAAATGTCAGAGACTGTAGGTACTGCCGGAACCTTTTGAGGCAGCATAATTGAGATTGTAAATTCTCGGCCTACATAGACTAGGAAGAAAGTTGAAAATTGAAAGTGAAAAGTTATCCCGAAGCTTCGGGATAACTCATAACTCTTAACTTATAACTTTATGTGGTCGTGGAAGTCTCTGATAAAAGGAAAGGGGTGATGGTAAACTGGATAAGGAAAAGAAATCTCAGATAGTCACAGAACTTCACGACAAATTCTCAAGGGCTACAGGTCTTATATTCACAGATTATAAGGGGCTTACCGTTGAAGAAATATCTGAACTTAGGAAACGACTAAGAGGTGCTTCGGTAGAATATAAGGTTGTAAAGAATACCTTAGCCAAAAAAGCTTCAGAAGGAACACCTGTAGAGACAGTAAAAGAGGCTTTCACAGGGCCCGTAGGGATTGCTATTGGTTATGATGAGCCTGTATCTCTTGCAAAAAAGGTTCTCGAATTTGCCAAAGCAAATGAAAAGCTTAAGATTAAGGGCGGAATTATTGAAGGCAAGACATGCAAGATTAATGATATAAAAGCTATTTCAGAGCTTCCTTCAAGGGAAGTCCTTCTTGCTATATTTATTGGGGCATTGCAGTCTCCATTGAGTAAATTTGCAGCAGCTTTGAATGCAACTGTGACACAATTTGCTTATGCATTAGAAGCAGTAAAAAGAAAACGTGAAGCGCAATGAGTGATGAATAAAACTGATTACGCTTTACAGATTACACATTACGATAATTAAGGAGGAAAAGATGTCTATTACAAAAGAACAGGTTTTTGAATTTATTGACAAGATGACAATATTAGAGATGTCTCAGTTTATAAAAGATTTTGAGGAGCGTTATGGAGTCACTGCAGCAGCGCCTCTCGCTGTGGCTGCAGTCGCAGGGGCTCCGGCAGCGGGGGCTGCACCTGCGGAAGAGAAGACAAGTTTTGATGTTATATTAGCCTCAACAGGAGAAAAGAAAATCCAGGTTATAAAAGTTGTACGCGAGATTACAAGTCTCGGTCTCAAAGAAGCTAAGGAACTCGTTGATGGTGCTCCAAAACCTGTAAAAACAGGGGTATCCAAGGAAGAAGCAGAGGCTATCAAGGCAAAACTTGTGGAACAGGGCGCAACTGTTGAAATAAAGTAAAAAATAAGAACACAGGACACAGAGTACGGATTACAGATTTTTATTAGTCTGTGTCCTGTGTTCTGTATTCTGAAAAAGGAGACTTATGGCAAAGGCTTTAGTAAGAAAAAATTTTGGACGGGTACAACACATATTACAAGTGCCTAACCTTATAGAGATTCAGAAACATTCTTTTGAACGGTTTTTACAAAAAGATGTTTCTGCGGCTAAAAGGGATGATTTGGGGTTACAGGCAGCTTTTATATCTGTTTTCCCTATAGTTGATTATAACGAAACAGCATCAATTGAATTTATTGAATACATAGCAGGACAGCCTAAATATGATGTAAGGGAAAGTCTTCAAAAGGGCATTAACTATGCGGCGCCTTTGAAGATAAAAGTAAAGCTGAATTTATGGGAAAAGAGTGAATCCGGCAAAAAGAGATTAAAAGAGTCAAAAGAGGAAGAAGTCTATTTAGGAGAACTTCCTTTAATGACAGATACAGGCACCTTTATTATAAATGGCACTGAAAGGGTTGTTGTCAGCCAGCTCCATCGTTCGCCAGGGGTATTTTTCAGCCATGAGAAAGGTAAAACCCTCAGTGGCAGAGCCCTCTATTCCGCCCGAATAATACCTGCAAGGGGCTCGTGGTTTGATTTTGAATTTGATTCAAAAGAAGCCCTTTTCGTGAGAATAGACCGTCGGAAAAAACTGCCGGCCACAATAATCCTCAAAGCACTTGGTTATACAGATGAGCAAATATTAACAATGTTTTATCCAATAGAAGAGATTACCATAAAAGACGGGATAGCCAGTCGCGTTGTAAGCGATGCCTTGATTGGCATAAAGGCCTCAAGAAATATAATTATTCCAAAAACCAAAGAAGTAGTCGTTAAAGAAGGCAGCAGGATAACAAAGGCTGTCATTAAAAAAATGGAGGCGTCGGGCATCAAAGAAATAGCAGTTTCAAAAGAGGAACTTATCGGCAGAGTGACTCTGAACGATATTGTAGACCCTGAAACAGGAGAAGTTATTTTAGAAGGCAATGAGGAGATTAACAGCGATGTTATAGAAAAGATAATGGCTTCGAAAATTTCCAAACTCCGTTTACTTTTAATCGATGGTTTACATTACCTTCCTTCTATAAGAGATACCCTGATTATTGATAAGGTTAAAACTACGGAAGAGGCATTAATAGAGATTTACAGAAAACTCAGACCCGGAGAACCGCCTACAATATCTGACGCGAAAGAACTTTTTAACGGACTGTTCTTTAATCCCAGGAGATATGATCTTTCTCCTGTTGGAAGGCTAAAGCTTAATACACGCCTCGGACTTGACGTCCTGCTTGATACAAGGGTTCTAACCGACAAAGACATAATAGAAATTATTCGCTATCTCCTTAACCTCAGGGTGGGTAAAGGAGAAGTTGATGATATAGACCATCTGGGAAACCGACGGATTAGGTCGGTAGGGGAACTGCTTGAAAATCAATTCAGGATAGGACTTGTGAGAATGGAAAGGGCAGTAAAAGAGAAGATGACCCTGACAGAACTTGAAGAACCTCATGCAATGCCCCATGACCTTATAAATGCAAAACCAGTTATAGCAGTTATAAAGGAGTTTTTTGGCTCAAGTCAGTTAAGTCAGTTTATGGACCAGACAAACCCGCTCTCTGAAATAACGCATAAAAGGAGATTAAGCGCTCTCGGCCCCGGCGGGTTAACAAGGGAAAGAGCAGGTTTTGAAGTCAGGGATGTGCATCCTACGCATTATGGCCGCATCTGTCCCGTAGAGACGCCCGAAGGTCCTAACATAGGATTAATAACTTCTCTTGCCTCCTATGCAAGGGTTAATGATTTTGGTTTTATTGAAACACCTTACAGGAAGGTAAAAAATGGTAAGGTTACGGACGAAATAGAATATCTCTCGGCAATTGAAGAAGGTAAGTATGTAATTGCACAGGTATCGCCGATCGATGGAAAAGGATATCTTGCAGAGGAAACAATTTCTGCAAGGGTTGGCGGTGATTTTAAATTAGTTACCCGGGAAGATGTGCATTATATGGACGTCTCTCCCAAACAGATTGTAAGTATTTCTGCCTCGCTTATACCATTCCTTGAAAATGATGATGCCAATAGAGCACTAATGGGCTCAAATATGCAAAGGCAGGCAGTTCCATTACTGCATACCGAAGCGCCAGTTGTCGGGACAGGAATGGAGTATGTAGCTGCAAGGGATTCAGGTGTTATGGTTACTGCTAAAAGATCGGGAGTTGTAGAATCTGTTGACGCTTCAAGAGTTGTAGTGAAGTGTGACGGCGGGGTCGATATATATAAGCTGATTAAGTTTTATCGCTCGAATCAGGGCACATGTGTAAACCAGAAGCCGATTGTAAAATCACGTGAAATTGTAAAGAAGGGGCAGATTATTGCTGATGGGCCTGCAACAGCACTTGGTGAGCTTGCCTTAGGCAAAAACGTTCTCGTTGCATTTATGCCCTGGAATGGATATAACTTTGAAGACGCTATTATTCTAAACGAACGCCTTACCAAACTGGATACTTATACTTCTATACACATTGAGGAATTTGAGATCGAAGCAAGGGAAACCAAACTGGGGCCCGAAGAAATTACAAGAGATATCCCGAATGTCGCAGAAGAAATACTGCGCAATCTTGATGAAAGTGGAATTGTAAGAATCGGAGCCGAAGTAAAACCAGGCGATGTTCTTGTCGGCAAGGTTTCGCCAAAGGGAGAGACCCAGCTGACTCCGGAAGAAAAACTTCTCAGGGCAATATTCGGAGAAAAAGCCGAAGAGGTAAGAGAAAATTGTCTGTATGTTCCGCCAGGGATAGAAGGCACAGTTATTGATGTCAAGATACTTTCAAGAAAAGGTGTTGAAAAAGATGAAAGGACAAAGAGCATAGAGAAAGAAGATATATATCGTATTAAGGAAGATCTGGCGGAAGAAATAAGAATTATAGAAGAAAGCAAAAACAAAAAGATAAGAGAGATGCTTCTGGAACAAAAAGTCACAGAAGATATTAAGCTCCCCGGGACCAAAACAATACTATGTCAAAAAGGTAAGAAACTTACAGAAGAACATCTTAAGAATATTCCTGATTCGTATCTTAACAAAATAAAGATTGCAGACGATGAAGAAAGAGAAAAGATTAAACTTGTAGAAAAAGAGACAGAGAATTATATAAGCCTGCTCGAGGGTGGTTATTCTGAAAAAATAGGAAAGATGAAGAAAGGTGACGAACTTCCCCCGGGAGTTTTAAAGATTGTAAAAGTTTATATTGCAATGAAGCGAAAAGTACAGGTAGGAGATAAGATGGCGGGAAGGCATGGCAATAAAGGTGTGATAGCTATCTTGGTACCAGAGGAAGATATGCCGTATATGCCTGATGGAACCCCTGTTGATATAGTCCTCAATCCTCTCGGGGTGCCCTCACGAATGAATGTTGGGCAGGTGCTTGAAACACATTTAGGTTGGGCTGCTAACGCATTAGGTTTTCATATTGCAACCCCGGTGTTTGAAGGTGCAACCGAGAAAGAAGTAAGGGAATTATTAAAAGAAGCTGAGTTGCCGACAAGCGGGCAGAGTACGCTTTATGATGGGAAAAGCGGTGAGCCTTTTCAAAGGCCTGTTACCGTAGGATACATGTATATGATGAAACTTCACCATCTCGTAGAAGACAAAATACACGCACGGTCTATCGGACCCTATTCTCTCGTAACGCAGCAGCCATTAGGCGGAAAGGCTCAATTTGGTGGACAGAGGCTGGGCGAGATGGAAGTCTGGGCGCTTGAGGCTTATGGCGCTGCACACACACTTCAGGAATTTCTTACTGTTAAGAGCGATGATGTTATAGGCAGGGTGAGGATGTATGAGTCAATCGTTAAAGGAGATGTTAATCTTGAGTCAGGTGTGCCGGAATCTTTTCATGTATTAATTAAGGAGCTTCAAAGCCTTGGCCTTGACATTGAGTTATTGGAAGAGAAAATACCAGCAAAGACTGATAAACATAAATAATTGAATACCTAAAAGGGGGTTAATTAGTGGAAGACATATATTCTATTTTTGAAAAACCAAAAAGCCCAATAGAGTTTGAGGCTATAACGATAAAACTTGCCTCTCCTGAGAAAATAAGGGCGTGGTCTTACGGAGAGGTGAAAAAACCCGAGACCATAAACTACAGGACCTTTAAGCCTGAAAGAGACGGGCTTTTCTGTGCAAAGATATTCGGACCTGTGAAAGACTGGGAATGTGTCTGCGGTAAATATAAGAGGATGAAACACAGGGGAGTAGTATGTGACAAGTGTGGTGTTGAGGTTATACAGTCTAAGGTAAGGCGTGAAAGACTCGGGCATATAGAGCTTGCAACACCTGTTGCACATATATGGTTTTTAAAAGGTATTCCATCACGCATCGGGACAATACTTGACATGACAATGCGCCAGCTGGAGAGGGTGCTCTATTTTGAAAGTTATATTGTTATTGACCCGGGCACCACATCATCTCTGAAGAAAAAAGATCTCCTTACAGAAGAAGAATACAAAAAGATGGTTCAGGAACACGGTGATAAATTTAAAGCAGGCATTGGCGCTGAGGCAATAAGAGAGCTTCTTAGAGATGTTGACCTTGATGCTCTTACAAAAGAGTTAAGGGCTAAAATCATCGCCTCTTCATCTCTCGGGATAAAGAAAAAACTTACAAAAAGAGTAAGAATTGCAGAGGCATTCAGAAAATCAGGCAATAAACCTGAATGGATGATTATGGATGTAATCCCTGTTCTTCCGCCTGAACTTCGTCCATTGGTTCCCCTTGAAGGAGGAAGATTTGCTACCTCGGACCTTAATGACCTTTACAGAAGAGTTATAAATAGAAACAACAGATTGAAAAGACTTATGGAATTAAAAGCTCCGAGCGTCATTATACGGAATGAAAAAAGGATGCTCCAGGAATCAGTTGATGCGCTTTTTGACAACGGTAGAAGAAGCAGGGTTCTGAAAGCAACGACAAAGAGACCGCTTAAATCCCTGAGCGATATGATAAAAGGTAAACAAGGGCGTTTCAGACAAAATCTCCTGGGAAAGAGAGTTGATTATTCTGGACGTTCTGTTATTGTGGTAGGCCCGGAACTTAAACTGCATCAATGCGGCCTTCCAAAGACAATGGCGCTTGAACTGTTCAAGCCGTTTGTATTCAGCAAACTTGAAGAAAAAGGGTTTGTAACTACAATTAAAGCCGCAAAGAAGCTGGTAGAAAAAGGCGTTGCTGAGGTATGGGACTGCCTGGATGAAGTTATATGTGAGCATCCGGTCATGTTAAACAGGGCGCCGACCCTTCACCGTTTGGGAATTCAGGCATTTGACCCTGTGCTTGTTGAAGGTAAGGCGATTAAACTTCATCCGCTTGTCTGTACTGCTTTTAACGCAGATTTTGATGGCGACCAGATGGCAGTGCATGTTCCCCTCTCCTTAGAGGCACAGATTGAGGTAAGGGTGCTGATGATGTCAGTTGGCAATATCCTTTCCCCTGCTAATGGCAAACCCATTACCGTACCCACGCAGGACATGGTACTGGGCATTTATTATCTTACCAAAGAAAGAAGAGGGGTCAAAGGCAGCGGAAAGATATTTTCGTCTCCTGAAGAAGTAAGGATTGCATATGATGCAAGGGAAATTCAGGAGCATGCGCCTATAAAGGTGAGGATGAACGGCAGCTTCGTGGAGACAACAGTAGGTCGGATAATCTTTAATGAAATTGTCCCACAGGAAGTTGATTTTAAAGATATTAACAAAGAAATGACAAAGAAAGAGGTTGGCAAGCTCATTGAATTTTGCTATAAGAAAGCAGGGAAACAGGCTACGGTTGTTTTCCTTGACAACCTTGAAAGAATAGGATTTAAGTATGCAACTCTTTCAGGGATTTCAATCTGCATAGATGATATGCACATACCGACCCAAAAATCACACTTTATAAAAAGAGCAGAGCAGGAGGCAATAGAGATACAAAAACAGTATGCAGAAGGGCTTATTACAAACGGAGAGCGATACAATAAAGTAATAGATATATGGGCGCAGGTCACCGAAAAAATCGCAGATGAAATGATGAAAGAATTAGGCGCCGAGGATATAAAACATATTGAAAAGGTTTCTGCAGAAGAGCTCGCGGAAAAGCGCTCTTTCAACAGCATATTCATGATGGCAGATTCAGGTGCAAGGGGTTCTGCTGCTCAGATAAGACAGCTTGCCGGAATGAGGGGACTTATGGCAAAACCTTCAGGAGAAATTATTGAAACTCCGATCACTGCAAACTTCAGAGAAGGGTTGACACCGCTGCATTACTTTATCTCAACACACGGGGCAAGAAAGGGATTGGCAGACACAGCGTTAAAAACAGCCAATTCGGGTTATCTTACAAGGAGACTCGTTGATGTTACACAGGATCTTATTATAAGAGAGGATGACTGCCAGACCACAGAGGGGATATATGTGACAAGTCTTGTTGAGGGCGGCGAGCCAATAGAGCCTCTTGAGGAAAGGATATTTGGCAGAATAGCTGGTGAAGATATAAAAGACCCTATAACAAAAGAGATGATAATGCGGAAAAATCAGGAGATAGATGATGAGTCAGCCCAGAAGATTGTGGAGGCCGGCATAGACAGGGTGAAAATCCGTTCGGTTCTTACATGTCACGCAAGACATGGTGTATGCAAAAAATGTTACGGTATGGACCTGGGCAGGGGCGAGCAGGTGGAAATAGGGGAAGCCGTTGGAATAGTTGCGGCACAGTCTATAGGAGAACCAGGAACTCAGCTTACTATGAGAACATTTCATATCGGCGGTACAGCAACGAAATTAATAGAGCAAACAATCCTTGAGGCAAAACACAGCGGTACAGTAAAGTTTATTAATCTTTCAACGGTCAAAAATAGAGATGGGTTTTTCATTGTTATGAATCGCAATGGCAGCATTGCAATTGCTGATTCAAAAGGCAGGGAAAAAGAGAAATATTCTGTTGTTTACGGAGCCAAACTCCAGGTTTTAGACGGTCAGAGGGTGGAGATAGGGCAGAAACTTATTGAATGGGATCCTTATTCAACTCCTATTATCACTGAGCTGGGAGGAAGAATTGCGCTCGGTGATATTGTTGAGGGTGTTTCAGTAAAAGAAGAGGTGGACGAAGTCACAGGACTTGCCCATAAAGTTATTATTGAGTATCCAGGTAACATGCGGCCAAGGATTTCTATAAAAGATGAGCACGGCAAGGCTACACTGAAAAACCCCAGTACTCATGCTCCTGCGAGATATCTGCTCCCTTCAGGCGCACATGTGCTTGTAGACAAAGGCTCCATAGTAAAGCCGGGTGATATTATTGCCAAGATCCCAAGGGAAACTATAAAAACAAAGGATATCACCGGAGGTTTGCCAAGGGTTGCGGAACTGTTTGAAGCCAGAAAACCAAAAGAACAGGCTACTGTGAGCGAGATTGACGGCATAATTGAATTCCGCGGATTTTATAAAGGTATGAGAGTTGTTGTTGTTAAAGGCGGTTCTGATACAAGAGAATATTTCATTCCCAAGGGCAAACATGTAAGCGTGCATGAGGGCGATTGGGTGAAAGCAGGGGAGCCGTTGATGGATGGTTCTGTCAATCCGCACAGCATCCTTGAAATATTAGGGCCGCAGGAGCTGCAGCGGTACCTGGTGGATGAAGTGCAGAAAGTTTACCGCTTACAGGGAGTTTCTATAAATGATAAACACATAGAGACTATTGTCAGGCAGATGATGAGAAAAGTAAGAATTGAAGATTCAGGAGATACAGACTTTCTTGTCGGAGAACAGGTTGACAAAGTAGTATTTGAAGAAGAAAACAGGAAGACAGTAAAGCAAAAACGTAAACCTGCTCAGGCAAAACCTTTGCTTTTAGGTATTACAAGGGCATCCCTTACCACAGAGAGCTTTATTTCTGCCGCTTCTTTCCAGGAAACCACAAGGGTTCTTACAGAGGCAGCCATCAATGGTGCAATGGATGAGCTCAGGGGTCTGAAAGAAAATGTTATCATGGGAAGGCTTATCCCTGCAGGAACAGGCATGAAAGAATACATGGATACCTTTATAGAGGTAACAAGCGGATAAATAATTTCAAATTTGAAATCTCAAATTGCAAATTGCAAAATTATGGAAGAAAAGGTTTAATTAGAAATTAAAGTAAAATACCTTAATTTTGAATTTTGCATTTTAAAATTTTAATTTTTCTTAGATGAGGTTTATCGCTGACTCAATGCTTGGCCGTCTTGTTAGATGGCTTAGACTGCTGGGTTATGATACGGTTTACTATCCGCGAATAGAAGACAGCGTACTTTTAAGGATTGCTCGAGAGGAAAACAGGATACTCCTTACAAGAGACAGCCTCCTTGTAAAAGTACGGGGGCTTCAACAATTCCTGCTCTTGAAAGAAAATGACCCCTTTGAACAGCTAAAAAATGTTATTGCTGCTTTCAGTTTAAAAGCAGATGATGCAATAAGAGCGGCGGGAACTGCCGATGCCCTCAGCAGATGCATAAT
>Ga0214473_10010951_pt1 | contig 10652 bp, 7 predicted proteins | sample RVTome_7_FD_203509 | JGI IMG/M metagenome (GOLD analysis project Ga0214473, IMG submission 203509) | Soil microbial communities from uranium-contaminated site in the Upper Colorado River Basin, Wyoming, United States - RVT98D197 | ecosystem: Environmental > Terrestrial > Soil > Contaminated >... | reverse complement strand
ATGGGATGAATGCTTATGGGGAGGCCCTCAAGGAGTGAAGGAGTTCATGACTAAAAGAGCATTTATCCACTATTAAAGGGTCGCTCCCCCAATTTGCTTTTCATATAAAATGTCTGCAAAGTCCATGGTAGATCTCTCAATGCAGAGTTAATCTATTCCCCTCTAAATACCACGGGTTTTTTCTCCATGAAGGACTTGATCGCCTCATTCCAATCCTGGGTTGCTCCGCAGATTCTCCACTGCTCTTCTTCCAATTTCAAACCCTCGTCCAGGGTCAGCCTCATGCCCCTGGTCACTGCCTCCAAAATCAGTCTCGACGCTATTGGGCCTTTTTGTCCGATCACCTTGGCGATTGCCAGCGCTGTCACCATCAGCTTGTCCGCCGGAACCACCTTATCGACCAAACCCAAGCGGTAAGCCTCCGGAGCGCTGATATTTTCCCCGGTCAGGAGGTAATATAGAGCGGCCCCCATGCCGATTAAGCGTGGCAGCAGTTGCGTCCCGCCTGCACCAGGGATGCCCCCCAAACCTACTTCCGGTTGTCCCATGATAGCGGTATCAGCAGCCACCCTGATGTGGCAAGACATAGCTAACTCCAGCCCTCCTCCCAGGGCAATCCCATTGATTGCGGCAATGACCGGTTTCGTCAGGTTTCTGATCTTGCCAAAGACCCGATGATCCTCTCCGGAATCAGCAGCCATTCCGTCCCCCCCGTTGCCAATGAATTCCGGAAGATCTTTTCCTGCCCCGAAGGCTCTCCCGTTCCCCGTCACCACGATAACCTTCACATTCTGACCGGCCACAGCATCTTCAAAAGCCTGCTCCAGTTCAGCCCTGACCTGCTTATTGAAAGCATTCAAGGCCTGAGGTCGGTTCAGGGTTATAATTTGGGTACTGTCCTTCAGTTCGATAAGCAGATGCTGATGACTCATGGTTCTCCCTTTCTTTGATATTTTGGCAAACCTGCAACAGCCTTTTGAACCCTGGCGATCTAGAATATTTCATTAATCCCCACTTTTTTACCTTGATCATCATAGACATACCAGCCTTTGCCTGTAATTCTCCCCAGATGGCCGGCTTCAAATAACTTTACAAGAAGAGGAGGAGGAGCGTAGGCTTCGTCATGAAGCTGCTCGTAAATGGTCCGAAACCCATTCACATTGTTGTGCATGCCGAACATATCCATGAGCTCAAAGGGTCCCATCCGATGCCCCAACCCTAACCGTACAGCAGTGTCAATATCCTCGACGGTGCCCAACCCGAGCTCTAGAGCCTTGATAGCACGGGTGAGCCAGGGGAAAAACAGATAGTTCACGATATAACCCGGTGAGTCCTTGCATTTTATCGGGGTCTTGGCCAACCCATCCTTCAAGAAACTCATCACGAAACCAACGACTTCCTTGCTGGTTTGAACTGCCGGGGCCACCTCTACGAGTGCCATGAGATGGGCGGGGTTGTTGAAGTGGGTCCCGATTACACGATCCGGCCTGCCTGACCCAGCAGCCAGAGCTGTAATTGAAATCAAAGAGGAAGTGGTTGTAAAGACAGCCTCCGGGGAACATATCTTATTCAGCTCTGCAAAGTTCGAAATCTTGAGGTCCAAAATATCCGGTACAGCATCGATGATGACCTGACAGTCCTTAAGGTCAGCGAGTTCGGTGGTCATGGTCACCTGGGCAAGGGCGACTTCCTGCTGAACTTCGGTGAGCATATTTCGCTTTACTAACTGGGGAAAACAGTTGGCAATGGCTTGAAATCCCTTGTCAGCGGATTTCTTGTCTACCTCTTTGATGATGACCGGATATTTCTGGGCAATAGCAGCTGCTATCGTCGGTCCCATGATCCCGCAACCCACAATTCCAACCTTTTTTACATCCTTCACCTTCATAACTCCCTCCTTCAGTCTAAGATGTTTTTGGCAATGATTACCTTCTGTATCTCATTTGCTCCTTCAGCAATCTGTAAACCTTTTGCGTCCCTCATCATCCTTTCTACAGGATATTCCCGTGAATATCCGTATGAACCCATGATCTGAACAGCTTGTGTCGTAACTTCCATGCCCACATCTGTAGAATACCATTTCGCCATAGACGCAAGAGTAAGGATGTCATCGAATACGCCGCCATCCACCATGGATGCAACTCTGTAGATGAGGGATTTTGCAAGTTCAATCTTCGTAGCCATCTCCGCAATGATAAAACGAACCGCCTGGAATTCTGAGATCATTTTTCCAAATTGCGGCCTGGTTTTTATATAATCCATCGCATACTCTAACGCCCCTTCGGCATTTCCAATGGCCCAGATAGCAATCGCGGGGCGAGTATAGGATAAAATTCTTCTCGCCAACTCTATCCCTTCTCCCTCTTGACCCAGAAGCTGACTCCGAGGGACCTTTGCATTATCAAATATTAACTCCGTTGATGAACTCCCTCTATGCCCCATTCTTTTCTCTTCTTTTCCAGTACTAAAACCCTCTGTTTCCTTATCGATCCATAGGAAAGATAAACCTTTCCTGCCAACGCTTGTTGGGTCCGTTCTGACTAAAGTAATATAACCCTCCGCGTATCCGCCTTGGGTTATAAAAGCCTTTCTGCCGCTGACGATGTAGTAGTCCCCATTCCGGATAGCCTTTGTGGTAATGCCTCCTAAATCTGACCCGCCCTGAGCTTCTGTCAAACAAAATGCAATGTACCCATCCTTCATAATTCGGGTATAGTATTTTGCTTTCTGTTCTTCATTTCCAACAAATTTCAACAAAAGAGCTCCTACTGCCTGTCCCAAAACACTCGAAACACATGAAACAGACCCTTTGGCTATTTCTTCCATCGTGAGGCATAATTCTGTCAACCCTCCCCCTAATCCTCCGAACTCTTCCGGGACCAATATGGAAAAAATACCCATCTCGCTGAAAATTTTTAATAGATCTATTGGAACCTCATCCTTCTCATCGATCTCCGCAGCCCTTGGAATTACCCTCTCCTGAACCATTCTCTTCACATTTGCCTTCATCCTCTCCTGACTTTCGGTAAATAACATCCTCAGCATTGCACTTTTCCGCTCCTCTTTTTATTTTTCACCCCGTAATGACTCCCAATTCTTCTTCACTTTTCCCATTGTCTTTTCATCAGGATGCGACTGAAAGGTCAAGAAACATAGCTTTAATCTTTCGGTGGATTGCTCTGCCTTATCAGCCTGTAAAAAATATCAGAAATTTCTTCTATACCTAACGGACCATCATTTTTATACCATTTGGCAACCCAATTCAGCATCCCTAACAGACCAAAAGCAACAATCTTTGTATCTAACCCGCTGAAATATCCTTGTCCCTTCATCTCAACGATAATGTTCTTGAAATCTTCTTCATACTTCTTTCTTTTTGTTACATAGATCTTTTGATTCTTCTTTGACAGATTTCTTAATTCATACAGGTAAACATTCACACTATCTGTATGTTTTCTAGTCATTGAAATGAGGTGATTGTCAAACGCTTGTCTCAGTTTTTCCTCAGGTTTTAATTGCTTATTGTTGGTTATATCAGTTAAATCTGAATTAACTTCATCAACGGATTTTTCTAAAATCCGAAGAAGTAACTCTTCTTTATTTTTAAAATAATGAAAAAGGGTGCTTTTGTGGATGCCAACTTTATCTCCAATTTCTTGAAATGAAGTCCCCCTGTACCCCTTTTGATTTATCAAATCAGCCGCAACCGATATAATCTTCTCATATTTATTGTCTCTCATAGGCTCCGTTCCCTTAACAAACCAACCAGTCGGTCAATACAAACCATCCGGTTGGTTTGTTAATTTCTTACCAAATTATGGATGCCTTGTCAAGACTTTTCTTAGATTTGTGCTTTTTTTTCTTAACTCATTGAAACCATTCCATAAATCTGCTGTTCAGCAAGATCTTGGAGGTCCCATCAGATCAAATCCTCAAGATCGCGGGAGGCAATCAAGGCCCGAATTCTTTTCTTCAGAGTCTTTGGGGAATTTTTTTGAGATGTGTTCAGAGTTCCTCATCCAGGGTCACAATGCGGAATTCCCTTCGGGCAAAGGGTTTCGTTTTTTGATCGATGAACAGTTGATCACGTTTCCACTCGGCTTTGAGTCTTTGTCGATTTGTTAAAGTCGTCTCCCGGTCAATCTCCAACGTTTCTTCGTCTATCACCGCCCCATAGTCGCGCCTTGCGCTCTCCAAAGAGACATATCCATTGATGACGTCCCGCTGGAGATAGTCCAAATCCCGATCGAGTGGATCACCATAGCCTCCGCCACCCGGGGCTCTGAAGACGATCGTCTCTCCGGCGCGGGCAGTTTCCCCACCCGCCCGATCGATGAGGGTAGTCCTTCCGTCTCTATGGATGAGCTTGTTCTCTCCGTGAAGGCCTGGCATCCCGCCAAATAACCCGTAGGGTGGAATCATAGCCCTGTCATTGCATCCACCGATCTCACAATCGTGGTCTATCGGATGGATTACCGTGACGCCGGACAAGCCTCCCCTGAACCTTCCCGGACCTCCAGAATCTGTGACAATCGAGTATTCTTCAACCCAAAATGGGTATCGAGTTTCAAAAACCTCCATGGGTATCTGTGACACATGACCGCCTATTCTTGGCCCCCCGGCGCAAGTGAAACCGTCCTTTGTTGCTCTGGCTCCCCAGGCACAGGGGTCGGCTCCAAGATACCAGGCGTAATACTCCCCCGTTCTTGGGTCGTACCCGCCAGCGATATGGGCAGTCGCTGTCCCTGAATCAGAAGCAGTGACTTTATCCGGAATCACTCTGGCAAGGGCGCCAGTGATCGTATCAATGATTCTCGATGAGGTTTCAGTATTTCCACTGACAACCGGAGCCGGATACTTCGCATTGATGACTAGGCCTTCAGGAGCAATGATGGTTACGGGTCTATAACAGCCGTGGTTTTTGGGAATGGACGGATCGGTAAGATTAAACAGTGCACAGTACGTGGCAGAGCTCACCACTCCGAGGACACAATTTGCAGGACCTTTAACCTGGGGATCGGATTCACTGAAATCAAATGTAATCTGATCTCCTTTGACGATGACTTTGACATGGATCTTGATCTCCTTATTTTTGTCAATTCCGTCATTGTCCAGATAATCTGCAAAGCGGTATACGCCGTCAGGTATTTTTAGAATCTCAGCTCTCATAAGCTGCTCTGAATAGTCCATTGACCATTCCATTGTCTCATGGATGATACCGGGTCCATATTTTTCAAACATTTCAAGGATTCGCTTTTCCCCCACATGACAGCTTGCCACCTGGGCTTGTAGATCTCCCCATGTGAAGGTGGGCACTCGCACATTGGCCAGTAACAGATTCTTGAACCCTTCGTTCAACTTCCCGGAATCATACAGTTTCGTTGGAGGAATCCGCACTCCTTCCTGAAAGATACTGGTCGTGTCGCCCGCAAAGCTTCCAGGATGCATTCCTCCGATATCCCCATGATGTCCCCGGGCTACGGCAAGGGCGACTAACTTCCCCTCACAGAACACGGGGACAAGAATGTCCACGTCGGGTAAATGGGTCCCTCCTGGAAACGGATTATTATGGATCAATACATCCCCAGGATTCAGTCCGTTTATTCCGAAGTGGCTAATGATGGCCTTGGCGCAGAGTTCGAGGGCACCCAGGTGTACGGTTACGCCCATGGATGAGGCAATCAGCTCACCCCGGCTATTCAGTATGGCCGTTGAGAAATCGAGGACCTCATTGAATATGGGATGATAGGATGTTCGTTTCAAGGTTTCCGCCATCTCCGCAGGAATCGACTGCATTAAACTGCTCAGCACGCCAAATCTGAAAGCATCTTTCGTTTTAACTTTCTCTCCCATCTTCTTTCCTCACTCACCTTTCTCCGTTCATGCGGTCATATCAATAATAATATTGCCGAAGGGATCAACCTTCGCAATCTGATTGGGCGGGATGACAATGGTTGTGTCCATCTGTTCAATGATGGCGGGCCCAAGGATGACATTGTTAGCCATCAGCCTTGAACGGTCAAAGGTTGAACAACTTTCATATCCATTAAATTCCTCGAAATAGACTCTTCTTGTTCCCTTCCGGGCCTGATCGGCATCCGCTGTCCCCCTTTCGATCTCAAACATTCGCCCTTTATCCGTCGGACCTATGGCCGAGACGGATAACGTAAAAAATTCAACCGCGGCATCAGGCGAGGAATGTCCATAGAGAGAATAATGCTGCTTGTGGAACATCTTTTCCAACACCTGAATCGAACCGTGGTTCATTTTCTCCAAAATTTCAGCGGGGACCTGAAGAGAAATTTCGTGAGATTGACCAACATAGCGCATATCAATCGCATGGCGGACTTGGATTTTCCCTTTTTCAAAACCCAATTCCATGACTTTATTCACCGCCTCTTTTAGCAGGTCCTGATAGATTTCTTCTATGAGCTTCGGGTTCGCCCGTGATGTCTGCGAGACATAAGAACGATAGGTATCATACTTCGCATCAGCGGTAATGAGTCCAAAGGCAGAGAAAGCCCCTGGTGTAAGAGGACAGACCACCCGAGGGATATGGAGTTCTTGTGCCAATCGTACAGCATGAACGGCCGCCGTGCCGCCGGAGACAAGAAGGCTGAAGTCCCTCGGATCATAGCCCCTCTGTACGGTCACAACACGCATGGCCCCGAGCATGTTCGCATTAATGAGGCGATAAATCCCGTGGGCGGCTTCAGCCGTAGAGATGCCCAATTTACCAGCCACTTTCTCTTGAATGGCTGAATTGGCTGCATTCACATCAACGGTCATATCTCCACCCAGAAAATAGTCGCCATTGATATAGCCCAGCACCAAGTCAGCATCCGTCACCGTGGGCTCCATGCCACCCCGCCTGTAACAGGCCGGACCTGGGTCCGCTCCCGCACTCTGCGGCCCCACATGCACCGCACCGGCCGAATCGAGCCAGACGATGCTCCCCCCTCCTGCCCCGATTTCAACCATATCCATGACCGGGACTCCGATGAAGTACTTGCCATCAATCCAGAAATTAGTGGTGACTTCGGACTTCCCGTTACGGATAATACAAACTTTGGCTGTCGTACCCCCCATGTCAAAGGATATCACATTCGGATACCCCAGCCTGGTTCCAAGCTGGGCAGAGGCCGTGACGCCCGCAGCAGGTCCAGAATCGATCGTATAGACAGGTCTCAAAGCAGCTAATTTGGAGGACATGATGCCTCCGCCAGATTGCATTATATAATAGTCTTTGCGATAGCCCTGAGCCGTTAATTTGTCGCGTAAATTTCCAAGATAGGCTTGCATCATCGGCATAATATAAGCATTGACGGTGGTAGTACTTAACCTCTCATATTCCCTGATAATGGGTAAAATCTCACTCGATACGGAGATGCTCACGTCTGGGAGCATCTCCTGTAAGATTTCCTTGGTTCGGTGTTCATGGGTGGGATTGACAAAGGAAAAATAGTAGCAGATTGCAATCGCCATTACCCCTTTGCCACGGATCTCCTGACCAATCCGCTTAACCGCATCCTCATCTAATTTCTTGAGGACGTTCCCCTGATAATCCACCCGTTCCGGGACTTCAAAACGGAAGGGACGTCCCACCAGGGGGCTATAGCCTCCGACATAATCCTGCGGAAGATCCATCTGGAGATTATACATATCCGTGGGGTTATTGATGACCCGCTGTCCGCGACGAAGCTCAATAATGTCTCGAAACCCTTTCGTTGTGACAATCGCTGTTCTCACGCCTTTGTTTTGAATGACGGTATTGATCCCTACCGTCGCTCCATGAGAAAAAAAGGTGACATCGTTAAGATCAAGACCCGCCTTCATGATAGCGTTCTCAACCCCAATGGAAGGGTCCTCGGGTGTCGAGGGGGTTTTAGTCACCTTCACCCTACCTTCCTCATCAATGGAGACAAGGTCGGTAAACGTTCCTCCCACATCTACTCCAACTCTGTATTTCATGGTTAACTCCTAATCATCGACGTCGGATCATCGGGGGATATTCAATCGATGGGGAGGCCGAAGAATCTCTTGGGATTCTCCCATGTCACCTTCTCTATGGCTTCTCTCTTCAATCCCAGTCTTCTCATTGAGAGAACGGCCCTGGGGACGGAAAAATAACCTTCACCAGAATAGCCGAATTCAGAATTAATCAGGAGTCTATCGTTGCTCGGATTCTCAGCAACGATCTCGGCCGCATCTTCCGGCCTCAATTTGTCATAGCAGAGGCTCAGTCCCACCATCGCGCCACAATCCAGGCGGGTCTTGAGCGTATTTCTCCCGGTGTGGTCCAGTACGGCTTTTTCCAATGGGAAATGCTCTTCCTCGATCACGTGAATAATTTTCTCCAGGACTGTAGCTGCCTGAGGCTCCATTGGGGGTGGAGTATGAACGATGATCGGCAGGCAGCGCTCTTTGGCAATGCGGAGGTGCGCTCTAAAAAGACGTACCTCATCTTCAACGCCCGCATCGAGTCCAATCTCACCGAGGCCTACCACACGCTCATGCTCCAGATACTTGGGCAGCTGTTTCAGGCACTCTTCGATGGACCCGGTATCCATTCCGTAGAATGGAATTCCCAGCGTCACATACAGTTCAATTCCCAATGATTGGGCATGTTTGACCCCGAAGTCCAAGAACTGTCTCCACATTCTCATGAGTGTCTCTGAGGAAACCATCCATGGAAGGAGATGAGGAGTGGGCAGAACCCCTGCCTCAACACCAGCCATCGAAAGCGTCTCCACATCCTTGCCTTTCATTCTGTCCACATGAAGGTGACCATCAATGATTCTCATAAGAGCCTCCCTCCTGGTAGGTACAGACGGAATTATTTTTTGCTTTTCAACGCGCTCAGGACCTTTTCCGGAGTCATCGGTAATGAGTTGATTCTAATGCCAACGGCGTCATACAAGGCATTGGCGATTGATGGAGCGACATTCACCATGCCCGGTTCACCGACTCCTTTAGCTCCATAAGGGCCTGAAGGTGCCGGCTCCTCTACCAGAATGACTTCGATCTCCGGTATGTCCAGAGTCGAAGGAATTTTGTAAGTGGCAAAACTGTCCGATAATGTATTTCCCGTCTCCTTGTCAATGACCAAGTCCTCACTCAGGGCGTAGCCTATCCCTTGGGCCGTCCCCCCCTCAAGCTGGCCTTCCACATTCAAAGGGTTGATCGCCCGGCCTATGTCATGGGCAAGAACGTATTTGATGACCTTGATCACCCCGGTCTCCGTATCCACTTCGATTTCCGCAAACCCCGCCTGAAAGTTCGGACAGTGCGAGACCGATTGAAACGAACCAACCGCCATGATATGTTGACCGGTTGTGCCATAGTCATAAATGGCATCATGCGATATTTCGGCAACCGTCATGCCCTTTTCGGGTTTCGACTCAATATAGACTCGCCCGTCTTTGATGCCAAGGGTTTCCGCCGGAATTCCCAGTTTCTTGGCTGCTCTTTGAAGGATCATCTGGCGAACCTTCTGCCCTGCATCGACCACAGCGTTTCCAATGACATAAGTTGAACGGCTCGCGTGGGAACCAATGTCAAATAAGGTGACATCCGTATCCCCGGTGATGACATAAATATCTTCGTATCTCAGTCCTGTGGCTTCGGCAGCAATCTGGCTGAGCGCACCCAGGATCCCCTGCCCCATTTCGCAGGGACTCACAGTGAGATGGGCAGTCCCATCCTCGTGAAGCTTGATGATCGCATGGGAGTGCTCCAGGAGAAAGCCGCCGGCCCCGCTTGCATGAGTCATAATGGACATGCCGATGCCGCGGCGCTTTCGCCCTTCTTTCTTCTTTCCCCACCCACTCCACTTTTCTTTCCATCCCATCCTTTCAGCACCGAGCTTGATGCATTGTTCTAGATTGCAGCTATCCAGTGGAACCGGTATCCACATGCTGGGCTCCCCTGTGCCCTTGACATTCTTAAGTCTGAATTCAACTGGATCCATCCCGACCTTTTCAGCAGCCATATCAACGGCTTGCTGTAGAACGAAACTCCCTTCAGGGTTGCCGTAACCTCTCATGCCGCTGGCAGTGGGGGTGTTCGTGTAAACGATCTTTGCCGTACCTAAGATGTTAGGCGCTCGGAATAGTCCCAGTGCCGATTGCATGTTCACCGCAGTGATCGAGCCGCTGTGAGACAGGTAGGCCCCGGAGTCTGACAGGATCTCCTGTTTTATGGCGGTGATCGTCCCATCCTTTTGGGCCCCGATTTTGATCGTCTGGCGCTGCTCTGTTCGGCTATTCCAGCCAGCAAAGTCCTCCTCTCTCGTTACCACCACTTTGACTGGCTTGCCCGCCACTTTCGCAAGCATGGCGCATACCGGCTCCACGCAAAAACTCATCCTGGCGCCAAACCCCCCTCCGACCGTTGTCGTAATCCAACGGATCTTCCCTTCTCCAATGCCGAACACTCTCTTGCCCAAAGCCTTCTTGGCGAGATGGGGGTTCTGGCAGGGAGACCAGATCGTGACCCTACCTCTGGTATCCCATTGAGCCACTGCCACATCCAGCTCCAGGTGAGCTTGTTTTTGCCTCGAGTTGTGCCCGCTGAATTGAACGACATAGTCAGATTCTTTGAAGGCCTTCTCCACATCGCCGCAACTAAAGGGGTGTTCAATCGTGCCAGCG
>Ga0214473_10010950_pt1 | contig 10653 bp, 9 predicted proteins | sample RVTome_7_FD_203509 | JGI IMG/M metagenome (GOLD analysis project Ga0214473, IMG submission 203509) | Soil microbial communities from uranium-contaminated site in the Upper Colorado River Basin, Wyoming, United States - RVT98D197 | ecosystem: Environmental > Terrestrial > Soil > Contaminated >... | reverse complement strand
AGATTTGTGGTGTATTCATTCTTTAACTAAAAAAGATTTGGATATATCAGAACGAATTCTTACTAGAGTAGAAAATTGGTGTTCTAATCATCAAGTGAAACAAACAGTATTTGAAGATGTTTCGGTAGAAATTAACTTAGAAGAAAGTCAATATCTAGAAAAACCAAAACAAACTCAACAGATTGATAAAACTAAATATTTTCCTAATAAAGAAGAGCAACAATGGTTAGATACTCAAATTAATTAATAATTTATTTTATAAATAAATAAATAAATAAATAAAATACAATATATTATAATAACTACTTTGTATATATCTTTTATCATCATGTAATATTTAAATATTAATTTATACAATGCATTGGAAGCACCATTGTCTACCTTATTTGATTCAATAATTTATGGGTCATGTACATGATGGGTGCTTATATTGTAGCATCTATAATGCCACAAAACGTTAGATTTATTATTTCCTTGGTTTTGTGTCTTTCCTTATTTTATCATTGTATCAAAATCCTAACTAATCCAGTGAAACGAAGAAATCATCGAATGTTAATTTATTAAGACACTGATTCTTATTTATCCTGGGTTCTATATCCTTAATTAATCATATACATGTAATAACATAATAACACCAATCAGAATTTATGAAGAAAGCTTTGTAACAAGTCTAATACAAAGTGAGTATTATATTAATATTGTTTAAGATATAGATATTAACCGAATGGTTAAATTAGATGGTTAACAAATTCCTGGTTCATCAATTTTTTACAAAAAAATTTTTGTTCTGAGTATATCTTCTTGGATTAACCTATAAAAAAAATTTTGTTCGGAGTATATTTTATTGGATTAACCTATAAAAAAAATTTGATGAAGTAATATTATTTAATATAAAATTATATAATATACAAAACAAAATGTCAGATACTCCTCAGCCAAAAGTAATGGATGGTGCAAATTACGATTGGTGCCCTGCACTTCGTTCAAAGAAGCATGCTTATGGTCAATGGCACAGAGTGGGTAACTCATGGCATGGGCCTGTATCATCCAGGGAATGTACCCAGTGTCACTATCAGTGCTGTGACCATTGATATTAATAAAACAATTAATAATTATTTATATATTTATTTTTTTATTTTTTTAATGAAAAAAAGTTTGAAAGGAAAAGTTTATCATGGGAAACATTACTTTATGGAGTGAAGGTTTGAAAAGAAACGTTGGGGTTGTGGTTATATGCTTTTTAAAAATTGATTTATATTAGAATTCTCCTAATATGCTAGGTAAACTTATTGTGAGGATAAATGATAGGAGATGAAGAAATACGTAATAAATTATTTTACTGGAATCAACACATTGAATTTGATCAAATTGATCGCAGTTTTGACAAAGATAAGTGTGTTGAATATCTCAACAGTATAAATGATCCTATTATTAAAGAATTAGTTAAACAAATCATTGATTCAACTCATTATATTGATTTTAAAACTTTCTATGTAGAAATATGTCATGTTGCTCAGGATTTATGTGAGAAATCTAGTCAACAGTTTTCAGTATTTATTGATCTGGATGATCCATATCATTCAGAATTTTTGGTGTTTAGTTTTGGTTTGGTCAATCATACATAATCGAGTAGAAAAGATTTTTACCAAACTGAAAGATATTACTGCCGAATATCCAATACTTTTGATTGATGATTGTATTTATTCTGGACATAGAATGGGATGGGAGATAATATCCGTTATATAAATAATACGGTTCCCGAACCAATTCATTGTTATGTAGTGGTTCCTTATGCTACATCAGTAGTCCTAACATTTTTACCTGCACAGATTCGAGGTGATTATCGTAAACCAGAAGCTCGTGTTTATACTAATTTTGATAAATTACAAATAACCACCATTGTAGGTAATTTTATTACTCCATTAACTTTTCCCAACAATGGAAAGGCTTGGAATTTGCTAAAACAATATTATGATGCTAATCCTTGGTGTTTACCATTGTATTTTGATCATAAGATTGCTGAAACTTATTGTAGTTTTCCAAACATCTATCAACACCTGATCAAAGCACCAATTAATAAGGAAACCTATCGACAAACTCTAGTATAAATAAAGAGGTAACAGGTTAAACTGATATAAAAAATAACTATTTCAATAGTTATAATGAAATGTCAAGAAAAAATTACTAGAGGTAAAAATAAAGGCAAACTTTGTTATGAAGTAAATAAATATTGTAATATACCAGCCCATAAAACCAAAGAAACATCATATACTGATATAAGATGCCGATATTAAATATAATAAATATTTTATATTGGTTATAATTATAAAATATTTATAAAATAATTTTTTAAGAGTATTATAAATATTCATATCATATTAATATGATTAGTGTAATTGTACCAAACTATAATCATGCAATATATTTAGAAGAGCGATTACAATCTATAATAAATCAGACATATAAACCAAGTGAAATAATTTTTTTGGATGATGATTCCAATGATAATAGTATTGAAATTGCTACGTCAATATTACATGCATCTAATATTTCATATAATATTATTAAGAATAATATAAATTCAGGAAATGTTTTTAAACAATGGATAAGAGGAATAAAACTTGCAAAATATAATATAATTTGGATAGCTGAGAGTGATGATGTGGCTGATATAAATTTTTTGCATAATTTAATACCAATATTTGAAAAATCTGATATTATGATAGCATATGGTAGAATTAAATATATATATGAAAATGGATTATATTTAAATCATTTGGATAATTATTATGATAATTTAAAATATATTTCATGGAATGAATCATATCATATGAGTGCATATAAGTTATTTACTTCCGATTTTGCTATTAAAAATATTATACCAAATGTATCTGGTGCTTTATTTAGAAAACCTGAATTAACATGTGATGAATGCACAAGATTATACGAATATACTTTTGCAGGTGATTGGTATTTTTATTATCTCATATCGAAGGGTGGATCTATTGCATATGATAAAAATGCTTTATCATATTTTAGATTATGTCAAAAAAGTGTATCGAATAGTTTATTATATACAGATGTTCATATAAAAGAACATACAATGATAATTGAAGATATTTGCAGTGAATATCAAATAAACCATGAAATAATTCAATCACATATAGAAAATTTATCTAAATATTTTCCTGATAAGCAGCTTACTTTAGATTATAAAATCAATATGAAAAATATATTAAGAATATGTATTATTTCGGATTGTTTCAATGTTGGTGGGGGAGAAAAATTACCAATTATACTAGCAAATTCTTTTAAATCGATGGGTCATCATATATATTATATAATAATAAATAATTATGACTTAAAACAGAATATAAAACATTTATTAAGAAATGATATACCTATTTATAATATAAGTGATATTGAAAATTTTACAGAATTTATACAAAATAATCATATAGATATTATAAATTCACATAATATTTCTGTAGAATGGTACTTATTTTTAAAACAGTATAAAATATCTATTCCATATATTGCGACATTACATGGAGGCTATGAATGTACCTATCAGATGTGGTCAAATAATACAGAATTTATAATGTATATTAAGAATATTGTTACATACTGGTTGTATTTAAGTAGAAAAAATATTTTATCACTTATTGATTATATTCCATTATCTAAAATGGAAAAAATTTATAATGCTGTAAATGATATTGATAATTCATTGAAAGTATCACGAAATGATTTTTGTGAGCAATATAATATTGATCCTAATAAATTTATATTAGTATTATGTTCGAGAGCAATTGAAACGAAAGGATGGGATATTGCGATTGATATTATGACCAATCTTGATAATAGCTTTCATTTAATTTTAATTGGAGATGGAGATTATTTATTAACAATATTATCTAAAGCAAATTTTTATACAAACATCACAATTATGGGATATAGTGACAACCCTATTAAATATTTCAACTGTTTTGATCTGGCAATTTTACCAAGTACATATATTGGTGAGAGTTTTCCCTTATTTATATTAGAATGTATGGTAAGTAATCTACCAGTTATTGCCACTTCAATAGGTGAAAATAAAGATATAATTGATGATAAAGAATATCCAGCAGGTATAATTATCGATCATATGTTAAATAAATATGATTTAGTGATGGAATTTACTAAAACAATTTTATATATGACCACAAATAAAAATGTATATAGCAAAATGAAATTAAATACATATGAAATAGCAAATAGATATTCACTAAAAAAACTAAGCCAAAAATATATTGATATATTTATGAATATTAAAAATATATATAATGTTTAAAAAAAATCTATAGATTTTAGTGATCGCTATGAATCGAAAAATAATATATTTATATAAATAAATATATATATATATATTTAGTGATTTTAACTATTAATTATATATGTCATTATTAAAAGGATCATGGATTGATTCTGCAAGAAAATATAAATTAAATGATAATATATTATATACAGAATTAAAAAACTATAATGGTGAATGGATAAAAGGCAAATATAAAATAAATCTTAAATATACTTATTATAATGATAATGGTATTCTACGAAAAAGTATTGAAAATAAAAACATTATTACAATTAATAATGATAATAATAATCATATTTCTATCACTAATGAATCACAATTATATAATGATCCATATGATCCTGACTTTGATTGGATAATATATAGAGAATTAAATCCAGTGTTAATAGTTAACGGTTTAAGTTCAAGAAATGAAATAACTGAACATTGGAATAATATTGGTAAACATAATGGATTATATAAAAATATTCCAAATTTTGATATTATAAATTATATCAAAAATAGCCCAGATCTAAATCTTCCAGATATTTTAAGTTATCAAGTTAATTATATTAAAAATAATTATAGAAAAAAGAAATATATATATTTAATTGAACACGGATTAGGAGGAGGATTATCAAAATATGTTAAAGATTTAATTAGTTACTTTCCAAATATTTTAAAAGATTATAATGATTATGATATATACGTAAATACATTAATACATGAACATCATATTTTAGTAGCTCCAAATTTCCCACAATCATTGGATAAGCTAAATGATATATATGAATCAGGTATATTACATATTAATATATTGCCATTTTACAAAACATATGATGTTAATAAATTTAATGAATTATTGGATATATTTAAAAAATATAGTACCATGAAAGTATTTATTACTTTACATGATTTATTTTGGCTATATCCTCATGAACCTAACTTAAAGATTAATGAAATGTATTTTCCTTCCAATGAGCATATTGATATAATTCAGAAGATTTTCTCACATTGTAGTAAATTGATTATACCAACTATGACTGTGAAAAATATATATGAAAGATATGGAATTAATTTTGATTTATTAAAACATACTATAGTTCCACATATTGATATAAGTACTAATTGTATTAATCCATATTATCAATTTATTCATGATGAAATCAGAGTTATTTTTATTGGTTTATTTGTGCATTATAAAGGTTCTGATACATTTAATAAATTAAGTGCAATAAAACATTTTAAAAATCTTAATATAAAATATTTTATATGTGGAGAAGAATATGATAAAAGTTTACCTGATAATAATATTATTAAATATGGTAAATATGATAACAACCAACAACTGCTTAATATGGTAAATAATATTAAACCACATTTGATATTGTTATTATCCGATTTTTATGAAACATACTCGTATGTAACCAGTATTAGTTTATATACTGGTATACCATTATTTTATCATTCATTAATATATCAGGATCGCTTAAATTATAGGAAAAATACAAATATATATTCATATGATCTTAATAATATTTATGATCAATATAACTATTGTTTAGAGGATATTTTAAAAAAATCTAACAAAGAATTTAAATCTATTCAAGTTAACCCAGAAATCGCTATACCAAATGAATATTATTCTTATATAGAAGATGCTAAATTAAATATAAATAATTCATTTTCATATTTAACACAAAACTTAGTTAAACCATTTGCAATTTATTTTCCACAGTTTCATGAAATCGAAGAAAATAATATTAATTTTTATAATGGTTTTAATGATATTATAAATTTAGATAAATTAATAATAAATAATCGGGCTTATCAATCGGATACACCATTATTATCATATATTGGTTCAGATAATATATGTGATTATAATTTAGTGCATAATACACAGTTAATTGATAACCAAATAGCATTAGCAAAAGAGTATAATATTGCTGGCTTTGCTATGTATTACTATTGGTTTTCAATAAATACTATTACTAATTCTAATATGATAATGAAAAATGTTATTGATAAATTTTTTGAAAAAGAGTATAATAATTTTAAAATTTTTTTTGTTTGGGCTAATGAAAATTGGACAGATAATCCAGCATTTGGCAATAGTAATCATCAAATCAAAAATATATATGATACAAATTCATTTATTAATAATATTAAAAATTTAATGATTTATTTCAAACATGAAAATTATTTGAAAATAGATAATAAACCAATTATTTCTATTCATCATCCATGGTTTATGAAGGATGATGAAATAGATATATTTTACTCTATTTTGGAAAGTAACTGTAAATGTAATGGCTTTAATGGTGTTGAATTATTATTAAATAATAATTTTAAATTATACCAAAAATATAAAAATTATTCATTTAATCCAAATTATAAAAATCCACATTATAGTTCTTGTTATTCTAATAACACTCTGGATTATCAAAAATATATTACATCTATGCAAACTCAGATAAATAATTCATCAGATATACAAACATTATTCTATTCATTTGATAATTCTGCACGTTTATTTGAGCCAAACAAATTACATTTGAAAACAGTTTTAAGTAATAACAATGATTATAATATACAGATATATAATAATAATATTATAAAAGCATATGATATTACCACTAATCGTTCAGAAATAGAAAAAATCCTTTTAATAAATTCATGGAATGAATGGGGAGAAAATATGGCTATTGAACCGAGCAATGAAAAATACTATTATTATCTAAAACATATTAAACAATTATTACAAACTTCCATTTAAAATATATAAAAAAACAATTTAAACTTGATATTTTGTATATATATTCCATATCATGCTAATAATGAAGATGGAATATCTATCTATACCAAACCAGATGCAAATACATCATCTATTGGTAATTTATATATCATATAGTATTATATAATGAATAATAATATATCACCATCTAATAATATAATAAAAATTGATTTATATAAATAAATATTTATATTATATTCATTTATAATATATATAATGAACAAATCAATCCATTTAATTGAAGGTTATCAAGTTAATCCGGGTGAATCAAAATCAAGAATCCGTAAAAAATTATTAAAAAAAACTTATAAAATTCCACTTGATTTTTTTACCAATGAAAAACGACCCAAATTAGTTACCTCTTTTAAAAATCTATACACTGATACTACACAAATAATTAAATCAAAAGCTGGAATAGAGCTTAAATTAAAACCAGAAGATATTATAATTAATGATGAAACTAAAAGTATTCTTGAAACATTATTATTTAGTTCAGATAAAGAAAGTACCATAGAAGTTATTAAAAAATATTTGGGTAGTGGTGTTATTGCTGCACATGAAGATTTTATAATTTTCTTACATCAGCCTAATCATTCAAATCCTTCACATGCATCAGTTGCAGCTGAATCTATATCTGGTTCACCACCATTACTAAGTAATTTATCTAATATTGAATTACGCATTTATATGGCTGTTGATAATAAACAAAAATAAATAAATAAATAAATATAAATTATCAGTTATAAATAATTTTTGATATAAAAAGTTGATCAGATTATTTCTATTTATAATATTTATTATAAATAATCTATATCATAATAATATAAATACACTGATATCATATGTCAAGAAAAACATATATTATTAATTTAATTGGTGGTCCGTGTTGTGGTAAAACGACAATGTGTGCCCTTCTTTTTGCTCAACTTAAACTTAATGGGTATATCATCGAATATGTTCAAGAATATGCGAAACATTTAGTATGGACTAAAGATTTCGAAACCCTAAATAATCAATATTATGTAACTCGTACACAATATAAATTATTTAAACAAATTAACGGTAATGTTGATCTTATTATTACAGATGGAACTATTCTTCATGGCCTATATTATAATCGCTATAATATAGATAACACATCAAATGTTGATAAAACTGAAAAACTTATCATTGATTGTTATAATGAGTTTAATAATATTAACATTTTTCTGCAAAGAGGTAATTTCAAATATGAACAAGAAGGTCGTATTGAATCTGAATCCGAATCCATGAAAATTGATGTTATTCTTAAAGAATCATTAGATAAATTTAATATCCCATTTGTCATATTTGATTCTTCTACTAATCAAATTGAATCTATTATTGATTATATTCAACAGGCAATTAACTCTACCAACAACATTAATTAATACGTAAATTGTTTTTATATTTAAACTTATACATTAAGGTTGTTGAAATTTGTATTTAGATCGTTTTTGCAGTTATATTTTTCATATTATATATATTATTTAAATAATATATATTTTAATTATTTAAGTAGATATTTTAATTATTTATTTAATCAGATACATTCAATAATACATTTTCACCTTCCTGATATGATAATGTATTACCATTTTTGAGCATAATATGTAAATATTTTACAATATTTGGTTGTGGATCACCAAAATATTCATTAAAATTACCAAATAAATTAAGATAATTATTTTTAATATTATTTTTAATTATATCACTAACATCTATGCCACCATATGTACATTGTTTGATAGAAACAACACTATTATCAATTGATATTAATATTTTAGATACAGTATTTTTTAAATATTCAATATCAATATTATCATTTATTCCTTTATATAAAATTTCATATACCTTTGTTCTACTTAAATCACAAAGAATTTGTTGATTTTTTGATAAAAATCTATTGGAACTATTTATTGAGATTACATGTTTGCTAGGTTCCATAAAAATACAATTATGTAAAGCAGTACCTTCAATACCTGCAATTATTTCGGCTTTATTGATTGTATATATATCATCAATTAAGGAATTATCTTGTAAAAATCTGGCTACAAAACCAAAATTTTTAAATACTTCCAAAATATCTTTTTCATTTTTAATTCTGTTATCATTTCTTAATAAAAATAATCTTTTGTATGTAGTAATTATCTGATCAATATATGTGTTTTTAATTTGGTTTATAATATATTTATATATTATATGTTGTTCATCATTTATGCTATGATTTATATATGCATTTTGTTTAGGTATTGTTATTTTTTTGAATTTTGTTGGTTTGTTTACTATAATTATTTTATTATATGATAAATTGAATATATTGATTAATAATGTTAAAAATATAGAATTATATTCTAGAGTTTCATTATATTTATCAATTTCTTCAAAACGAAACCATCGATTAAAAACCAGAATTAAATCTTCTATGTTATTATCTAATATATATTTCATACGTCCAAGAGTTTCTATTAAAAAGTGACCATAATGATATGAAAAATATCCCAAATAAATAGCATCATTGTATACTATATTTATATTATTAATATCTATTTTACTTAAATCATTTTTTGAACCTATAAATTTAACACAATTAATCGGACCACGTAGAGAACTATTTATGATATTTTTATCATGATCATATATACATCCACCATAATATGCTCGTTCAGTATAAACATTTGTTGTAGGAATAATGATTGCATTTTCATAAGTTTCATCACAATACTGCATTTATAATATATAAATATTTAAATTTTTTATATATATATATTCAAAATTAAGAAATAAAATAAAAATATTAATTTTAATTAAATTAATTATTTAGAATTTTTTCATATTAAATTTGTATTGAAATCCCTTTGTTGATGCCCATGACCCGCAGTGCATACAGTAGATCATGCACCCAAAATTGGCTTTGTATACAAAGGGAAATTCCCCTTTGGACAAAGCCAAAAAATTAAAAAAAATAAAAAAAGTTTATTAAATGTTACTTATAAATTTTATAATAAATTGTAAAATAAAAATTATATAAATTTAAAAATTATATAAATTTAAAAATTATAAAAAATATAATAAAAAAAATTGAAATGAATAATAATATATAATATGCATAATAATATATATTATTAAATAATAAATAGAATTATGTCATTATTAATTCAAGTATTAGGTGATAAAATAGTTGGTTTAACAACTTATACTAAATTAAATGAATTGGATAATTATTTAGTTTCGTATATGCATGAAAAATATTCAAATTATAATAAAGTTGTAGTTTTAGAAGAAACTAAAACAATTGAACAATTTGTTACATTACCTGTATGTAATAAAGAGGGAGTTTATTTAGTTGAAACACATGATTGTTCATTAATTTATATTGTTAATGTAAAACAAACTAATGGATGGATTTATGGACAATATTATACCATGGAAATCTTAGAGACTTTAAAAACTATTCCAATGATGCAATCTCATATACAAGTGAATGATAATAAACCAA
>Ga0214473_10010949_pt1 | contig 10654 bp, 8 predicted proteins | sample RVTome_7_FD_203509 | JGI IMG/M metagenome (GOLD analysis project Ga0214473, IMG submission 203509) | Soil microbial communities from uranium-contaminated site in the Upper Colorado River Basin, Wyoming, United States - RVT98D197 | ecosystem: Environmental > Terrestrial > Soil > Contaminated >... | reverse complement strand
ACGGCCTTGCGCGTCAATCGCCAGGCCATCGGCGCCGCTGGTCAGACGAGTTCCCGTGCGAATCACGCCTTGATACTGCGCGAAATTCCGCCGGTTGCGCAGCGTGCCGTCGGGTTGAACGTCGAAGGCCAGCAGGTATTCTCCGTTTGAATTGTTGACGTACAGCGTCCGCTCATCCGGGCTGAGTTGAATGCCGTTCGGCCGCTCGATGCCTTCCGCCACTCGTATCGTCCTCCCCGCCGGCGTGATGTAGTAGACCGCCAGCGGCTGTGGCGGGGGTGGCGGATTCTGGTTCGGATTGAGCCCGGCATCGGTGAAATAGACGCCTCCCTGCTTGTCCACCACCAGGTCGTTGGGCCGCGCAAAGGGCTTGCCGTCGTAGCTATCCGCCAGCACGGCCTCGCTGCCGCGAGGATAGATTACGCCCACCGCCATCTTCCCCGGAACGGTCTGCACGGAAATCAGCCGCCCTCGCGAATCGAAAGCCAGGCCATTCGATCCGTTGGTGTTCTCTAGGAACGTGGACGTCCGGCCCTCGGCATCAATTCGAGTGATGCGGTTCGCATTCGTCTCCGTGAAGATCAGGCTGCCATCGGGCATGCCGATGGGCCCTTCCGTGCCTTGCAAGCCTTCCTTGATAACCTGCACCCTCGTTCCGCCCGCAACCACTCCTGGAATATCCGGCGCGACGGTATCCGCTGCCGCAGGCACCGGCGCAGCCGCCGGCGCCTGCCCTTGACCTCGCCCCTCACCCAACGCCAGCACCAAACTCAAACAGCCCAGCGCTGTCAGCCACATCCCTTTTGATCCCATTCGCCCCTCACTCCGCACTGTAGCCCGCCTCTTAAGAGGCGGAGCCTTTTACTCGGTCGCTGCTTCTACTCATTCCCGCGCGTCAATTCCCTGCCACCGCCGCCAGCGGCGCCAACCCCGCCACACCGCCGCTGTGCGCCGTCGCCAGCACTTTCACTTCCTCCGCCCGGGACTGCAACTCCTCCGCCAAATGCCTGAGCGACGCCACCCCTTCCTCGGCGTTGTTGCTGAAAGCTTTCGCCGGGCCAATCACCTGGCGATCCGAATTGATCATCGCGGCATCACCCAAATACAGCACGCCCTGCGCCAGGTACGCCCCGCTTCCCGGCGTGTGACCCGGCACGGCAAACGCCGTCACTTCCAGATTTCCCACAGTGACCTTCTCGCCGTCTTCAAGCGGATGCGTCACCTGGAACGGATGTGGGTTGTACCGGCCCATCACCCGGGAAAACGCGCTCTGGTAAGCTTCCTTGGCCTCGGCCACGGGAACTTCAGCCTTCATGGCATACACCGTCGCTCGCGGGAAGACCGCGATGGCGGCATCGTGATCCGGATGCGCGTGGGTGATGAAAATCGCCGCCACGTTATCGGCGCTGGCGTTCCGTTTTCCGAGCGCGTCCAGAATGGCCGCCCCCGCCGTGTCATTCCCGGCGTCAATCAGCGCCACCTGGCCGTTTCCCGCATCGAGCATGAACACCGTCGAAAATCCATCGTAAACAGGCTCTGCACCCGGCCCCAGCGAAAGCCCGGCGTTCTGTGCCTGCAATCCGCCGAACAGCATCCAGAACAGGCCCCCCAGCGCCGCAATAAGCACCACCACGCATACCGCCGCAATCTTGAGAAATCGCTTCATATCATGCCTCCACCATGGCCGCATGTCGCCGGGCCACGGCTATTCCTGCTTCGCTGGCCAGCAATATACAACCAAGCCGAAAATTCCGATATCGCCGGTTCGAACTCGTCGTGGAATATCCGGAATTCGCGCACGCCAACCGATGTCAATCGCGTTAGAGCAAGTTCACCGGGTCCACGTCCAGCAGCACCGCGCGCTCGGGAATTCCTTTCTCCGCGCAAAATGCCAGACAGCCTTCGAGCACGCCGTGCAGCGCCGCCCGGCGCGGCGACTTGAGCAGAAACTGGAACCGGTACTCGCGCTTTAGCCGCGACAGCGGCGCCGCGGCCGGACCCAGCACCCGCACGCCCCGCGATTCCATCGGCCCAAAATACTTTTCCAGTTGCCGCGACCAGCGGATGGCCTGCTCGAGATGCACGCTGCGCACCAGCAGCGTGGCCAGCGACACAAACGGCGGGTAATGCATGAGCCGGCGAAAATGAAGCTCCTTCTCGAAAAAAGCTGAGTAGTCCTGCCGCGCCGCCAGCTCAATGGCGTAGTGCTCCGGATAATGCGTCTCCACCAGGACTTCGCCCGCCAGCGCCCCGCGACCGGCCCGGCCCGCCACCTGCGTCAGCAACTGAAATGTTCGCTCGGCGGCGCGAAAATCGGGAAATCCGAGCTGCGCGTCGGCGGACACCACGCCCACCAGCGTGACCCGCTGAAAGTCGTGCCCCTTGGCCACCATCTGCGTGCCCACCAGAATATCCACGCGGCCCGCAGCAAAAGCGCCCAGCACCTGCTCGAAAGCGCGCTTGGTGCGCGCCGTGTCCCGGTCCAAACGGGCTACACGCGCCTGCGGAAAAAGCGCGCGCAGCCGTTCCTCTAGCTGTTCCGATCCCGCCCCGACGTAGTAGAGATACTCGGAGGCGCACTTGGGGCAGCTCTTGGGCACACCGCGCGAGAAGCCGCAGTAGTGACACACCAGCCTCTCATTTTTCCGGTGATAGGTGAGCGAGATGCTGCAGTTTTCACACAGGATCGAAGCCCCGCAGCTCCGGCACATCGCGAACCAGGAATAGCCACGCCGGTTGACCAGCACCAGCGCCTGCGTGCCCGCCGCCAGGCGTTCGGCCAGCGCCGTGCGCAACGGCTCCGATACCGGCGCGGCGCGGTGCGTCGCGCGAAACTCCTCGCGCAAGTCCACGATCTTCACCTGCGCCAGCGGGCGATTCTCGACACGCGAGGCCAGGCACAGCAGCTTGTATTTCCCCTGGCGCGCGTGGTGAAAACTCTCGAGCGACGGCGTCGCCGAACCGAGCAGCGCCACCGCGCCCTCCAGCTTGGCCCGCATCACGGCCACGTCGCGGCCGTTGTAACGCGGAGCGTCTTCCTGCTTGTAGCTCGAGTCCTGCTCCTCATCCACGATGATCAGCCCGGGATTTTCGAGTGGCGCAAACACCGCCGAACGCGTGCCCACCACCACCCGCGCCTCCCCGCGCCGCACGCGCCACCATTCCCGCGCGCGCTCCGGCTCGCCCAGCGCGCTGTGCAGCACAGCCACGGTGTCGCCGAACCAGGCCCGGCACAGCCGCCCCATCCACAGCGTCAGCGCGATCTCCGGCACCAGCACCAGCGCGGTGCGCCCGCGCTCGAGCGCCGCTTCCACCGCGCGCAGATAGACCTCCGTCTTGCCGCTGCCGGTCACGCCGTACATCAGCCCGGCCGTGAATACGCCGGCCTCCAACCAGCCGCGAATCTCTTCCACGGCCAGCCGCTGCTCCTCGTTGAGCATATTCGACGGCGCGCTGAACTCCGCGTCGAACAGGCTCACTTCCCCTTCCACCGGCTCTTCCCACACCTGCACGTCGCCGCGCCGCTCCAGGCGTTCTACCGCCGAGCGCGAGACGCCCGCGATGCGCAGCAGTTCCGCCAGCGCCAGCGGCCCGCGCTCGCCTAGAGCGCGCCGCACCCGTTCTTCCGCCAAACCTTCGGGCGCCACACGTTCCGGGGGCGCGGCGTCCTGGTCGCGCGTCGATCTCCAGGCGACCACTTTCTGCATCCGCCGGGCGCGGTGCCGCACCACTTCACCGGCCGCCAGCTCGCCCCGCCGCAGCAAACGCGCCGCTGCGGCTTCCCCGCCGGCAAGCTTGCGCAGCTTCCTCGCGCCCACCGGCCCTCCCTGCGCATCACACAAGTCCAGCACCGCCAACTCAGCGGTTTGAGCCTCGTTGCGCTCGGGCAGCGACTGCAGCAGGCCCCTGCGGATGCGCCCGGGCTCGGTGATCCGCCACTGGCGCGACACGCGCACTTCAACGGCCGGCGGCAACATCACGCGAAACGTCTCGCCGGCCGGCGCCAGGTAATAGTTCGCCACCCAGCGCCCCAACTCCACCAAGTGCGCGGGCAGCGCCGGCAATGGATCGAGGACTTCGCTCACATCTTTGAGAGTGTGGGTCTCAGAACGGCGGGAGCTTCGCTCCAGAACCAAGCCGATTACGGCGCGATTGTGGAACGGCACCACCACGCGCGCGCCCGGAACGGCGAGTTCATCGAGGCGCTCCGGAACGGCGTAGGAAAACGCAGTGCGCATCGGACCCGGGAGGGCCACTTCACATTGGCCGGCCATCGCGGCGGATAGTGTAACGTGAGGAAGGGAAAGTGAGTGCTACGAAAAGGAGTTCAGGCGCGCGACCGGCCCCGGACTGGCGGCTTCAGTCCCAGATAAGCCATGACCTTCTTCAAATCCGTCCACACTTCCGGCTTGGCGTTGGGGTTGCGCAACAGATAGGCGGGATGATAAGTGGCCATCAATCGCGCGCCGCGAAAATCAAACCATTCGCCGCGGAAACGGGAGATACTCTTGTTGGTACTCAGCAGCGCCTGCGCGGCCACGCTTCCCAGGCAGACCACTACCTTCGGCTCGATGGCCCCGAGCTGCCGCAACAGGAATGGCATGCAGGTCGAGACTTCATCCTTTTCCGGGGTGCGGTTTTCCGGCGGGCGGCACTTCACTACGTTGGCGATGTACACGTCATTGCGGCTCAGGCCCATGGCCTCGATCATCTGCGTCAGCAACTGCCCGGCCCGGCCGACAAATGGCAGGCCTTGCAAGTCTTCGTCATGCCCCGGGCCTTCGCCCACAAACACCAGCTCGGCGCGAGGATTGCCGGCGCCGAAGACGATCTGGTTGCGGTGCCGGTGCAGTTTGCAGCGCGTGCACTCGCCCAGATCTCCGGAAACCCGCTCCAGCGTGTCGCCGGCCACCCGCTCGGCTGCCTCAAACAACGACGGTCCGTGCGCCATCCCTTGCGCCTCCGATACCGCGAACACGCCGGCCCGTCTCTCCCCAGCGACCGGAGCCGCCACCGGCGCGGTTTGCTTCTTCGGCTGTTTCAAGATGTTTTCCTCCGGATGGTCAGGCGGCTCGGCGACCTCGCGCGCCGCCACGCCCTTCACGTGCGCGCGGTCGCGGTAGAACGACCGGATGCCCAGGTCCTGGTAAAAACGCAGCCAGGACTCGAGTTTTTCTATTCCAGTGCGGGGAGAAGTCGAGTCCATTGTTGGATCAGCTCTGCGGGTTCAGCGCGGCCGGGCGCGGCCCAGCCGCCTGGCGCGTCCGGCGCATCTCCAGCACCTGGTCAAGCACGCGCTGGGCGACATCCAGTTTGGTCATCCGGGGCAGCGAAATTTCCCGGCCATCGCGAGCATAGAGGGTGACGATATTGGTATCGAGATCGAAGCCTGCGCCCTCGGCCGAGACGTCGTTAGCCACGATCAGGTCGGCGGCCTTGGCGGCCAGCTTCTTCCGGGCGTTCTCCGCAACGTTGCCGGTCTCCGCCGCGAAGCCCACCAGAATGCGATCCCCGCGGATGCCGGACACGTCGGCCAAGATGTCCGGAGTCGCTTCCAGCTCCAGCGTCAGCCGCTCGGAGTCGCGCTTGATCTTTTGGGTGCGCGGCGCCATGGGGCGATAGTCGGCCACCGCCGCGGCCATGATCACGATGCTGGACGGAGAAAGATGCGCCAGCACGGCGCGGTGCATCTCCTCGGTGCTGCGAACTAGGATTCGTTCGGCGCCCTCCGGCGCATCCAGTCCCGTCGGCCCGCTGATCAGCATCACTCGCGCGCCTCTCCGCACGGCAGCCTCCGCCAGCGCGTAGCCCATCTTGCCTGACGAGCGGTTGGTGAGGTAGCGCACCGGGTCCAGGTCCTCGCAGGTGGGACCGGCGGTGACCAACACGGCATCGCGCTCGAGGTCGTGCCGGATGCCCAGCGCTTCGAGCACCGTTTGGGCGATAGATTCCACCCCGGCCAGACGTCCCGCGCCGGTCATCCCGCAAGCCAGATAGCCCTCGTCGGGAGAGACCACACGCACGCCGCGTGCGCGCAGTATCACGATATTTTCCTGAGTGGCGGGATGGTCCCACATCTTGACGTTCATGGCCGGAGCGACGATGACCGGCGCTGCCGTCGCCAGGTACAGCGTGGTCAGGAAATCATCGGCCATGCCTCGCGCCATTTTGGCCAGGGTGTTGGCCGTGGCCGGAGCGATCACCAGAGCGTCCAGCGCCTGGGCCACGCCAATGTGCTCGACGGCGCTATCCACATTCGCGGGCGCTTCTCCGCCAAACATGCTGGTGATTACCTTGTGTCCCGTCAAAGCGGCAAAAGTAAGCGGCGCAATGAACTCCTGCGCATGCCGGGTCATCACCACCTGGACCTCCAGCCGCTCCTGCTGCAACCGGCGGACCAACTCGGCGGCCTTGTACGCCGCGACTCCTCCGCTGACTCCAAGCACGACGCGCATAAAACTCCCGACGCTACTCTTTGCTGCGCTTGCTGTCTTTGTCCGCAGGACTGAGGGGAATCTCGGGCAGGTCGTATTCGAGCTGCCCTGCGTTTAGCTCTTCCATGGCGATGCGCGTGGACTTGTGGGAACGGGGATTGGCCAGCAGCGGCATGGCGCCGATCATCAACTGCCGGGCGCGCCTGCCGGCCACGACCACATAGGCAAACAGGCTGTCGGGGGGCTGATTAGAAATTGTCATAGGCTTACGAACCTCCGAATGTATCTAGAATCCTGCGTACCCGCTGCTCGTTGTCGTCGCGGCGGCATCGCGACGCCAAAACAATGGAGCGGAGTTCCTCGCTGGCGTGATCGAGATCGCCGTTTACAACGACGAAATCGTACTGGTTCCAGCAAGATATTTCCTGCCTGGCGCGCTCCAGGCGCCGCGCGATGGCCTCGTCGGTGTCCTGGCCACGGGCGCGCAGCCGCTGTTCGACGTCCTGGCGCGAAGGCGGCACGATGAAAACGGCCACCGCATTCGGGAGCTGCTTTTTCACCTGCAGCGCCCCTTGCACGTCAATTTCGAGCACCAGGTCCAGGCCTTGCCGCCGCGCGTCGTCCACCCACTTGCGCGGCGTGCCGTACCAGTGCTTGCCGAACACGCGGGCGTACTCCAGGAATTCACCTTGCTCCACCCGCCGCTCAAATTCAGCCTCGGTGATGAAATCATAACACTTTCCGGGGCTTTCCGCCGCCCGCGCCGGCCGCGTGGTGCACGACACCGAAAAAATCGTGCCGGGCAGCCCCCGCAGCCGTTCCACCAGCGTGGATTTTCCGGAGCCCGAGGGCCCGGAGACAATGATGATTCTGGGAGCAGGGTCGGGCATGGCTATTCGACGTTCTGCACCTGTTCGCGCAGCTTTTCGATCTCCGCTTTGATCTGCAATCCCAGTTCGGTGATGGCCAGACCCTCCGGTCCCAGACCCGGGGTCTTCGACAGCAGCGTGTTGGCCTCCCGCTGCATCTCCTGCAGCAGGAAATCGAGCCTCTTTCCGATTTCACCCGCGCCGGCCACCAGACGTCCGAACTGCTCGATGTGACTTTGCAAGCGCGCCAGCTCCTCGTTGACATCGGCGCGTTCCGCTAGCAGGGCGGCTTCCTGGGCCAGCCGCGCCGGGTCCATCGGCGCGCCAGCCAGCAATTCCTGCAGGCGCATCTTCAACCGCAGGGCATAGGCCGGACCGCTGCGCTCGATGAGCACCTGCATCTGCGCGGTCCTGTCTTGTACGGCGGCCAGCAGCCGCTGCATCTCTTCAGACAATGAGCGCCCTTCGGCCTGGCGCATCTCTTCCAAATGCGCCACCGCCTGCTCTAAACAGGCCGTCACCTGCTGGCGCAACCGCTCTGCGGCCTCGTCGCCAAACGAGCCCCAAGGGCCGCCGGCGGCGCCGGCCGCAGCCACCACGCCCGGCAGGCGCAGCAGTGCCGCCAAGTCCGGCTCCCGCGTCAGGTTGAATTCGCGCCGCAGATCTTCGACCACGCGCAAATACGCCGCGGCGATTTCCCGGTTGACCTGCACGGCCGCGCCGCGCGCGGGCTCGACGTGCAAGGTCATCTCCACATGGCCGCGCCGCAGACGATCGCGCAGCAATTGCCGAATCGGCGGCTCGAAGCTTTCCAGTCCCTCGGGCAGGCGCACCCGCAAGTCCAGAAACCGATGGTTCACGCTGCGCAGTCCCACGCGAATCAGCCAGGCATCGCTCTCCAGGCGCGCCTCGGCATAGCCGGTCATGGACTTCACGCACTGGCGGGCCGGGGCGGCTTTCATGACGGCCCCGGACCGCTCGCCGACCGCGCGACATGCACGCCGGAGAATTGCAGGTGATAGAGGCGCGCGTAGGTGCCGCCGCGGGCCAGCAAATCCTGGTGCGTGCCGGCCTCGGAGATCACGCCGCCGTCCAGCACCACGATCTTATCGGCCCGGCGGATGGTTGAGAGCCGGTGGGCAATCACGAAAGCCGTGCGCCCGGAGAGCAGATTGGCCAGCGCCTTTTGCACCAAGAGCTCCGATTCGGAGTCCAGTTCCGAGGTAGCTTCATCAAGGATCAGAATGGGCGAATCCTTCAGCAGGGCGCGGGCAATGGCCAGCCGCTGGCGCTCGCCGCCGCTTAGCCGCTCTCCGCGATCGCCCAGCTCCGTCTGGTATCCCTTCGGCAAGGCCAGGATGAAGTCATGGGCCAGAGCCGCGCGGGCCGCGGCGAATACGCGTTCCTCAGGCAGATCCGGCCGGCCGTAGCAAATATTGTTCCACACCGTGTCATTGAACAGCACCGTCTCCTGGGTCACGATAGCCATCTGCTCGCGCAACGAGCGCAGCGTGGCTTCGCGCACGTCCACCCCGTCGATGCGCAGCGCGCCGGAGGTCACGTCGTGGAAGCGGGGCAACAGATTCACCAGCGTCGTCTTCCCGGCCCCGCTGGACCCCACGATGGCCACCACCTCCCCGGCCCTCACGCGCAGATGAACGCCGCGCAGAACGGGCGACGCTGGATCGTAGCAGAAGCCGGCGCCGTCGAATTCCACCAGGCGCGAAAACGGCGGCAGCTTGCGCGCGCCGGGACGCTCCGAAACTTCTTCCTCCAACTTAAGAAAATCGAATACCTGCACCGTGGCGCCGTGCGCCTGTTCAAACTGCTGATACACGCCGCCGATGGACTTCACCGGCTCGTAGGCCCGGAAGAGCGCGTAGGCAAAGGTGCCGAACGCGCCCAGGGTCATCCCGCCCGCCTGGATCTGGCCGCGAGCATACAAGAGCACCAGGACCACCACCACGGCGGTCAGCACATCCATCAACGGTGAGGTGAGAACGGCAAATCGCACGGCCCGCAGGTTGTCGCGCAGCAGGCGCCGGGCGGCGTCGCGGAACCGCCGGATCTCGAAGCCCTCCATGCCGAATGCCTTCACCACGCGATTGCCGCTGAAAGTTTCCTGCAAAATCTGCGTCAGCTCGCCCAGGCGCGATTGTCCCGATTCGACCGAGCGGCGAATCCTCCGCCCCAGCTTGCCCACCGGCCACACCACCGCCGGCACCAATATCATCGAAGCCAGGGCCATCTTCCAATCGGTGATCAGTAAAACCAGCACCAGAAAAAACAGCGTCAGCGCCTGGCGGCAAAGCACGGCCACGGATTCAGACAGCGTATTGCGAACACGTTCCACATCGTTGATGACCGCGGACATCAGGCGCCCCAGCGGCTGCCGCTGAAAGAAGCTGGCGGGCTGGCGCACCAATTTTTCGTAAATTTCGTTGCGCAGATCGGTGACGGCGTACAAACCCACCGATTGAACTTTAAGCACTCCGTAAAACTCCGCCACGGCCTTGGCGGTAAAAAGAATCACCAGCGCCGCGGCATAAACCGCCCAGACGTATTGCCCGCCGCCCGGCGCCAGGGAGTCCAGAAAAATCGTGCGGCCGGTGAACGGCAAAGTCAGCAGCGGGAGGCGCGGATCCGGGTTGCCCGGATTCAAGATGCGGTCAAAAAGCGGCGTAATCATCAGCGCCACCAGGCCTTCGGCCAGACCCACCAGCGCCAACGCGGCGATCCCCGCGGCCAAGCGCGCGCGATACGGCCTGACGTACTTCAGCAGGCGCCATACTTCATGCAAGGTATTTCGGAAACCCACTCGCTCCCTCGGTATCTTTCGAAAACGGCCAAGCTACGAACCCGGCCCAGGATTGTCAAGCCGTCATTTCCCGGTCCAGGTCGCGATGCACGGTCTTCAGAGTATAGCCCCGCGCAGCCAGCGCGCGGCGGATGGAATCGGCCATCATCACCGAGCGGTGCCGGCCCCCCGTACAACCCAGCGCGATCGTCAGGTAGCTCTTGCCTTCCCGAATGTAATGGGGGATCAAGTAGGCCAGCAAACTTTCCACGCGCCGCAGGAATTGCTGAGTCTGTGGAAACGACCGGATGTAGCGCGCCACCTTGGGATCCTTTCCCGAATACTTGCGCAGGCGCGGCACAAAATGCGGATTGGGCAAGAAACGCACGTCGAATACCAGGTCCGCATCCACGGGAACACCATAGCGATAGCCGAAACTAACCACCGAAACCATGAGCGGGCGCCGGGTGCGGCTCTGGAAGCGCCGGATCACGAACTGGCGAAGCTCATGAACATTGAAGCCGCTGGTATCAATGACCACGTCCGCCAGCTTG
>Ga0214473_10010948_pt1 | contig 10654 bp, 10 predicted proteins | sample RVTome_7_FD_203509 | JGI IMG/M metagenome (GOLD analysis project Ga0214473, IMG submission 203509) | Soil microbial communities from uranium-contaminated site in the Upper Colorado River Basin, Wyoming, United States - RVT98D197 | ecosystem: Environmental > Terrestrial > Soil > Contaminated >... | reverse complement strand
GAGCTGGTGCTGGTGGAAGGGGCCGACCACAGCATGGATGTCCCCGGGGACCTGGCGGCCTCCCTGCAGGCGCTGCGCCAGGTGGTGGCCGCCGTGCTGGGGTTCCTGACTCCCTGAGCCACAAGGACCACGGGTCGATCCGCCGCCCTCTGATATAATCCGGCTGCCGCTTGGATCGGGCCTCGACCGAGACGGCAGAGGAGCCTGCAGCACGGTTGTCCCGCCCTCTGGCCCGGGCGGGTCCTTCTTTGTCGGCCCAGCGCGTCTCACTCGCAGGAGGAGATAGCCATGACCCACACCCCCGAACGCAAAAAGACCACCACGTTGTCCCTGCGCCAGAAGAAGGCGCGGGGCGAACCCATCACCATGCTCACCGCCTACGACTACGCCACCGCCCTGGCCCTCGATCGGGCCGGGATCGATTCGATCCTGGTCGGCGATTCGCTGGGCATGGTGGTACTGGGCTACGCCAACACGCTCCCGGTGACCATGCAGGATATGCTGCACCACTGCCGGGCCGTGGCGCGGGGCGCCCAGTATGCGCTGCTCATCGGTGACATGCCCTTCATGTCCTACCAGGCCTCGGTCGACGAGGCGGTGCGCAACGCCGGGCGCTTCCTGCAGGAGGCGGGCATGGATGCCGTCAAGCTGGAGGGGGGACGCGAGCGGGCCGAGGCGGTGCGGGGCATCGTCGGGGCCGGCATCCCGGTACAGGGGCACCTGGGCCTCACCCCGCAATCGGTCCATCAGCTGGGGGGATTCCGATCCCAGGGGAAGACCGCCGCAGCCGCGCAGCGTTTGATCGAGGATGCCGAGATCCTGCAGGAGGCCGGCTGCTTCTCGCTGGTGCTGGAGGCCATCCCGGCCCGCCTGGCCCGGCTGGTCTCCGAGCGGCTGGAGATACCCACCATCGGCATCGGCGCCGGCGTCGGCTGTGACGGCCAGGTGCTGGTCACCCACGATTTGCTGGGGCTGTTCGATCGCTTCACGCCGCGCTTCGTGAAGAGATATGCCGATCTGCATGCGGTGATGGCCGAGGCCTTCGGGGCCTACCGGGGCGAGGTGGAGGCGCGCAGTTTTCCAGCCGAGGCCCACAGCGTGGAGATGCCCGAGGAAGACTGGAGCGCCCTGCAACAGCTGCTGAGCTCTGGCAAAGCCGCCTGAGGACGCCATGGGCGACCCGCTGCTGATCGTCGGAACCGGCGCCATGGCCTGCCTCTTCGGGGCCAGGCTGGCGCCGCACGCACAGGTCACCCTGCTGGGCACCTGGCCGGACGGTCTGCGCGTGCTGCAGCAGGACGGCATTCGGCTGGACGAGAACGGCCGGACGCAGCCGGTCCGGGTGCGGGTCACCTCCCGGGTGGCGGACTGCCGCGGTGCCTCCCAGGCGCTGGTGCTGGTGAAGTCCTGGCAGACGGCCCGGGCGGCCCAACAACTGGCCGAGTGCCTGGCCCCCCAAGGGGTGGCGCTGACCCTGCAGAACGGTCTGGGCAATCTGGAAACCCTGCAGGCCGAACTGGGCCCGGGACGGGCGGCGCTGGGGGTGACCACGGTAGGCGCTACGCTGCTCGGCCCCGGTTGGGCCCGGGCCGGCGGGAGCGGCCCCACCTACCTGGCGGCGCACCCGCGGCTGGAGCCGTTGGCCGAATTGCTGCAGGAGGCCGGCTTCGAAGTCCAGCCCGCCGAGGATTTGCAGGGACTGGTGTGGGGCAAGTTGGCCATCAACGCTGGCATCAATCCGCTCACGGCGCTGCTGGAGGTGCCCAACGGAGAACTGCTGATCAGGCCGGGGGCGCGGGAGTTGATGCGCGCGGCGGCCCAGGAAACCGCCGCGGTGGCCGCCGCACGCGGCCTGCAGCTGCCCTATCCGGATGCGGCGGTCCGGGTGGAAGAGGTAGCCCAACGCACGGCCACCAATATCTCCTCCATGCTGCAGGATATCCGGCGCGGCGCGCCGACGGAGATCGACGCTATTAACGGCGCGATTGTCCGGGAGGGGGATCGTGCGGCGGTCCCGACGCCGCTCAACTGGAGCCTGTGGAACCTGGTGCGAGCCAAAGTGAACGGAGCCCGCCCGACCGCATGATCGCCCGGGGTGCAGTCGCATGAAGGTGGTGCACAGCCTGCCGGAATTGCGCCCGGCCCGCGCGGGACTCCCCGGGCTGTTGGGGTTCGTTCCAACCATGGGCTACTTACACGAGGGCCACCTTTCCCTGGTTCGGCGGGCCAAGTCGGAATGCGCCAGCGTGGTGGTGAGCATCTTTGTGAACCCGGCCCAGTTCGGGCCCAACGAGGACCTGACCTCCTACCCGGTGGATCTCGAGCGGGACCAGGCCGTGCTCGAACGAGAGGCGGTGGACCTGGTCTGGATCCCGACGCGAGAGCAGATGTACCCGGAAGGATTCCAGACCTGGGTGACCGTAGAAGAGTTGATCCGGCCGCTGGAGGGGGAACACCGCCCCGGCCACTTTCGCGGCGTGGCGACGGTGGTGGCCAAGCTGTTAAATGCCATTCAGCCGGACCGGGCCTACTTCGGCCAGAAGGACGCCCAACAGCTGGCGGTCGTGCGGCGCATGGCGCAGGACCTGGACTTCGGGGTAGAGGTAGTGGCTTGCCCCACAATGCGGGAGGCGGATGGCCTGGCCATGTCGAGCCGGAATGCGCGCCTGAACCCGAAGGAGCGCCAGGCGGCGGCCGTACTGTACCGGGCCCTGTCCGCCGCGCAGCAGGACTATGCCGGCGGCGAACGCCAGGCCGATGCACTGCGACGCAGCATGGCCAAGGTCCTGCAGGACGAACCGCTGGCCCGGATCCAATATGTATCAGTAGCCGACCCGGAGACCCTGGCCGAACTGCAGGGTGAGGTCGGACGGGGGCTGCTCTCGATGGCCGTATTCGTTGGCAAGACTCGGCTGATCGACAATGTGCTCCTGGGAGACTGACCCTCCCAGCGGGTGACCTTCGGCGAACAGGAGGAGCGCCCATGCTCCTGGCAATTGATGTCGGCAACACCAACATCACGCTCGGGCTCTATGAGGGGGAGAACCGCCTGGGAGCCTGGCGACTGGCCACCGTCCACAACCGCATGCCCGACGAGTACGGGCTGCAGCTGCTGGGCCTGCTGAGTCACGCGCGGCACACTGTGCAGGAGATCGAGGGCACTGTCCTGGCTTCGGTGGTGCCGCCCCTGACCGGCACCTTCGTCCAGGCCTGCCGGGAGTATCTCAGCCAGGACCCGCTGGTGGTGGATGCGGGGGTGAAGACCGGCCTGAGCGTGCGCTACGAAGATCCCAAGCACGCCCTGGGAGCCGACCGGGTGGCCGATGCGGTGGCGGTCAACCAACTGTACGGGACCCCTGCCTGCGTGGTGGACTTCGGCACCGCCACCACGTTCGATGCGCTCTCCCGGAGCGGCGAGTACCTGGGCGGAGCGATCGCCCCGGGGATCGATGTCGCCGCGGAATCCCTGTTCATGAGAACGGCCAAGCTGCCCCGGGTTGAGCTGACCCGGCCGCCGGGGGTGATCGGCCGCAACACGGTCAACGCCATTCAGTCCGGGTTGATCTTCGGCTACGTGGGACTGGTAGAGGGTATGGTGGCTCGCTTCAAGCAGGAGTTGGGGGACGACACCCGGGTCATCGGGACGGGCGGCTTGCTGAGCCTGATCGCGGCGGAGACGAGTGTCATCCAGCACCTGGCCCCCTGGCTGACTCTGGATGGGCTGCGGCTGATCTGGGGGATGAATCGCTGAAGATGTCCAGCGCCTACCTGCATCTCGGCATCGTTTACCTGGTGTGGGGGAGCACCTACCTGGCCATTCGGGTGGCGGTCCGGGAGGGTTCCGGGTTTCCGCCCTTCAGCATGGGGGCCTCGCGGGTGATCCTGGCGGGCCTGCTGCTGCTGGGCTGGGCCGCCCTGAGCCGCAAGCGGGTGCGGCTGACCGGTCGGGAACTGCTTGTTCTCGGCGGGTCCGGGCTGCTGCTGTGGTCGGTCGGCAACGGCCTGGTGCTGTGGGCCGAACAGCGGGCCGATTCATCATTGGCGGCGCTGATGGTGGGCACGACGCCCATCTGGGCAGTCCTGATCGAGGCGGCCTTGGACCGGCGCCGCCCATCGCCGCTGCTGTTGGCCGGGCTGTTCTCCGGGCTGCTGGGGATCGGGTTGCTCAGCGCCCCGGTGTTGGCGGGCGGCGTGCGGGCCGATGTGCTGTCGGTCGTGGCCCTGGCCCTGGCGGCGATCGCCTGGGCGATGGGGTCGGTGCTGCAGAATCGGAATCCGGTGGACCTGGCCCTGCGGGTGAGCTCGGGCTATCAACACCTGGCCGGCGGGATAGGGTTCCTGGTCTTGGTGCTGCTGATGCGGGAACCGCTGCCCAGGCCGCAGCCGCAGGCCCTGGCCGCCTGGGGGTATCTGCTGGTCTTTGGATCGCTGATCGCCTTCACCTCCTATGTGCAGACCTTGCGCAAGCTGCCCATGAGCATCGCCACCACCAACGCTTTCGTCAATCCGGTCATTGCCGTGATCCTGGGGGCGGCCCTGCTGCAGGAGCCCATCACCCCCTGGAAGGTCTCCGGCGCGGCGCTGGTGCTGCTGGCGGTGGCCGGCGCGTTCCGCGATCGCCAACTGCAAAGAAGTAGGGTGCCCAGTCAAGGGGAAGCTGGATGACGACACCAAAACTGATCGATTGGCCGTACGTGATCGGGCTGCTGCTGCTGCCGGTTGCCCTGGTGGCCGTACTGCTGCTGGCTGGGAAGCTGCAGCGGATCGGGCGCTTCGACCCGGCCTATTTCAGCCCGGAGTATCAAGACCGCTACGATACGCCCGGGGCGGTGCTCACCGATGCGGAAGCGGCCCTGCTTCACGGGGACCGGCAGTTGATGAACCAGCTGCTGGCGACCCGCAAAGGATCCCGCCCGCTGACCGCTCGCCCGCAGGTGAGCTTCGTTCTCATGGCCGGGACGCAAGGCGACTACCTGGAGTATCTCTTCCTGGATCGCCAGAACTACAGTCGGGTGATGCAGTATGTGCGGGAAGAGGATGGGCGCTACATCGCCGCGGAGGCCGACTTCTATTTCTACATGAACAGCGGCAAGTGGGTGGACGTGGCCGGGCCGCTGGCCGCCCTCTGGTGGATCCTGGTGCTGTTGTTCACCGGAGGGGTGTATGTCTATCGCCGGCTGGCCCTGGCCAGACAGGCGATGTGGAGAGGGCAGGGATGATCGCGCTGCTGGAAGCCAGGCGGATTCTGTTGGGGGTGACCGGATCGATCGCCGCCTACAAGGCCGCCGAGCTGGCCTCCCAGCTCACCCAGGCCGGAGCGCAAGTGGATGCCGTGCTGACGGAGGCGGCCCAGCGGTTCGTCAGCGCGCTGACCTTTCAATCGCTGACTGGCCGGCAGGCCTACACCGAGGCGGATCTGTGGGGAACGGAGGCGCACGTGCTGCACGTCGGCCTGGCCCAGGGAGCCGATCTGCTGGTGATCGCGCCCGCCACCGCCGACACCCTGGCCAAGCTGGCGCAGGGACGGGCAGACACCCTGCTGACCCTCACCGCCCTGGCGGCAACCTGCCCGCTGCTGCTGGCTCCCGCCATGGACGCCGGCATGTACGGGCACCCGGCCACCCAGGCCAACCTGGAGATCCTGCGCTCGCGCGGCGCCATCCTGGTTGGGCCGGCGGAGGGGCGCATGGCCTCCGGGCTGGTGGGACCGGGGCGGATGGTCGAGGCCGCCGAACTGCTAGGACACATTCGTCTGGCCCTGGGGCGGTCGGGGCCGCTGGCGGGCCGCAGGGTGGTGGTCACTGCCGGCGGCACCCAGGAGCCGCTGGACCCGGTGCGGGCCCTGACCAACCATTCCTCCGGCAAGCAGGGCTATGCCCTGGCCCAGGCGGCGCTCGACCGCGGTGCACAGGTGACGCTGATCAGCGCGCCCACCGCGTTGGCCGCGCCGGTCGGCGCAGAGGTTATCCCGGTCAGGACCGCAGCCCAGATGGGCGAAGCGCTGCTCCCAGCCGCGGTCCAGGCGGACGTGCTGCTGATGTCGGCGGCGGTGGCCGATTTTCGGCCGGCGCGCCCCTCGGAGCAGAAGCACAAGCGCGGCCGTGGGACGCCGGAGCTCAAGCTGGAGCCCACGGTAGACCTGCTGGCCCAGGTGATGGAACTGCGAGGACGCAGCGCCCGGCCCCAGGTTGTGGTCGGCTTCGCCGCGGAAAGTCAGGACCTGGTGCAGAACGCCCGAGCCAAGCTGGAGGCCAAGGGGCTGTCCCTGGTGGTGGCCAACGACATCACCGCTCCGGACGCCGGTTTCGCTGCCGACACCAACCAGGTGACACTGTTGCATCCGGAGGGCCGGGTGGAGCCCCTGCCGCTGATGAGCAAGGCGGCGGTGGCCGAGGTGGTCCTGGATCGGGTGGTCGAGCTGCTGAGATCAGCGGGGGAATAGGCGACCACTCCGCCCTGGGTCCTGCGGCTGTGCGCGAGCGGTCGATCTAGCCGCCCCCGGCAGGACGAAGCCGATAGACGACGATGTCGTCGAGCTGGACAACCCGATCCAAGTCGGTCGAGTGGTCCAACACGTCCTCCAGATCCGTGCCTTCTTCTACGGCGTCCCGGTTGAGCAGCAAGTAGCGCACCTCCCATTCCCGCAGCCGGTTGATACAGGCCGGTTGTGGGCAGTCCGCCAGCTCAGGGTAGGTCTCCCGATACCAAACAGGGAAAAACGTGCCGTAGGCGAAGGCGGTCCGCTGGCCGTGGTAACGCGTGTAGAGCATTTGGGGAGCGCTCAAGGCACTGGCCAAGGGCAACTCCATGATGGTGAATTGACCCGGCTGCTCCGCCAGCCAGCGGTCCACCGTCCTCGGCTCGATCTTCTGTAGAGGAATCGAGCCCGGCCACAGCTCGAAGATGGCCAACGCCAGCACGATTGCCCCCGCCCGGTTGATGCGCAGGCCGGCCCGCCGCGGGGGCATTCCCGGCGGCGCCACCTCTCGCTCGAGCCAGGCCGCGCAGCCGAGTCCGGCCAGAACAGCAACGCCGAAGCTCACGAACACAGCAAACCGATTCCAGGCGCGCATCCCCTGCAGGGCCGGCAACAGCCAACGCAGGAGCAGCGCCGGCATGGGAACCGTGATCCCGCCGGCAGCGAGAGCTTCGTAGCCCTCGCCTGCCGGCAGCCGTGCCCCGATCGACTGCATGAGTTGGTTTAGACCGGCTGCCAGCTCCGCCGGAGCGGGGATCACCACCGGATGGCGGCCAAGGTGCAGTCGAGGCCCAAGGCTGAGCACGGCCGCCACGATCGTCAGCCACAGGTAGGCTCGGCTGTGCGGTTTGGCCGCCTTGCTAGCTCCGTATGCAGCAAAAAGCAGCGCCAGCCACCCGGGGCCGAGCACGAACTCCAGCGCGATCTGCTGGTATTCGGCGGGGATTGAGAGCAGGCGCTCACGCACAAAGCTGCCCCAGATCGGGTGCAGCCCGGGAGGCAGCAAGTAGTCGGTGAGGCTGGCCGACCAGAAGTCAACCTCCTCCAGGGGGATGATCAGCCGGATCTCCCGGCTCAACTGCCAATAGGGCCATCCGACGCTCGCCACGGCAAGGGCACCCACGATACCCAGGATGGCCAACAGCTGCCCGGTGCGCCGATCTGCTCGCGCCCCGCGCAGCTGAGTGATCAGGAACAGCGATCCCAGCAGCCCAAGGCCGAAGGCATAGTAGGTCGAGGCCCAGGCGGCCAGCCAGAATCCTAGGGAAGCCAAAAGTCCCCAGCGGAGATTCCGAGTCGCCGTCCAGCGCTGGAGCCCCAGAAAGAACAGCGGGATGCCTCCCACCGACATCAGCGGGAGGATGCCGCCGTAGCGCACGGTGTGATAGGGTGCCAGGACGAAGAGGCTACCGGCGAGCAGCCCAGGCCAGTCGCGACCGATCAGCCCACTGACCAGCAAGTAGGTCGCCCATCCCGAGACCAGAAACGAGAGGGCCGCGAACGTGTTGTAGGTCACGATTTCGCCGAATGCCCAGGTGAGCGGCAGCCCCAGCACCGTGTGCAGGGGGGTCAGCTCGGCGTGGGCCAGAGCGAAACCTTGAGGATAGAAGATGTGAGGCGCAACCAAAGGGCTTTGCTTCAGTTCCAGGAGCGCGTGCTTGAACCACCACATCTTCCACAGGTATTCGTAGTTGTCCGCCACATACCAACCCGGAACGCGGTCAGCCCAGTTCAGGACCAGCGGCCAAGTCACCGCGATGGTGAGCAGACCAAAGAACCCCAGCGCCAGGATGGGGGCGCTCCGAAGGCGCGCTAGAACTCGGTGGCCGGCCATGAGGGGGAGACCGGGGCCCAGAAGGCGCCACGATCAGCAGATCAGTGTATAACGGATGGAGGCACCGCGCACCGACAAGCCAAGGAGAGCCATGGCTGAGGGTAGGGGAAGACTGCTGCTTGGCACCCAGGGCTTCGCCTTCGACGACTGGGTGGGGCCGTTCTACCCGGCCGGCACGCCCAAGACCGCCTACCTGGAGCAGTATGCCCGCCACTTCGGGACGGTGGAGATCGACTCCGCGTTCTACGGTTCGCCCCGCGCCCAGGTGGTGCAGGGCTGGCGGGAGCGCACGCCGGATAGCTTCCGGTTTGCCGCCAAGTTCCCCAAACTGATCACCCATGACAAGAAGCTCCAGGGAGCGCAGGGCGACGCCGAGGCATTTGTGGGGACCATGCAGGCGTTGGGCGACAAGCTGGCCGTGCTCACGCTGCAGTTCGCCTACGACTTCACCCCGGACCACCGCGACGAGTTGGAGACCTTCCTGGCCGACCTTCCCAAGGGGCCGCGCTACGCGGTGGAGCTGCGCAACCGGGGCTGGTTGAATCCGGACTTGGGCGAACGGCTGTCGCAGCACAACGTGGCGCTGGTTCTCCAGGATCTGCACTACATGCCCAAGCTGGACTGGATCACCGCCGACTTCACCGTGATCCGCTGGCTGGGCCGGCGACAGGACATCCAGGCCTTTGACCGTATCCAAATCGACCGCACCGCCGTCCTAGAGAAGTGGGCCGAACGAGTCAGCCGCTTCCTGGACGATGGCGTGGATGTGTATGGCTACTTCAACAACCACTTCGCCGGCCACAGCCCGGCCAGCGCCCGCCAGTTTGCCGAGATGCTCGGATATCCCCTGTCGCCGCCGGACGGCTGATCGGCGCTGGTCCCAGGGTAGGGTTTCCTCGGGGCCGGCGGCGCAGTAGACTGAGCGTTGTTGGCCAGAGGGAGAGTCCACCGATGAGAACCCGAGATCCTGTGCTGCGGCTGCTCGCATTGACCGCCTTGCCGGCGCTGCTATTCTCCGCCTGCGGCCTGGCAAGCTCCGCGCCGGCCGAGCCGGCCGGGGTGGAGGCTGCCGCGCCGCTCTCCAATGTGCTTCCAGACAATCCGGAGCAAAGCGCTGCGGCGGTGAGCCCGCAAGACGCCGAGCCCGAGAACGAGGACCAGCCGGCCGGAGCTTCTTCGGAACTGGGGTCGCCTGAGCAGTCCGCTCCGACCGACGCCCCTGTGGATTCCTCTCCAGCGTCCGTCGGCCCGGACACGTATCCCGAAGGCATCAACCCCCTGACCGGCCTGCCGGTCGGCGATCCGGCCGTGCTGCAGGACTGTCCACTGCTGGTGGCCGTCTCCAACTTCCCGCCCTCTTCGCGGCAGTCCCTCTCCGGCCTGTCGGTGGCAGCGCAGGTGTGGGAGACCTTCATCGGGGAAGGCATGACCCGCTATCTGGCGGTCTTCTATGGTGACTATGCCGAGCAACTGAACGGCATCCTGGCCAACCCACTGGTGGACGGCAGCAACTTCGCCATCGGCCCAGTGCGCTCCGGCCGGGTGGCCTTTGAGGACATCAAGATGCTCTTCCCGGGCGCTACCCTGGTCACCGCCGGAGCCTCGCCGGAGGTGGCCGAGCAGCTCACTGGCGTCCAGACCGCCTACGGGTCGGACCCGGAGAACATCAGCAGCGCCGGCCTGGAGGCTTCTGATCTGGGTGGGATCCCCTGCCGGCACGGCAAGCCTCCGTCCTTGGCCGGGCTGGCTTTTGACGCGGCCCCGCCCGACGGCGGGAGTTCGGCAGAATCGCTGCAGGTCATCTACAACACCTTCAACCAGGTGGGCTGGGAGTACGACCCGGCCCAGGGGTCCTACCTGCGATCGCAGGACAAGGCCGACGGCACCGGCACGCTCTACCCCACCCTGGAAAACCTGACCGGCGAGCAGCTGGCCTTCGAGAACGTGCTGGTCCTGTTCGCCGACCACCACTTCGTCAAGCCCACGATCATCGAGATCAACCTGATGTTCGTAGAGGAGCACCGCGGGTTACTGTTCCGCGATGGACTGGTCTTCCCGGTGACTTGGTCCACCCTGCGCGGGGAATTGCGATTAACGGACGGCCAGGGCAATCCGCTGCCGCTCAAGCCCGGGCAGACCTTCCTGGAGGTGGTCAGCTACCAGACCACCTGGAACCCCGACTCGCAAATCATCCGTTACCACAACCCCTAGACACCATCCCGCGATCGTCGACCCGGGCCGCCGTGTGGGAGTCTCCCACACGGCGGCCCCATTTTCGCTCCGTGGAGGAGGATGCAGGGGAGATCCCGCCTATGGCAGGGGGTCGGGGATTGAAGCTGGAG
>Ga0214473_10010947_pt1 | contig 10655 bp, 8 predicted proteins | sample RVTome_7_FD_203509 | JGI IMG/M metagenome (GOLD analysis project Ga0214473, IMG submission 203509) | Soil microbial communities from uranium-contaminated site in the Upper Colorado River Basin, Wyoming, United States - RVT98D197 | ecosystem: Environmental > Terrestrial > Soil > Contaminated >... | reverse complement strand
AGGGGGTTGATTTTGACTTATTTAAAATTTCTCTTTCAAATAATCTTTTACTTCTTTTATATTAATTCTCTCCTGCTTCATCGTATCTCTATCTCTTATTGTTACTTTGTTATCTTCCAATGATTCAAAATCTATCGTCAGGCAATATGGCGTGCCAATTTCATCCTGCCGGCGATAACGCCGGCCAATCGCCTGCGTCTCATCATAGTCGCAATTAAAATCTTTGCTTATATCCTGATAAATTTCCTTGGCGATTTTTATTAAATTGTCTTTTTTGGACAAAGGCAAAACCGCGACTTTGATCGGCGCCAGACGCTTATCAAGCTTTAAAACCACTTCCGTCTCTTTATTGCTTTCGGTGGTGGTGGTCCGGCCGCCGGTTATTTCCGTATAGGCATCGATTAAAAATGTCAGCCCTGCCCGATCGACTCCGCCGGAAGTTTCAATGATATAAGGAATGAATTTTTCTTTGCTGTCAGGGTCTTCGTAAGCTAAATCCTGACCGCTGAATTTTATATGCCTACTTAAATCCCAGTCGCCGCGGTTATGGACGCCCTCCAGCTCTTTGCTGCCGAAAGGAAAAGCATACTCGATATCACAAGCGGCTTTGGCGTAATGAGCCAATTCTTTTTCCTCGTGCGGCCGGGTTTTTAATTTGTCTTTATTAATCCCTAAATCCAAATACCAATCAACTCTCTGTTTGCGCCAAGACTCAAACCATTTGGCCGCTTCCTTGGGATTAACAAAATATTGCATTTCCATCTGCTCAAATTCCCGCATCCGGAAAGTAAAATTCCCGGGAGTGATTTCATTGCGGAAGGCCTTGCCGATCTGGGCAATGCCAAAAGGAATTTTCAGACGAGCGCTGGTCAAGACATTCTTAAAATTGACGTAAATCCCCTGGGCGGTTTCTGGCCGCAAATAAATTTCATTGGCCTCTCCCGCCACCGCACCGATGAAAGTTTTGAACATCAAATTAAAATCACGGATTTCGGTCAGCTCGCCGTTGCATTCCGGACATTTTAACTGGTGCTTTTTGTCATTCGGCCGAAAGTCCGGTTTTAATCCGTTGGCCTCCATAATGTGATCAGCCCGAAATCTTTTTTTGCAGTTTTTGCAGTCAACCAAAGGATCGGTAAAACCCTGGACATGCCCCGAGGCCTCCCAAATTTTTGGATGCATCAGGATTGAGGCATCCAGACCGACAATATTTTCCTGACTGGTCATTGTCCGCCACCATTCTCTTTTGATGTTATTTTTCAATTCCACGCCCAGCGGACCATAATCATAACAAGAATTTAATCCCCCATAGATTTCTGATGAGGGAAAAATAAAACCCCGCCTTTTGCACAGGGAAACGATTTTGTCCATTAAGTCATTTTTTTCCATAAAAAATATGTGAGGAAAGGTTCAGCTGTCTTGCCTGCGGCAAGACAGCTGAACTATTTATTTATTTATAAAATTATAACAAAAAAGGCTTAAAAATGCAAATAAAAATTCATTTGACATAATATTAAACATTGCTATAATAAAACCATTAATAAAACAGAGTCAAAACAGCTCTGTTTATTTTTATGGAAAAATATTTAATAAAATTTATTGAATGGACAAAACTAAAAATTAGAATCCACTTCTCAACTAGGATAATTTATTTTAGAGAAAGAGAGGTTTGGTGGGCTAGTTTAGGAATAAATATCGGCTTTGAACAGGATGGCAAAAACAAAAATTTTACAAGGCCAATTTTAGTTTTTAAAAAATTCAACCAAGATTTATTATGGGCTCTACCATTAACTAGCAAATTAAGAAATAACAAATATTATTTCCAAATAGAATATAACCAAAGGAAATATTCAGTTATCTTAAGTCAGTTAAAGTTAATTAGTAGTAAAAGACTAATCCGTAAAATCAGGAAGATTTCCGTGGTTGATTATTATAATATCAAGACGGCGATCAAAAAGTTAATATAAAAAAACGACCCGCCCTGTTACGGGCTGGTCTCGGAGCTTCCCTTATAGGAAACCATTATCTAAATATATTATATAGCTGGTTATTATATCTGTCAAGCACCCTGATTATTCCCCTTAAAGATGGCCAGTGCTTTAATTTTACTACCTTAATTTATTCAACTGGAGTAGTGTTTTCTAAAGCCGGCATTTCGACAGAAGCTTCTTCCCTGGTAACTGGCGGTTCATCTGGAGCAGTCCCTGTTTGGGAATTCTTTTCCGACTCATTTTCCCCGCCATCTTCTGAAGCATTGGTCTGATTTTCGGTTATTACCGGTTCTTCAATAATTTGATTTTCTTGATTTATTTGTTGCTCTTCGATTATTGGTTCTGGATCTAAATCAAAATTATTATTTAAATTTTCATTTAGGAGCGGCTCTTCAATGATTGGTGGGTTTATTGATTCGGGTTCATTTGGTGTTTCTATAAATTCTTCCTGATTAACTGGATCACCTGAATTAATGATTTCTTCGCTTTCATTATTTGATTCTAGCGGCAAAATTATTGGAGCTAGGTTAGGATGAGGATTAGTGCCGGGATTTGGCACGGTTAAATCCTCCCAATCAGAAGCCTGGTCAGTATCAAAACCAGCAGGATGACGCGCCACTGAATGGCCTTCGGAAACGTCTGGAACTGATGGGTCAAAAGCAAAAGTATCACTGCCATAGCTCATCATATCAATAATCGCTTCATTATTATCTTTAAGAATTACCCGATCGCCCTCATTATCCAAACCATCGCCAATTTGTTGCCCTAATTCGATTTTAATCGCGTCAGTGGGTATATTCCAATAAGTCCAGGTTTGAGCGGCCTTAGCCAGAACCGCAAATTGATGGGCCGGCAAAATGACATTGCGATGACTAATACTTACCTGGCTATTATTATCAGTCAAAGTCCAATCTTTCAAATTTATATCAGTGTCGCTGTTATTATAAAGCTCAACCCATTCATCGGTTTGTGATTCTCTTTCAGAGCCATGTTCCTCGTCAACGTCATAGTAGACTTCATTAATTACGATATTATTATTTGGCACTGACCATTCCCCAGAAGTGATTGTATAATGATTTTTTTCGACATCATAAAAACCTAAATCAGTAGAAGTGACGTTTTCCTGCCAACCATAATAAACCGCAGTAAAATCACAAGTTTGATGATGATATTCAGCGGACAAACCGACTGGCAAAGTTAAGGTATAAAGCCAAAGATAGGTAGAACTGGAAAAAACTGTGCTGTAATAAAAATCAACCAAGGGACCGGCATAAACCGGCAGGCCGCCGAGATCAGCGGTTAACATCAGTTGATTGCAGAAATTTAAATTGCCGGAAAAATTTAATGGCTGGACTTGATACTGAAAGCCCAAAGTTCCTTCCTGATAAACCGTGTGATTTCTGACAATCGGATTAGTCGGCGTGAAATCGGTAATTACGTCTTCGCCGTTGTCGCAATCATAAGTCATGCGGAAATCAAGGGTACCATCAGTTATCGTACTAGTGGCAGTTTCTTCGTCGGAAAAGCCAATAAAAGTCGGGCTACTGGTGACGCTGGTAGTTGCTAAAATATTATCTGTTGGCGAAGGGCCTTGATCGATTGTAATTGTCTGATTTGGATTGATAAGATTTATTGACGTCAATAAATTATTCAAAGTCTGGCCAAGGGCCGGCAGGATTTGCCAATTTAATAAGATAACTAAAATTAAAGAGAGAATTTTTAATAAATTCAAACCTAAAATTGATGATGATTTTTCCGGTCGCCTAATTATATCTAAGCTGTAATCAATTGGTTCAAAGATAATTTTTGGAGAAAAATCTATTTTACTTCTTTTTTTCGGCAAAGCCAAAACCACAGCTTTCTTTTCGCTAATATTTTTTTTCTGCTTTCTAGAGCTCTGGGTTACTGAGACCAGCTTCTTCTTTTTTCTTTCGTCTGATTCTGACGATTTCATTTTTAATTTTTTTGCTTTCATCATAAATGATGATTATGGCCGGAATGGCTAATATTAAAATAAAAATAATTGGCTTGCGGGCGATATTAAAGAAATAACCAATATACGGGACGTCAAGAACAACTTTGCCGATTATTTGCTTCTGGGTAATTTTTTTCTGATCAGCACCGGTATTGGCATCGCCTTTAGTGATAAAATATTTGACATTATCTTCAGTTTTAATTTCCGCAATTCTGTGGGTCGTCGGAGTTTTGGTTTTACTCATTTCACCAAAAGTTATAACATCACCAACCTTATAATCTAACTCTGGTTTAATAACTACGGCACTGCCTGTTCTGATGGCCGGCTCCATTGAGCCTGATAAAACAGTCAATACTCGCAAATGGTTGGGCAATGGCAGGGCAAGAAGAATCAGTAATAGCGCAACCAAGGCAAAAGCGCCGGTAAATATATAATATAATGTTTTTAAAAATTTCATTTATTTAAAACCTTTATGATCCCGCCCTAAATTAATAGAGCGGGACGAAAAAGCTTTATATTAAGCTGTCATAATAATCCATTAAACCCAATTCATAGAGAGTATCTTCACCATTATTAGTCCAGCCAGTCATCTGATTGCCAGTTAGATCGGATGTTTTAACCAACCAAACTTTCATATTTAATATGTCATACTCGAAATTTTGGCTACCACTAATTGTTAAATCACCATCACCATCAGAAATGTTATTACCAAGGTTAATTATATCTCTTGGCCAAGCAGGAGCATTTAAGCTTGGGTCAGACCATGTTTCTGGATAAAATAGCAATGTATATGAGGTATTAGCTAATGGCGCTCTGCCATCAAATTCATAAATAAAGGTAGCGGCTTTTACTGTATATTTCAATGTGCCTTCAATTAGGTCATTATGAACAATTGTTGGGTTATTAGCATTGGCAAAGTCCTTATTTTCCATCCAGACCGTACCAGCTAATTGTTCGGCGTATAATTCCATATCAAATGTCATCATATCGCTTTGTGCCCAGTTGCCAGTCTCAGCATCCATATGATAACTTTGGGTAACTTCCATTCTCCATCCAGCCGGGATCATGCCTAATAAAACTCCTTGCTCATTCTCTCCATAAATTTCACTTAGGGTTTCACTGCTTAGACCGGTATAGATAGTTTGCCACCAAACTGGTTCTTGTCCCTCTGGCTCAAAGACTTCTACTGATAAATCATAAGTAATTACTTCATCTATATTATTTTGAGCAATATAATTACCTGTACATACGTTGCCTTCCCAAACACCTCCGCCATATACACATTCTGGTTCATTAACACCATTATCAGAAGGCTCGCCATATGTTAAATCTTTCCAAACATTGGCGGGGTTTGAGCCGACATTGTTGATGGTAAAACTAATATAACCTACTTGGCTGGGTTTCATATCCACTAAATTGTATTGATCAGTGCTTTGCCAAGGATTTTCTCCATCAACAGCAATGTCGATTGTACCAGCACTGAAAGTATTGCCGGTGCTAGTTTCGGTATCACTGAAATAGGCAGTTGTCGCACCCACGACTATGGCGGCAACTGTCGCGATAACCGCTATACTTAGAAATATTTTTTTCATAGTTTTTTTTCTAATTAATAATTTATTATAACAAATAATTTTCGACCTTTTTTCTACCCTCCATAAAAATATTTAAATTATTTATATTAAAAACAAAAAATCCTATCGAAAAACAGGATATCAAAAATTAATATTTAACAAGTTCAGCCAAGGGTTTCTATTTTCTAATAAAAACATCCCCGTTCATTCATTTATTTTATTAATCCCTCCAATTATTATGTAAAATTGTGTTGCTTTATTTTAACATAAATATTTTATAATACAATCCGAGGTTATCCACAGCTGTGGATAAATAAGAAAGGGGGACGCGCGTGCCGCGTTTGGCGGCCCCCGCGTCCCTTAATTTTTTTAAATTAGTTATAAAAAAGTAAAATTTTCTAAGTAAAAAACCACCAGTTTCGCTGGTGGCTTTTATCTTGCCCACAAGGCGGGCTAAACGTTAATAAGTTTTATTTTGTGAATGCTTTCTAATAAAGACAAGGTGGCCTTAACCGATGGATTATCGCTATTTCTTAGCTTAAGCCTGGCGGGAAAAGATTTGTGCAAAGCAATAATAAACTCATCAGCCCAGGAAGGCGCTAAGGTATTTACTTCCTCAAAGCTTATTTCTATAACCTCATCATCGGCCAAATTATTTAAGGTCGGCTTAAAAGCCGCCAAGGCTTCTCTACCGTCATCACGGGAAGTTAAGGTGGTGCCGAATTTTTTCAATTCTATCAACATATATTTAAAAAATTAATTTAGCGTAACAGCCTCTTAGTGTGACAGCGCTTTTTTTTATCATTAATTCATCGCTGTTATTTTTATTATTCAGCACTAAAACCGCCTCCCCGGTCTGAAAGAATAATTCCCAGCCGTTATCAATAACGACTTTTCTGACGAATTTCAAGCCATTGCCCCGGTTTTCCGGAGCACGGCCGGAAATTATTTCCGTAAAAGCAGAGTTTAATGCTTCTTGATCATTGGCTAAATTGGCGTTGACTCTTTTTAAAGTAGTCAGGATTCCCTGGCCTCGGTCAGCCAGAACAACAATTCTGTTTGGCAAATTATAACCAAAAAAAATCCCGTTAACGTCCGGCCAATTGCCTAAGTTATGGTCAAAGGAATTATTGCCGATCTCGCCAGCGACTGCCACGACTAAAGAATAAATTTTTTCCAATGAGCTGTCGTTTTTTAATTCAAACTCAAAGCGCGCCAGCCTAGCTTTAAAAATCGATCGATCCGGGCAATAAAAATTATCAAGCGTCTCAACGGGTTTTTTTGAATAGGCCCATCTTTCAGCGGCTTTTAATAAATATTTGCTGTTGGCTTTTAAAAAATCATCCAAATCATTCGCATAATAAAAAAGTCGATTGGACTCGTTCCTCTTGGCTGGTAATTTTCCTGTCTCATCCCATCTTCTTAGCGTTTGTGGGTTGATTCCCAATATAATTGCCGCCTGATTTATGTATATTATATTACTCATATCTAATTAATATAATAGCATACTTATACATTTTTTGTCAATAATCTCCATATTTTTTAGATAATTTTTTTCTAAAAACTTAAATTTTTTCTCTGTTATTAATGTGGGGCGCCCGCCCCGATTGGCCGCCCCCGCGCCCCTTAATTTTTTTAAATAAGTTATAAAAAAGTAAGGCTTTCTAAAAAAAAACTGACCTTTTTGGAGGTCAGTTGTTTTGTCTCTAATTATTATTGGCTTGTCTTTCCTGATAAAATTCAACAATCCTTTGCAGGTTTCTTTCTAAGCTCTGAATGACAAAGAATTGTTTCTCTTCGCCTGGGTAAGTCAAAATGTAGACTTGGCCATCGCGGTCTCTGGCCACTCTGCCCAAGCGGTTGACATAGCTTCTAACCGCCAGAATCGGCTCATGGAAAATCGCCATATCAACGCTTAGATTCAAACCGGCTTCAGCAATTTGGGTGGCGATAAGCACGCCTTGCCTTAAAGACTGAAATTTCCTGCGCACTGCTTCCTGTTCCTCACTGCTCATCCCCTGGCCATTAAGCTTAGCGCTTTGGCCGGTGAGAATAAAAATTGGCAGGTTTCTTACCGGAGCAGCCATTTCCAAAGCTAACTGAATTTTTCTCAAAGAATCACGCAAATTGGTGAAAATCAATATTTTCTGCTGCTGGTGCTGTCTGACGAGCTCCAAAATTTTCTGAACCTTGGAATCGCCTAAGATTATTCTTTGACTGAGCGAATCATCGCTTTCGCTAGATTCTGTCTTGCCGTAATTTCCAATCAGTTTTTTGATTTTCAAAATCCGCGGATGAGCGGTAAAATGCAGAGTTGAATTTTTTGGCTTGGCGGCAGTCAGGCTTTCCTGGGTTTGTCTTTCCAGAAAGCACTGCAGTTCGAAAACCCCGTTATTATTCAATCTGGCCAAAGCATTGGCGGTCTTTTCGGCCAGGGCCCAGTATAATTTCAGGGCATAAGCATGGCTGTCAGCGGAATTAGTGTTAATCAAATGATCAATCGTTGCTTCCAGTCTTACTAATTTGCCGTGAATCACCTGGATTAAACGACCATGACGGAAAATAAAAATTTCTTCAATTTCTCTTCGCAGCTCTCGGGCGTAGCCGGATTGCCGGAATTTCCCGTAAATTTCCTGAAGCAAAAGTAAAAGCTCCTGCCGCATTTCATCTACCAGTAAATTATGATTATAGCTTATTGGCACTCGGAAAAGCTGGCGGCTAAAAAGGTAGGGCTGGATGTCAGGTGAATTATAGCAACGGGCCAGGACATGATTAGAAGCCACGCCTAATTGCTCCCGAAACTTTTCCACTGCGCTGATTTTTCCCGCTGGCGGTACTGCGGTTAAGGCAATTATCCTTTTTTGGAAGGCAAGAAAATATTTTACCAGCGGGACATAAGGATAATTACCGGTAACCAGATGGGCTTCGTCAAAAATTACCAAATCAACTTCGGTTAATCGGATTGCTCTTTTTTTCATTTCCGCAACTATGGTATGCGGCGTCGCAAAAATCAATTGGTTCTCTTGCCATAACCCTGGTCTTTTCTTGACTGGAGTCCTGCCGGTTAATTGAGTAATTTTTATTTTTTCAGTAAATAATCTACGGGCTAATTCACAATGCTGATTTACCAGCACTCTGGTAGTTGCCAGAAAAAGAACTTTTGCCCGGAAATTTTTGCTTAGCAGCTGGCAGATATCAGCCATGGGCAGATAAGTCTTCCCTAAGCCGGTCGGCAAAAAAACCAGGGTGTTGCCAGTCAACACTAATTCTGCCCCTTGCATTAAGTAATCGCGATACTCAATGAAAGCGTCATTATGGCTGGCTCTTTCTCTTAAAAGCGAATGAGTTAAACTGACTTCATGCCCGTATCCAGGCCAGACTTCTGCTTCCAAGCCAAAGCCAGCCCGGCGAAATTCCGCACTAAGTACGGAGTCTAAATTAACGGGAATTGGTTTGCATGGCCTGGGCTCTCTGTAAATTTTTGGGAAAAGCGCGATTTGCGAAGGATTGTAGATCTGTCTTCTGGGCATTTCACTACCTCTGATTTTTCAAGGTTCTATATTTTTGAAAAAATTATAGCAAAAATCTTAAAATTTGTAAAGAATAAAAAAACCCCCGGCTGTAACATGGAGGTTTCATAGGAGTTAGCCGGGGGATTCGGCCAGTGGGAGTTCTGGCCACGGAGATGGAAGATGGCGAATATGCTCTGCCGGTTTTTGCCCTACAGGAGGAGTTCCAAGTCCCCAATAAGGAGTCACCAGGCAAGCACTATTAATTTTAGATATCTTTTTTAGAGCTGTCAAGGTCAAAAAAAAGACCCCCAGCTCTTGAGAGGTTAAACTCCAAGTAGCTGGGGGCGAGCGACGTTTGCCTTAAGCATGAGGCATTGCCTAGAGAGTCCGCCAAGCAGCGTCCCTCTGATGCGCAGGCAATGGTCTGCCCAAACGCGATTCACTGATGTGGGGCCGTAGGAGAATCGGAGCACCGGCCGGCGATTCAGCGGCGGGGCTAGACAGCCAAGCAAACGTCAGTATCAACCAGCGGTAAGAACCAGCACCAGTGAGAAAAAACAACTACCGTTGGTAAAGGTAATAATAAATCTGATTGTTTTTTTTGTCAACGGCACCTTAAATTTTCCGGATTATTCCTGTCCGTCTGCCAATTATATGGATTATTTCCAATGTAATATCTGATCCGTTCTAATTTCTTTTCATTGCGGATAATATGTTCATAATAATTGCGTTGCCAAATCATCTGCCCTGGGGCGTGGGTTAATTTATTGATTTGTTTGGTGGATTGGTATTTGAAATATGCCACAATTTTACCCAACGGTATTTTATTTTCCATTGGTAGGGGCGGGGTAACCCCGCCCCTACGATATTTATTTATTGGATCATTAATAATAATTATCCCATGCAGATGATTAGGCATTACAATAAATTCATCCAATTCGACGTTTGGATAATGTTTCGGCATATCCAACCAACATTGTTTAACGATTTTACCAATTTCTGATAATTTAATCTTATTATTGATAATATTACCTAATAGGCATTCCCTATTCTTGGTACAAATGGTAATAAAATAATAACCAGGTTGTGAATAATCAAAATATGGTAGGCGAATTGATTGTCGATGATGAGTTTCTTGGTTATATGTCATAATTTTAAACAAATAAAAACAGGGGTTGATCCTGTTTTATGTTTATATGTTAACAATTATTAAAAAAATGTCAATCTGTCAACCGATTATTTTTAAAAACTCTTTTTCATTAATAATCTTTACCCCTAATCGTCTGGCTTTGTCAAATTTTGACCCTGGGTTTTCGCCGGCCACCACATAACTGGTTTTTGGACTGACTGACTCGCTGGTATTGCCACCTAATTTTCTAATCTTATCTTTAGCTTCGTTTCTGGTTAAGCCGGTTAATTCACCGGTCAAAACAAATGACTTGCCTTTTAACTTACCACTCCCCGCTTGCAATGATGAATTGATTATTTTAATGCCAGAATAAATTAACTCTTTTATCAATTTTATATTTTCTTTATCCTGGAAATATTCATTAATGCTTTTAGCCATTATTTCACCGACTTCATGTATATTATTCAATGCTTCAAT
>Ga0214473_10010946_pt1 | contig 10656 bp, 9 predicted proteins | sample RVTome_7_FD_203509 | JGI IMG/M metagenome (GOLD analysis project Ga0214473, IMG submission 203509) | Soil microbial communities from uranium-contaminated site in the Upper Colorado River Basin, Wyoming, United States - RVT98D197 | ecosystem: Environmental > Terrestrial > Soil > Contaminated >... | reverse complement strand
GATGCGGCGACCAAGCGTGCGATCCAAGTGGTGGGGGTGGGGACAGGAAGGCGAGTCGTACCACCTGGCGGACCCGGAGCGGTTCTGGTCCTACCTTCGCAACCGCCTGGGCGATACGGATCCGGCGTCACGGCTTGAGTCGCTCGCTGATATCGCGCTGCCCCCCAGCCGCCTGTCCCAGGGCGTCCTCGCGGAGATCTGTCGCGCCGTTGGCCAGGCAAGCGTATCCACCGAAGCCGCCGACCGCGCCTGCTTCAGCCTCGGAAAGGGGTACAAGGACCTCGTCCGTATTCGCCGCGGCGAAGTGCCCCGCCCGACCGATGTGGTCGTGCGGCCCCAGGCGGAGGAGCAGGTCCTCGAAGTCCTCAGGATTGCCGGGCGGGAGAGGCTGGCGGTCGTGCCGTTTGGGGGTGGCACCTCTGTCGTCGGCGGCGTCGAGCCGGCCGGCGAACGGCCTTCGATCACCCTTGACCTGGGCGACCTCAGCCGCCCGCTCGGCATCGACATGCACTCGGCCACGGCCACGGTGCAGGCCGGCATCATGGGGCCGGAACTGGAGCGCTTCCTCAACCCCGCCGGCTTCACGCTCGGCCACTTCCCGCAATCCTTCGTGTACTCGACGGTCGGCGGCTGGATCGCGACCCGTTCCGCCGGCCAGAATTCGACTCGCTACGGAACGATAGCGGAGCGAGTCCAGTCCCTGCGCCTGGCGCACCCGGAAGGCGTCCTCGCCACGCCGGATGTGCCTGCCGCGGCGGCCGGACCGGACCTCGTGCAGCTGATCGCCGGCTCAGAGGGCACGCTGGGCGTGATCACGCAGGCCACCCTGAGGCTGGCGCCGCTGCCCCGGCACCGGGACTACCGTGGCTACCTCCTGCCCTCTTTCGCGGAGGGCGTAGAAGCGGCCCGTGAGCTGATGCAATCTGGCCTCGCCCCCGCTGTCCTGCGCCTGTCCGATGAGGCGGAGACCGAGTCCACCCTGGCGTTGCGAGCGACCCCGCGCGGGTTCGCCGCTGCCGTAGAGGGCGCGGCGCGATGGTACCTGGCGCGCAGGGGCCTGCGTCTGGAGTCCGGATCGATCATGATCCTGGGCTTCGAGGGCGGCGAGGCCGAGGTCCGGCACGACCGCAGCGCAGCGCGGCGTGTTCTCAGCCGTCACGGCGCCGCCTCGCTGGGCAGAGGGCCCGGCCGGGCATGGAGCCGCGGCCGCTACGAGGCCCCGCATCTGCGGGACCTCCTGCTTGACCGCGGCGTCATGATCGACACACTCGAGACGGCCATCACCTGGGACCGCTACCTGCCGCTCCACGCCGCCGTCCGCGACGCTCTCCGCGACGCCCTGGGCGAGAGCAGCGTCGTCATGGCGCACCTGTCTCACTCCTACACCGACGGCGGCTCCATCTACTACACTTTCCTGGCCCCGCAGGAGCGAGGAGCCGAGGTGGAGCAGTGGGACCGGGTTAAGGCCGTCGCCACAGATGCCATCGTGCGGAACGGCGGCGCCCTGAGCCACCACCACGGCATCGGCGTCGAGCACCGCCGCTGGATGGAGGGCTACCTGGGCGAGCAGGGAGCTCGCTGGCTAGCCGCCGTGAAGGGCGCCCTGGACCCCGGCGACATCCTGAACCCCGGCAAGCTCGTGCCGCAGCCGATCACCGCTGCCCCCTCGACCCAAGAGGGTGGCGATGCCTAGACCGGGCCCTGGCCCGCGCCGGGCCGCCGAACGCGGCGCCCTCCTGGATCGCCTGCGAACCGAGACGTTCGACCTCGCCGTAATCGGTGGCGGCATCACCGGCGCGTCCATCGCCCGCGATGCCGCGATGCGGGGCCTCTCCGTCGCGCTGGTGGAGAAGGGGGATTTCGCATCGGGCACCAGCAGCCGCTCGTCGCGCCTCATCCATGGAGGGCTGCGCTACCTTCGGCACAGGCACATACGGCTGGTGCGGGAAGGACTGCGTGAGCGCGGCCTGCTCCTGCGCCTGGCGCCTCACCTCGTGCGGCCCATCCCGTTCACGCTTCCCGTCTACCCGGACGGCCGCGATAGCGCGGCCCTGCTCCGGCTCGGCCTCACTGGATACGACCTCCTGGCCGGCACCCTGGGCATCGGCCGTCACCGGGCCCTTTCGCGGGGCCGGCTCCTCGAGGCCGAGCCCGCGCTCCGTGACCGCGGGCTCCAGACCGGCTTCCGCTACTTCGACGCCATCACCAACGACGCCCGGCTCACCCTCTCCGTGGCGCTTTCGGCCATCGACCGCGGCGCCGCCGCCGCGAACTACGTCGAAGCGGTCTCGCTGGAGATGACGGGCGGCCGCGCCGCCGGCGTCAACTGCCGCGACCTCGCCGGTTCGCAGGAGCTCACGGTCCGGGCGCGGGCGGTCGTCGGCGCCGCCGGCCCCTGGACGGACCAGCTGCGCGCCATGGTGGACGCCCCGGCCGCGCTCCGTCCTACGAAAGGCATCCACATAGTCGTGCCGCGGGAGCGGCTCCACACGAACTCTGTCGTGGCATTCTACTGGGCGGAGCGGCCGCTCTTCGCCGTGCCGGCCGGCCGCCACACCTACGTCGGAACGACCGATACCGACTGGGTGGGCGACCCCGCGGGCGTTGAGGCGAACGCGGACGAAGTCGCCCACGTCCTGGAGGCGGTCAACGGGAACTTCAACGTCGAGCTCACGATGCTGGACGTCGGCGCCACCTGGGCCGGGGTGCGGCCCCTCATCACCGAGGAGGGTTCCCCCTCTCCTTCCGACGTCTCCCGCGACTACGAGATCCTGGACGGCCCTCCCGGCATGTACACCATCTGCGGCGGCAAACTGACCAGCGCCCGGGCGATGGCCGAGGACCTGCTGGACCGCGTCATCGAGAAGGAAGCGGGACGGCTGTCACGCCGTCCCGCAAGATGCCGCACCGCGCGGACGCCTCTTCCGGGCGCCACGGCGGACTTCGATCGCTACCGGCTGGAGGCCGCCTCCGCCCTCGAGCGAGGGTGGGGACTGACGGACGAGTCGGCGCAGCACCTGGTGGACACCTACGGCACGGACCACGTTCGGGTGCTCGGCCGTGCCGCGAGGGAGCCGGAGCTGCTTGAGCCCGTCGCGGACGGCTCACCTGTTCTGCGCGCGGAGGTCGCCTACGCCGCCTCGGAGGAGATGGCGGTGACCCTGGAGGACTTCATGCGCCGCCGCAGCGACCTCATGCTGTTCGGCCCCGACGGTGCCCTCGGCGCGGCGGAGGCCGCCGCCGTCGTCCTCGAATCCACCCTCGCCTGGGATCGCCCGGAGAAGCGCCGCCAACTGTCCGCCTACCGGACGGCGGTGGCGCGGATGATGGCCTTCCGCGCCCGGAGGGGCGCGGCCGCCGGGTCGGATCGTTGACGTCCCGTCTCCTCGTCATAGTCAACCCGCGCTCCGCCAACGGCTCCACCGGCCGCAAGTGGCCGAAGCTGGAGAAACGGCTGCGGGAAGCGCTCCCGCCTTTCGACGCCGTCCTCACGGGAGGTGCGGGTGACGCCGTCCGCCTGGCCGCCGGGGGTGCGGGCCAATACGAGACCGTGGTGGCGGTGGGCGGCGACGGCACGATCAGCGAGGTCGCAAACGGCATCCTCGCCGCCGGCGCCGAGGCTGCGCTGGGGGTGATCCCGTGCGGCACCGGCAGCGACCTGGTCCGGACGCTGGGCATCCCGGCCGGCGCCGCCGCCGCCGCCTCCCTGCTCGCAAGCGGACCCCGCCGGCGTATCGACGTGGGAAGCGCGAGATTCGTCGACGCCCGCGGGCAGCCGGTCACGCGCTGGTTCCTCAACGCGGCCGAAGTGGGCATGGGCGCCACCGTCGTCGACGCCGTCAATCGCGACTCGCGCCGGCTGCGTGGCCCTCCGGCATTGTGGTGGGCGATCCTCACCACAATGTTCCGCTACCGTCCCTCCCTCGCGTCGGTGGTCACCGATGGCTCGCCGCCGCTGAACCTGCTCCTGAACAACGCCTGGGTCGCCAACGGCCGCTACTCCGGCGGCGGAATTCGGTCGGCCCCCCGGGCGGCCGTTGACGACGGCCTGCTGGACGTGGTGGTCGTCGAACACGGTTCAGTCTGGCGCAGGATCGCCGGCTTGCTGAAGCTGCGCAGCGGCGCCTTTGTCCAGATGCCTGAGGTGGTCTACCGGCAGGTGGCCCGCGTGGAGTTCACGGCGCAGACGCCGCTGCCGGTCGAGATCGACGGCGACGCCGTCGGCACCACTCCCGCCACGTTCGAGGTCGTCCCGGGCCGGCTAACCGTCGTGGCGCCCGGCGCGTCGTGATCGCTGATCCGCCGGCGCTAAGCGCTTCCTCCAGCGACGGCGGCTTGACCCGCCACGGCACTGGCACGATAATTCACGCACGTCGGGACGATGAAGCGAAACTGGCCGCTGCTAACCCTGTTTTCGGCCGTCTACGCCTTCTTTATCCTCGCGCCTGCGGTGTTCCACCAGGAGTTCCCGCTGCGTGATGGCATGGAGTGGGGTGACGTTCTGGACATCGCCACCCCCTTCGTCGTGCTCGGGCTGGTATGGCTCCTGGTCAGGCGCACCGTGGGTGAGGTGCGCGGCGCGGCCGCCCTCGTCCTGCTGCTCATCGCCGTTATCTGGTCACAGGGTCAGGGGATGCACCTGGCGGGCAACTCCATCGGCCACCAGTTCAGCGAGGACGAGGGTGGTGCGACGTTCGACCTTGTGCACTTCTTCGATGAGGTGCTCAGCCACTACATCTGGTCGGTCGCCATACTGGCGATACCCGTCTATCTCCTCGTCATCGTGTCCCTCGCCGAGACACCGGCACCGGCGGGGTTTCCGTTCGCTGCCCTTCCTGCGGCGGCCGTCTTCGGCTCCATAATGGGGGTTGATGCCCTCGAGTCGGCGGTGGTGCCGATGGCGTTGCCCGCCTTCGTGGCCATCGTGGCACTGGCCGCGTATCTGCTTGGCAGGACTCCCCGCCTGCGAGGTGCCGAGCTGTTCACGTTCACCGGCACCTCTGCCGTTGTCGCGCTGGGTGTGCTGGTGGGATGGGGAGCGTACCACGGCGGCTGGCCCGAGCCCAGCGAAGTAGGGCTCATCTAGCGGCGGTTGGCCCCGGCGCAACGGCGGTGGTAGAATCCTGCCTACCGGTAGGCAGGCCTGCCACTGAGCCCGATTCCCCTCGCCCGGAGGTCGACCATGGACATCAAAGCCGCCGCGGAGCTGTTCCGCCACCATAACGTCAGGACCGTCCGCATCGGCGGCGGCGACCTCGACGGCGTCTATCGCGGCAAGCGCGTCAGCGCCGACGCCTTCCTCGCCGAGGCCGAGGGCGGCTTCCCCCAGTGCGACGTCCTCTTCGGCTGGGACATCCAGGACGAGGTGATAGGCTCGCTGCCCTACTCGAACTGGGAGATCGGCTTCGGCGATATCGTCATGCGGCCCGACCTCTCCACCCTCGCCGTCGTCCCTTGGGAGGAGGGCAGCGCCAGCGTCGTCTGCGACTTCCACACCGAGGGCGGCGAGCCTCTCCCAATCGCGCCCCGCTTCGTCCTGCAGCGCGTCGTCCGGCGCGCCCTGGACGCCGGCTTCCGGGCGGTCATGGCCGCCGAGCTGGAGCTGCGCTTCTTCCGCGAGGACCAGGAGAGCCTGCGCGCCAAGAACTTCGCCGGCCTGCGGCCGCTCAACCCCGGCCTCAACTGCTACTCCATCCACCACGCCTCCATCGACGAGCCGGTCATCGGACGCGTGGCGCAGTGCATGAACCAGTACGGCATCCCCGTCGACGCCTACAACCGCGAGCACGGGGCCGGCATGTACGAGATCAACCTCCGCCACACGGATGCCGTGCGCGCCGCCGACCAAACGATGCTCTACAAGAGCGGCACGAAGGAGATCGCCGCCCAGATGGGCACCGTGCCCACCTTCATGGCCAAGCTCGCGGACGACATCGACGGCTGCGGCGGCCACCTTCACCAGAGCCTCTGGACGGCGAAGGGCGACGAGAGCGTCTTCTGGGACGAGGGCGGCGACCACCACATCTCGCCGGCGCTGGGCCGCTACATTGCGGGTATCCTGGCCACGCTGCCGGAGCTGATGCTGATGTACGCCCCGAACGTCAACTCCTACAAGCGCTTCGTCCCCCGGACGTGGGCGCCCACCAGCGCCACCTGGGGGATCGACAACCGCACCACAGCCCTGCGGATCATCGCCACCAGCCCCGGCGCGATCCGTGTGGAGAACCGCGTGCCCGGCGCCGACCTCAACCCCTATCTCGCCTTCGCCGCCTCGCTGGCCGGCGGGCTGCACGGCATCGAAAAGGCTCTGGAGCCGCCGTCGATCACGAAGGGCAACGCCTACGACATCGCCGGCGCGCCACCGCTGCCCCTCTCGCTGCCGGAGGCGCTGGAGCGCTTCCGGCAGAGCGCCCTCGCCCGCGAGTGGTTCGGCGCGGAGTTCGTCGAGCAGTACGCCGCCTTCCGCCAGTGGGAGGTCGACAAGCACCGGCTGGCCGTGACGGATTGGGAGCGCCGCCGCTACTTCGAGATGGTGTAAGAGGGGGACGATAATGTCGCTGGCGCTGATAGAGCACGACCCCAGCCTGAAGGCTGGGGCATCGGTGCGGGTCGATGCCGCGTCCTTCAGGGCGCGGTCGGGCATCTCTCAGCGCCGCCGCTACTTCGAGATGGTGTAGGGCCAGAACGGGGGAGCATTTGAACATTCGAGCAATCAAACTGTTAGTAAGGTACGCCCGGCCTTGCTCCATTGCTCCATTGCCTGGGGAATGGGCCGGGTAGGAGGGGCCCCCATGCGCCTAGCCGATAAGACCGTCCTCATCACCGGCGCCGGCAGCGGCATGGGCCGCCTCGCCTGCCAGCTGTTCGCCCGCGAGGGGGCGAACATCGTCGCGCTCGACATAACCGAAGACGCCCTCCGCGAGACTGCCTCCTCCGTCGAGAGCGAGGGCGGGCGCATCGTCGCCGTCGTCGGGAACGTCGCCCTGGCGGCGGACGTGGAGCGCGCCGTCGCCGAGGGCGTGCGCGCCTTCGGCGGCCTGCACGTGCTCTACAGCAACGCCGGCATCTTCCCGGACGAGGACCAGTCCGTCGTCGATATGGACGAGGGCGTCTGGCAACGCGTGCTCGACGTGAACCTGAAGGGCGTCGCGCTCTGCTGCCGCTACGGCATCCCGGAGCTGATCAAGGCCGGCGGCGGCTCCGTCATCAACGTCGCCTCCTTCGTGGCGCTTGTGGGCTGTACCGTCCCCCAGGACGCCTACACCGCCAGCAAGGGCGCCGTCCTCTCGCTGACCCGCTCCATCGCCGTCCAGTACGGGCGGCAGGGCGTGCGCGCCAACGCCATCTGCCCCGGCCCGATCCTGACGCCGATGCTGGAGTCGCTCTTCCCCAGCGAGGAGGAGAAGATGAAGCGGCTCAACCGCATACCGATGGGCCGCTTCGGGCGGGCGGAGGACATCGTCTACGCCGCGCTCTACCTCGCCTCCGACGAGTCGTCCTGGACGACGGGCACGGCGTTCGTGGTGGACGGCGGCATCACCGCGAACTACTTCTGAGGGCGGTCTGTCTGGCTCCGCTCACCCTGAGCTTGTCGAAGGGTGAGGGCGGGCGACCTGAAGCCTGCCCTGAGCGCGAACCCGAAAGGGTCGTCCCTACAGAGGGGGCGAGGCTCAGTCCCCGTGCAGCTCCCGCTGGCGGTCGCGCGCCAGCCCCACCTGCTCCGCCGAGCGGCCGTAGATGTGCGGCGGCTCCCAGCCGTTGAGCCCCGCGTACGTATCGATCTGCGAGCGGTGGTGGATATCGTGCTCCGCCATCATCATGAGGATCCGCCAGCCGTTTATCGTGCCCTCGCTGTCGATCAGCGGCACTCGGCGGGCCAGCCACTCGTCCGGCGTCCCCTCGATGCGACGCCGGAACTCCGCCGCCGACGCCTCCAGCGCCGGCAGCCACGTCGACCGGTCTTCCGTGTTGATCGGCGGTGGCCAGTCGGCGATCCACCCTTCGCCCCGGTACGCCCGCGCGAAGTACAAGCGCGACCCCGCCATGTGCCGCACGATCTCGCCGATGGTCCAGCCGTTCTCGCCTTCGCCTGACTCCGGCGTCCAGCGCTCCGCCTCCGGGGGCAGCGCGCCGATGTCGCGCATCGCCCGCCGGTGCACGGCGTCGAAGTAGCGCAGGAACGACTCGATGTCGGTGATCATGGCCTCATCCGTTTTCGATGCCGCTGCTTTTAAGCCGCGGTCTGATCGTCTGCGCCTAGTGTACCTCCACTCCCGCCGGCCCCTCCAGCGCCTTCACCAGCGCCTGCGTCCCCTCCTCGCCCAGGCCGTCCGCCTCCAGCTTCGAGAAGAGCTCGGCGACCAGGCCCGTCCCCGGCAGGGGCGTCGCCATCGCGGCGGCCGCCTCCAGCGCCAGCCGCAGGTCCTTGCGCTGGTGCGCCACCTTGAAGCCGGGGCGGAAGTCCCGCTCCACCATCCGCGGCGCCAGGTTCTGCAGCTGCCAGGACGTCCCCGCGCCCGCGCTCACCGCCTCGATCATCACCCGCGGGTCGATGCCGGAGCGGGCGGCGAAGACCAGCGCCTCGCACACGCCCAGATTGGTGATCGCCACCGCGATCTGGTTGCAGAGCTTGACCGTCTGGCCGGCGCCACTGGGCCCGCAGTGCACGATCTTGCCGCCCATCGCCGACAGGACCGGCCGGCAGCGCTCCAGCGTCTCCGCCTTGCCGCCCGCCATGACCGAGAGCGTCCCCTCGATCGCGCCCTGCTGGCCGCCGCTCACCGGCGCGTCCAGCATCTCGACCCCCGCCTCAGCCAGCCGTCCGGCGATGCGGCGCGTCACCTCGGGCGAGATCGTGCTCATGTCGATGTGCACGAGGCCGGGGTGCGCGCCCTCGATGATGCCGTTCGTGCCCAGCGCCACTTCCTCCACGTCCGGCGAGTCGCCCACCATGGTGATCACGATGTCCGAGCGACGGGCCACGTCCGCCGCGCTGCCTCCCTCCGCGGCGCCCTCCCCCGCCAGCTCGTCGATGCCGGGCCGGCTGCGGTTCCAGACCGTGACGGGGAAGCCCGCCTTCATCAGGTTGCGGGCCATGGGCCGCCCCATTATCCCCAGGCCGATGAAGCCGATACGGTCAGTCATCTCGCGCCTCCAGTGGTACACGTGGCTTGACGCCCCGGTTCGCGACGTACTTGGGCCAGCGGCCGCGCAGGATGTCCGCCGCCGCCTGCCCGACCTCCTCCCGCAGCCGGCGCATCGCCTCCGGCGAGACGGATGCGACGTGCGGCGTGAGGACCACGTTCTCCAGCCGGCAGAGCGGGCTGTCCACCGGCAGAGGCTCCTCCTCGAACACGTCCAGTCCGGCGCCGGCGATGCCGCCGGACGTCAGCGCCTCCACCAGCGCTGCCTCGTCCACCACCGGCCCGCGGGCGGTGTTGATCAGCACCGCCGAGGGCTTCATCGCCGCCAGCTCCGCCGCGCCGATGAGGTGGCGCGTCTCCGGCAACAGCGGCGTGTGCAGCGATACGTAGTCCGACTGCGCCAGCAGTTCGCCGAGCGGCACGAGCTTCGCGCCCAGCTCCGCCGCCGCCTTCGAGTCGCCGTACGGGTCGTGCGCCAGGAGCCGCATGCCGAAGGCGCGCGCCTTGCGCGCCACCGCTTGCCCTATGTTGCCGAAGCCGGCGATGCCCAGCGTCTGGCCGTGCACCGGCGCCAGCGTCCAGCCGTGCGGCTGCCGCCAGCGGCCGGCCGTGGCGTCGCGGTGGAGGGGGAGGAGCCGCCGGGCCAGCGCCAGCATGAGAGCGATCGCGTGGTTGGAGACCTCCTCCGTGCAGAAGTCCAGCACGTGCGCCACCACGATGCCGCAGTCCGTCGCCGCCTCTAGGTCCACGTTGTCCACGCCGATCCCGTAGCGGACGACGGCGCGGCAGCGTGGCAGGCTCTCCAGGACGCGGCGCGTGATCGGGGCCGCGGCCACGAGGACGACGTCCGCCTCGCGGAGGTTGGCGATGAGTCCCTCCTCATCGGCGGCGGTGGTGGCGAGCAGGTCGCAGTCCAGCCCGTCGAGACCTACCCGCTCCTCTCGCAGCTCCGAGCCGGGCCGGGCGTCGGCGTGGACGACCAGCGGACGCCGTTCCGGGGCCATGGCGGGCTCGCGGCCGGCGCTACCTGACGGTTGCGGCGGCGTTGCTGATGACCGTGTCGCCCCGCTGCGTCTTCGCCTGCAGCAGGATGCGGCCCCCTCCCTCATCCCACATCTCCGTGATGATCGTGTCGCCCGGGAAGACGACGCCGGAGAAGCGCACCTCCAGCCCGCTTAGCCGCGCCGGGTCGTTATCGCAGTACTCGCGCAGGACGGCGCGGCCAGCGTGGCCCAGTGTGCACAGGCCGTGGAGGATGGGCGTGTCGTAGCCGGCCATCTTGGCGAAGGCGGGGTCGACGTGCAGCGGGTTGCGGTCGCCGGAGAGGCGGTAGATCATCGCCTGTATCGGCAGCGTCGCCATCTCGACCGTGCGGTCGGGGGCCCTGTCCGGGGCCTTGTTGCCGGCCTCGGGGCCGCGCTCGCCGCCGAAGCCGCCGGCGCCGCGTACGAAGACGCCGGAGCGGTTCACGAACAGCACCTCGCCGCCCTCGTCCTTCGTCTCCGCCTCAATG
>Ga0214473_10010945_pt1 | contig 10657 bp, 8 predicted proteins | sample RVTome_7_FD_203509 | JGI IMG/M metagenome (GOLD analysis project Ga0214473, IMG submission 203509) | Soil microbial communities from uranium-contaminated site in the Upper Colorado River Basin, Wyoming, United States - RVT98D197 | ecosystem: Environmental > Terrestrial > Soil > Contaminated >... | reverse complement strand
GTTCGACGAGCCGAACGTGACCGAGTCGAAGGACAACACCAAGCGCGTCCTCGAGACTTACGGCCACACGGGCAGCGTGACGTTCGCAGCGCCGCTCGCCGCGGAGAACATGGCCAACGAACTGCGCCACCACCTGGCGCGCGCCAAGGCGAACGGCTACTACGCCATCCAGGCCTACGTGGCGCCGAGCGAGGCGCGCGACGCCGCATTGCGCGGCCTTGCAGACGCGCTGCGCGACGCCACCGGCCGCGCCGCCACCTTGGGCTACGGGCCGCGCTTCCTGCACTCGACCGGCCAGCTCCACAAGGGCGGCGCTCCGATCGGCTGCTTCGTCTCTCTGACCGCCGCGCACACAGATGACCTCGACATCCCGGGCTGGCACGAGTCCTTCGCCACGCTGATCGACGCCCAGGCCGCGGGCGACTTCGCCGCACTCGAGGCGCACGGCCTGCCAGTCGCGCGGATAGATCTGGGCAGCGACCCGGACGCCGGCCTTGCCGAACTGGCCGAGGCCGCGAAACAGGCGCTCGCGACACCGCTGGAGTAAGGAGGGGTTCGAGTGGAGCTGGCCATTGCCGGACTCGGCCGCATGGGCGGCAACATGGCCCGCCGGCTGCATCGAGCCGGCATTCGGGTCGTCGCCTACAACCGCTCGCGCGACAAGACAGAGGAGATCGTCGGCGAGGGCTTGGAGGGCGGCTTCGCGCCGGCCGAGGTGGTCGGCATGCTCACCCCGCCGCGCGTGGTCTGGCTGATGGTCCCCGCGGGTGATGCCACCGAAAAGACGATGGAGGAGTTTGCCGCGCTGCTCTCGCCCGGAGACACGATCGTCGACGGCGGCAACGCCAACTTCAAGGATTCGAAGCGCCGCTACGCGATGTTGAAGGAGCGCGGCCTTAACTTCATCGATGCCGGCGTCAGCGGGGGCATCTGGGGCATGGTCAACGGCTACGGCGTCATGGTCGGTGGCGAGCCGGAGGCGGTGAAGCCGCTCGAGCCGATCTTCAAGGCGCTCGCGCCCGACGACGGCGGCTACGTCCACTGCGGGCCGCCCGGCTCTGGCCACTACGTGAAAATGATCCACAACGGCATCGAGTACGGCCTGATGCAGGCTTACGCAGAGGGCTTCGAGATCCTGCACCGCTCTGAGTACCCGCTCGATCTCGCCGCCGTGGCCGAGGCATGGATGCATGGCACGGTCATCCGCTCGTGGCTGCTCGAGCTGCTCGGCCGGGCGTTCGCCCAGCATGGCGAGGGCCTGGGCGACATCCGCGGCTACGTCGAGGACTCGGGCGAGGGACGCTGGACGGTGCAGGAGGCGATCGATCTCGACGTCCCGGCGCAGGTCATCACGACCTCGCTGATGGCCCGCTTCCGCAGTCGCCAGGACGAGAGCTACGGCGCGCGCGTGCTGGCCGCGCTGCGCCAGCAGTTCGGCGGCCACGCGGTCAAGACCGAGTAGCGCTCAGGTGGCACGGGGAGTCGCCAAGAGCGTGGCCACGCAGACCCGCCGCCGGGCGCGAACTGCTCCGGGCACGACCAAGGCCGCGCCGCCCTCGGAGAGCGTCCATGTCATGCGCCGCGGCGAGGACACGCTCCACAACCCGCTGCGCATGGGCACGGCGCTCGAGCGCGTCCCTGAGCCGTCCGTGCTCGTGGTCTTCGGCGCGACCGGCGACCTCACGTCACGCAAGATCCTGCCCGCGGTCTACAACCTGCGCCGCTCTGGACTGCTGCCGGCTGAGACGGCGGTGCTGGGCTTCTCGCGCCGGCCGTTGTCGGACACCGACTTCCGCAAACTGATGGCCGACTCCTGCGCCCACTTCTCACGCGTCAAGGTGGAGCCCGGGCTGTGGCAGGACTTTGCCGAGGGCGTCTTCTACCAGCAGGGCGATTTCGCCGACCGCGCCGCGTACAGAGACCTGGCCGAGCGGCTGGAGCAGATCGACGCCGCCCGCGGAACACGCGGCAACCGGCTCTTCTACCTCGCCACGCCGCCGTCCGCGTACGAGGAGATCGTCGCCAACCTGGGCCGCGTCGGGCTGCACCGGCAGGGCGAGCGCGAGGGCTGGTGCCGGATCGTGGTCGAGAAGCCATTCGGCCACGACCTCGCTTCTGCGGGCCAGCTCAACGAGTCGCTCCTCAAGGTCTTCGACGAGTCGCAGATCTACCGCATCGACCACTACCTGGGCAAGGAGACGGTGCGCAACCTGCTGGTCTTCCGCTTCGGCAACGGCATCTTCGAGCCGCTCTGGAACCGGCGCTACGTCGACCATGTCCAGATCACCGTGGCGGAGGACCTTGGCGTCGAGGGGCGCGGCGCGTTCTACGAGGAGGCCGGCGCCAGCCGCGACATCCTCCAGAACCACTTGTTGCAGCTGCTGACGCTGGTCGCGATGGAGCCGCCGATCGCCTTCGAGGCGGATGCGCTGCGCGACGAGAAGGTGCGCGTGCTGCGCGCCATCGATACCGCCTGGACACAGGCAAGGGTGCGTGCCCAGGTGGTGCGCGGCCAGTACACCGCCGGCTGGGTCGGTGACAAGCAGGTCGTCGGTTACCGTGGCGAGGAGGAGGTCGACCCGAAGTCGAAGGTGGAGACTTTCGTCGCTCTCAAGCTGGAGGTGCAGAACTGGCGCTGGGCGGACGTGCCCTTCTACCTGCGCACCGGCAAGCGCATGCCGCGCCGCGCGACCGAGATCGCGATCCAGTTCAAGCTGCCGCCGCTGATGCTCTTCGGCGAGAGCTCCACGCCGCCGGAGCCGAACCTGCTGGCGATGCGCATCCAGCCGGACGAGGGGATCATGCTGCGCTTCGCGGCCAAGGTGCCCGAGCTGGGCCTCGACGTGCGCAGCGTCAACATGGACTTCACCTACGGCCTGTCGTTCGGGCACGACGCGCCGGAGGCGTACGAGACGCTGCTGCTAGACGCGATGCTGGGCGACGCGTCGCTGTTCACCCGCGCCGACGAGGTCGAGGCAGCGTGGGGCATCGTCACGCCGCTGCACGACGCCTGGGACGAGTGGGACAGACAGGGCAGCCCGGACAGCGAGATGTGCTTTTATGAGGCCGGGTCGTGGGGTCCAGGCAATGCCGATGAGCTGATCGAACACGATGGCCGTCGCTGGCGCAGGCTGTGACGTGACCGCCGAGACGGAGCCGGTCATCCAGGCCGACCCGACCCTCCAGGCCGCCCCGACAAGCCGCTGGCAGGTGCGGGCGCGGAGCATCTCCGAATGCGTCGAGAAGCTGTCTGAGGTATGGACGTCCGCCGCGGTCCAGACAGAGCAGCCCGACGTGCCGGAGGACGCGCTCGAGCGCGCCATGGGCGATCCGCGCCTGGCACGGCACATGGGCGGCCACCCGTCCGTTCGCGTGCGCATGCGCACCAGCGTGCTGACGCTGGTCGTGGTCGCCCCGCGGCCGGAGACGGCCGAGCGCGCCCTGGCGGCGATCAACCACCTCAACGCGCGCCACCCCTCGCGCGCGATCGTCATCTCGCCCACGGACCTCGACGGCCCGTCCACCACCGACGCCCACATCTACGCCGAGTGCCGCCTGTCCGACCACTCGAGCGCCGAGATCTGCACCGAGCAGATCCTGGTCAAGACCGGCGGCGAGCTGGCGCAGCACCTCTCGCGCGTGGTCGCGCCGCTGCTGATCCACGACCTGCCGGTGGTGCTGTGGTGGCCGGATGACCCGCCGTTCGGGTCGCGCCAGTTCAGCGAGGTGGTGGACACGGCCGATCGGCTGCTGGTCGATTCGGGCACGTTCCACGAGGACGGCGGCGCGCGCCTGGCCGGCCTGGCCACGGTTATCGCAGATGGCGTCGCCGTGACCGACATCGGCTGGCTGCGCCTGTCGCTGTGGCGCGAGCTGCTCGCTGGGCTGTTCGACCATCCGCTGCTGACGCGCGAGCTCCCGCACATCCGCAGCGTGCGCGTGGATGTCGCGCGGCCGACGAGCACGATGCGCGTCTCGCGCGCCGCGTTCTATCTCGGCTGGCTGGCTGCGCGCCTGGGCTGGGATACAGCGCGGCCGCTGGCGGCGCGCGGCGCCGATTCGGACGAGCTGCACGGCGCGTTCCGCCTTGGCCGGCGCGAGATCGGCGTCGAGATCCATCCCGTCCGCGCCACGCTCGATGGCGCCCAGCGCGCGGCCGGCTCGCTGGTGCGCGTCGACATCGAAGCGGCGCGGCCAAAGGCGCTGGTGCGTGCCCGGGTGACCCGCCAAGCCGACCACCTGCTGGCGACGGCCGACTGGAACGGCGCACCCGTCGCGCGGCGGGCCGGCCGGCTCGAGCCCTTCGACGAAACGCCATTCGTGGCCGAGGCGCTCGAGCGGCCGGGGCTGGACCGGACGTTCGAGCAGGCGCTCATACGCGCCGTGCGCCTGCTGGGCGGTGGCTGACCAGGCGGCGCGGGGCGGCGCAGGCGGCGACGCGCGCCGCGGTGCAGTCGGCCCGGGCGGGGCGGAGATCGTCGTCCTCACGGACGCGGCAGCGGTGGCCGCGGAGGGGGCGCGACGGACGATCACTGCGCTTGCCGCGGCGATCGACGAGCGCCACGTGGCTCACATCGCGCTGACCGGCGGCTCGACCGCCATCCCGCTGTACCGCGCGCTGGCCGCTCCTGAGCACCGCGCCGCGCTCGATTGGTCGCGCGTCCACCTGTGGTGGGGGGACGAGCGCTTCGTCCCGTCCGACCATCCCGATTCGAATGCCGGCCTCGCTTACCGCGAGCTCCTTGGCACCGGCGATGGCGCGGGCGGCGGCACGCCGGCTCTCCCGATCGATCCCGCAAACGTCCACCCGGTGCCGGTCGAGGAGGTGCTGAGCGACGACGACCCGGTCGAGCTCGCCGCGCAGCGCTACGTCGAGGAGCTGACGCGGCACATCCTGCTCGCGCGCGGCGGCGTACCCCGCCTCGATGTGCTGCTGTCCGGGCTTGGCCCGGATGGCCACGTGCTGTCGATCTTCCCCGGCAGCCCCGCGCTCGCCGCCGACGCTCCGATCGCACTCGCCATTGCTGCGCCGGAGCACATCGAGCCGCACCTCGCGCGCGTCACTCTGAGCGCGCGCGTCCTCGGCGATGCCGGCACGGTGCTCGTGATGGCGACCGGCGCCGCCAAGGCGGGGATAGCCGCCAGCGTGCTCGGCAGCGAGAATGATCCGAACCGCTGGCCAGCCCAGTCGGCCCTGCTGCCCTCCGCCGCGTGGCTGCTCGACATCGCTGCGGCGCATCTGCTGCCACCCGATCGGACGTAGTTTGAGCCTTAGGGAGGTGGGCTGATGATCGGCCGGCTGCTGCTCCGAATCCTGCGCGCCCAATGGCGCTGGGCGGTTCCCCTGGGTGACTTCAACGTGCGCTGGCTGGGTGCGCTCTTCCGTCCGATCCGGCCGATCAAGGACCTCCTGCACGGCAAGTGGCTGGGCCACTCCGTCCACGCGCTGCTGACCGACCTGCCTATCGGCGCGCTCTCGCTGACTGTGCTCTTTGACCTGCTCGATCAGCGGGTCGCGGCCGACATCTCGCTTGTCGTGGGCGTGCTGGGGGTGATCGCGGCAGCCGTGGCAGGCGCAGCCGACTACGCTGACACGGACGACGACCCGCGCGCTGCGGCCACGGTCCACGCGACGCTGATGGTCGCTTCGCTGGCCGTCTACGTGGTGTCGCTCGGGCTGCGCTTGGGGTCGCCGGGCGACCGGACCGTCGCGATCGTGACAGAGCTGGCCGCCTACGGCATCCTGCTCGCCGGGGCGTACGTCGGTGGCGAGCTCGTCTTCTCGCTGGGCAACATGGTCAACCGCCACGCCTGGCGCTTCGGGACCAAGAGCGACTGGACCAGGCTCGACCTGACGGAGATCCCGGAGAACAAGCCCACTGCGGCCAAGGCGGGCGCGCAGCAGCTGGTCGTCGTGCGGACTGGCGACACCGTCTACGTACTGCACGCGCAGTGCGCGCATGCGGGCGGGCCGCTACCGTCAGGCAAGCTCGTGGACGGCTGCATCGAGTGTCCGTGGCACGGCTCGCGCTTCGAGCTCGCCACCGGACGCCGGACACGCGGGCCAACGACCTTCGACCAGCCGCGCTACGAGGTTCGTGCCGCGGACGGCGGGGGCTGGGAGGTGAAGCGGGTGCTCGACCCGGCCGGCCAGAACATCGCGCCGACAGATCGTTAGCGCAGCAGGGGGATGCTGACCGCCGCCAGCGCGACACCGGCGAGCTGGAGTGGGCGCAGCCGCTCGTTCAGCACGAGCCGGGCGATGATCGCGGTGACGACCGGATAGAGCGACGACAGCACGACCGCGACCGAGAAGGCGCCGGCGTGCTTGGCGAGCACGAAGAAGACGTTGCCCCCGAGATCGCCCATGCCGGCGACGACGAACACCGCGAGCAGGCTGATGCCGGCCATGGACCGCCCGCGCAGTCGGCGCAGGCCGAGCACGTGGACCGCGCGCTCCCTGAGCGAAGGCCCATCCGCGCGCAGGATCGCGATCGCAGTCGCGCCCAGGACCATCACCGTGCCGACGGTGCGCACGACGGTCATAGGCCACCACGTCTCCCCGGCGCTCGTGGCGCGGTCGATGAAGATAAAGAAGCCGGCGAACCCCAGGCCGGACAGCACCACCAGCGGCAATTCGCCCAGGTCGACTCGCCGCCGCCGCCGCTCACCGCTGGTGCGCTCGCCGCCGGGGAGCGAGATGAGCACGACCGCCCCGAGGGCGATCGCGATGCCGGCCCAACGCAGGACGGTAACCTGCTCGCCGCCCACGACCGCCAGCAGCACCGGCAGGCCGGCGCCGATGAGCGCCGCCAGAGGCGCCACGACGCCCATCGTGCCGCGCGACAGGGCGTGGTAGAAGAATCCCAGGCCGGCCACGCCGACCACGCTCGCAGCCGCCGCGTAGAGCAGCGACGACGTCCCCGGCAGTGGCTCGGCGCTGGCCGCGAGCAGGACGAGCGTCCCGGCCAGGCCGACCAGCTGGGTGGTGACGATCGCGGTGAAGACGCTCGAATAGCGGCTGATCATGCCGCCGCAGAAGTCGCCTGCTCCCCACGACAGGCCCGACAGCAGCCCGAGGATCGGGCCTTGGCCGATCAGTGCTCCTCCGGCCAGAGTGGCGCGTGCTCGACCGGCGCGCCCGATGGTGCCGGCGACGCCGGGGCGCTCGATGCGACCGGACTGCGCGGGGCCGGTGATGCAGGTCGCGGCGCGCTCTGTGGCGGCAGTGAGGTGCTCGACCAGACCGACATGGACTCAGCCGAGGCGGTCGGGGCGACCGGCTCCGGCCCGTCGCGTTCTTCCGGCGCAGGCAGCACCACGACCTTGTCGGCCAGCTTGTCGTATCGGTCGGAGGTGGTCAGCAGGATGACCTGCAGGTCGCGCGCGATGTCCTTGAGCAGCGTCAGGGCGCGCGTCGCGCGCTCGTTATCGAAGGTCACGAACGGATCGTCGAGCACCAGCGGCGGTGCCGCGGGCGCGGTCACCTGGCGGACGATGCCCAGGCGCGCGCACAGGTAGAGCGCATCGAGCGTGCCCTGGGACAGCCGCCGGACGTCGATCCAGCCGCCCGTCTCAGGCGAGTGGACGCTGAACGTGAGCGTGGCCTCGTCGACGCGCAATCGACGATAGCGGCCGCCGGTGATGCGCTCGATGTCGCGCGCCATGCGGCCCTCCAGGAAGCGCGCCGCCTTCTTCATCGTGCCCCGCTCGGCGTTGTTGAGCGTCGCCAGCACGTCCTCGTAGATGCGCAGCCGGCGCTCGGCCGTAGCGAGCGTCTCGTCGGCCGCGGCCAGCGCCTCTGCGTCGGCCGCGACCCCTTCGGCATCGACCTCGTTGGCGTTGACGCGCGCCTCTGCCTGCGCCTCAGCGGTGAACGTGGCCTCGCGCTCCGGGGTGAGCCGCTGGATGGCCAGCTGAAAGCCGTTCAGGAAGCGTTCCGGCTCGCGCCCCATGTCGCCCATGCCGGCCAGGGCGTGGCGCGCCTCTTCACCTTCCGCGGCCGCCTTGTCGCGCAGCTCGGCCACGTCCTCGTCCGTAGGGTCATCGCCCATCAGGCCGCGGTACTCGGCGCGGCGCGAGCCGATCTTGGAGATGTGCTCAGTCTCTGCGGCGAGCGCCGTCTCCGCCGTGCCGAGGTTGGACAGGCCGAGCGACGAAAGCGCCTGGACGCGCTCCTGGTCCGCCTGGCGGACGCGCTCGGCGATGTCGGTCCGGCCGGAGAGGCGGCGCGCGATCTCAGCCTCGCGCAGCTCGTTCTGGAGCCGGATGTCGGTCTGGCGCATGCGCTGGCGCGCGGCTATCAGGAAGCACAGCAGCGCCACGACCAGCAGCGCCCCGCCCGCGCCCAGGCCGGCCGCTGCCATGTCGATCATCAGTCCGCCAACCGCGGCGCCGCCCGCCGTAAGCAGCGCCGCGATGCCGATCAGCGCCCACGGCCGCCAGCGCGGGTTGGGGATGGAAACGTCGTAGCCAGAAAGGTCGGGCTCGGCGGCCATCTCGGCGCGCATCTCCGACAGATGGAACTCCAGCTTGCGCAGGTGCTCGACGGTCGAGCGCAGCGCCGGCAGCGCGACCGCGGTCGGGTGACTGGCCTCGAGCCGGCCGATCTCCTCGCGCAGCTCGGCGGCGCGCTTGTATAGCGCGTAGCGCCTGGCCGAATCGGTGACCTTGGCATTGAGCGCGGCGGCGCGCTCGGCCTTGGCCGCGCCCTCACGCTGCTCGTCCAGCCGTCCATCGAGCTGAGTTCGCGCCGCGCGTGCGTCGGCCAGCGCGCGCCGATCCGCCTCGAGCTGGGCGAGGGCCATCTCGCCGCGCCGAACCTGGTCGCGCAACCGCTCGACGTCGGCGCGCATGACCTTGAGATAGCCCGGGTTCTTGGCGCCCTCGGTTCGGTAGCGCCGGATGGCCTCCTCCAGCTTGCGCCGCGCAGCGTGCGTGCCGCGATCTGCACCGCTCATCGACTGACCGAGGCGGTCGCGCAGCGTGTTCTCGTCCTGGGCGAGGCCGGTCAGCTCCTGGTGATGGACGCTGGCGCTGGCGCGGAAGAACTTCTCCGACGGGATGCCGGTCAGCGCGATGACGTGCTGCTCGACGGTCGCAGGGTCGTTAAACGTCTCCTCGCCCATGGTGAGGGTGACCGTGCCCTTGCCAGCGGCGAAGACCTTGTGCAGCGTCCCGGCGCGGCCGTCCTCGCTGAACTCGAGGTCGATCACCGGCTCAGCCGTGGGGTCCTGCCATGGGCGCGTGTCGTCCAGCTCGGCGCCGCTGAACGTGGGCCGGCGGAACAGGCCCAGCTCGATCGCGCGCTGGACAGTCGACTTGCCGGCCTCATTGGCGCCGCGCACGACGTTCAGGCCGGGCCCCAGCACCACGTCGAGCGCGCGGTGGCGACGGAAGTTGGCCAGCCGCAGACGGTTGATGATCATGTCAGGCGAGGGTGACCCGGCTCGGGTCATCGAGCAGCGCCACGCCCAGGCGGAGCGCCTCGCGCAGCTCCGCCGCGCGCTCGCTGTCGCCGCGCGTCTCGTGGTCGTCGATGCGCGCCCGAAAATCGCGCGTCAGCGCACCCAGGATGGTGTCGGGTGGTGGTGGCGCGCCGTCGGGCAGGCCCACGACCGACGCATCGCGCAGCCGCAGGCGCAGGAAGGAGCCCTCCAGCTGGCGCGCCAGCTCATCGACGTTCAGGTCGAGCTGGGCCGAGCGCACGCCGACGATGCGCGCGTCGAGGACGAGGTCCGCGTCGGCCAGCTCGCGCAGCTGCTGGGCAAGCGCTGCCTGGGAAGCGACGGTTGCGCCGTCGAGCTCCAGCTTGCGAAAACGCGTCTGTCCCACCGGCCGCGGCTCGACGCTCACCTTGCGCTGGCCGCCGCGCTCGTCCAGGCTGACGAGCACCACCTGGCCCGCGCCGTCCTGATCAAGCGCGACCGGCTCGGGCGCGCCCGAGTAGGCCCAAGCGACGCTGCCGGCGCGGCCCTCACGGAACGAGTGGACGTGACCCAGCGCGAGGTAATCGAGGCCGCTCTGGGCGATCTCCTGCTCGGTGACGATGACTTCGTCGTGCTCGAAGCGGCCGGGTTGGGCGATCGAGCCGTGGATCATGCCGATCAGCCAGTTGCCGGCGCGCGGCCCATCTGCGCGCGCCGCCTCCGCCGCGTCGCGGATGCCGACGAGCGGACTCTCCGCGGCGCGCTTGGCCGGAAAGACGTGGCTGATGACCGACACTCCCAGCTGGCCCAGGTCGACCTGCGGCCGGCGGTCGGTCAGCACGGTCACCAGGCCGCTGTCCGGGGGCGCGCCGGCCAGCTCGGCGAGGTCGAAGACGCGATAGATCGAGCCCGGCTCGTAGCAGTCATGCGTGCCCGGGATGACCACCACCGGCACGTGGCGCTTGGCGAGCTTGCCCAGCTCGGCTGCGGCGCGTTCGACCGAACGACGCGGCTGGCTGTTCGAGTCGAACAGGTCGCCGCAGATCAGCACCAGGTCGACCCGCTCGGCCAGCGCCAGATCGATCGCCCGCGCAAACGCGGCGAACTGGCGCTCGCGCTGGGCAGCCGCCGTCGGGCCCAGGTCGTCGTGGCGAGCACCCAGGTGCACGTCGGCCATGTGCAACAGGCGTGGCATGCGGCTGATGTGCTACCTCTCTGCCTCAATTGGT
>Ga0214473_10010944_pt1 | contig 10657 bp, 10 predicted proteins | sample RVTome_7_FD_203509 | JGI IMG/M metagenome (GOLD analysis project Ga0214473, IMG submission 203509) | Soil microbial communities from uranium-contaminated site in the Upper Colorado River Basin, Wyoming, United States - RVT98D197 | ecosystem: Environmental > Terrestrial > Soil > Contaminated >... | reverse complement strand
AGCTCGCGGGCGATGGTGCTGAAGGTGGTTTGCACCGCCATTTCGCGGTTGAGCAGCTTGTGGGCCTCCTCCACGGCGATGACCAGCGGGCGCGGCTCCTGATTGCCGCTGCTGCGATAGTCGTTGGTGCGCTGCTCCCAGCGCTGGCGGATGCGACGGGTGAGCAAGTTGCTCACCAGCAAATAATCCAGGTCGCTCTCGTGTTCGCCAAATGACAGCACCACGTGCTGACCGGCCTCCAGCGCTTTGACGATCTCGCCAATGGTATTGGCGGCGGGCTGCTCGACCACGTAGGGAAGGCGGAAGACGCGGCCGAGCTTGTTGTGCAGGCCCTCGGCGGCCATGATGTTGACGCCATGCTCATCGGCCCAGGCGGCCACGCTTCCGGGGGCTGGAACGCGCTTACCCTCGTCGGTGAGCACCGTGGAGATGCTCATGTTCTTGAATTCCTTGAACCACGAGTTGCGGTCGAAGGCGGCCACCAGCGCATCGAGGGAAGTGGGAGTGGTCTCCTTGAGATTGAGCTCGCGGGTGAGCAGCTCGATATCTTCGGGGTGGATATCGCTCATGGCGATCTCCAAATTGAAATCGGGCGCCTGGCCACGGATCATGGCGCCCTTGCCCAAGCCGACCACGCGCAGCTTCGAGCGGAATTTGGTATGCAGCCCGGTGACGGGATTTTTGTTCTCGTCGAAATCGTCGTAGGCGTATTCGTTGTGCATATCGAGCACCAGCACCGAGGCGGCGTTGTGCTGGATGAGGCCGGCCAGCAGCAGGCGGGTGAGAAAGGATTTGCCGGTGCCGGTGGCGCCGAAGATGCCGGAGGAGCGCTGCACGAACTTTTGCAAATTGATGGCCACCGGGTGGCCTTGCTCGCGAGTGCTGCCGATGACGAAGTTACCCTTCTCCTCGGGTTTGCCGAAGATCTCGGCGATGTCGCCCTCGGCGGCCAGGCGCACCAGGGCCTGGTGCGGGGGGATGGTCTTGACGGGAACGGCGCGCGGTGTTTCGCGCAAACCGGCCTTGATGGCCTTGAGCCAGTCTTTGTAGGCGGCGCTGCCGGGCTCGGGGCCGCGCTCGATCATCAGCGCGGGCAGCACCTGCAAATTGGTGAAGAGTGTTTGGCCATGCAGCAAGTGGCCCAACTCGGCGGGCAGGCGCGCGCCGAGCTGCTCGTCGGCGAAGCGCGGGTCGGTGTCGCCCAATTGCAGGTCGGTGACCAGGCCATGGAAGAGCCAATCGCCGCTTTCGATGACGACGAAGGCGCCCTCCTGGACCTCGTGGGCGGGGACGGTGAGGCGGACGGTGAGGTTTTCTTTTAAGTTGCCGCCTATTAAATAGCCAATGAATTTCTGATTTCTGATTTCTGATTTCTGATTTGTACTCATAGCTGGGGTTGTTTCCTTGTAAGGTTGGTTCTTGCGGTTTTGGATGAGGCCGTAAGGATGGCAACAAGCTGGTTGGCTTCATCTATTAGATTGCTCATTTTCGATTTTGAGACAAGGTGGGACTCAACTAACATTTCCATCCAATATAAAGATTCATCAGCTTCTTCGATTGAGACGCCTAATTTCGCAATGAAATCAGCTCGTGAACGGCCGCGGCAGGCAGCCCTGTAATTGGCGCCAACCGAGGTGGCCGAACGCAGTAATTGTCTGCCAATCACTCCAGCACTTTTTCCTTTGGGTAATGATTCAACCAGACGAATAGCCCTAAGTCCAAATTGTCTGGTTCTGACTTGAAGATCTTGTTTGTCCATAAGTCGTTTGGCGTTTCAATCAGCAATCAAAAATCAGAAATCAGAAATGCATCACCCAAAGCGCCCAATACCTGCATCAGAACTTGATAGTCGTCGCGCAGGAGCGCGATCAGCTCCTGGGACACGCGCAGGCGCCAATCGGCGTTACCGGCGGAACTGTTGGCTGCGTCGGCCTGCTGCACGTGGGCGGCGATGAGCTCGGCCACCGGCAGGTCGGGGTTGCGCAGCAGGTGGCGCAGGTAACCGAAGCGGCCGGCGTTGGTGAAGGCTATTATCTCTTCGTCACTGCACTGGTAGATAGTGTCCAGGCTGAGGGGAGCGCGCGGCGGCAGCAGATGGTGGATGGCGTCGCCGCGGCGATAGCCGACGGCCAGCACGCTGATCTCCATGGGGACGGCTCGGTTGACGCGGTTATCGGCGATGACGGTGGGGTCGACCTGCTGATCGCGGGTGACCAGTTGGCGCACCAGGCCGTCATCGATGATGCTGATCTCGTGCACGATGCCGTAGATCTGGTCTTTGGATCCCAGGGGGGCGCGCACCAGGGCCCCGAAGCGCGGCACCTCCTGGTCCACGATGGGGCAGCCGACGACAAAACCGGTAATGCCGGAGCGCAGTAAGCGCCCGATGGGATATCCCTTTTCTGGCATTATCTGCTCCTTACGCGGGCCGGCAGATCTTTGACGGCTTGTTTGTGCGAAGGCCGGCCTACCTCGACGCCTTGCGCCTGAAGCTCGGCCAACAGCATTTGGGTGACCTCTTCTTTTTCTTCGCGGCCGACCACGGCGATCTCATGGGCGCGGTGCAACACGTAAGGGTAGCTTAGTCCACCCAGCATGCGGCATTGGTCGATGAGGCCGGCATGCAGCGCGTTGAGCAGTTCTTTGTTTTCTACCACCCAATTCGGTATCTCGACCCGCGCCAGCCAAGGCGCGCTGGCGGTGCCCACATTGAGATAGAAGAAATGCAACGCTAGAGGACCCGCGTAGCGAGCTGCCAGATGAGTTTGCAGTTCAAAAATCGCAGAGCGAGCTTCAGGGTCGAGCTGCCCGGCAAAGAGATCGTAATCGGTGACGCCGCGCAGCGGGCGCGCTTTGCGGATCTCGCCCAATTTATCTTGCGGCGTGGCGGCCACTTCCAGGGCGCGCACGACCAGGTCGGCGCGGGGCTTGTCGACATAGCCGGCGGTGGCCGCGCCGGAGAGATGTAATGCCTCTAGGGCGGCAATGTATTCCTGCAAACTTTTACTGTAGCTTTGCTGCTCTTCGGGATCGCGGCTGCGGCCGCCCCAAAGCTCCAGCGGCCCGTCGGTAAGAGTGATGACCGGCTGAACTTTTGCTTCCGTTGCCAATTCGGCCAGCAGCACGCGTTCACCTTTATCGCGTTCGAGGCTGACCATGTCGTCGCTATACGTTCCGCTGGAGCTGTATTCGGCGAAATGCAATTGGCTGTGGGTGTGCGTGGCTGGCGCCTGGCCGCTGCCAGTCAGCATGGTGATCGCCCCCACGTTGATCAGGAAATAATTGACCGCTTCGTGGCGGCTGGGGCTGATCTGCGAACCGTCGGCGGCGATCAGCGTAGACTGCGCCGGCGCTTTGGGCATAGGGTGGGCGGAGGTAAGCGCTTCGCCGGCCGGCTTGGCGCTGCGCAGCCAGCTATCCGCTTGGGCGGCCAATTCCACTTTGGCGCGCAACTCGGCGCCTTTTTCGGCATTATCCGCCAGCAAATCCTGCGCTTCGGCGCGCAATTTAGCGATGCGCCTGGCTTCTTGCGGAGCTTTGGCCGCAATCAAACGAATTTGTTGCTTGACAGAAAGAAAGTCGAGTGGCATTATAGAACCAGATAGAACACTTGTTTTAGCATTGTAAACTCAATTGTCTTCCCGTGCAAGCGCCTCATTTTAATCGGAGACGGGAAGGAACTTAATCAGAAAAAACAAGTGGAAGGAAACTCATGGATGAGGCAAAGGCAAGTTTCAATGGCTATTTCCGCAGCCCCCAGGGAAACAGGGATCAATTCACTTTACGCCAAGCCGACGAGCAATCCGACAAGGATTTCATCGTGCGCGTGCGCAACTTTGTGAAGTTGCTGGCCGAAAACGGCTGGACGGAATGGTACGCCGCGGAGAACGGAAGCGGTGGAGAAAATGGCGGCGACCCACAGTCCGAAATCCGCAACGCCAAATCGTTTGAGGTGGAAAGCATCAAATTAGCTGCTGGCGGCGACCACCCGCGCTGGGTGGTGAGAGGCGGCAAGTTTGTGAAATATGGCGTCACCTGCTGGCCCGAAACATTGCACGCGGCTGGTATGGCGGACAAACTGGATCCGCTCAAAGACAATAAGCCTAAGGGGCGCTGGGTGGCACATTACAACGAACGCCAGAACGACGAGGGACGCTGGGTGCCTGATAAAGTGACCTACCTGGAGCGGGAAGGCGACTGAGCGTTTCCGCGACTGCTAGTACTTGGGAACCAATGAATTCGCAATAACGTTTAGTGGCCAAGAGAACCCCATGAAACGAGCGATGCTGTTTTTCTTCTTGGCCTTTCTTCTTTTGGCGGCCTGCGCCCCGACCGTGCCGCAAGAAGGCGAAATGATCCCTTGGGAAAGCGCCGTAGACCTATTGAATAGCGGCCAGGTGACCATGGTCGTTCAGGCGCACAGCCTTGAAGTTACGCTGACCCTAAAGAGCGGCGTGACAGTGCAGACGATTGAGCCTACTATCGATGCTAGCTTCGCAGAGATCCAGAAGTGCGGCGAAGCCTGCTCAGGCATCGTGCAGGCAACGGAATAAACCAAAAGACCGCCTTCGGCGGTCTCTTTTTACTTAATCTTGATCGCGCCGTTGAGCGATGCATCCCAGGGCAATTGATTGTGCTCCGAAATTAATGTATCCCAGATCTGCGCCACAAAGTCCGGCATCGGCGAACTGCGCCGCGTTTTCATGTCAATGTGAATGCTGAGCATTTCTTGTGTAGCGGTTAAATCATTGTCCTGCGCTCGCACCATAAATTGGATGAAGTGAAGCAACTTGGTGTTGCGCTTAAGGGCACGTATATAGATTACAAACTTTTCTCCCAGGCGTAATTCTGCCAAATAGCGCACGTGGGATTCGAGGGCAAAACTGCCATTGCCGCTCTTGGAATGATATTCCTCGCCGAAGCCGATGCTGTTGTAAAAATTCCAAGTGGCGACATCAAAGAAGTATGTGTACCACATGACGTTCATGTGACCTAAAAAGTCGAGATGTTTTTCCTCGACTTCGGCTTCCAATGTTAAGGATAATTGGCTAAAGTCCATAGGCAAGATTATATTAGGAGAATGGACACGGATACTCAGAAACCAAACTTTGATTACCCTGAGGATAAACGTTTTTTCGCTTATCTCCTAGGTAAAGAAGCAGTTATTTCGGATCGATCTGACTTTAGCGAACCAGGTGAAAGAGAGCGGTTTTTAACCGGATAAGGAAACATATATTTCGGGAAATGACTAAGGAAGGGAGAACTCAATGCGAACTTCACCTTGTGAAAGACTGCAATAACGAAAACCTCGTTATTGATCACATCATTCCGCTTTCTACAAACGAACTTAACAAGCATTTGCGGAACATGGCAGTTCCAGTCGGTAAGAAAATCCCAAGTCAAAGCTTTGGCTCTAATCATCCATCTAATTTTCTTGTGGCGTGCGAAAAATGCAATGGGTTCAAGAAACACAGGTTTATAAGAAGGGAAAACGAAGGATGGGTAATCGTCAACGTAAAATCGATCAAGAATTTTTTGCGAGACCCTTGATATAATCGCCTGTTGCTATGAAAACGGAAATTCGCAATGATCGCGCCGAGAGGAAGACTACAGACAAGCCAGCTGCGGCGCTGAACAAGAAAGACCATCTGGAGCTGTATCACCAGATGGTGCTCATCCGCCGCATAGAGGAGCGGGCCGCCGCGCTCTACCAGGAAGGGTTCATCGGCGGATTTTTGCATCTTTATATCGGCCAGGAAGCGGTCAGCACCGGCCTGATCTCCATGCGCAGGCCGGAGGACCGCGTCATCACCGCCTATCGCGATCATGGCGTGGCGATCAACTGTGGCATCAGCGCCAAGCAAGTGATGGCCGAGTTGCTCGGCAAAGAAACTGGTATTTCCAAGGGGCGCGGCGGCTCCATGCACATGGCCGACGTGAGCAAGAATTATTGGGGCGGACACGCCATTGTGGGCGCGCACATCCCCATCGCGGCCGGCATGGCCATGGGCGATCAATATCAAGGCAACAAAGGCGTGACCATTTGCATGTTCGGTGATGGGGCCGTCAATATCGGCTTCTTTCACGAGGGCTTAAATCTTTCCAAGGCCTGGAAGCTGCCGGTTCTATGGGTCTGCGAAAATAACCACTATGGCATGGGCACTTCGGTGGAGCGCGCCACGGGCCTGAAGGAAATCCAGCAACGCGCCGAGGGCTATGGCATCCCGCATTCGCGCCTGGAAGATGGCATGGATATTCTGAAAGTGCGCGAGGCTGCTGAAGACGCGTTGGAGCACGTGCGAAGCGGCAAAGGGCCCTATTTTTTGGAGATCGTTACTTATCGATATCAGGGGCATTCCATAGGTGACCCGCAGCGCTATCGCAAAAAAGAAGAAGTCACCCAATGGGAAAAGACTGACCCCATCGGCATTTACAGCCATACTTTGACTGCGGAAAAAATCGCCAATAAAAATGAGCTGGCCAGGATAGAAGAAGCGGTCGACCGGGAAGTGGAAGAGGCGGTGGATTTCGCCAAGACCAGCCCCGAACCAAGGCTGGACACGCTCTTCGATTATGTATATTCGGGGGACAACAAAAATGGCTGAGATCAGCATGCGCCAAGCCATCTCCGACGCGTTGCGCGAGGAGATGCTGCGCGACGAGAAGGTCTTTATTCTGGGGGAAGAAGTAGGGGTGTGGGGCGGCACCTATGCCGTCACCAAAGGCTTTTACGAAGAATTTGGTGAAAAACGAATTAAGGATACGCCCATTTCTGAGGCGGCCATCGTGGCCGCGGGCATCGGGGCCGCGCTGGTGGGTTTGCGGCCGGTAGCCGAGCTGATGACGATCAACTTTGCTTTTGTGGCCATGGATCACATCGTGAATGAAGCGCCCAAATTGCACACCATGTTTGGAGGCCAATTCAAGATCCCATTAGTCATCCGCGCCCCGGGCGGCGGTGGGCGCCAGTTGGGCGCTACACATTCGCAAACGCCGGATGCGGTCTTTGCCCACTTTCCCGGACTCAAGGTTGTTTCTCCGGGCACGCCGGCGGATGCGAAGGGCTTGCTGAAATCAGCGATCCGGGATGATAACCCGGTCCTCTTCCTCGAACATGCCGCTATGTACCAGGTGAAAGGGAACGTGCCTGAAGACGATTTCACTGAGCCCATCGGCGTTAGCAAGGTGCAGCGAGAGGGCAGCGACGTGACCATCGTGAGCTATTGCCGCGGCCTGCAGCTTGCCATGCAAGCGGCACAGCAATTGGCTGGGGAAGGCATCGAGGCTGAGGTGGTGGACTTGCGCACCCTGCGCCCGCTAGACATGGGCCCGGTATTGGAATCATTCAAGAAGACCAATCGGGCGGTGATCGTTGAAGAAGGCTGGATGAGCTATGGGGTGGGAGCCGAAGTCTCCGCGCGCCTTTACGAAGAAGCGTTTGATTACGCGGATGCGCCGATCAAGCGCGTGGCCCAAAAGGAAGTGCCCCTCCCATATAACCGCGCCCTGGAGCAATCTGCATTGCCGCAGGTCGAGAATGTGCTGGCGGCGGTGAAAGAGGTGCTGTGATGGCTGAGATCGTGACTATGCCCAAGCTGGGTTTCGACATGGCCGAAGGCACGCTGGTGCGCTGGGTTAAGAAAGAAGGCGACAAGGTTGAGAAGGGCGAATTATTAGCTGAGATCGAAACAGACAAGGCCACCGTCGAAGTTGAATCACAATTCAGCGGCGTGGTGCTCAAGCATCTGGTCTCCGAAGGCAGTTCTGTGCCGGTGAGCAGGCCGATTGCCGCCATCGGACAGGCGGGCGAAAAAGTGGACTTGAGTGCGGAAGAGGCAACCCCCGCCAAAGAAGAGATGAAGGCAGTCGTTAAGTCGGCTAGTCAATCAGTCGACCAAGCGACCAACCGGCTAACCGACCAACAGACTAAGCCACAACCAGCAAGATCCGCTCCGATTAAGCCCGCTCAAACTAAACCCGCGCCCAGCTCGGCCCCGGCTGCTGAAGGCAATGGCCGCTTGCCCGCGGGCGTACGCGCCTCGCCCTTGGCGCGGCGCATCGCCCAGGAGCGCGGTGTTAATTTGCAGTCTGTGCGCGGCTCCGGTCCCAAAGGCCGCATCACCAGGAAAGATATAGAGAGCGCCGCGGTGGGAGGAGCGACCTTGCCCCCGCTGCCCGGGCTTGCTCTGGTCGAACTTGGCCCGCCACCCGCCGACGAGCGCATCGCGCTCACCCGGCTGCGCGCTGCCATTGGCCGGCGCATGGCCCAAGCGCGCCGGGAGATTCCGCATTTTTATGTCACGCACGAATATGACATGGACCGCGTGATGGGGGCGCGCGCCCAAGCCAATGCGCTGCTCGAAGGTAGCGGAGAAAAACTCTCGGTGAACGATTTCGTCATCAAGGCCGCCGCGCTGGCGCTGCGCCAATTCCCTAACTTGAACTCCAAACTGGATGACGATGCCGTGTTGCAATTTGGGCGGGTGAACATCGGTGTAGCTGTGGCGGTGGAAAATGGACTGCTCACCGTGGTGTGCAAGGATGCCGACCGCAAGCCGCTGCGTCAGATCTCGGCCGAAGTGCAGCAGATGGCCGCGAGGGTACGCTCCGGCAAAGTGCATTCCGAGGACATTGAAGGTTCGACCTTCTCGATTAGCAACCTGGGCATGTTCGATGTATTCGAATTCACCGCCATCATTAACCCGCCGGAGGCGGCCATATTGGCGCTGGGGGCGGCTCAGGAACAGCCTGTGGTCAAAGACGGCCGGGTGGCTGTGGGCACACGCATGCGCGCCACGCTATCGGTAGATCACCGCGTCAGCGATGGCGCGGAAGGAGCGAAGTACTTGCAAACCCTGGGACAGTACTTAGAAAACCCTGTGGCTTTGTTTATGCAATGAAAAACGGCGCATCGCGCCGTTTTTTTGTGTTATGACCTCTTTACACGAACGCGAAAGCCGTTTTTTGCGAGCTGGCCTCGAGCAGCTGAAAGATTATCTGCTTTCCAACGAATTATTCTGGAACCTGGGCTTGCCAGCGAATTACCCCCAATTTACGTTAGGCAATCTGTTGCTCTCCGCGGCCCAGCTGGGCGCAGCCACTGGCCTTTCGGCCGCTGAAGACAGCGAGCGAAGGCAGTTACTAGCAGACCTGGAGAAAAAGAAAAAAGAATGGCGAAATGCCTGGGAAAGCAAGGCGCAGAGAGAGTTTGCTTCCCGGCTGCAGCTGTGGGGCCAGTATCTGGACGAACTCGGACAATCCCCTGGACAGCAAGGCGGCTATTTCAAAAGCGAAGCGCGGCAGCGGGCCTTATTGGAAATACTCAGCGAGGATCTGCCCGCTTCCGAACACCTTTTGAAGGGAGAATTAACTTTGTTGGATCAGCGACTGCGGCGATATATCGAGGATGGAGATTTTATTTGGGACGAGACAGTAAAAAAGGGGTTTCCAAAAGGCAGATATTGGTTTTTGTATGCGCGGCCGAAGGCTAGGTAAGTGTTATTCGTACTTAAATCTCCACACCCCGATTGCCAAAAACACGAACCCAAATAATGCCAGCATCCCGGCTTCTAATAAAACATCTTGAAGGCCCAGCCCGCGGATAATGATGTCTTGGAAGCCGCGCATGGCCCAGCCGGTGGGCAGCCACAGGGCAATCTTCTGCATAAAATCTGGCACTATTTCGATGGGCCACAAGGCGCCGCCCAGGCCGGCCATGGGCAAAATAATCAGGGTGCTCAGCGCGTCCACCTGGGCATAGGTGCGCACTAGTGCAGCGATGAGCATACCCAGGCTAGTGATCGCAAAGGAAAAGCTCAGTACCATAGCCGCCAGCGCCAACGGGGATTGGCCCCAGTTGACCCCAAAGAGGAATTGACCCACCAAAATCATCACAGTGATTTGAATCACGCCAGCAATAAAGACTCCTAAGAGCTTTCCCCCTAATACGGCAGTCTTGGTGACGGGGGCAACTAACAGCCGGCGCAAGGTTCCTTGCTCGCGCTCGAGCAACAAGGTACCGGCGCCATAAAGGACGAAGAACATGGCAAAGAGAACTGTGTTTCCTGGGGAACTCTGCTCGAAGCCGAGGGGGATATTGGTTTCCCTGGAGGGCAGGCGAGTCACCTGGCTACTCTCCATGCTGATTGGGGATTCTTGTTCTAAAGCTACGGCCGCTGCGTCCAGACCCTCCTGATAGTAGGTCGCGCGTGAGGGCGCGGCTTGCTGGGCGAAGAGGTCCATGCGCTCGGCCACGCGCAGGCTGGTTTCAGCGATGTCGATGCTGCTGCTCACTTTGAATAGTGCAGCTAGCTGCCGCCCAAAGCGCCGTAGATCAGGGACACTGCGCCGCCGATCACGCTGGCCTGATTTTCATTGCGCGCAAAAACAGTCAGCAGGGCGCCCAGGCCGCTGGCGGCAAAGACGGTGAGGATCATAATGGCGACCACGCCCAGTGGCGAATGGCCCCAATTGACGCTGAAGATGATTGAGGAGGCGATCACCAGCACCGTGAACTGCCCTACGCCGGTAAGGAAGGTGCCGCCCATTTTTCCCAAGATGATCTGGGAGGTGGGGGTTGGCGTGCTCATCAAACGCGGCAAGGTGCCGCGGCTGTGTTCCAGCAAAATGGAACGGGAACCGTCAAACATGCTGAACA
>Ga0214473_10010943_pt1 | contig 10657 bp, 12 predicted proteins | sample RVTome_7_FD_203509 | JGI IMG/M metagenome (GOLD analysis project Ga0214473, IMG submission 203509) | Soil microbial communities from uranium-contaminated site in the Upper Colorado River Basin, Wyoming, United States - RVT98D197 | ecosystem: Environmental > Terrestrial > Soil > Contaminated >... | reverse complement strand
GGACCCGTACGCACGGTGGTGTGACAGGGAAAGCGGGCGACCGCCTACCTATGTTAATTTGGGACGGTCCCGGTTTTTATGCACGCCCGGCCCCGCAGTCGGTGCAGTCGCCGAGGAGATGCAGCTCCAGGGAATTGACCGAAGAGATGGAGAGGGTGTTGTCCCACTCGAAGTTCCGGAGGACGTCCGGGAGCGGAATGTCGACCACGGCCTGGCAGCGGGTGCAGTGGAAGTGGGCGTGGGGAGGGCGATGGCACTCGAACCGGGACGACGCCTCGGTGTTTGAGCGGATCTCGTGGACCAGCCCCTCCTCGCCGAGAAAGTTCAGGTTGCGGTAAACGGTCCCCAGGCTGATGTTGGGGAGGACCTTCCGGGCTTCCCGGTAGATCAGGTCGGCGGTGGGGTGGGCGGATTCGCTCTTCCGGAGGATATCGAGGATGACCGTGCGCTGGCGGGTGTTGCGCGATTTTTTCAATCCCCATCTCCTCTTTTCCCTGTCAGGAAGGTATCCTATTTTTCCATACCGGAATTGTCAAGGCCGTTGAATTGCGGGGGGGTTTCCTATATATAGGGATGTTATTATCGACGGGAGGTCTGTCACCTGATGCTATCTTTCGGAATGCCGTTGACGGTCGTTCCGGCAGCGGCTGGGATCCTCAACACGCGCGTGTTCCAGCACGTCCTGCTCGCCGGGCCGATCGTGAAGTTCGTTCTCCTGTTGCTGATCGTCTTCTCCGTCGTTTCCTGGGCGATCATCCTCCTTAAGTTCAAGCTCTTCAAGGGAATCGAACGAAACCAGGCGGGGTTCGTCAAATCCTTCGCCGAGGGGAAAAGCCTGGCCACCCTGTTCGACTTGGCCGAGAAGTCGGGGCGCACCCCGCTGACCGAGGTGTTCCGGACGGGGTACCTGGAGCTGACGCGGATCCAGCGGGGCCGCGGCGCGGAATCCGCCGTCGTCGGCGCGCGCACGGGGCAGTTCCCGATGGAGAATATCGAACGGGCGATGCGGAAGGCCGCCAACGAGGAGATCGCCCTCATGGAAACCTACCTTCCCTTCCTGGCCACCACCGGAAGCGCGACCCCGTTCATCGGCCTGTTCGGTACCGTCTGGGGAATCATGAACGCTTTTTCGGGGATCGCCGCCTCCGGGAGCGCATCGCTGGCCACCGTGGCCCCCGGCATCGCGGAGGCCCTCATCGCCACGGCGGCGGGGCTGGCGGCCGCGATCCCCGCGGTCATGGCCTACAACTACTTCGTCAACCGGGTCCGTACGATCGCGACGCGGATCGACAGCTTCACCATCGAGTTCGTCAACTTCCTCGAACGCAACATCGACAAGGTATAGCACGATGGCCCTGTCATCGGGAAACGGCGGCGACCGGCGGATGATGTCCGAGATCAACGTCACGCCCCTCGTGGACGTGATGCTGGTTCTCCTCATCATTTTCATGGTGACCGCCCCCATGCTGACCCAGGGAGTCGACGTGAACCTTCCCCAGGCCAACGCAAAGGCGATGCGCGCCGAGGAGGAGCGCCTGGTGATCACGGTGGACATGCACAGCCGGATCTTCATCGGGAAGCAGCCGGTGGAGTTCAACCGCCTCCAATCCGCCCTGGCGGCCATCGTGGCGCAGCGCGTGGACCGGCAAGTCTACTTCCGCGCCGACCGGACCGTGCCGTACGGATTCGTGGTGAAGGTCATCGCGGAGGTCCGCAACGCCGGGGTCGAGAAGCTGGGGATGGTCACCGAGCCGCTCGAGCGGTAAGGTGCCCTCACTCTCCCTGGCCATGGAGCCGAGGGGCTTCCTCTTCCGTAAAATGCTGGCCCTTTCGGTGGGTCTCCACGCGTTGACGCTCCTCCTCGGCGCCGTCTGGATGGCCCTGCGCGTCCCCCCCGTCCTCGTCGCCCCCGTGGCCGTCGTCGACCTGATCAGCGGAGGGCAGTTCAACCCTCCTGTCCCGGAGGCGGCGCCGAAAACCCAGCCGTCCGCCGGGGAAGAGCGAAGGAAAACCCCCGTGGCCAAGCCCAAGGCCTCGCCCAGGCCCCCGGCGAAGAAGGGGAAGAAGGCCGCGCCGACGGAAGCCCGGGCCCGGGAGATCTCGCGTTCGGAGACCCGGGAGTTTTCCGAGAAGATCCGGAAAATGCGGGAGGAGCGGGCAACGAGAACGCAGGTCCGCGATGCGGTGGAGACGATCCAGCGGGAAAAGGCCGTCCAGGCCGCCGTTCGCGGGATCGGGGAGCGGGTGGCCCACCGCGTCGATCTTTCCGGCGTGCCGCCGCAGTCGAGGGGGATCCCGAAGCCTCCCGCGGCGGGGGGGATGCCGGGCGCGGCCGGCACCGTGCGCGTCTCGCCCGAGATCCTGGCCTACGCCCGGGCACTCGATGAAAAGGTCCGGGCGAACTGGACCGTCCCGGAGCTGGCGCAGAAGGACGCGGGGAAACTCATCGTCCAGGTGCGAATCACAATAGAGAAGGACGGAAAGGTATCCAACGTCCGAATGGAGAAGTTCTCGGGGAACACGTATTTCGACGATTCCGTGCGGCGGGCCATCCAGAAGGCCAGTCCGCTCCCCATTCCTCCGGAACAACTCCGCGGTGGAGAGGATCATTACGAAGTGGGGTTCCGTTTCTACGGGGGAGAGGAATCATGACGAGGCGCCTGGTGGGTCCGTTGCTGCTCGCCCTCGCGGTCGTTCTGACTCCGGAGGCGGGACGCGCCATCCTCTACATCGACATCAACGCTCCCGGCGGGAAGCGGATGCCCGTTGCGCTGCCGGCCCTGGTCGTGGTCGGAGCCGACCCGTCGCTTTCCGCCGCAATCCCGAAGGTGGTTTCGGACGACCTGAGGATGACCGCTCTCTTCGAGGTCCTCTCTCCGCAATCGTATCTCGAAAAGATTCTCCCCGCGCATTTCACGGGGAAGCCGCTCTCCTTCCCCGACTGGAAGATGATCGGGGCGGAGGCGGTGGTCATCGGGAAGGTGGAGGCGCGGGGGGACCAGATCGCCGTGGAGATGCGCCTTTACGATTCGACCCTGGGGAATATGATGACGGGGAGGCGGTACACCGGGCCGGCCCGCAGCTTCCGGATGATCGCCCACAAGTTCGCCAACGAGATCCTCTATGCTTTCACCGGCGTCCGAGGAATCTTCGACACGGAGATCGCCTTCACCGCGACGCCGCGGGGGGGGAGGGACAAGGAGATCTACATCGTCGGCCTCGACGGGCAGGACGTCCGCAAGATCACGGACAACCGGAGCTTCAACCTGTTTCCCCGATGGTCGCCGAACGGGAACCTGCTCGCCTACACGTCCTTCAAGACCGGGGTTCCCGCCATCTACCTGCGCAACCTGGGGGACGGCTCGGAGCGCCTGCTGGTAAAATTCGGGAACTCGAAGTCCCCGGGAAGCTTCGCCCCCGGCGGAGACGCTCTCTACGCGTCGGTCAGCGTGGGTGGAAATTCCGAAATCTACCGCGTGCGCCTCAACGGTTCCAATGCCGAAAAGGTCGTGGCGGGGTGGGGGATCCAGGTCTCCCCGTCCGTTTCCCCGGACGGGAAAAGAATCGCGTTTGTCTCCAACAAGAGCGGGTCGCCGCAGGTGTACATACGGGATCTTGCCGGCGGAGCCGACAAGCGGGTTTCGCACGCGGGGGGATATTCCACTTCCCCCTCGTGGTCACCGGCGGGCGACCGGATCGCCTTCACGTCCCAGGAGGGAGGAAAATTCTCGATCTACACCGTGAAGGCCGACGGATCCGACCAGCAGCTCCTGGCGTCTGCGGACGGCGACTGCACCGATCCCTCCTTTTCGCCGGACGGGCGGTACGTGGTTTACACGTTCCAGAAAAAGGGGTATTCTGAGCTGAAAATTATTTCCACGGACGGCCGGTGGGGGAAAAGCCTGTTTTCCGGACTTTCCGGGGTGGGTTCACCTGCATGGTCTCCTCGAAGATAGCCGATGGCCTTCAAGAAAAACACGATTTGATTCCGACGTGGCAGTTCCATAAATCTCACGAGAGGAGAACGGAATGAACGGAGAAAGGGTCTGGAAGTGGGGTGCGGCAGTCCTCGCTGTGATGATGCTGTGCGCCCTGGGATGCGCGAAAAAGCAGGAGGTGAAATCGACCGAGGCCGCAGCTGCCCCCGCCGTACAAGAGAAAGCGGCCCCCGGTGGGATCGTCTCCGAACCATTGATGCCTCAGGCCCCCGCCACGGGAGAGACGCAAGTTGCAGCCGCGGGGGTGGCGGTCACCCAGGAAAAGCCGTCGTCGTTCATGGACATCCATTTCGACTTCGACAAGTCGTCCATCCGGGAGGACGCCAAGCCGGTCCTGTCGGGCGTGGCGGACCACCTGAAGAAGAACAAGGGCATGCGGTTACTGATCGAAGGGCATTGCGACGAGCGCGGGACCTCCGAGTACAACATGGCGCTGGGGGACCGCCGCGCGGAAAGCGCAAGGGCCTACCTGGCGTCCCTGGGCGTCCCGGCTTCCGCGATCTCGACGGTCAGCTTCGGCAAGGAGAAGCCGTTGGATCCGGGGCACAACGAGGCGGCTTGGGCGAAGAACCGCCGGGACCACTTCGTGGTGAAGTAGGGATCGCATGAGACTCGAAAAGATCGCACGTCTTCTTTGTCTTGGGGTCCTGGCGGCCGCCGCGGGGGGCTGCGCGGTTGCGGACACGGGATCCTTCGTCCGGCTCCAGGAGGAGATGGCATCGCTGAAGAAGGAGGTCGCGGCGGCCAGGTCGACCCAGGCCGCCGCGCCGGCGGCCCCCGGCCACGCGGAAACCGGGGAGCTTTCCGCCCTGCAGAGAAACGTGGCCGACCTCACCGCGAACTACGACCAGGTCAAGTCGGACCTTGTCGCGGCAACGACTCGCGCCGACGAGACGAGAGTGCAGATGCAGAAGGACATCGCACAGCTGAGCGAAAAGGTCGCAGAGAAGGCCGCCAAGGCGGAAGAGATCAACCGCCGGGTCGTCACCCTGGAGGAGAAGATGGAGAAGGTGGCGGCCGCTTCCCTCGCTTCCGCCGCCGCGCCCGTTCCGGTTCCGCAGGACTGGAAGAGTCCGGAGGAGATGTACGACTACGCGGTGGGGCTCATCAAGGGCGGGGAGACCCGCAAGGGGCGGCAGGTCCTTACCGCGTTCGCGTCGAAGTACCCCGGCCACAAGCTGCTGCCGAACGCCTTATACTGGAAAGGCGAAACCTTCTACGCGGAGAAGGATTACGAGAACGCGATCCTCTCCTTCCAGGACGTGGTCGACAAGTATCCCGGGGGGGACAAGGCGCCCGACGCCATGTACAAGCAGGGGCTCTCCTTCCTGGCGCTCAAGGACCGGAAGAACGCGCGCATCCTGTTCGAGCTGGTCCAGTCGAAATACCCGAAGTCCCCCGCCGCCTCGCTCGCGCGGCAGAAATTAACCGAACTGAAGTGATGATCAAGAACTTCGTGCTGGACACCAATGTCCTTCTGCACGATCCCAACGCCGTCTTCAAATTCCAGGACAACCGGGTCATCATCCCCATCACGGTGATCGAGGAGCTCGATCATTTCAAGAAGGACCTGAACATGCTCGGGCGAAACGCCCGGACGGTGTCGAAGTTCATCGACAAGATGCGAGAGGAGGGGAGCCTGTCGGAAGGGGTGCCCCTCGAAAACGGGGGGGAGCTGCGCGTCGCGTTCGGCGGGGAGGGGACGTCACTCCTTCCGGCCGAGCTCTACGGGGGCAAGGAGGACAACCACATCCTCGCCGTGGCGCTCAGCGTCCGCGCCCGGGAGAAGGACCTCCCCGTGGTGGTCATCTCCAAGGACACCAACCTTCGGATCAAGGCCGACGCCCTGGGCCTGCGCGCGCAGGACTACGAGAGTGGCCGCGTGGAGATCGAGGAGCTCTACAAGGGATTCCGCGAGGTGGAGGTCGAGAAGGGATGGATCGACGCGTTCTACGCGGCGGCGGAGAGTTCCCCGTCGCCGGGCGCAGAGGACCTGTTCCCGAACGAATACCTCGTCCTGCGGGACGGCGCCTCGCACGCCTCCGCCCTCGGCCGGTATGACGCGGTGCGGAAGAAGGTCCGCCCCCTCCCCGCTTTCAAGGAGGACGTCTGGGGGGTCCGGCCGCGCAACAAGGAACAGCACTTCGCCCTCGACATCCTGCTCGACGACACGGTCAAGCTAGTGACGCTGGCGGGGAAGGCGGGGACGGGGAAGACCCTCCTCGCGATCGCCGCGGGGCTGCGCAAGACCTCCGACGAGGAGGTCTTCCAGCGGCTCCTGGTCTCGCGGCCCGTCTTCCCGATGGGGAAGGACATCGGGTTCCTGCCCGGGGACGTGGAGGAGAAGCTCAAGCCCTGGATGCAGCCGATCTTCGACAACGTGGAGTACCTCTTCGGGTTCAGCCGCCGCAAGCGGCAGGGGATGCGCGGCTACCAGGAGCTCATCAACCTGGGGATCCTGGAGATCGAGCCGCTCACCTACATCCGCGGGCGGTCGATTCCCAACCAGTACATCATCATCGACGAGGCCCAGAACCTGACCCCGCACGAGGTGAAGACGATCCTCACTCGCGCGGGAGAGAACAGCAAGGTGGTGCTGACGGGAGACCCTTACCAGATCGACAACCCCTTCGTCGACTCGGCCAGCAACGGGCTCTCCTGCACCGTCGAGAAGTTCAAGGGCGAGACCCTCGCCGGGCACGTCCTGCTGGTCAAGGGCGAGCGCTCCCCCTTGGCCGAGCTCGCCGCGAACATCCTCTAGCCGCCGCTACCAGCACGCGCCCCCGCCTGCAGCGCCCGCGCATCCCGTACCGGCTGCACCGCCTCGGAGGGGGACTCCGTTCGTGGCTCGCCGTTCGGTGGACCCGCACGGCTGCGCTTTACCTCACTGCGCCCCCCTCCTGCGGCGGCTCCACCGAACTCTCCTGCGGTGTGCGCCTTCCGTTGATGGCGCGTACCGCTGCGGCTGCAAGTTCCCTGTCTACGCGGGAGGACGCAGCGGGGGAGCGAGAACCAACCGAAAGAGTCTTGAGGGAAGGTTCGAGCTCCGAGGCAAGCGCCGAGCGGATAGCGAGGAAAAGGCGCCCAAAATGGCGCCGGCAGCTTGCCGAGGCGGGAGGTACGCGGCTTCTGGAGCGAGGAACGCTTGAGCCTCGGCGATCACGCCATCGGCCATAGCGGCCGCCTCGCCCGCTTTCGCCCTCCGCAAGGTCGGGCTCTTCCTCCTGCTCGTCGGCGCGGGCTCGGGGTTCGAATCCTCAGTGCATCCTCCATAGGACTTTGCATGCTCGGAGGGATTCGAACCCCCCGCGAGGAATCCCGCGGAACCAGGCAAAGGGGCCGATCGCGGCAAAAAGAATGCAGCCCCCCGGAGGCGGCGGAGCCTTCCGTTCGTGCCCGTGGTAAGGTAAAAAGATGCGCGTCCTGGGGATCGAGAGCTCGTGCGACGACACCGCGGCGGCGGTCTACGACTCCGGCACGGGGCTCCTGTCGAACGTGGTCGCGTCGCAGGTTACCGTCCACGAAGCGTACGGCGGGGTGGTGCCGGAGTTGGCGTCGCGGGAGCACATCCGGTCGATCGTCCCCGTTGTCGAGCAGGCGCTCGCGGAAGCGAAGTCGGGAAAGGACGACATCGACGGCGTCGCGGTGACGGCGGGGCCGGGCCTGATCGGCTCGCTCCTCGTGGGCCTGTGCTTCGCCAAGTCGCTGGCCTTCGCCTGGGAGAAGCCGATCCACGGCGTCGACCACCTCGAGGCGCACCTCTTTGCGATCTTCCTGGAGCACAGGCCGGACTTCCCTTACATCGCACTCCTGGTTTCCGGCGGGCACACCTCCCTCTTCCGGGTCGATGGAGGTGACGCGGTGATGTTTCTGGGAGGGACCCGCGACGACGCCGCCGGCGAGGCGTTCGACAAGGCGGCCAAACAGCTGGGGCTGGGGTATCCCGGCGGGGTCGCGATCGACCGGCTCGCGCGGCAGGGAGACCGGTCGCGGTTTCCCTTCCCGCGGGCGTGGCTCTCGCCGGATTCCGCCGACTTTTCCTTCTCGGGGCTGAAAACCTCCCTCCGGACTTTCCTTGCCTCTCCGGATGCACGGATCGCCCGCGTGGAGGACATCGCCGCATCGTTCCAGGAGGCGGTGGTGGAGGTGCTGGCGGGAAAGACCCTCGCCGCGGCGAAGCGGGAAAGGATCCCCCGCATCGTCCTCGCCGGAGGGGTGGCGGCCAATTCCCGGCTTAGGGAGAGGATCGAAGAAGACGGGAGAGGCGAAGGGGTAGAGGTCCACCTCCCCTCCCGCACCCTGTGTACCGACAACGCCGCGATGGTGGCGTTCCTCGGGGAGCGCCGCCTCTCCGCCGGCCGCGCTTCCGGCCTGGACCTCAACGCGTATGCCGCCTCGCGCTTTTCCCGCTGAGGGTTCCACTTCATGAAATGGGACACTCGACATCCCGGCCGGCTCCTGTCGGAGCTGGGCCTTTCACCCCGAAAGGGGCTTGGGCAGAATTTCCTCCACGAGCGCAACATCGCAAGAAAGATCGTTTCCCTCGCCCTGCGGATGGGGCCGCCCTTCCTGGAGATCGGCCCCGGCCTCGGGGCGCTCACCGATCTGCTGGCCGAGAAGGGGCAAAAGACGGTGGCGGTGGAGGTGGACCGCGGTCTTGCGGCGTATCTTCGCGGCAGGTACGAAGGGGTTTCCGTGGAGATCGTCGAGGCGGATTTTCTCGCCCCGCCGGACGAGGAATGGGTGAAGCGTTTTCCCGAAGGAGGAACGGTCGTGGGAAACCTGCCGTTCGCCGTCTCCTCCCCGATCCTCCTTCGGCTCATGGACCTGCGGGGGATCTTCCCCGGCGCGGTCCTGATGCTGCAGAAGGAAGTGGTCGACAGGCTGTGCGCCCCGCCCGGCGGGAAGGCCTACGGGATCCTCTCGGTCTACCTGGCGGTTCTTTCGGAGATCCGGGAGGAGTTCACGGTCCGGCGGACCTGTTTCTTCCCTCCCCCCGAGGTCGACTCGGCGGTGGTCTCCATCCGGTTTCGTCCGGGAATTTCCGACGAGACGTTCCGCGGGCTTCAGGCGGTCGTGCGGACGGCCTTCGCGAGAAGGAGAAAGACGCTGCGCAACGCCCCCGTCCCTTTCCTGAGGGGTGGAACGCCGGAGTGGTGCGAGCTCCTGGCCGGTGCGGGGATCGACCCTTCCTCCCGCGCCGAGACCGTCGCCCCGGGACGGTACATGGAACTGGCGCGACTTACGGAGCCTCTGCTTCCGCCTGAATCCCCGTCCAGACCGGTACGGGAAGATTGCCGGCGTTGATGTGGGTGAAATAGAATTACAGGGTTCGAACCTTGCTCACGGCATTGGACACGATGTAGGCTTTTATATTGTTTCCCTTCGGGTCGACAGGAAAAATAATAAAGCCGGGACGTTTGGGGTCGTAGCCCGTCGTGGATCCCACGATGACTTCACCGTCTTTACAGGTCACTTCGATCAGACGGCCTTGGGGTTTTTCGTCTGGAGACAATTTTTTTCTCTCTCGGAATAACTTATTCCCTAAAAAATCCCGGACGAAAAAAACCGCCTTTAGATCACTCATCGATATTTCCATTGGTTCCTTCGATTTTTGAGGATGGTTTGGCAGAACATGAAAATTGGGCTTGTTCGGGAAAAAATTTTGGGTGGTGCCTTTGAGGATTTTTCCATCCAGATAGCGGATGACGATTTTACTTGGCTCCATCTGTTGCCCCCTTCCCATCGGGATACCAGGGTGCCAATTCCATGATATTCCATAAAAAAGAGAGAATTCAAGTTCTCAAAATCACAATTCGATCGAGTCGGAGGCCGACTCGAATATCCGAAAGACGATCCGGCCTAATGATTGGGGGGGCGGCTGCGAATCTAGTGGACAATGCCTTCGGCTGCTGAATACAATTGAGCGGAGATGGGCGATCGGATCAACCCTCGTTACATCGCGATCGAAGGAGCGATCGGCGTAGGGAAAACCTCCCTTGCCAAGATCCTGGCCAACCAGTTCGGCTGGCGCCTGGTCCAGGAGGAGGTCGGCCATAACCCTTTCCTCGAGCGGTTCTACGAAAACCCAAGGAAATTCGCTTTCCAGACGCAGCTGTTCTTCCTGCTCTCGCGCTACCGCCAGCAGAGGGAGCTGGCCCAGGGAAACCTCTTCGAAAAAGGGGTGGTCTCGGACTACGTCCTGGCCAAGGACAAGATCTTTGCCCTGATCAACCTGGAGGACGACGAGATCGCCCTCTACGAATCGATCTACAGGCTCCTATTGCCGACGGTCCCCCGCCCCGACCTGGTGATCTATCTCCAGGCCCGACCCGAAGTGCTCCTTTCCCGGGTCCGCAAGCGCGGGGTGGAGTACGAGCGGAACATTTCCCTTGACTACCTGAGGGCGCTCAGCGATGCTTATAACGAGTATTTTTTCCACTATAACGAGACTCCGCTCCTGGTTGTGAACACGAGCGAGATCGATTTCGTGGAAAGCCCCCGCGACCTTGAACATCTCGTGAGAGAAGTCAAGAGCGTGAAACGCGGGATGCACCACTACATACCGCTGGGATCCAGGTAACGCCGGACCGAGACGGGATCGTCGGGAAACGCGGGGAGGGATGCGTGCTTTCTTCCCCCGCGGGCCATGCAGGGAA
>Ga0214473_10010942_pt1 | contig 10658 bp, 9 predicted proteins | sample RVTome_7_FD_203509 | JGI IMG/M metagenome (GOLD analysis project Ga0214473, IMG submission 203509) | Soil microbial communities from uranium-contaminated site in the Upper Colorado River Basin, Wyoming, United States - RVT98D197 | ecosystem: Environmental > Terrestrial > Soil > Contaminated >... | reverse complement strand
CGGCCAGGTCGAGTCCGGCGGGGTTCTTACCTTCCTGCACCCCGAGGACCATTCCCTGGACGAGAGCGCTCCCTATATGCGGAGGCTGATGTCGGTGGGGAAGGAGGCGATCGGCGTCGAGGTCCGCCTGGTGAACGAGGAAGGGTCCGAGGTTCCCTCCGGGCAGTTGGGCGAGGTGACCGCCCGGGGGAAGAACATCTTCGCGGGATATTCCGGGGATCCCGCCTTCTCCGCGGAGGTGCTCCGGAACGGATGGCTGTACACGGGGGATGTGGGGACCCTCGACGAGGAGGGGTACCTGTACCTTCTCGACCGGAAGCGCGACACGCTCATGATCGGGGGGATCTCGGTCTACCCCCGCGAGATCGAGAATATCCTCGGGGAGCATCCGGACGTGGCGGAGGCGGCGGTCGTCCCCCACCCGGACTACGTCCTGGGGGAGATCCCCGTGGCGATCGTTGTGCTCAAGGAAGGCAGACAGGCCGATCCCGACGCCCTTCTCGACCACTGCCGGAGGAACATGGCCCCTTTCAAGGTCCCCCGGGCGATCGAGTTCCTCCCCTCCCTCCCGAGAAACAGCGCGGGAAAGGTGCTGAAGGTGAAACTGAAGGAGCAAACCGTGCGGGGGAACGTCACTCTCCGAACACCTCGGCCGTGAAGGAATCGAGTTCCGCATCCTCTTTCCACGCATCCGGCGGCAGGCCCGCCTTCCGGCACACCTGGGACAGAAACATCTGCCGGTCCCACCCGTGCTCGACGGCCACCTGGGGCAGGAGCAGACCCCGGTTCCCCCCTTTCCGGATCTGAAGCCCGTGCACGCCTACCGTGACCTCATCCGGCCGGATCGGCGACAAGGGGGTCAGGACGGAGATTTCAAACCGCAGGGCGGGGACCTCCTCCTTCGTCACCCGGGGAAACCGAGGATCCTCGGTCGCCGCGGCGACCGCGCACTCCTGGACGACGCGGTAGAGCGGGTCGTGGGCCTCCGTGTACCCGATGCAGCCCCGGAGATCCCTCCCGCTGCGAAGCGTGACGAACGCCGCCCCGGGGGCGGCGAGTTTCGGATGCGCGGGGGAAACCTGCGGCATGTTCCCTCCGGAGACGCAGGCGACCACCGCGTTGCGCGCGATCCGAAGCAGTTCCTCCCGCTCCCCGGGCGCGAGGCAGGCGCCCCGTTCCGCCGTCGTCTCTTCCATGGTTTCCTCTCTTCCTCCCGGGAAACATCCGTTGGCCGGCCTTGCCACCCGGCACGCCGCCCGGTCCGCCCGTCGCTCGAAAACCCGCGTTCCCCGGCGGTGTCAGACGTTGAAGCGCACGTGCATGATGTCCCCGTCCTGGAGGACGTACTCCTTCCCCTCCAGCCGCAATATGCCCTCGGTTTTCGCTTTCGCCATCGAGCCGCAGCGGAAGAAATCCTCGCACGGAATCACCTCGGCCCGGATGAACCCCTTCTCCATGTCGGAATGGATCTTCCCCGCCGCGTGCAAGGCGATCGTTCCACGGCGGACGTTCCACGCGCGCACCTCGTCCCCGCCGACCGTCATGAAACAGACGAAATCCATGGCCTGAAACGCTCCGCGGACCAGCCGGTCACACGCCGGACGGGCGATCCCCATCTCCGCGAGGAAAACCTCCTGCTCTTTCGGAGGAAGCTGCGAGATCTCCTCCTCGATCCTGGCCGAAAGGCGGATCAGGGAGGCTCCCCGGGAGGACGCGGCCTCAGCGAGCTCCGGGAACGACTCCGCGGAGAGATCCGCCTCGGCCACGTTCAGGACCAGGAGGATCGGGATCTGGCTCAGGAACCGGAATCCCGCCAGGACACGGCTCTCCTCCGGAGCAAGGGGAACCTGCCGGAGAGGGATCTCCCTCTCCAGGGATTCCACCGCCTTGTGGAGGACGGTCCATTCGGCGTCCCGCCGGGCCTCTTTCGTCATCCGCTCGATCCTCTTCTGGGCCACCAGGTAATCGGAGACGACGAGATCCGACTCGATCGCCCGGAATTCCTTTACCGGGTTCAGCCCCCCCGCGGGGGCGGGGTGAAAGTCGTCGGAAAATCCCCGGAGGACGACCGTCAACACATCCACTCCCTTGATGCCGGTCACCGCCTCGGGAGAGAGAAGCGCGGTCTCCCCGGGGTCGATCTCCACGAACGTGACCGATATCGGGGTTACCTTCTTGGGGCGGTAGATGGCGGCCAAACGGTCGAGGCGGTCGTCGGCGACCTTGATCGTGCAGACCCCCGCCGCCCGCGCGGAAATGGGGGTTTCCTCGCTTCCGCCTCCCAGCGCCCGGAACAGGGTGCTTTTCCCGACTCCCGCGTTTCCGAAGATTCCGACCCTCACGGTTTCCCGGGCCCTTCGGAAGGAATTCCCGCGAACAGGTCCGTCTCGGGCAGGGCAACCGGGGAAAAGCGCGACTTCGCGAGGACGAACGTTTCCCGGCGGGAGAACTCCCGGAAACCGTCCCGGGAGAGGATCCGGTTGTAGTCCTTCGCCTGGGTCCGGTGGGAATAGAACGCCTCGATCTTCCGGTCCACGTACGTGGAGGTATCGACGATCGTGGTCAGCTTCGACTCCGGGACTCCCGCCAGCGGCACGCCCCACGCGTCGAATACCTCCTGGGCGATTTCGAACTGATACAGCTTCCAGGGCGCCCAGGGAGAGACGCCGCCCCCGATCTGATGAGGGAACCGGGACCGATCCGCCGCGGCGTCGAACGCCTCGAGGGCGACGGAGCACATCACCATGTGGTCGGGATGGCGCGAAACGCCTTCCGGGCCGAACCCGATCAGCACATGGGGGCGGGTCCAGCGGATCTGCTCGACGGCCTTTTCCACGATCCTCTCCCGCGGGGTGCTCGCGAGCTGCCCGTCGAGAAAACCGAGGAAGGAGACCTTCCGGATTCCGAGGATCCCCGCCGCGCACTGGAGTTCGGCGGCGCGGACCTCCCCGAGGTGGGCGCGGTCGGTGAACGGGGGATCCCCGACCATCCCCACCTCGCCCCGGGTCGCCGTGGCAAGGTAGATCTCCGCCCCTTCGTCGGCGTATTTCGCGATCGTCCCCCCCGGGCCGAAGGTTTCGTCGTCGGGATGGGCGAGAAGGAGCAGGATCCGTTTCTTCATGTCGGAGTAGCCCTCAACGGCACGATTTTCCCGTTGATTTTCACCATATCATAATGGATTCCTCCCTTGCACCCGCAGGGGGAGCCCGCAATGAAGAAGGGCGCCGCTTGGGGCGGCGCCCTTCTTCCTCCGGCAGGTGCGGTCGGCTCCCATCACCTTGTCGGAGGTTCGTCGCGTCCGCGTCTTCCGGACGCACCTTACCAGTTGTACCCGGCCTCCCCGTGCTGGGTCAGGTCGAGACCCATCACCTCATCCTCCTTCGTCACGCGCAGGCCGATGATCTTGTCGAGGGCGATCAGAAGCAGGAAGCTGACCACGAAAGAATACAGGAGGCAGACGCCCGCCGCGAGAGCCTGCAGGGCCAGCAGCTTCGGGTTCCCGTAGAACAGGCCGTTCGCGCCGGCCGCGTTGACCGCCGTCGTGGCGAAGAGACCCGTGGCGAGGGCTCCGAACGTCCCGCCGACGCAGTGCACGCCGACGACATCGAGGGAGTCGTCGTATCCGATCCTCCCCTTGAGCATCACGGCGCTGTAGCAGAGAGCGCCCGCCCCGAGCCCCAGGACGATCGCCGGGAGGGGTGCGACGAAACCGGCCGCCGGGGTGATGGCCACCAGACCCGCCACGCAGCCGGATGCGGCGCCGAGGACGGTGGGCTTGCCCCGGTGAACCCACTCGACGAAAACCCAGGACAGGGTCGCGGCGGCCGCCGCCACGTGGGTGGCGACGAAGGCGCTTGTGGACAATCCTCCCGCCGCCAGCGCGCTCCCGGCGTTGAACCCGAACCAGCCGAACCAGAGAATGGCGGCCCCCAGGACCGTCATCGGCAGGTTGTGGGGCGCCATGTTCTCCGCGCCGAACCCCCTGCGCTTCCCGACCACCAGAGCGGCGGCCAGGGCGCTCACCCCCGACGTGATATGGACGACCGTGCCGCCGGCGAAATCCAGGACTCCCAGGTTGCGGATCCATCCGCCCACGCCCCACACCCAGTGGGCCACCGGGTTGTACACGAGCAGGGACCAAAGGAGGGTGAACAGCAGGAAGGTGGAAAATTTGAACCGCTCCGCGAAGGCCCCCGTGATGAGCGCGGGGGTGATCACGGCAAACATCATCTGGTAGACCATGAAGGCCTGGTGGGGGACCGTGGCGACGTAATCGGGATACGGGTCCAGCCCGACCCCGCGCAAACCGAACCAGGTCAGGTCCCCGATGATTCCGCCGTGATCGGGGCCGAAGGCCATGCTGTACCCGACCAGGACCCACTCCACGCTGATCAGTCCGATGATGATGAACGACTGCATGATGGTGCCGAGGATGTTCTTTCTGCGCACCATCCCCCCGTAAAACAACGCGAGGCCCGGGGTCATGAGCATCACCAGGGCTGCGGATAATAGGAGAAAAGCGGTGTCTCCTGTATTCATGGAGAATCCCTCCTCGCGAATGATGGGTGCCGACGGAGGATCAGAGAGGCAATCGGCGTGCCAACCCCGTACCGCGAGGATTTCCGGGGGGTTGCATGATCGCGGGGAGTGCATGGCAAGACAGGATGAGCAATAAACAAACATTTATGTCTGCTTGTAGACATAAAAATCCGCTCCGCATGACCGAACCCCACTTCCCGTCCTCCCTCCGGGGCGCCCGTTCCGTCACGTCGATCGGGCGCGAAGGGAATTCCGGAATCGGATCCGCCCCGCCGGCATCGATAGGGATATGGAAAACGGCCGGAAGGTCACCCCGGACCAGCTGATCGCCGAGATGCACCGGACTGTGGACCGGCTCGCCGAGGACGGCGCGGACCGCGGGGACATCAAGATCCTTGCCCGCACCCTGCGGGAGCTTCGGCACTCTTTCCGCGTCCTGTCGGAACACAAAGGCATCCGCAAGGTCACGGTCTTCGGCTCCGCCCGCTCCCTTCCCGAGTCCCCTTCCTACCGCCAGGCGGTGGAGTTCGGCCGGGAGATGGCCGGCAAAGGTTGGATGGTCGTCACCGGGGGGGGCGAGGGGATCATGGAAGCCGCCCACGTCGGCGCGGGGCAGGATCTGGCGATGGGGATCAACATCCTCCTTCCCTTCGAGCATGGCCCCAACCGGATCATCGCGAGCGACCCCAAGCTCATCCACGTGAAATATTTCTTTACCCGCAAGCTCCTTTTCGTCAAGGAATCCCAGGGGGTGGCTCTGTTCCCCGGGGGATTCGGCACGCTCGACGAGGCATTCGAGGTTCTGACCCTTCTGCAGACCGGGAAGGGCACGCTTTTTCCGATCGTTCTTCTGGACGAGCCCGGGGGCAACTACTGGCGCATCTGGAGGGAATTCGTGGAAGGACATCTGCTCCGCCGGGAGCTGATATCCCCCGAGGACCTCTCCCTCTTCCGGGTCACGGACACCGTGGAGGAAGCCGTCGAGGAAATCCTCGGCTTCTACCGGAATTACCACAGCATGCGTTACGTCGGAAAGGAGCTGGTGATCCGGATGTCCCGTCCGCTTCCCCGGCACGCCCAATCCCGGGTCCGGCGGGACTTCTCCGACATTCTCGCCGCGGGATCCTTCCGGACGGGGTCCAGCCTGCCGGACGAGGAAAACGAGCCGCACCTGGCGGCCCTTCCGAGACTCATTTTCCGGTTCAACCGGAAACATTTCGGGAGGCTTCGCATGCTCATCGACTTCCTCAACCGCGAAGTCGACTGACGGGGGGGACCGGGGGCCGCCTTCCGGAGGCGGTCAGGAAAGCGATTCGTCCAGGACATCCCGGACGACGCGTGTCAGCGTATCGGCCCGGTACGGTTTGGCGAGAAACGCGGAAGCCCCGGGAAAGGAAATCAGGCCCCCCGCCTCGTCGGCCCGGTAGCCGCTGGACAGCACGACCTTCGCCTGGTTGTCGATCTCCCGGATCCGCCCCAGAACCTCCATCCCCGACATGTGGGGCATCGTCAGGTCCAGAAGGACAAGGTCGATCGAATCCTTCCCGGCGCAGTACATGTCGATCGCCTGCTGTCCATCCCCGGCGGTGAGCACATGGTATCCATGCATCGAAAGGATCTGCATCCCGAGATCCCGGATCATCTCCTCGTCGTCCACGAACAGGATCGTCTCATTCCCCTCGAGAGGGCGTTTGGTTTCCGGAGGGGGCGCCGTCTCCTCCGCGTGATCCGTCGAACGGGGGAAATAGCAACGGAAGGTGGTCCCGGTTCCCGGCTCGCTGTCGAGCGTGATCCACCCCTCGTGCTGCTTGACGATCCCGTACACGGTGGAAAGCCCGAGCCCCGTCCCGCGCCCGAGCCCCTTGGTCGTGAAGAAGGGCTCGAAGACCCGTCGCTGCGTGGCCACGTCCATCCCGACGCCGTTGTCGGCGATCGAGAGGACGATGTACTCCCCATTCCGCGCATACGGGTACACCTTGCAATACTCCTCCCCGATCACGACGTTCTCGGCGCGCACCCAAATCGTCTTCCCCTCCGCTTCCCGCCCTCCCCCCTTCCCGTCCTCCAGCTGTTCCATGATCGCGTCCCGGGCGTTGACGCACAGGTTCATCAGCACCTGGTGCACCTGGCTGGAGTCCGCCTTGGCGAGCCAGAGATCGTCGGCTGCGGATACCGACACGCGGATCCGCCTGTCGATCGTCTGGGAGGAGAGTTGGACCACCTCGTGCACCACCCTCTGCACGTCCATCGCCCGCCGTTCGATCGGAGTGCGACGGGAAAATTCCAGCAGCTGCCGGATCAGGCGAGCCGCCCTCTCCGACGCCTGGATCGAATCCTCAATCGATTTGACCGCCGCCGAGCTCGGCGGGACGATCTCCCGGGCGAGGTCGAGATTTCCCAGGATCCCGGTCAGGATGTTGTTGAAATCGTGTGCGATCCCTCCCGCCAGGGTACCCACCGCTTCCATTTTCTGCATGGTGACGATCGACTGTTCGAACCGGCGTCTCTCCGTGACGTCGGTCCCCGCCGCGATGATCGACCCTACCGCCCCGTTCGGGCCCGGGATCGTCGCATAGTTCCATACCACCACCCGCTCTTCCCCCGATTTCGTCCGAATCGAGGTTTCCGGCGACGGCAGGATCTGTCCGCCCTGGATCCTCTCGAAGGTGCGTTCGTGGAACCCGCGAGACGATTCCGACAGGAGGAAATCGGTCATTTTCCGTCCGATCACCTCGACCGAAGCATAGCCGGTCACCTCCTCGCACTGGCGGTTGAACAGGAGGATCTTCCCGTCGGGACCGAGCTGGAGCACCATCATCCCGGCGACATCGAGAACCTTGGCGGAGAAATCGCGCTCTTTCCGGAGTTCCTTGAGGGTATGCGTCCGGAGGGTGACGTCGCGGAAAATGAGCGTCCCGAGAGGGCCGGTATATTCCGGATCCCAATCCTCGTTCCGGAACGACCGCGGGATCCAGGCCGCCGCGATCTCCCCCTCGAACCGCGACCCGTCCCTCCGCTGCATTTCGGTGATCACGACATCTTCCCGGTCGCCCTCTTCGGACTGGAACAGGTAGGAAGGAGCCGGAAGGCGGCTCCCCCCGGGGAACAGCACGGCCGGATTCCTCCCGATCAGTTCCTCCGCGGAGGAATACTCGAGCATACGGACCGCTGCGGGGTTGACCCGCACGATCGTCCCGCCGCGGACGAGAACCACCCCGTCCCGCTGCGACTGGAAAAGCTCTCCGTACGATTTTTTCGCGCAGACGAAAAGCTCGTGACGCCTGGCGCTGAACACGGCGGTCCCCACACGGCACGCCATCGCCGCGATCGCCTCCGTCTCCAGGCTGTCGAAGGCGTTCTTCCGCCCGCTGCCGATGGAGAGCACCAGGGGGGCGTTTTTTCTCACATCGATCCGGACGGAGGCGAAGCTTCGGATTCCGTGTTTCGCGGCGGCACTCCTCCAGGACGCGGTTCCCGGATCGTCGGCTACGCAATTCACCACGCACACCTCACCGGAGCGGACGGCCGCCCCGGGGGGGCAGTTCCCTTCCGGGGTTTCATCCCAGCGAAGCGGGACCTCCGAAAGGAACCCCTGTCCCTCTCCCGCGCTTTTCCCCCGGCTTACCGAACCGTCGGGCTCCGTGGTCCCGATCCACACCAGGCGGTACCCGTTTCCCCGCGCGAGCCCCTCGCACACCACGGACAGGATCTTCTCCTCGTCGAGCACGCCGATCAGCGCCCGGTCCACATCCACGATCTGGCGGAACCGGCTCTGCAGCCTCTCCTTCAGGAGGTACCACCGCTCCGTGAGGGCGAATCCGATGCCCAGCAGAAAGGAAACGGCGAACTCGATCACCTGGACCGCGAAGTTGATGGATGACGGATCCGGGTCTTGCGCATACAGGCGGAGAGCGTTGATCCGCATCCCTCCCACGATGAGGAGTGCGGCGGATACGAGAAGCCATGGCGCTCCCAGGCGGCGGCGAAAGACGAACCGGACCGACAGGAACGCCGCGAGAAACTGAAACGCCACGGAACAGACAAGCAATGCGGCCAAATCGCTTCCTCCCGAAGGAACGGCCCCGTCGTTTCCCGGACCGTTTCCCTATCCTTTTCGGCAGGATTTCGAAAAAGATTAGGCTGTTTTTCACCTCGATGGGAGCCCCCCCTCGCCAAAGAATCCGAAAGGAAGGACGGCACCTGGCGCACCGTGATTCCCGCCGCACGTTTGCGCGTCTCCCGCGAAACCTTTATGCTGGGAACCGCACCGAAAAACCACGGGAACGAGCTTGCGAGCGAGGGGGGAGCCATGGGACAGATCGTGCACACGTCGCGGATCGTCATCACGAGGGAGAAAGGGCCTACCCGGAAGGCGTTGATCGAGGGGTTCGCCGAGCCGGTCTACTACGGTGTCCACGGGGGGATCAAGAACTTCTACAAGGTGGACCCCGAAAAGGAGCATGCCGCCACCCTCGACCACATCGTCGGGGCGGTCGGCGGCTGAATGATGGGGACACTGGCCGCGGTGCTGGCCGGAAAAAAGATCCCCACGTACGGCGACAGGTTCCGGGCGGACGTCGAAGGGGACATCGAGGACGTGGGAGGGATCTTGAAGATCACCAGGATCCGCGTCAAATACACCCTCAAGGTCCCCCCCGGGAAGACGGAGGAGACCAGGCAGGCGCTCGGCGAATACCTCGTGAAATGCCCCGGGGCGATGAGCGTCCGGGGATGCATCGAACTGATAGATTCGGCCGATATCGCCGAACTGGAAGCGTAACGGTTCGACAAGGAGAGGGGGATGAAAGCCGCCGTCTGCGAAGCTTTCGGGAACCCGCTCGTCCTCAAGGACGTGCCGGAGCCGTCCGTCGGCCCGGAGGAAGTCCTGATCCGGATGAAAGGGTGCGGGGTGTGCCACAGCGACCTGCACCTGGTGGACGGGGACTGGAAGGATTGGGGAACTCCCCTGCCGATCATCCCCGGGCACGAGGTGACCGGGGTAGTCGAACGGGCAGGAGATAAAGTGAGCAGCCTGAAACCGGGGGACCGGGTGGGAGTCCCTTGGATGCAGTACGCCTGCGGACAGTGTCCCGCGTGCCGGTCCGGCGCCGAGATGCTTTGCCCGGCCCAGAAGAGCACGGGGGTGAACGTGCACGGAGGGTATGCGGAGTGGGTCAAGGCGCCCGCCGCGTTCACGCACCGGATCCCGGAGGGGCTGGATCTCGTGGACGCGGCGCCGCTCCTGTGCGCCGGGATCACGGTCTTCTCGCCGCTGCGCAGGGCGGGGAACCTCGCTGGGAAAACGGTCGCGGTCGCGGGGATCGGCGGGCTGGGCCATCTCGGGGTCCGGATGGCGTCCGCGATGGGGGCCCATGTCGTCGCGATCACCCGCGGGGAGGAGAAAAAGGGGATCGCGCAGGAACTCGGCGCCCACGAGGTGATCGACTCCGCGAAGGAGAAGGCGGGCAGACCGCTCGCCCGCATGGGGGGAGCCGACCTGATCCTGCTCACCGCCATCTCGGCGCGGCTGTTCGAGGAGTGCATCCCGGGCCTGGGGCCGAACGGCACCCTCGTGGTGGTGGCGGCCATCGCGGAACCCGCCAAGGTCATCCCCGCCGCCCTCCTCATGGGGCAGAAGCGGATCGCGGGATCCCTCATCGGAACCCGCGACGACATGGACGCGATGCTCGCGTTCGCGGCCGATCACGGAATCGCCCCGATCGTGGAACGGCATCCGCTGTCGACGGTCAACGACGTCCTGGAGAGGATGCGCCAGGGGAAGATCCGCCTGCGGGCCGTCCTCACCCCCTGATCGCCGCGATCATCTTCCCGTCGCGGAAGAACCCGCCCGTCGGACCACCTTCGTCAAGGATGACGAATCATTTGACAAAACCGGCGGTCCCCCATACATATTTTCTACAGCGCCATGGGACACGATCTCTCCGACTACCGCCAGGTCTTCCGCAGCCGCCGCATCGGGGTGATGGTGCTCGCCGGGTTCTCCTCGGGGCTCCCGCTGGCCCTGACCGGCGGGACGCTGCAGGCGTGGATGACGGTTGCGGGTGTGGACCTGCGCACCATCGGGGTGTTCGCCCTGGTGGGGATCCCCTACACGGTGA
>Ga0214473_10010941_pt1 | contig 10659 bp, 7 predicted proteins | sample RVTome_7_FD_203509 | JGI IMG/M metagenome (GOLD analysis project Ga0214473, IMG submission 203509) | Soil microbial communities from uranium-contaminated site in the Upper Colorado River Basin, Wyoming, United States - RVT98D197 | ecosystem: Environmental > Terrestrial > Soil > Contaminated >... | reverse complement strand
ACGTGGCCAACGCGATTGGCCCGCTGTCCGGCGCGGTTCAGGCGTTGCGAAGCGGCGTCATGGCCCTCGAGGCGGAAGTGCCGATGTGGGCGCTGGGCCTCGGCGGCGTCGGGATCGTCATCGGCCTCGCCACATGGGGCTGGCGGGTCATGGAGACCATCGGTAAGCGCATCACGGAGCTGACTCCCTCGCGTGGGTTCTGCGCCGAATTCGCCGCCGCGACGACCATCGTCGTAGCGTCGAAGCTCGGCTGGCCGATTTCCACCACGCACACGCTGGTCGGCGCGGTTCTGGGCGTCGGCATCGCACGCGGCATCGGCGCGCTGAACCTCAACACCATCCGCGACATTCTCATCTCGTGGGTGGTGACGATTCCGGTCGGGGCGGGACTGGCGATTCTCTTTTTCTATATTGTCCGCGCGATCTTCGGCGCGTGATGCGCAAAAAAGAGCGCCCATCAAGAATAGGGGCGCCTTGTAGTGTCTTCGCTTGTGTCACGCATGCTACCGCGGCGGACGAGACAGCAGCGAAGGCCGACCCGGAAGCACCGACATGCCATCGGACTGCGGCGCGGCCAGGGGCGCCGACGGATCGCTGGCCGTTGCGATCGCCGTCGACAGGTAACTGACCGGCTGGCGATGCGGATTGTCGTCGTAGGCCAGCGACGTCACCGCAGCGGCGTTCACCCGGTTGTACAGATCCACCGTCGCCGCTTCCGAATACTGCGGCAGCACGCGAGCGCGGAACACGCCGGTGTTCGGGTTGTACCAGAAGCCCGCCTGGTCATCGCGAACCAGCACGGGGTCCGGCGGATGACCGGACACGTCGCCCTCGGGCGCCAAGTCCAGCCACGGACAATCCAGCGGCGCGAAGGTGTTGATCGGCAGGTCGTCCTGGAACCACTGAGGCGAAATATCCTGAGCCTCGACGGCCATGTCGAGGGTCTGCTCCAGTTGGGCCATGGTGCGGTGGTACTCAGCCTTTTCGTGCAACGTGGCCAACGCCGCCCGCACCTGCTGAAGCTGGTCTACCGCTGTGGCGCGCTGGCGATGCATGAAGAGCCCGCCGGCGATCACACCGGTCAGCATCAACGCGATCATCGTGTCGATCATAAGGCGCATGGTCACGCTCCACGGTCCTGCCGCTACTGACAGGTGTCGGCCGATTGCAGCGTCCGGATAAGAACGAACGGCTGAAATCGGCCTCGCCGCAGATCGCACGGCAGCGCAATCGGCAAAGGCGGCACAGACCGCACCTCGGCAGCCTCGTGCCTCTGAATCCTGGCCATGACGTCCGCGATATCGGTCCTTGCCGAACGCCGCGATGCCAGCCGTCCAAGGAATCGCCAAAAGTGCTCCGCCTGTCCATGTGCCACCAACGTTCGCCACATGAATTCCCGATAATCACCATGGGAACCATCTTGCCCGCTCAGTAACACCGACGACGAGGCGAAGCTGAGCGTGAGGGGGTGTCATGCGAAGTGAATCCCGAACAAGCCACATCCGGATCAGAGCAGTACACCAACGACGGCACACGCCGATTCGTCCGTGAGGCGCAGGGCATTCTGGGCGAAGAGAATGTGTCTGAACAGCTCGAATCGCTACTCAGTCAACTGGGCGACCAGGCCGAACAGCTTACCGACGATGAGCGCACCTACGTCGAGGAATTGGCCCGGCTCATGGACGCGAACGAAGCCTCCTCAGGCGTCCTGTCCAGCCTGCAACGCCACGGCGAGTTCAAGACATCCGTCTCCGACGACAAAATGATCATGACCCTGGCGGTCCACCCGCCCGTGGCCCGCGGCCGACCTGTCCAGGTCGAACAAGTCGTCAACCGGCTGAAGGCCAACGGCATTCGTCAGGGTGTCGATCTTCCGGCGATCGCGAAAGCCCTTGACGTGGCCGCCCAGGGCGAAGACGTGACCGACGTCGTGATCGTTCGCGGCCGACCGCCCAAACCCGGAAAGCACGCCCAGACTCATCTGTATGCGCGCGCCGCCAGAGACAAGCCGCTGGAGCAGGTCGCCGACTACGAAGCCGCGATGCGCGATTCCGGCCCGCTGCTCTGCGCGGCCGGCGATCGCATCTTGCGCATCATCCCACCAACGCAAGGCGAGCTCGGCTACAACGCGATCGGCGAGGAATTGGCGCCGCCAGAGCGGCCGTTCGTCCAGACCGAGCCCGGCGTCAACGTCCGCACCGAAGGCTATGAGTACTTCGCCACGTCCAGCGGCCGCATCATCATCGATGTCGGACGCATCGAAGTACGCAAGTTGCTCTACCTCACACAAGATCTGACGAAGGACAAGGGCCCGATCGACTTCGACGGCGAGGTGCACATGCATGCGGGTGTCCGCAGCGGCGCGGTCCTGCGGGCGACCCAGAACATCATCGTCGACGGCCCGGTCGAAGACGCGGAGATCGTTTCGACCGAGGGCGACGTCGACCTGCGGCATGGCGTGGCCGGCCGGCACCGCGGCGTGATTCGCGCCGCCGGCGACGTCACCACGCGCTTCGCTGAAAACGTCATGATTTACGCCGGGCGAAGCATTGTCGTCGACGTCGGGACGCTGCACAGCCACCTCGTGGCGGGCAAGAGCATCAGTCTGCTGCGCGGGCGCGGACAGCTCATCGGCGGGATTGCCATGGCCGGTGACTGCATCGAAGCCAGGCAGATCGGTGCGCGCAGTGGCGTGTTGACTGAGGTTACAGTGGGACTGGCCTTCGAAGCGATGCAGCAGTTGGCGCAGATCGACGCGCAAATATGCTCGCTGCGTCACAAGCAGGAGGAGGCCAGAGAGATGGCTGATCGTATCAAACGGGCCATTGGGGATCCGCTCAAGCTCACACCCATCGAGTTGGCGGCATTCAAGGAACTGCGCCAGATTCAACTGCTCAACGCGCTGCAGTGTCGGCAGCTCGAGCAGAAGCGAGAGACCCTCATGGAGGGCACGGCCGAGAGCCGCTGCGGACATATTGACGTGCACCGCGAACTATTCCCAGGGGTGGTCGCATGCATCGGCACCCATCGTCTGGTGATCGACGACGTCCAGAAGCGCTGCCGGGTCGCCTACTGCGAGCGAACCCAGCGCGCGGTCACCCAACCGCTGCGCTAGGCCGATGCGTTCGTCGAGCAGCGGCGAGCGTCAATCGGTCATGACCTTCGCGTACAGGTCGCCGGCCTGGACGAACTCGTCGTTGCGGTGATCGTAGGGCTGGCACGGCAGCGCAATCGGCAAAGGCGGCGCAGGCCGCACCTCGGCAGCCTCGTGCCTCTGAATCCTGACCATGACGTCCGCGATATCGGTCCTTGCCGAAGGCCGCGATGCCAGCCGTCCAAGGAATCGCCAAAAGTGCTCTGCCCGTCCATGTGCCACCAATGTTCGCCACATGGATTTCCGATAATCGCGTTAAGAACCGCTTTACCTGCTCAGCCACGCCGATGACACGGCGAAGCTGTGCGTGAGGGGGTGTCACGCGAAATGGACCCCGAACAAGCCACATCCGGATCAGAGCAGTACACCAACGACACCACCCGCCGGTTCATCCGTGAGGCGCAGGGCATTCTGGGCGAAGAGAATGTGTCTGAACAGCTCGAATCGCTACTCAGTCAACTGGGCGACCAGGCCGAACAGCTTACCGACGATGAGCGGGCCGAATTGACCAAGCTCATGGATGCCGGAGGCGTCGCCGCAAGCGTTCTGGCCAGCCTGCAATGCCACGGCGAGTTCAACACATCCGTCTCCGACGACAACATGATCATGGCGCTGTCGGTCCACCCGCCACTGGCCCACGGCCGACCTGTCCAGGTCGAGCAGGTCGTCGACTGGCTGAAGGCCAAGGGCATTCGCCAGGGCGTGGACCTGCGGGCGATCCAGAAAGCCGTGGACGCCGCCGCCAAAGGCGAAGACGTGACCGACGTCGTGATCGTTCGCGGCCGAGCGCCAAAACCTGGGACGGAGGCGCAGGTCCAGCTCTATGTTCGTATCGCCAGAGACCAGCCGCTGGAAAAAGTCGAGGATTACGACGCCGCCGTGCGGGGTTCCGATCCACTGCTCTGCGCTGCGGGCGATCGGATCCTGCGACTCATCCCGCCGACGCAAGGCCAGTTCGGTTACAACGCTCTCGGCGAGGAATTGCAGCCGCCGCAGCCGCCGTCCGTACAGATCGAACCCGGCGCCAACGTGCGTGCGGAAGGCTATGAGTACTTCGCCACGTCCAGCGGCCGCGTCATCATCGATGCCGGCCGCATCGAAGTACGCAAGTTGCTCTACCTCACACAGGACTTGACGAAAGACAAGGGCCCGATCGACTTCGACGGCGAAGTGCACATGCACGCGGCCGTCCGCAGCGGCGCGGTCCTTCACGCGACGCAGAATATCATCGTCGATGGCCCGGTCGAGGACGCGGAGATCGTTTCGACCGAGGGCGACATCCATTTGGGACATGGCGTGGCCGGCCGGCAGCGGGGCGTGATTCGCGCCGCCGGCGACGTCACCACGCGCTTCGCTGAAAACGTCATGATCTACGCTGGGCGAAGCATTGTCGTCGACGTCGGGACGTTGCACAGCCACCTCGTGGCGGGCAAGAGCATCAGTCTGCTGCGCGGGCGCGGACAGATGATCGGCGGGATCGCCATGGCCGGGGACTGCATCGAAGCGAGGCAGATCGGTGCGCGCAGTGGCGTGTTGACTGAGGTTACAGTGGGACTGGCCTTCGAAGCGATGCAGCAGTTGGCGCAGATCGACGGGCGAATACTCTCGCTGCGTCACAAGGAGGAGGAGGCCAGAGAGATGGCTGATCGTATCAAACGGGCCATTGGGGATCCGACCAAGCTCACACCCATCGAGTTGGCGGCATTCAAGGAATTGCGCCAGATTCAACTGATCAACTCGCTGCAGTGTCGCCAGATGCAGCAGAAGCGGCAGACGATCATGGAGGGCAATACGGACAGCCCCTGCGGACACATCGACGTGCACCGCGAACTATTCGCAGGGGTGGTCGCATGCATCGGCACCCATCGTCTGGTGATCGACGACCCGCAGAAGCGCTGCCGGGTCGCCTACTGCGAGCGCTCCCAGCGCCCGGTCATTCAACCGCTGCGCTAGGCTGCTGCGCGTGCGGCATTACTCCCGCGTGGCCTGCACACGCTCATCCTGCGACATCTTCGCCAGGTTCTCGCTCTGCTTGACATCCAACTTCAGCCCTTGAGCGACGCGACGACCGTATTCGGGATGGGCCTTGTGGAATAGCGCCGTCTGACGAAGCTGAATGCGCTTCTGCGCGTTGCCCAAGTGCCCGACGATGTTGCTGATCAGGTGGTCGCGATCCTCATCGGTCATGACCTTGCCGTACAGCTCGCCGGCCTGGACGAAATCGTCGTTCGGGTGATCGTACGGCTGTCGTGCGGCGATGCCCGTCACGTCAATCGCCGGCTCGGCCACCTTCGGATCGGGCGCCGGTCCGCCCATCGTGTTGGGGTAGTAGTTGGGCGCACCGCCGGCGTTGCCGTCGAATCGCATGGCCCCGTCACGCTGATAGTTCACCATGGGACAGGCCTTCGGAGCGTTGACCGGCAGCAGGTGGTAATTCGCGCCCAGGCGATGACGATGCGTGTCGTGGTAGCTGAAGAGCCGGCCCTGCAGCATCTTGTCGGGCGACGGGCCAATGCCGGGCACGAAATTGCCGGGCGAGAACGCCGCCTGCTCGACGTCGGCGAAGTAGTTCTGGGGGTTGCGGTCCAGCACCATGCGGCCGATCGTCATGGGCGGAAAGTCCGCATGCGGCCAGACCTTGGTGATGTCGAAGGGATCGAAGCGATAATCCTTCGCCTGCTGCGGCGTCATGATCTGCACCTCAACACGCCATGACGGATGCTCGCCGCGAGCGATGGATTGGTACAGGTCGCGTGTCGCGTGGTCCGGGTCGACGCTCTTCATGCGATCGGCCTCTTGAGCGGTGAGATTCCGAATGCCCTGCTCAGTCTTGAAGTGATACTGCACCCACACGTAGTCCTGCTTCGCGTTGTACCACATGAACGTATGGCTGCTGTAACCGTTCATGTGGCGATAGCTCTTGGGCGTGCCGCGATCCGAAAAGAGAATCGTCACCTGGTGGATCGACTCCGGTGTCAGCGACAGGAAATCCCAGAACATGTCCGGGTCTTTCAGGTTCGTCGCCGGATGGCGCTTCTGCGTGTGAATGAAGTCGGGGAACTTCAGCGGATCTCGAATAAAGAACACCGGCGTGTTGTTGCCCACCATGTCGTAGTTGCCTTCTTCGGTATAGAACTTGACCGCGAAGCCGCGGGGATCACGCTCGGCGTCCGCCGAACCTCGCTCGCCACCCACCGTCGAGAACCGCACGAATACCTCCGTGCGCTTGCCTACCTCGGAAAGAAACTTGGCCCGCGTGTACCGCGTCACGTCGGCCGCGACCTCGAAGTACCCATACGCCCCGGCGCCTTTGGCGTGCACCACCCGCTCGGGAATGCGCTCGCGGTCGAAATGCGCTAGTTTTTCCAGCAGATGAACGTCCTGCATCAGCACCGGACCCCGCGAGCCCGCCGTCATGCTGTTCTGATCATCGTACACGGGCGCCCCGAAGTTGGTCGTCAGCCTCTTGCCCTTGTCCTTTGCCATGGATGGATCCCTTTCGCTATCAAGAAGTGCGGGTTGTCGTGTGGCGAGCCTGATCCGACCGATGACGATGGCTGCATCTCAGTCATGGAACGTGCCACCCACCAAGGTCATGCTAGGCAGCACAATCGCCCTAGGCTAGACAAAAATGCTGCGTCAGCCTCAGATTCCCGCCGGCCCAGTGCTGCGGCCGATCAGAAACGGCCCTAGCCCTGCGCCATCTGACGCAGAACCATGTGCAGAATCCCGCCGTGGCGGTAGTAGTCCACCTCCACGGGCGTGTCGACCCGGCAGGTCGTGGTGAAGTTGATCTTGCGACCGTCGGCCTTCGTCGCCGTCACGCGGACAGTCTGACGCGGCTGAAGCGCGTCGTCGATGGGGATGTCGAATGTCTCCGTTCCATCCAGACCGAGCGACGCGGCACTCTGCCCGTCCTGGAAACACAGCGGCAATACGCCCATGCCCACCAGGTTCGACCGGTGAATCCGCTCGAAGCTCTCGGCGATCACCGCACGCACGCCCAGCAGGTACGTGCCCTTCGCCGCCCAGTCGCGGCTGGACCCCATGCCGTAGTCCTTGCCTGCCAGCACAACCAGCGGCGTGCCCGCCTGCTTGTAGCTCAGCGACGCGTCATAAATGAACTTGACCTGGCCGTCGGTGAAATCGGTCGTGTACCCGCCCTCGGTACCCGGCGCCAGCTCATTGCGGACGCGGATGTTGGCCAGCGTCCCGCGCGTCATGACACGGTCATTGCCCCGACGTGAGCCCAGTGAATTGAACATCGCCGGCTGGACGCCCCGCGAGATCAGGTACTTACCCGCCGGTGAATCCTTCTTGATCGACCCGGCCGGGCTGATGTGGTCGGTCGTCACCGAATCGCCCAGCTTGGCCAGGCATCGCGCCCCCCTAATCGCCGTGATCGGCCGCGGCCGGGCGCTTAGGCCCACGAAGAACGGCGGCTGCTGAACATACGTGTTCGCGTCATCCCACTCATACACGGCGCCGCTGGGCGCCGCGATCGCCCGCCACTCGGCGCTACCGGTGAAAACGTCCGCGTATTGCGCGGTGAATTGGCCGCTATCGATCGCCGCAGCCACCGCCGCGTCGATTTCTCGCTGCGCGGGCCAAATGTCCCTCAGGTAAACCTCTCGCCCGTCAGCGTCAGTCCCCAATGGTTCGCGCTGCAGGTCGATGTCGACCGTCCCCGCGATGGCGTAGGCGACGACCAACGGCGGACTGGCCAGGTAGTTCGCTCGCACATCCGGACTGATCCGCCCCTCGAAATTCCGATTGCCCGACAGCACCGACGCGACGACCAGGTCGTGATCGCTCACCGCCTGACTGATCGCTGCGGGCAGCGGCCCGGAATTGCCGATGCACGTCGTGCACCCGTACCCCACCAGATCAAAACCCAGAGCCGACAGCGACTCGAGCAGTCCGGCCTTGCGGAGGTACTCGGTCACCACCTTCGAACCCGGCGCGAGTGACGTCTTGACCCACGGCTTGCGTGACAGCCCGCGCTCGACGGCCTTCTTCGCCAGCAGACCCGCGCCGATCATCACGTCAGGATTGGACGTATTCGTGCAGCTCGTGATCGCCGCAATGACAACCGATCCGTGCTTGAGCTGGAACGTCCGGCCTTCGTCACCGGTGACGTCCACACCGACGAATCCCGCCTCCGGCGCTTCCTCCGTGACGACCACGCCGTGGTCGGCCGGGTCCGGCGAGAGGCCGATCGGGTCCCCCGCGTCCAGCACGGACCTATGCACGGGCACCGTTCGGCCAAAGGTCTTAGCCAAGTCGTCATGCCACTGGTATTTCATCCTCGATAGGTCGATACGATCCTGCGGGCGCTTCGGGCCCGCAAGGGCGGGTTCAATGCTGTCAATGTCCAGTTCGATTACCTCGCTGTAGACAACCTCGCGCGCTTCATCCCGCCACAGGCCTTGAAGCTGGCAGTATTGCCGCACTGTCTCGATCAGCTTCGGATCGCGCCCGGTCAGCACGAGATACTTGATCGTCTGATCATCGACGGGGAAGAACCCCATCGTCGCCCCGTACTCCGGCGCCATGTTCGCGATCGTCGCGCGATGCGCCAGCGGAAGGTCGGCCAGTGCGGGGCCGAAAAACTCGACGAACTTGCCGACGACACCGGCCTTGCGAAGGATCTGCGTCACACGCAGCACCAAATCCGTCGCGGTGGCGCCCTCCGGCAGCTTGCCACTGAGGCGCATCCCGATCACCTCGGGGATCAGCATGTAGATCGGTTGACCGAGCATCACCGCCTCCGCCTCGATCCCCCCCACGCCCCACCCGACCACGCCAAGGCCGTTGATCATCGTCGTGTGACTGTCGGTGCCGACGAGCGAATCGGGATACAGACACTGACCGTCATCCCAGACCACTTTCGCCAGGTATTCGAGGTTCACCTGATGGATAATCCCCGTCGCCGGCGGCACGACGCGGAAGTTGTCGAACGCCTGCTGACCCCATTTGAGCAACTCATACCGCTGCTGGTTCCGCTCGAACTCCTTCTGCGCGTTGATCGCCAGCGCGTCGGGCCGGGCGAACGCGTCGACCTGCACGGAATGGTCAATCACCAAGTCGCACGGCACCAGGGGATTGACCTTCTGTGCCTTGCGGGGGTCGCCGGTCATTTCGGCCATCGCCGAGCGCATCGCGGCGAGGTCCACCACCGCCGGCACGCCCGTGAAATCCTGCAGCACCACACGGCCGGGCTTAAAGGGAATCTCGACTTGCCCCACCCGCTTCGCGTCGTACGCCGCGAGCGCGGCCACCGCATCCCCCGTCACCACCCCGCCATCCACGCACCGTAGCGCCGCCTCGAGCAGCACCTTGATGCAATACGGCAGCGAGTCGATCTGGCCCACATCCGCCAGTGCGTCAAGGCGCCAGATGCTTCGCCGGCCCAGTGCCGTATTCATGGTGGTGTGAGCGTGAAATGGGTCGAGTCGAGTCGCATCACTCATCGTGCAGAATCCTCTGGTCAAGCGGGGTGGTTTGCCGTGTCCATCCGACCCAGGGGATCCTAGCATCGCAGCACCGCAGCGGCAAAGAAAAACCCCGGCCGAAACCGGGGCGTGTATTGTTCATTGATCCTGCGTCTGATCCATCACGCGCGCCGACGACGAAGCGCCACGATGACGCCCATCCCCAGCAGCACCAAGCTCGCCGGCTCAGGCACGGCCGCAAAGGTGCTGCCACCGGCGCCCAGACCAGTGCCGCCACCCGCATCCAAGCCAGTATCCGTCCCGAAACCAAATCGATTCGCCTCATCCCTCTCGATAATGGCGTCGAACAACCGGTCGGCTGCATCACCACTCACGTAGTAGCTCGCATCCTCCAGAAGGCGGTACAGCTCGGAATAATAGTAATACTGCGCGGCATATTCGCGCGGGCCGTCGACATAGCCGTCGCCATTCCTGTCGATTCGGTTCTCCAATTCCCAACTCTGCCATCTTCCGTCCTTGTTCAGGTCGACGCCGGTCATCAATTCCCGGATTCGCTTATCCTGAATGATCGCGTTGGGCAGGGCGACGGCGATCGCCAGCGCGTCGACAGAAGCGTCGCGCCCAAGCATCCTCCGCAGCTGGCCGCGGTACCACTGAAGCGACTTGTACCAGTCCGGCAGCCTCGGCTTCTGGGCCGATTCGTCCAGGTAGTCCTGGTGAAACGCGCGGAGGCCCTGCACGTCCGAGTAGATCCGGCTCTCGTACGTTGAGATCCTATCGAAGTCCGGCAGACCGATGGACGGCTGGATCTGCATTGCTGCTGTACCGGTCACATCAAGCCTGTAGTCGTACAGCGCAGCTAGCGGCGGGACGAACGGCGCAGCCCCTTGGGGCGACACCGGCGCCGCATTGGCCGACGTGACCGTCATTACAGCCACCAACGACGTCGCCGCGATGATCGATGAAAAGGACGTGTGCAAACTACGATGAATCATCATTTTCGCCTTTCCCGGTTCAGCTTCTCTGGCGCTCGTCACTTCGCATAGACCG
>Ga0214473_10010940_pt1 | contig 10660 bp, 3 predicted proteins | sample RVTome_7_FD_203509 | JGI IMG/M metagenome (GOLD analysis project Ga0214473, IMG submission 203509) | Soil microbial communities from uranium-contaminated site in the Upper Colorado River Basin, Wyoming, United States - RVT98D197 | ecosystem: Environmental > Terrestrial > Soil > Contaminated >... | reverse complement strand
CATCTACGAAACATGCAGAAAAGCATCTTTCTGTTAGAGTCTGAAGATGCCCCTGTGCCGAACGAAACACGGCTTGCTGCTGACTGAGCGCGGGCAACAATTTCTATACCATCACGCCTCCACGGCACGCCGTTAGGCTCATTCAGAACCGTTCTGAAGGCCGTTGCGTGGCCCTCGATCCGCCTTCGGGAAAGGTCATCAGACTGGCGAACATCTTCGGTGGCCTTTCCAAAATGACTAAGAAACACGCATCGAACATCCTGCTTCCTAATCTCGAAGAGCCAATACGTTCTGAACTCTTCAGTGTGGAACGGCTCGAGCAACACGCCGAAAGTCTCGCTGCGGCGCAGGTCATCACGGATAAGGCGAGCCGGGGCCGTGCGCTGATCCCGCGGGTCCTGGACAACGGCCGGGTGCTGCTGGATTGCTACCGGGCGATCGCCCGCGCGATTCAGGACGAGCATGCGATCACCCCCGCGGCTGAGTGGCTAGTCGACAACTTCCATATCGTTGACGAACAACTTCGTGAGATTCAGGACGATTTGCCCGCCAGCTATTATCGCGAGCTGCCCAAGCTCGCCACGGGCAGCTTGCAAGGCTACCCGCGAGTGTTCGGCGTGGCATGGGCATTCGTGGCGCACACCGATAGCCGGTTCGACCCTGAAGCATTGCGCCGCTTCGTGGCCGCCTACCAACGGGTACAACCGCTGACCATCGGCGAACTCTGGGCAGTGGCAATCACCCTGCGCGTGGTCCTAGTGGAAAATCTGCGGAGAATCGCGGAGCGGATTGTGCGCAGCAGAGCGGCCCGGCGCGAAGCCGATGCGCTGGCCGACAGCCTGCTCGGACCCGGAGGACAATCCGCGATCCGGCCGGCCTTTCAGCAGCTTGAGAAAGCCTCCTTGGAGACGGCGTTCGCCGTGCAGCTGGTCCAGCGCTTGCGAGATCTGGATCCGAAGGTCGGTCCGGTTTTGCTTTGGCTCGATCAGCGCCTGGCGGTTGCGGGAACCAGCGCCGATGAAATTGTCCGCGTGGAACACCAGAACCAGGGCGCCATGAGCGTGTCCGTGCGCAACATCATTACAAGCATGCGCCTGATTTCCGAATTTGACTGGAAGGAATTCTTTGAGAACGTCAGCATCGTAGATGAAGTTCTCCGTAACGATACCCGCTTTGGCGATATGGATTTTTCCACGCGAGACGACTACCGCCACGCCATCGAAAATCTCGCCCGCGGATCGGAATACTCCGAAATTGAAATTGCGAGACGCGTCGTGCGGCGCGTCAAGCAGGAAAACGGCGCTCCAAGGCAAGCCCTGTCGCATTCCGAAGTGCCTGGCGCGGAGCGCCAATCAGAGCCTGGCTATCATCTGATTTCGCGAGGACGCCCGGCCTTCGAGCGAGAACTCGGCTTTCACGTGACCTGGAAACGCTGGCTGCTTCGCTTATATCTCCGAAGCGCGGTGCCTGGCTATCTGGCGACCATCGCGGTTGTATCGGCCATGGTCCTGGCGCTGCCTCTGTGGCAGGTTCGCGAGGCGGGCATGAGTGTCTGGGGCCTGTTGCTCCTCGGTTCACTCGCCGCGGTGCCGGCCTCGGACCTGGCGATCGCGCTCATCAACCGCGCGGTCATGGCTTTACTGGGACCGCGAAGACTTCCGCGATTGGAACTGTGTGACGGCATTCCGGAGGACCTGCGAACCATTGTCGTGATGCCCACCCTGCTGACCACCTCGCAGGAAGTTTCAGGTCTTGTCGAACGCTTGGAAGTGCATTATCTGGCGAATTCAGAGGGGGACCTGCGCTTTGCCCTGCTCTCGGATTGGTTGGACGCGCCGCATGAAACCCTGCCTGGTGATGACGGCTTGCTGACCGCTGCCGTCGATGGGATCGCTCGACTGAACAAGAAATATGGTTCGCTTCCCGGCGGTGACCAGCGCTTCTTTCTGTTTCATCGCAGGCGTGTCTGGAGTGAGTGCGACGGCAAATGGATGGGCTGGGAGCGCAAGCGAGGAAAACTACATGAGTTGAATCAGCTCTTGCGCGGCTCGACCGGCACCACGTTTGTTCCAACGGCCGTATCTCCCCGGGTCAGCCTGACAGGTGTCCGCTACGTCATCACGCTCGACGCAGACACGCGCCTGCCGCGGGGCGCTGCCGCTCGTCTGGTTGGCACGATGGCGCATGCGCTCAATCGGCCAAGATTCAGCGAGCGGGAAGGGCGCGTCGTGGAGGGCTATGCGATCGTGCAACCGCGCATTACCGCCTCTCTGCCGATTGACCATCCGAGTTCGCTCGCACAGAGAGTGTTTTCCGGGCCGAGCGGCATCGATCCGTATTCATCGGCCGTCTCGGATGTATATCAGGATTTATTCCAGGAGGGCTCTTACACCGGCAAGGGCATTTACGATATCGACGCGTTTGAGGCGGCTTTGGCAGGCAAGGTGCCGGCGAATGCGCTGTTGAGCCATGACCTGTTCGAAGGTATTTTCGCGCGGGTCGCCCTGGCCACCGACATTGAGCTGTTTGAAGAGTTCCCCTCGCGCTACGAGGCCGTTGCGACGCGCCAACATCGTTGGGCGCGTGGAGACTGGCAACTCTTGCCCTGGCTTTTCGGGCGCGGGCACTCACGGCCGGGGAAGCCGAATCCCGTAAAGATTCCCATCATCGGCCGCTGGAAGATTTTCGACAACCTGCGCCGTACATTGTGGGCACCAACCGCGTTTCTTACATTGGTCGCGGGGTGGGTGTTGCCCCCTGCGTCTCCCTGGGTATGGACGCTCTTTATTCTGGCGATCGTTGCGATTCCTGCGCTCCTGCCGTTTCTTGCCGGACTCCGCCCGCGCCGAAAGGGTATTTCCCTGCGAAGTCATTTTCGCAGCGCGCTTGGCGACCTGGCGCTCGGCGCCGGTCAGATTGGCCTGGTGCTTACTTTCCTAACGTACCAGAGCTGGCTCATGGCTGACGCGATTCTGCGGACCCTGGGCCGCCTGTTCATCACGCATCGAAATTTGCTGGAATGGGTGACGGCAGCGCAGTCCCGGTTTTCGGCCGATTCCAAATTGCCAGCGATTTACAAGCGCATGGCCGGCGGGGTTGTGTTGACCGCTGTGTCGATCGGCGCGCTTCTCTCTAGTCAGCGCCAGGGGTGGGCTGCTGCGGCTCCGCTCGTGGTCCTCTGGGCGGCGGCTCCTGCTGTAGCGCACTGGATTAGCCGCCAGCCAAAATCTCGAGGGTCCATATCGTTGCCCTTGGCCGACGAGCAGGCTCTCCGCTTGATTTCCCGCAGGACGTGGCGCTTCTTCACCACTTTCGTTTCCAGTGAGGACCATGCGCTCCCTCCTGACAATTTCCAGGAAACGCCCAAGCCCGTGGTCGCCCACCGAACCTCGCCGACAAATATGGGTCTTTATCTTCTCTCCACGATCTGCGCACGGGATTTCGGTTGGCTAGGCACGCTCGAAACCGTCGAGCGCCTCGAGGCCACGCTGGCGACCATGAGCCAGATGGAATCGTTTCGCGGGCATTTCTATAACTGGTATGACACATCTGACCTTCATCCGCTTGTACCCATGTACGTTTCCTCGGTGGACAGCGGGAATCTTGCCGGACACTTGCTCGCGCTCGGCAACAGCTGCCGGGAACTGATGGAAAAATCATCGGTCGGACCCCGCCTGCTCGCCGGACTGCAGGATACGGCCCGGCTGCTGCGCGAGGCGCTGGTTAACACCACTGACTCGCCCCGCACCCACATCGTTACGCGGAAGCAGCTCAGCAATGCCCTCGACGTGATGACGGCCTCGATTCAGTCGATGCCCGTGGATTCGATCGATTGTGCAATTCGGTTCAAACAGTGGAGGGTTTACGCCCAGACGGTGGCCGACATTGCCGAAGCTTTGGAGCAGGAGCAGGGAGACAATCTCGAACCTGAGCTGCGCATTTGGGCGGACGCCCTGCGAGCAAGCGTCGAAAGCCACATCCGTGATGCTGAAATCCTGATTCCGTGGGCGCGCCTGAACTCAAAAGCGATTCTTGGACTGGACAAGGGTTTTCGAGATCGAGCGCCGGAGTGGATGGCAGTCGAACCGCTTCTTCGTGTCGTCCCGACGCTGGCGGAGGCACCCGGCCGGTTCGACGCCGCTCTCGATGAGCTTTCCGCGCTGCGCGTTCGCGTGTTGAACAATCTTCCGGTCGATCAAGACACGATCGGTCGAATCGACGCCTTGGCGGAAGTCCTGAGGCTTTCCGCTGAGAATGCCGCCGCTCTCATCCGCCGACTTTCATCCATCGTCCAGACGACGGGCCGCATGGTCCAGGCGATGGACTTTACGTTTCTATTTGACGACACACGCAAGCTTTTCTCGATTGGCTACCGTGTGGCGGATGGCGTGTTGGATCCCAGCTGCTATGACCTGCTTGCCTCGGAAGCGCGCCTGACAAGCTTTGTCGCCATTGCGAAAGGCGAAGTCCCTCCGTCGCACTGGTTTCACCTGGGCCGCGCGCTTACACCGGTCGATCGTGGCTCTGCGCTCATTTCCTGGTCGGGCTCAATGTTTGAGTACCTGATGCCGGCGCTGGTGATGCGTTCCCCGGAAGGAAGTCTGTTGAACCAGACGTACGAATTGATTGTGCGCCGTCATATCGAATATGGCGCGGAGCGCGGTGTGCCCTGGGGAGTGTCGGAGTCCGCATACAATGGGCGCGACCTCAACCTCAACTATCAATATTCAAACTTTGGCGTGCCCGGACTGGGGCTCAAGCGGGGCCTCAGCGATGATGTTGTTGTTGCGCCGTACGCGACCGCGCTTGCGGCCATGTTTGAACCAGCCGCCGCGTTGCAAAACTTTCGTCGCCTGGAAGCCGCAGGCGGAAGCGGCGCGTACGGGTTTTATGATGCGCTCGATTACACAAGTGCGCGTTTACCGGAAGGGACAGCCGTCGCCGTCGCCCGTACGTACTTTGCTCATCATCAGGGAATGTTGTTGGTGGCAATCGCGAACCTGACCAACGATGGCTTAATGCGAAGCCGTTTTCATGCCGAGCCCATGGTGCAGGCCACCGAACTCCTCTTGCAGGAGCGGACCCCGCGCGACGTGCAAGTGGCGCGGCCGCGCGCCGAAGAAGTGTCCGCCGCTGCCCAGGTCCGTGAACTCATTCCGCCGGTTCTGCGCCGGCTCACCACTCCCCACAGTCCTACCCCGCGGACGCATCTGCTCTCCAACGGAAGCTACGCTGTGATGCTGACCGCAGCCGGCTCGGGCTATAGCCGCTGGCGGGAACTCGCCGTCACGCGGTGGCGCGAGGACGTCACACGCGATCACTGGGGCAGTTATATCTTTCTTCGTGACGCGCAGACCGGTGAAGTCTGGTCGGCGGGCTACCAGCCGACCGGCATCGAACCCGACGCCTATGAGGCTTTCTTCTACGAAGACCGCGTCGAATTCGTACGGCGCGACCGCGCACTGACCACCGCCCTTGAAGTCGTCGTATCGCCTGAGGACGACGTGGAAGTTCGGCGTGTCACCATCACGAACTTGGGCGCACGCTCGCACGACATTCAGGTTACTTCCTACGCCGAACTTTGCCTGGCATCGCAGGCTGCCGATGTAGCCCATCCGGCGTTTTCCAACCTGTTTGTTCAGACCGAATTTGTTCCTGAAGCCGGCGCGCTGCTTGCAACGCGCCGCACGCAATCCCAGCAAGAAAGTGCTGTCTGGGCTGCGCAGGTCGTTACCGTGAATGGCGAAACGGTTGGTGAACTTCAATTTGAAACCGACCGGTCGCGATTTATTGGGCGCGGGCACAACGTGGGCGATCCCGTATCCATTACCGACGGACGGCCGCTTTCCGGCACGGTTGGTTCCGTACTGGACCCGGTGATCAGCTTGAGGCAAACGGTCAGGATTCCGCCCGGAACCGCGGCACGCGTTACTTTTTCCACCATCGTTGCCCCGACCCGCGAGCAGGTTCTGGAACTCGCGGATAAATACCGTGGACCAAAAACCGTGGAACGCACACTGGCATTAGCTTGGACGCAGGCGCAGGTACAACTCCATCATTTGGGTATCAATCTCGACGAAGCCCATTTATTCCAGAAGCTTGCAAATGCCGTGTTGTACTCGGACGCTTCGCAGCGGCCATCTTCCGATGTGCTGGCCCGCAGCACGCTGGAGCGCTCCGCGCTGTGGGCCCACGGAATCTCCGGCGATTTGCCCATTGTTGTGGCGCGCATCGACGAAACTGAAGATCTCGAAATTGTGCGTCAATTGTTGCGCGCGCATGAATACTGGCGCATGAAACAATTATCCGCCGATCTGGTCATCATCAATGAAAAGTCCTCCGCGTATGCCCAGGAGCTGCAGATCTCTCTGGATGAACTGGTGCGGGGTAGCCGGTTGCGGCTCTCTGCGGATACCAGTAATGTGCGCGGCAGTATTTTCCTGTTGCGGGCGGATTTCATCTCTCCGCAGGAGCGGGCGCTGCTTCAGACCGTCGCGCGAGCGGTGCTGCTCAGCCGGCATGGCACCCTGTCCGAGCAAATCACTCGATCTCACCGGGCGGAACCTGAGGCGCTTCCTGTGCCGCTGCACAGGCGCGCGGCCAAACGTCTGGACGTGCCGCTTCCCCAGCAGGCGCTCGATTTCTTCAACGGTCTAGGCGGATTTGCCGATAAGGGCCGCGAATATGTGATCGTCCTGGGAGAAGGCGTGCGGACTCCGGCGCCGTGGATCAACGTGATTGCCAATCCTGCTTTTGGCTTCCTTGTTTCCGAATCCGGCTCGGGCCACACCTGGTCGCTTAACAGTCATGAGAATCAGCTCACGCCGTGGTCTAACGATCCCGTCAGCGATCCTCCCGGAGAGGTTTTCTATATCCGTGATGAAAATACAGGTGAGGTGTGGAGTCCCACGGCGCTGCCCATTCGCGACGAAGCCGCTCCGTACATGGCTTGCCACGGCCAGGGTTACAGTCGATTCGTTCACGGGTCTCACGGAATTCTGGCTGAGTTGCTGCAATTCGTGCCGCCGAAAGACCCCATCAAGATTTCCCGGCTCACCCTTAACAATGATTCCGGCCGCGTGCGGCGCCTCTCTGTGACTGCCTATGCCGAATGGGTGCTGGGCAGTTCGCGCGGCGCCTCGGCGCCATATCTGATTACCGAGATTGATTCGAACACGGGCGCGCTCTTCGTGAACAGCGTATGGGGCGGCGATTTTGCGGGGCGCATCGCATTTGCGGATCTTGGCGGCAGACAGGCGTCGGTCACCGGCGACCGGACAGAATTTCTGGGCCGTAACGGAACGCTGGAGCGTCCGGCGGCGCTCGAGCGACGCAGCCCACTTACCGGAAAGGTAGGAGCGGGCCTGGATCCGTGCGCGGCATTGCAAACTTCGATCGAATTGCGGCCCGGCGCCAGCGTTGAAATCGTGTTTTTCCTGGGCCAGGCGGAAAACAGGGAGCAAGTGCGTGAACTGCTGGGCCGCTACCGCACAGCAAACTTGAATGCGCTTCTTTCCGAGGTTACGGGCCAGTGGGACAGCCTGCTCAACACCGTGCAAATCGCTACACCCGAGCCGGCCATGGACATCCTCATGAATCGCTGGCTGCTTTACCAGACGCTGGCGTCTCGTGTCTGGGCGCGTGCAGCCTTCTACCAGTTAAGCGGCGCCTATGGTTTCCGCGACCAACTCCAGGACACCATGGCTTTGTGCGTCGCCCAACGCGGCCTCGCGCGCGAACACCTGCTGCGCGCCGCCTCACGGCAGTTCGTCGAAGGTGACGTTCAACACTGGTGGCATCCGCCCTCGGGGCGCGGTGTGCGCACGCGGGTCTCCGACGATCTGCTTTGGCTGCCTTACGCCGTCGTCCACTACATTGAAACGACCGGCGAATGGGCCATTTTGGATGAAGCCGTACCCTTTCTCGAAGGAGATGCGCTAGCCCAGGGACAGAGCGAGTCTTATTTTCGGCCTCGTGTTTCACAGACCCGCGCAACGCTGTTTGAGCATTGCGCGCGCGCCTTGGACCGAAGTCTTGCCGTTGGCGAGCACGGGCTGCCGCTGATGGGCGCGGGCGACTGGAACGACGGCATGAACCGAATCGGCGAGCACGGGAAGGGAGAAAGCATCTGGCTCGGCTGGTTCCTGCACACGATTCTGTGGGAGTTCGCCAAAGTTGCAGACCGGCGCGGTGAACACGAACGTGCCGAGGCCTGGCGCCTCCACGTGAGTGCACTAAAGGCGGCGCTCGAACGCCACGGTTGGGATGGCGAATGGTATCGCCGGGCCTATTTTGATGATGGCACGCCCGTGGGCTCTGCTGGCAACCAGGAATGCAGGATCGACTCGATCGCGCAGTCCTGGGGAGTCATGAGCGGCGCCGCCGAGCCGGGTCGTGCGGCTCGCGCCATGAGGGCAGTGGATCGACAACTGGTGCGGCGTCCCGAGGGATTGATTCTTCTGTTTACGCCACCTTTTGAAAAAACACAGCATGACCCCGGCTACATTAAAGGTTATGTGCCCGGCGTGCGAGAAAACGGCGGCCAGTACACCCATGCCGCTGTCTGGACGGCGATCGCCTTTGCGGCTCTTGGCGACGGCGATAAAGCTACAGAGCTGTTCCGGATGATGAATCCCATTCATCGCACCATCTCGCGGTCGAGCGTTCAACGCTACAAAGCCGAGCCCTACGTGCTGGCCGGCGACGTGTACGCAGAGCCTCTACACGTGGGACGAGGCGGATGGACCTGGTACAGCGGATCGGCCGGCTGGCTTTACCGCGCGGGCCTTGAATGGATTCTGGGTTTCCGCCTGCGCGGGCAGATGCTGTGCTTTGATCCGTGCATTCCTCGAGACTGGCCTGGCTACTCCATTGAGTTTCGGTATCACTCGGCCACTTACCAGATCACGGTCAGCAATCCGTCCGGCGTTTCTCGCGGCGTTAGCTCGACCCATCTGGACGGCAGATTACTCGCCGATCGCTCAAGCATTCCACTGTTTGATGACGGCGAAACACACCAGGTTCGCATCGTGCTGGGTTAGCGGGATGCACGCGTGCCTGCGCCGCCGGCATACCAACCAGATGCCGGATTGGGCGATCTGGTCGCGTCTTGCAGGATATCCAAACCTACCCCGGTCTGTCCCTATGCCAAAACGCATCATTTCTCTTCTACGCTCAGCGTTTCGAATCCGGAGATGACACCGGACAGTTCTTCGTCGATACCATTCTGGCGCAAATGATGAGAGGGATTCGGCGCACGCCCGGAAGAGCGAGACGAAAAGGTATTCACGAATGAGCGCCCGCAAGGTCACAGTGCCGCCACCGATGACCCTGGGCAGCGTCATACGGTCATGTTCCTTTCTTGGTTGTTGTCACTTTCACTTAATTCCGGTGTTCACGTTGTTTCGTGTTCATCGGAAATTCTTGTTCCTGTTCTTTAATAGCTTGGTCATTTCTTCAGTTGCAGCAGTCGTGCGTTGATGTCCACAATCACCGTGCTCGCGGACATCAGTACCGCATCCTCCATTTCGGCCCATTCCAGCTTGAACTTGTTCGCCGCCCGTTTGCGGGCATGATGATCCCACCCGTTGGTGAGCAGGACACCGCCGATGTCCACAAACACGCAGGTGATGGCAGTCGCTTTTTTCATCGGCTTTTTTCCGTCGATCCGATCATCGCTGCCACAGGATTCGTGCGTCTTCCAGGGGCACCGCAACGCCGTCGCAGTGCGGTATCAATCGCGCCGTAAAGTCCGCTGGTCGGCGGTCCGCAGACACGGCCGCGCTGTAAACGTAGCCGCCCGACGCGTCGGCCAGTTGGCGAATGCGCTTCATCTCTTGCCGCACGGGAGCACTGCCCGCAACGCCGTTGGCATAAAGCTCTATCCCCACCGCTTGGGGGTCAAGGTCATTGAGAAAGACCTGAACCTCAAATACGCGTTGCTTGCCACGAGTCTCAACCTTCACTTCGCCGAAGTGTAGATTGGCCCATTTCTGTTCCAGACTGTGCTGCCAATCGACGATTCGCCGGCCGATTGCGCCTTTGTTCTTCGCGCGCTCACGGTAGGCGGTGGCAGCCGGGAGGTAGTATTGCTCGGTGTATTCGCACACCGTGCGGGTAGCGGAGAAGCGCGGTGTCAGCCGTGCCATGCTTTCCCGCATCCGCGCCACCCATGCCGTGGGAATGCCCTGATCGTCCCGTGTATAAAACTCCGGGAGCACCTTCCGTTCGAGCAGGTCGTACAGGGCTTCCGCTTCGGCCGCGTCCCAGGCGGGATCGTCGCCATGCTCCTGGCCGTCTCCCAACGCCCAACCTACCTCGGGCGTATAGGCTTCCGCCCACCAGCCGTCCAATTCCGAGAGATTGATGCCTCCATTGACGAGCACTTTCATCCCGCTCGTCCCGCTAGCCTCCCAGGGCCGGCGTGGTGTATTGAGCCAGACATCCACGCCCTGCACCAGGTGCTCGGTCAAATGCATGTCATAGTCACTGAGGAAGATCACATGGGGGCGGGCCTCGGTCCGCCGGATGAAACGCATCCATTGCTGAATCAGGGCCTGCCCCGCCTGGTCCGCCGGATGCGCCTTTCCGGCGATGATGAGTTGCACCGGACGCTGGGAATTACTTAATAGACGAAGCAGTCGCTGCGGGTCATGCAGCA
>Ga0214473_10010939_pt1 | contig 10660 bp, 9 predicted proteins | sample RVTome_7_FD_203509 | JGI IMG/M metagenome (GOLD analysis project Ga0214473, IMG submission 203509) | Soil microbial communities from uranium-contaminated site in the Upper Colorado River Basin, Wyoming, United States - RVT98D197 | ecosystem: Environmental > Terrestrial > Soil > Contaminated >... | reverse complement strand
CCCATGGACCAGCTCGCGGATTTCCACCGTGGAGTCGCTGCCCTCGAGCGGATGGGGTTTCAGGCCCGGTATGACGACCGCGTATTCCGGGCAACCGGGTATCTGGCGGGAGAAGACGAGGGCCGTGCAACCGCGCTGATGGAAGCTTTCGAAGACATTGAAATCAAAGCGATTGTGTCGCTCAGAGGCGGATATGGCTCGTCGCGGATTATCCCCCTGCTCGACCGGGACCGCCTGCGGCCGCACTGCAAGATCTTCATGGGCTTCAGCGATCTCACCACGTTGCACCTCTACTTCCGCCGGCACTTCGGCTGGATGACATTTCATGGACCCATGGCTTCTTCGCCCTCCCTGGGAAGCCCGGGGCCGGATGAGGCGGCCCACTTGGCAGCCCTACTGACTGATCCTGCCTACCGGCCCGTCTTTTCCTTCCCTCAGCTTCAGGCCCTGAGTCCAGGTAGCGCCGTCGGGGAGCTGGCCGGCGGCTGCCTGTCGTTGATCACCTCGAGCCTCGGCACCCCCTACGAAATCCAGACAGAAGGTAAAGTCCTTTTTCTTGAAGACCTTGGAGAACCTCCCTACCGCATCGACCGCATGCTGACCCAGCTGCTTCTCGCCGGGAAGCTCGACCGCCTGGCGGGAGTCCTGCTCGGAACATTTCGGGATTGTGACCCCGGCAAGCCCGGGGTCCCTGTCGAGCATGTCTTCAGGGACCTGCTCGAAAGGCTTAAAGTCCCTGTAATTGCAGGATTTCCATCCGGGCACGGCCCTGAAAACTGGGCCCTTCCTCTCGGCGCCAGGGTCCTGCTCGATGCCTCGCAACTCCGAATCACCTTTCTCGACAGCGCCGTATCCGGATAGGGTCCGGGCCTCCCGGCTCAGAACCGATCGCCCGGCATCGGCTCGATCGAAAAAACGACTGAACTACTAACGACATCATAGATCAAGGAATGAGCTTTACTCCTCTGCTGATCGTTGCTAGAATTTGAAATTGCATTTGAGATTCCTCAATGTCCTGTGTCCTGATTGATCAAAGCTTTAAAATCCGGTTGCCCGAATTTGACTGAACCATGGCAAATCCCTCGCTGAAAATCCGCGGCTCGCTTTCGAAACTTCAGAGAGAAGCGGCCCGGATTTATGTTCAGCTGCAGCAGAGGTTTGAGGGTAACAGCCTGGTCAGTGAATCATGGGCGGCCATGGGCAGCGATCTGCAGGTCCAGGCAGAAAGCCTGAAGAAGCTTCCGGGGACTTTCTGGCAATCGATGAGAAAGCAGGAATCAGTGCTCATACGTGCGACCCGGGAGGTATTGCCGGCAGATCCGGAGATGGCCGAGGGGTCGCTGCACTCATGTCTCATCCGCACGCTTGACATTGAAGAGCCGATGATCCTCCGGGTGTACGCCCCATTGATCCGCCGATTGCGGGTTGAGTGGACGGACCGGGCTCTGGATTTCTATGTCATGGTCAAGGCGCACATTGCGCGCCTGTCCCGGATGGTTCAGGGCTATTCCGGAGATCCGCTCCTGGGGCAGCGATGTGCACTCCTGTTCCTGAATTTTGAAAAGGAGGTTCAGGAACCCGCTGCGATTCCCGTTCCTGCCCGAAAAACTGTAACGAAGAGCGCGTCGCGGGCAAAGCCGTCCGCCGGCAGGAAGGTCAAGAAGGCCGCGGCAGGCAAGGCCGGCGCTCCGTCCCGCCAGCTGAAGGCCCGCTCCAAACTGGCAAAGCGGCTGGCAAAAAACGTCGAAATCTCCCGGAGGCGTGCGCAACGCTGATCGCATACCTGCGGAGTCACCCTGCAGCGATTGATTTTTCCATCCGAAGATCTCATACTTTGATCCGAAGGCTGATGCGACCTCTCTATGGAAGTAATTGAAACAAGGAGGTTTTCTTCATTGCCAAAGGCAACCGCTCCAGTCTGGCCCAACCCCGATGAATTGCGGCGCGATATGGAGGAGTTTTTTTCGAAGAAATACGGGGGCAAGGTCCAGCTCGGGGTCATGAACGCACGCCCCGACGAAGCCAGGACCGCGGAAGAAGGGACCGAAACTCAGGAAGCCCCGCTCGACCTCGAGTTCAATTACCTGCCTCGCGACATCAAGAACTACCTCGATCGTTTCGTCATCAGGCAGGACAGCGCCAAGAAGGTGTTGGCGACAGCGATCTGCGACCACTACAACCACATCAAGCACTGCCTGGGCAAGGACCGCTGCAAGGAGTATGCAAAGCAGAACATCATCATGCTCGGACCCACGGGGGTCGGCAAAACCTACCTGGTCCGCACCGTCGCCGATCTGATCGGCGTGCCGTTCGTAAAGGCCGACGCCACCAAGTTTTCGGAGACCGGCTATGTCGGCGGAGACGTCGAAGATCTGGTCAGGGAACTCGTCCAGAAGGCCGATGGCAACATCCAGCTGGCGGAATACGGGATCATATATCTCGATGAGATCGACAAGATCGCCGCGCCGGCAAACCTGCTCGGCCGGGATGTGAGCGGCGGGGGGGTGCAGCGCGGACTGCTGAAGCTCATGGAAGAGACCGAAGTGAGTCTCCGGACGCCCTTTGATCTGACCTCCCAGCTGCAGGCGGCCATGGAATTCCAGTCCAAGGGCAAAGTCACCCGCCAGGTCATCAACACCCGGCACATTCTCTTCATCGTCAGCGGGGCGTTCAACGGCCTGATCCCGATCATCCGCAAACGCATCGGCGCGCAAAGCATAGGATTCAGGGGACGCTCGGCGGCGGAGCTTCCGGATGAAGCATTGCGCGCCCAGGTCAAGAGCACCGATTTCATCGAGTTCGGATTCGAATCGGAGTTTGTCGGGCGCCTTCCGGTGGTGGTATCCTGCAGCGAGCTGGGAGTCGAAGACCTGTTTGAGATCCTCAAGCACTCGGAGGGTTCGATCATACGCCAGTACGTCCAGGCGTTCGAGGCTTACGGGATCGAACTGGTCTTCACGGACGCGGGATTGCACCGCCTGGCGGAAAAGGCCGCCCTGGAGCAGACCGGGGCCCGAAGCCTGGTCAGCGTCTGCGAGCGCACATTCCGGGAATTCAAGTATCATCTCCCGCATTCCGTCCTGCGCCGGCTGGAGGTGACGCCCGAGCTCGTCGACGCTCCCCTGGCGGTACTGGACCGGCTGCGAAGCGATTCCCGGGGGGAGCAGATCGAATCGCTGATGCGGGCAGCCGCGGGGTGCGCCGCCCGATGGTCCGAGCGCACTGGGATCGAGATGCATCTGCAGCCCGAGGCCGCGCGGCTGCTGGCGGAAATGGCCTTGGCGGAAGAAAAGGGCGTCGAAGAGGTTTTCAAGGACACTTTCAAGAATTACGAGCACGGATTGAACCTGATTCGCGAAACCCGCGGGCTCACCCGCTTCGAAATCACCCCCGACGTCATTCGAGATCCGTCCAATACGCTGGACAGCTGGATTCGTTCCTATTATGTGCGGGAGCCGGACTGAGCCCGGCGCTCGCCTTCTGCCGCATCGGCGGCGCAACCCATCACGGAGGTGCACCATGAAGGCGATCAAAATTGCGCAGATTCCCCCGCCTGCCGTCCAGGTCACTGCGACCATTCGCGAGGTGATTCCCATCATGGGCAGCGACCAGGGCTGCGGTGTCGCCGTCATGGACGGGGACCGGCTCGCCGGCACCCTTTCCAAGGATGACGTGCTCAAACGGGTGATCGGCGAGGGCATGGACCCGGCGACCACCCGGGTGGGCGACGTCATGACTACACCCGCCGCCAGCGTCACGACCGACACGGAAACCGGAGAAGCCCTCAAGATGATGTTCGACCGCGGCTGCTGCTATCTGCCGGTCGTGGATCAGGGGGGGATCCTCCGGGGCTGGCTGGCGCTGTGTCATCTGTTCCGCGACCACGTCGAGGACGTCGGCCGCGAACTCGACTCTCTGGAAGCCTACCTGTCGGCAGACGGCCCCGGGGGATAGCCCGGCCCTCGCGAAAAAAATTCCGCGCCGCGTGAAAAAAATTGCCGCCGGCCGGGCAAACGAGTAAAGTACCACGTTCGCCACCGAATCCCCTTTCGGAACCCGGCTGGGAGCCAAAGGACAGGTTTGGGCCGATAGGAGAAGCCATAATGGCCAAAAAGAAAAATGTGACCATCGACGTAAAAAAAGAGTGGTGCAAGGGCTGCGCCATCTGTATCGACGCCTGCCAGCACAAGGTCCTGGAGATGCGCGGGGTTTACCCCGAGGTCATTCTCCTGGAAGAGTGCACCTCCTGCGGCATGTGCGAGGTCATGTGCCCGGACTTCGCCATCGTGGTTAACGAGGTCGAGGAACTGGTCGCCAAATAGTCCGTGGCGCGGGGTGAAAGGAAAAGCGAGCATGCAAGCCACCAAACACGAGGAAGGCCGGGAGACGAGCGGCAGGATCCAGGTCATTACCGGAAACGAAGCCTGCGCCGAGGGGGCGCTGGCGGCCGGGCTGAAGTTCTTCGCCGGCTATCCGATCACCCCCTCGTCCGAGATTGCGGAAATCCTGTCGGAGCGTCTGCCCGCGGAGGGGGGCGTCTTCATCCAGATGGAGGATGAGATCGCCGCCATGGGCGCGATCATCGGGGCCTCCCTGGCGGGCGCCAAGTCGCTGACCGCGACGAGCGGCCCGGGGTTTTCCCTCAAGCAGGAGAATATCGGCTATGCCGCCATGGCGGAGGTGCCCTGTGTCGTTGTGAATGTGCAGCGGGGCGGCCCCAGCACCGGCCTGCCGACCCTGCCGGCGCAGGGGGACGTCATGCAGGCGCGCTGGGGAACCCACGGCGACCATCCGATCATCGTGCTCACGCCCAACAGCGTCCGCGAGACTTTCGAGCTCACCATCCGCGCCTTCAACCTTTCCGAGCGGTTCCGCGTTCCGGTGATTCTGCTCATGGACGAGATCATCGGACACGTCAACGAGAAGGTCGTCCTGCCCGAACCCGGGGAATACGAAATCGTACAGCGCATCCGGCCGGAGGTTCCGCCGGAAAAATTCCTCCCTTACGCGCACACGGAATCGGGGATTCCCCCGATGGTGAGCTTCGGTGAGGGTTACCGCTATCATGTCACCGGCCTCTCGCACGATCAGACGGGATTCCCCACCAACAATGCCGTGGAGATCGACCGGCTGATCCGGCGCCTCCATCGGAAGATCGACAGCCACCTGGACGAGATCATCGAAGTCCACGAGGACTTCCTCGAGGACGCCGAGATCGGGCTGTTCGCCTACGGTTCGACCGCCCGCTCGGCGCGCCAGGCCGTCATGATGGCCCGGAAGCAGGGCATCAAGGCGGGCCTGCTGCGCCCGCGGGTAATCTGGCCCTTCCCGGAGCGCCAGGTCCAGGCCATGGCGGAGCGCGTGCACCACATCATCGTCCCGGAACTGAACCTGGGACAGATCGCTCATGAGGTCGAATGGGCCAGTTGCCGGTCCAAACCGGTGGTGAGGATCAACCGCGTCGACGGCGAACCCATCAGCCCCCAGCAGATTCTCGACCGGATTGTGGAAGCGGCTTCCTGAGCCCCTTCGGTGAAGCAGAGGAGTACCCCATGTTTGATTATGCGAAGTATCTCAGGCTTGATAAATTCCCCCTGATCTGGTGTCCCGGCTGCGGCGACGGCATCGTGCTGAAATCGCTCCTGCGCGCCATCGACCGCATCGGGCTGAAAAAGGACGAGATCACCATGGTGTCCGGCATCGGCTGCTCGAGCCGCCTCCCCGGATATGTGGACTTCAACACGCTGCACACTACGCACGGGCGCGCCATCGCCTTTGCCACCGGCGTCAAGCTCGCAAGGCCCGACATGAAGGTCATTGTCATCACCGGCGACGGCGATGCCACCGCGATCGGCGGCAACCATTACATCCATGCCGCGCGGCGCAACATCGATCTGACCGTCATCCTCTTCAACAACCAGATCTACGGCATGACCGGAGGCCAGGCGTCCCCCACCACACCCGTCGGCAAGAAGGCCTCAACCGCCGCCTTCGGCAACCTGGAGCCCTCCTTCAACATCAGCGGGCTCGCCCAGGCGGCCGGCGCCAGCTTCGTGGCCCGCAGCACAGTCCATTCGGCGCTCCGGCTCGAGAAACTGATCGAGCGGGCCATCCGGAAGCCGGGTTTCTCCCTGGTCGAGGTGTGGAGCCCCTGCCCCACCGCCTATGGCCGCCGCAACCGGCTGGGAGACGGCGCCCAGATGATCCAGGATCTCGGAGAGAACACCGTTTCGATCGAAAAGGCCGCGAAAATGTCCCCCGCGGAGCTCGAAGGCAAAATCGTCACCGGCGTTTTCGTCGACGTCGACCGGCCGGAATATACCGCCGAGTATGCGAAGCTGCAGCAGCGCCTGAGAAAGACCGCTGTGGAAGTGGGAGTGTAAGCCGAGGAGGACCGTTCAATGAGTTTTCGCTACGACATTCGACTCAGTGGAGAGGGCGGACAGGGACTGGTGCTGGCGGGCCGGATTCTGGCGGAAGCCGCCGCGATCTATGACAACAAGAACGCCACCCAGAGCCAGTCCTACGGCCCCGAGGCCAGGGGCGGGGCCAGCCGCTCGGAAGTGATCATTTCCGACGAGGATATCGATTACCCCAAGGCGACCCGCCTCGATCTGCTGCTTGCCCTGACTCAGGAATCCTGCAACAAGTATTCCCGGGACCTCAAGGAAAACGGCATACTGCTCGTGGACTCCATGGCGGTGACCCGGGTCCCCGAAGGAAGTTACAGGATCTTTCAGGCCCCGATCAGCGACATCGCCCGAACCCGGCTCGGAAGGGTCGTGGTGGCTAACATCGTGGCGCTGGGGATCATCGCCCAACTGTCCCAGATCGTTTCCGTCGATGCCCTCGAATCGGCCGTGCTAGCCAGGGTGCCGAAAGGGACCGAAGAGCTGAACCTGAAGGCCTTCCACACCGGCATCGAAGTCGCCCAGGAACTGCTGGCCACGCGCTGAAAAAAAATCCCGCATCGCGCCCGAGCCCGCAGGAAAAAGCATGTGATTTTTCACCGCCGAGGCGCCAAGATCGCAGAGAGGGAAGCGATTTTCGGAGTAGTCCCTCACGCGCCCCGCGGCGCACCCACTGACGCATGAAAAAGCTTGATGTTGCGCGCAGCGCTTTGGACTGCGGCGGCTTGCCGCCGCTTTCGAAGTCCAAGATGGTAAAAGCGGCGCCGGGGCGCCGCATTCCAAAGCGCCTCCGGCGCTCGGCTAAGGCAAAGGTTATTTTCGAAGCAGTCCCTCACGCGCCCCGTGGCGCACACATGGGGCGGGCTTACAGCCCTCAATCCTAATTGCATCCCCTGCTCCTGGGGCGTTGCCCCAGGCTGGTATGGGACGGGCCTCCGGCCCTTCAGCCCACGGACCTGTATTGCACGATGAAGCCTTGCTGTCAAAAGCCAACAGCCAATGGCCAAGAGCCAACAGCCAATCGCCAAAAGCGCTGACTCCAGCGCTTCGGAAATTCTCCTCGGCCTCGCGCGGCCCTCCACCGGCGCAAGCCTCCACGAGCAGGTATAATGATCGGACATGCAGCACCTCGAGGGGTGCGGGGAGAAACCATGCGCCGAATCATCAGCCTCTGCCTTTTCGCAACTGCAACGCTTTTCCCACTCTCGGGCCGGGCCGATACCCAGGCCGCGCCGGCCCTGAATCAGGACGCCATCCTCGCCCTGAAAGCCCAGATCGATGCCATGAAGGGGGAATACGAGCAGCGCATACGCAACCTGGAAAGCCAGCTGGCAGCCCTGCAGCAACAGATGCTCAGGTCGCTTCCCGAACCCGGAGCGCCGGCAACTCCGAGCGGGCAGCAGGTTGCCGCGGCGCCGTCGTCCCCGAGCGCCCTCAACCCCGCAATCACCGTCGTGGGCAACTTTCTGGGCCGCGCGGACAGCCGGAAGGTGTTCAACGCCGACGGGATCCGGATCGACAACAAAATGAGCCTCCGGGAAGCGGAACTCGACATGCGCGCCGCCATCGATCCTTATGCCGACGGCGTGTTTGTCGCCTCGATCGAGTCCGAAAGCCCGGGAAGTTATGCGGCCAGCGTCGAGGAGGCCTACGTCACCATCAAAAAGCTCCCCTTCCAGGACCGGCCCCCCCTGGGGCTGCAATGGAAGGTGGGGCGGTTCCGCCCGGCCTTCGGCGCCAACAACATCCTGCACACCCACGACCTCCCGCAAAGTTTCCGGCCCCTGCCTGTCCAGGAATTCCTCGGCGAGGAGGGTTTCATTCAGAGCGGCATCTCGGCGAGTTTTTATATTCCGACCCCCTGGGATGCGCAATCGAGCCTGGACGCTTCCGTGCAGGTGCTGACCGGCGGCGAGATAGCCATCGCCGCTCCCGGGGAAAACCGGACCTCATACCTGGGCCATTTGCGCTGGTACCGTGCTTTCGGCGCCGCCCACAGCCTGCAGGCCGGATGGTCCAGTTACGTGCAGCCGTCGGGCAGCCGCCGCGGCACGACCGGCCTCCACGGGGTTGATCTCATGTACCGCTGGAAACCACTCCGGCAGGGAGAGTGGAAGTCGCTGGTATTCAGCGGCGAGTTCATGTTTGCCCGGCGCCCCGCCGTCGTAGAAACCTCAGCCGCGGGCGGCGAGACCGCTTACGGCCGGCCGGCCGGCTTCACAGCATTCGGACAATGGCAGTTTAACCGCCGCATCTATGCCGGGCTGCGCTGGGACCAGACCGGAGTCCTCGACCGGCCGTCCTGGAAGCGCCGCAGCCTGACTCCCTACGTTTCCTATTATTTCAGCGAATTCCTGCGCTTTCGCATAAACTATGAGCAGCGCTGGAGCCGCATGCTCGAGGAGGACGGGCGCAGATCGATATTCGCCGAACTGAATCTGGTCTTCGGCTCGCACCCGCCGGAGCCGTTCTGGGTGAACAAATGACAGGACCGGGGCCCAGGGCCGGCTTCGCCTGCGGGTTCAAGGAGGCACGGATGACACTTGGGAAATGGTTGACGGCGGCGGCGCTGGCGGCGCTCTTCTGCCAGCTTTTCGAAAGCGGCTACGCCGGGCAGGCCGCGCGCGTGCGGGTGGTCTGCACCCTGCCGACGCTGAAGGCGCTCGCCGAGGAAGTCGGAGGCGAGCGTGTCATCGTCACCGCCCTGGCCCGCGGGGACCAGGACCCCCACTTCGTCACTCCGACGCCGATCCTGATGCGGGCGACACGCGAGGCCGACCTGTTTGTCGAAAACGGGTTCTCGCTCGAGCTGTGGGCCGACCAGGTCGTCAACGGATCGGGTAATTCCAGGATCTTCCGCGGCACGGTCGGCCGGGTCATCGCCGGGGAAGGCATCTCCGCCCTGGAGATCCCCCAGGTGCTGTCACGCGAATTCGGCGACATTCACCCGCAGGGAAATCCCCACGTGTGGCTCGATCCGCTGCAGGCCAAGGTCGAGGCGGCCAACATCTGTGATGCCCTGAAGCGCATCGACCCGGCCGGCGCCGCCTATTACGAGTCGCGCCGGGAGGATTTTTCCGGGCGCATCGACAACGCCCTGTTCGGCCCGGAACTGCTGAAGCTGATCGGCATTCAGAAACTGACCCGGCTCGCCTGGAGCGGCCAATTGCACGGCTTTCTGGATACCAACCAGTTCAACGGCAAGTCGCTCAGTTCCTATACCGGCGGCTGGCTCCAGGCCGGGGCGGCGTTGCGCGGCATCAAGGCCTATGAGTTCCACCGGGTCTGGGCCTACTTTGCGCGGATATTCGGGATTCAGCTGGTGGGCACCATCGAGGAACGCCCGGGGATTCCCCCGGGCCCGCAGCACATCCGCCAGGTGACCGACGCGATCCGAGCCGGGAAAGTGCCTCTGATCCTGGTGGATAATTTTTACGACCCTTCGATGCCGAACACCATCGCGCGCCAGACCGGCGCCGCGATCGTGATCCTGCCCAACCAGGTTGAAGGCGAGCCCGGCATCCGCACCTATTTCGAACTGATGGACCACCTGATCTCCAAAATCACCTCCGCGCTTTCACCCGGCCGGATTCCCCCGGACGGCGGAGCGGGAAAACGCTGATTCGCCTGGGGAGCTGCCGTGTCGATTCTCCTTGAGCTGAAATGGATGATGTTGCCGTTCCTGGCCTGCCTGGTGCTCTCCATCAACCACGTCTACCTTGGCATCCACGTGATCGCGCGCCGGGTGATATTCGTCGACCTCGCGCTGGCGCAGATCGCGGCCCTGGGAGCGACCTTCGCCCTGACCCTGGGTTATGACCCGGAAACGGACGCGCTGCGGATTTCTCTTTTCTCCCTGGCGTTCACCTTCGTCGGAGCGGGCGCTTTCGCGCTCGCCCGCATGAGGCGGGAAAAGGTCCCGCAGGAGGCCTTCATCGGCATCATCTATGCCGCGGCGTCGGCGGCCGCCATCCTCCTGCTCGCCAAATCCGCAACCGGAGGCGAAGAGCTGAAGCACATGCTGGTGGGGGATGTGCTGCTGGTAACGCTCCCCGGGATCCGGGACATGGCGTTGCTGTACGGCGCGATCGGGCTGTTTCATATCGTGTTCCGCCGCAAATTCCTGGCCATTTCGATCAATCCGGGGGAAGCCATCGCCTCCCGCATGAATGTCCGGGTATGGGACATCCTCTTTTATATGTCTTTCGGCGTGGTGATCACAAAATCGGTGGCCATCGTGGGTGTCCTGC
>Ga0214473_10010938_pt1 | contig 10661 bp, 7 predicted proteins | sample RVTome_7_FD_203509 | JGI IMG/M metagenome (GOLD analysis project Ga0214473, IMG submission 203509) | Soil microbial communities from uranium-contaminated site in the Upper Colorado River Basin, Wyoming, United States - RVT98D197 | ecosystem: Environmental > Terrestrial > Soil > Contaminated >... | reverse complement strand
AAGCCGACGACGCCCACGACGCCCGCGAAGACGAGCCACCGGAGCGCCCCGCTGTACTCCGAGTAGTAGGCGGTCGCCGCCGCCAGGAGGACGACGAGGATCACCAGGAAGAGCGTCGTCGCCCCGAACGCGTTGAACGCGATCCGCTCCGGCGTGTACAGGTCGTCCACGTACGCGGAGCCCTCCCGGGGGAGCGGGCCGCGGAGCACGTCCCGCCGGGTCTGCATCGCCTTCACGAGGCGCTCGTCCGAGGACCGCGACAGCCAGCTCACGCCGCCGCCTCCAGCTCCTTCCGGACGGCGGTGAGGCTCGCGATCGCCGCGTCCCGGTGCGCCGCCCCGATCGCGTGCGTGCTGTACCGCGCCTCCTCGAACAGGGACGTGAGCTCGTCGACGCCCGCCCGGGAGACGCCGACGGAGGCGAGCGCCTCCGCCTCGAACTCCCGCGCCGTCTGCTCCGGCCGCACCCGCCGCCCGCGCGCCTCGAACAGGAGGACCATCGAGCGGTAGCACCGGAGGACGGCGTCGCGGAAGTCCCCGCCGGACTCGAGGTCCGCGATCGCCGTGCGCACCGCCCGCGCGAGCTCCTTCTTGCTCTTCCGCACGTCCGGCGGCGTGTACGTCGCGATGCTCGCGAGGCGCGGGAGGAGTCCGACCGCGAACACGATCGCGTAGACCCCGACGATCGCGACCGCAACGATCAGCAGGAGAGTGGAGGGCGTCGTGCCGAACGGGAGGGCCGGCGGCGCTTCACCCGTGCCGGACCCGGACTCCCGCTCGCCGGTGACCCACCGGATGACGCCCTCCAGGCCCGCGTGGATGCCGTTCCAGAACAGGAACACGGAGACGATGAACGCGACCGCGAGGAAGTACCCGAGGAGCTCCCAGCGGGTGACGAGGCTCCACGGCTTCACGCCCTGCAAGGTGACGAAGACGATCCCGGCGGCGACGGACGCGAACAGGATCACGATGACGGCGAAGAACAGGTCCCGGAGGCCTTCGCCGGAGCCCCCGATCCCGCCGGCGCCCGGGTCCCGCTCCGTCACGACGGGCGGCGGGAGCGCCTCCTCGCCCGGGTCCAGGTTCCGGAGGTTGAACGCGAGGACGGACAGGAGCGCGACGCACGCGACGAGGAGGAGGGGCGCGAGCGCGTGCGCCTGGCGACGGGAGACCTCCGCCATCGCGCTTCCATCTTGCGCGTCGTATAAGAGGACTACGGGGCGCCGAGCTGGAGCCGCACGGAGGCGATCAGGTCGCGGCCCGCGCGGCGGTACACGAGCGCGACGACGAGCGGAATCACCGCCAGCAGCAGGACGATGAGGCCCCACGGGCCGGGGGCGCCCGCCGCGAACGCCTCGGGGACGCTCGACTCCCCGCCGAGGAACCGCGTGCCGTAGTCCCCGGACGGCGCCCCGCCCGTGAGAGCAGTCGGCGGGGCGGTGAGTGCCGCGAGGACCGCGAACGTGCCCGCGGAGAACAGGAGGATCGAGAGGGCGAGACTGAGCATGATCTTGACCTGGTGCGGGCGCAGGATGTTCCGCCCGCGCTTCGTCAGGTCGTAGTAGATCCACTTCCGGCCCTCGTCGACCTTGTTCACGAGCCCGGCGGAGACGAGGCGGTCGAGGTGCTCGAGGAGCGTCGGCTTCGCGAGGGACATCGCGTGGGACAGGTCCGTGACCGTCATCCGGCGGGCCTCGAGCTGCTTCAGGATCTCGACGCGGACCTCGGACGCGAGGGCTTTGAAGCTCTCCCGGTCGAGGGTGATCGTCCCGGGCTCCCCGATCATGACCGTTTGTCATACCTCCGGGCCGTATTTAACCCGTCGGCGATGGTTCGGGAAGTGGCGAACGAACCCTGCGCCCCTTCTACTTGCTGAGGTACCGCCACGAGAGGACGATGCCGATCGTCGCGAACACCGCCGCGAACGCGCCGAGGAACAGGAAGTCGTTCGCGACGTTGCCCCAGATCACGGCGCCGCGGGGCGTGAGCAGGAGCTCGCGCGCGGCGTCCGTTGCGTACGTGACCGGGTTGACCCTCGCGAACGCCTGGAGCCAGCCCGGCATCGAGTCGATCGGGAAGAGCGCGTTCGACCCGAACAGGAGGGGCAGGTTCAGCAGGTTCGCGACCGCCATGTGCGTCTCCATCCGCGTGGATCGGATCGCGATCGCGACGAAGAGGGAGGACATCCCCATCGACATCAGGAAGAGCGCCGCGAACACGCCGAGCAGGTACGCGGGGTGGAACACGGCCCCGAACTGGAGGCCGAGCGCGGTGGCGGCGGCGAGGACGATCCCCGCCTGAACGAGGGACCGGAACACCGCGATGAGGACCTTGCTCAGGACGACGGAGCCGCGGCTCGCGGGCGTGCTGAGGACCTTGCTCAGGAAGCCGAGGCGCCGGTCGAACACGATCGACATCCCGCTGAACATCGTCGCGAACAGCACGACGAACGAGAACATCCCGACCGCCATGTAGGAGAAGTAGTCGGAGACGCCGAACTGCGCGAGGAACATCTCCCTCGCCACGGGGTTGTCCCCGGCGAGGGCGGAGAGGTTGAACGCCTTCCCGAACAGGCCGAGCCAGATGATCGGCTGGACGATCGTCATGAACAGGACGAACGGCTGCTTGTACCACTTCTTGATCTCGCGGCCCGTGAGGGCCCGGAGGCCGCTCATCATGGCCTCGCCCTCCGCATCGTGACGCGCCGGCGGAACGCCTCGTCCCGGCTGCCCTCCTCCTCGCGCAGCGCGCGGCCCGTCCGCTCGAGGTACACCTCGTCGAGCGTCGGCTTCGCGATCGACACCTTCGTGACGCGCAGGTCGAGGCCGCGGACCGCGTCGAGGACCTGCGGCGCGGTCTCCTCGCCGTTCACGACCTTCAGGCGGTAGCCGCCGTCGAGGGGGCGGACGTCCCGGACGCTCGGGATCCCCTTCACCGCCGCCAGGAGGCGCTCGTTCGGCCCACCGCCGACCTGGATGTCGATGATGTCCCCGCCCAAGCTCGCCTTCAGCGCCGCCGGGGAGTCGATCGCGACGATCTTCCCGTGGTCGATGATCGCGACCCGGTCGCACTGCTGGTCCGCCTCCTCCAGGTAGTGCGTCGTCATGAAGAGCGTCATCCGGTACTGGTCTTTCAGCAGCCGGATGTACTCCCAGACCGCCGCGCGCGTCTGCACGTCGAGCCCGAGGGTCGGCTCGTCCAGGAAGAGGACTTTCGGGCGGTTGATCAGGCCGCACGCGAGCTCGAGCCGGCGGCGCATGCCGCCGGAGTACGTCTCCACGTTCCGGCCCGCGGCGTCCGCGAGGTGCACGAGCTCCAGGAGCTCCGCCGCGCGCTTCCTCGCCTCCGCCTTCGGGACCGCGTAGAGGGCGGCGGTGAGGAGCATGTTGTCCATCCCCGTCAAGTCCTCGTCCGCCGTGTACTCCTGGGGGACGAGTCCGATCGAGCGGCGGACGCCGATGGGGTCCTTCGCGATGTCGCGGCCCGCGACCGTCGCGGTGCCCGCGTTCGGCCGGAGCACGGTCGTCAGCATGTTGATCGTGGTCGTCTTCCCCGCGCCGTTCGGCCCGAGGAATCCGAAGGTCTCGCCCTCGCGCACCTCGAAGGTGACGCCGTCGACCGCCGTCAGCTCGCCGAACCGCCGCGTCAGACCCTGGACCTCGATCACGTTCGCAACCATGGGCCCGCCGGCACGGGCACCGGCGAGGGGACCATGAACCTTTCACCCGCCGGCGACCGGGCGTCGGGCGACGTCCCTACTGCGGGACCTTCTTCCAGTCCTCGAGAAAGCGCTTCAGGCCGACGTCCGTCAGGGAGTGCTGCGCCATCTTCTTCAGGACGTCGAAGGGCACGGTCACCACGTGCGCCCCGAGCCGGGCGGCCTCGATCACGTGCAGCGGGTGGCGGATCGACGCGACGAGCACCTCGCAGTCCCACTCGTAGTTCCGGAAGACCTCCACGATCTCCCGGATCACCTGCATCCCCTCCTGCCCCTGGTCGTCGAGCCGGCCGATGAACGGGCTCACGTACTTCGCGCCCGCCTTGGCGGCGAGGATCGCCTGGTTCGCGGAGAAGACCAGCGTGCAGTTCACCCGGATGCCCTCCGAGGAGATCTTCCGGATCGCCTTGAGCCCCTCCGTCGTCATCTGGACCTTCACGACGACGTTCTTGTGGAGCTTCGCGAGCTGGCGGCCCTGCCTCACCATCTCGTCGGGGTCGTTGCTCGTGACCTCGAGGGAGATCGGCCCGTCGACGAGCGCGAGGATATCCTGGACGACCTCGCCCCACTTCCGCCCCGTCTTCGCGACGAGCGTGGGGTTCGTCGTGACCCCGTCGAGGACGCCCCACGAGGCCGCCTCGCGGATCTCATCGATGTTCGCCGTGTCGAGGAAGATCTTCACCATCGGATCGCCGCCGACGCCGGATGGCACCCTCCGGTTAAGAACGTTTCACGTCTCGTCGGCTACGAGTCCCGCCGCTTCATCACGGCGTGCGCCGCCTCGACGACCTTGGCGGCGGTGAGTCCGTACTTCTCGAGGAGCTGGAATCCGTCCCCGCTCTCGCCGAACGTGTCTCTGACGCCGACCATCTCGATGGGCACGGGGTGCTCCTGCGACACCGCCGCCGCAACCGCAGACCCCATGCCGTTCACGATAGTATGCTCCTCCGCGGTCACGATGCCGCCCGTGTCCCGCGCCGCCTTCGCGAGGGACGCCGCGTCGAGCGGCTTGATCGTCGGAAGGTTCAGCACGCGGGCGGACACCCGCTCCGCTGCGAGCGCCTCCGCTGCCTCGAGGCACCGCGAGACCATGATCCCACAGCCGACGAGCGTCACGTCCGATCCGTCCCGCATCACGTACGCCGGCCCGATCTCGAACGGGTCGTCCGGGCCCGTGACGGTGGGGAAGTCCGCGCGCGAGAAGCGGCAATAGACGGGGCCGGGCCGCTCCGCCGCCGCGAGGGTCGCCTTCCCGGTCTGCGGCCCGTCCGCGGGCACGAGCACCGCCATGTTCGGGAGGCCGCGCATCAGGCCGATGTCCTCGTTCATCTGGTGCGTCGCGCCGTCCATCCCGGTCGTGAGGCCCGCGTGGGAGCAGAAGAGCTTCACGTTCAGCTTCGTGTACGCGACGCTCTGCCGGATCACGTTGTACGTGTGGGCCGCGCCGAAGACCGCGTACGTGGAGGCGAAGGCGATCTTGCCCGCGGCCGCTAGGCCCGCGGCGACGGACACCATGTTCTGCTCGCTGATCCCGATGTTGAACATTCGGTCCGGGAACTTCTTACCGAACGCGATCGTCTTGATCGACTCCGTCGTGTCCGCACCGACGACGACGACGTTCGGGTTCCCCTCCCCGAGGTGGACGAGGGCGTTCGCGAAGTACGTCCGCTGGGACTCCATCTTCCACGGCCTGGCGGGGGCGTTCAAGGCATCACCTCGCCGAGCTCCGCGAGGGCGCGCTTCAGGTCCTCGTCGCTCGTGGCGGCGCCGTGGTACCGCACGACGTTCTCCATGAACGAGACGCCGCGGCCCTTCGTCGTCTTCGCGACAATCACGGTCGGCTGCCCCTTGTGCGCGTGCGCCTCGTCGATCGTGTGGAGGATCTGCCGGAAGTCGTGGCCGTTGATCGTGAGGACGTTCCACCCGAACGCCTTCCACTTGTCCGCGAGCGGCTCGATCGGCAGGATCTCCTCCGTGCGCCCCTCCTGCTGGATCCCGTTCCGGTCGATGATCGCGGTCAGGTTGTCGAGGTTGTACTTCGCCGCCGCGAGCGCGGCCTCCCACGTCTGGCCGACGTCCTGCTCCCCGTCGCCCATCAGGCAGTACGTGCGCCACGCCTTCCGGTCGAGGCGCGCCGCGAGCGCGAGGCCGACGCCGAACGAGAGCCCCTGGCCTTCCGCCCCGGCGGCGTTCTCCACGCCCGGAGTCGTCCCCATCTCCGGATGCCCCTGGAGGCGGCTGTTCAGTCGGCGGAACGTCATCAGCTCGGGGACGGGGAAGAAGCCCCGCTCCGCGAGCGCCGCGTACAGGACCGGGCACGCGTGCCCCTTCGAGAGGACGAACCGGTCCCGGTCCACCCACGCCGGCTTCTCCGGGTCGACGCGGAGGATGTGGAAGTACAGGGCGGTGACGACGTCGCACGCGCTCATCGACCCGCCGGGGTGGCCGCTCTGGACCTGGTGGGTCATCTTGAGGATGTGGCGGCGGAGGAGCGTCGCCTTCTCCTGCAGATCTCGGATGACCTCGTCCGGAACCTCGACCACGCTCGCGCCTCCCGACCCGACGGGTGCGGGAAGAGGCCCGGGCTTATAGGTTTTCGTCGCCGCCGCGGAGTGCTCCTACGGCTTCTTCGTCCCGGGGACCGCCACGAGCCGGAACCCGCGGCGCTCGAGCCCCACGTAGTCCCCGCCGGCGAGCTTCCGCAGGTGATACAGAGCGAGCTGCTCCGACACGCCGAGCTGTTCCGCGAGGAACGCGACGGGCATCCTCGGCTCCTTCGCGACGAGGCGCAGGATCCGCTGCTGGATCTCGTGGAGCTCCCCTCCGTTCTCCAACGGGACGCGCATCCCGGCGGGGTAGTAGCGCTTCCGCGCGCCGCGGACTGCGGAGCGGATCAACTCGTCCTTCTCGAGCCGCGCGAGGTGGTACGTCACGACCCCGTCGTTGAGGTCCAGGTTCCGCTTGACGTCCATGTACGTGTCCCCGGGGTGGACGCGGACGTAGTACAGGATCGCACCGCGGATCTCCGAGTCCTTCTCGTCCTTCGGCTTCCGCCCGTACAGGCGTCCGGCGGTCGCGGTCACGAGCGCCACCCGTCCCGGCTCCGAAGCGGCGACGAGGAGGATCGCGCCGACGATGACGGCTGCGGCGACGATGGGGAGCCAGGCATTTCCCTCACTCCGACCCGTGACAGAGCTGACGACAACCTCGAACGAGTATTCGTCCGTTCTCCCGAATCCGTCCTCGACGCGCAGCGTGACGGCGTACGTGCCGCCCTCCGCGAACTCGTACTGGACGACGGTGCCGTCGAGGGTCGCAAGGAGCTCCCCTGCCCCCGTCCGGACCGTCCAGGTCCACGTCGCGATGTCCCCCGTGGATGCGGAGCCGTCGAACGTCACGGGGACTCCCGCCCGCGCGTCCGTGACCGCCGCCGCCGAGGCGACGGGCGACGCCGTCACGATCTCCGTCCGGAACTGGACCCGTGAGGCGGTCCCGGGGCATCCGGCAAGGACGTTCCCCGGGAGGGAGTCGTCCCGCGCGGAACATCCGACGGTGAGCGCGTACTCCGTGTGTTCCGGGAGCGGTGCGTCGAAGGCAATCGAGAGCACCCGGCCAGCCGCATCCCATGAGAAAGCGACGCCAGGCGTGGCGGGGACGATCGCGATCGCCTGCTCCACGGACGCGCGGTCCATGCCCTCCGTGAAAGTCAGGACGAGGACGGAGTCCACGCTCGCGTTCGTGACACCGTCTGCGGGGTCCGTGGACAGCAGTGCGGGCGGCGTCGCATCGAGGGCGAACGCCCCAGACGTCGCTGTGGCGGCGAGGCCGGTGGCGTCCGCGACGGTCACTGAGATCTCTGCGGAAGCGGTGAGGGCGGGCGCGGCCCACGTGAGGATGCTCTCCCCCTGGGAGACCGGGCCCGCGAACACGGGGCTCGGCACGCCGTCGACGGTCGCGTTCACCCACGCGATGAGCTCGGGGTCCGTCTCGTCCGCGACCCGGAACCGGATCGCGTGGGGCGTCCCGCCCGTCCATTCCTCGCCGCCCGCGGGCTCGAGGAGCGAGACCGTCGGCGCGCACGCCGTGGCGAACGACCACGAGAACGGGGTCACCATCGCGAGGCCCGGGTCGGAGCCGTCCGTCCCGGGACCGACCGTGGCGTTGTACGTCGTGCACGGGGCGAACCCGCCGTGCGCGTACGTCAGTACTTGGTTGTTCCCCGACCAGGACGGGGTGAGGCCGACGACCGGCGGCGAGACGAGAGCACCCGGGGCGGGGAAGGTGGCAGGGTCCATCGGCTCGCTGAAGGTGACGACGACGGGTTCGCCAAGCGCCACGTTCCGGGCGCCGTCCGGCGGGGAGACGGAGACGACCGCCGGGGGCGTGAAGTCCAGCGCGAAGGCGCCGCTCATGCCGCAGCCGGAGAGGAATCCGTCGGACGCGCACGCGCGGACGAGGACGGGGTCCGCATCGATCGCGGGCGTGGACCACGTGTACGTCTGCAGCCCCTGCGGGCGGAGGAACGGGGCCGCGATCGGCGTCCAGGTCGCGCCGCCGTCCCGGGTGTACGAGAGCTCGACGGTGAGGTCGCCGGAGTCCGGGTCCGCCATCGTCCACTCAATCATGTGGAGCGTCACTCCGGTCCAGGCCTCGCCGCCCGCAGGCACGGAGACGGCGACGGTCGGCGGCACTGGCGGCGCGGCGGTCGCAAACCCGAAGCTCCGCGGGCATCCGGCGAGCGCGTTCCCTGGGTCGGACGTGTCCCGCGCCCCGCAGGAGATCGTGAACGTGTAGACGGTCCCGGGCGTGAGCGGCGCGTGGTCGACTGTGAGGACGCGGCCCGGGACGTCCCACGTGTACGCTAACCCGCCCGTCGCCGGGACCAGCGATACTGCGGCCTCCGTGGCGGTCCGATTCATCGCCTCGCTGAACGTCAGGACGATGGCGGCGTTCACGTCCACGTCGACGGCCCCGTCGACGGGCGATGTCGAAACGAGCACGGGGCTCGTCGAATCGATCGTGAAGTCCGAATCGCTCTGGTCGCACGCGGTCAGGAGGCTGGCGTCCGTCACGCAGACTTGAATCCGGGCTTGCGCTGTGTCGACGAGCGGGACCGCCCAAGCGAAGGCGTGTCCCGTGCCGACGGGAGCGGTCCCCGAGGCCAACATGATCGGATAGGTGACACCGCCGTCCGAGGACAGGCTGATGATGTAGTCCAGGGTGGCGCTGTCATCGCCCATGTCCCAGACGATAACGTGGACCGTTCCCCCGGTCCAGACCTCGCCCCCGTTCGGCGATACGACGCGGACGGTGGGGACCCCCGAGAACGGACCGAGGAAGTACGCGATGTACGTCCCCGGGACGGAGCAGATGATCGTGTGAGACTGCGCGCCCCCGTCGGACCAGCGGTCGAAGTCGTAGCGGTCCGTGCCGATGAACTGCGGCGTCACGGCGCCAATCCCGTACGAAGCCCCCTCCGGACACCACCACACGAGAGGCGTCGTGTAGGGGACTGAATCGACGGTCAAATCGAGGCCGGTCGGTTGCGTGTCGAACGTGAGGCGGTACTCCGTGTACGCGCTGCAGACTTCGACGATCGGACCGTTCATGGTGATCGTCGCCGGGTTGTTCATTCCCACGTAGGCCCCTGGGCCCGATCCGATCCACCCGCCGAAGGTGTAGCGCGTGTCCGGCATGGGCGGCTGAACGACGCACTCAATCATCACCGCCGCTCCGGCGTCCTGCCAGGAGCTGCCCGGGGTCACCGTCGCGCCCCCCGTCGCGTTCATCTCGAGCCAGTACTGCGTCCCGAAGTTCGCGGTAACGGTCCGCATCGGGTCGCACACGATGTCGTGCGCCTGCGCGCCGCCGTCGGACCAGCTCGAGTACGTGTAGCGCACGTTCAGCGGGCCGGCCTGGGGCGAGGGCGCCTCCACGCTGTGGACGGTCGACGGTTCGCACCACAGGGAGTACGGCGCGGCCTGGTCGACGCCGTCTACCCGCACGGTGAGCCCGGCCGGGCTCGTCGTGATCAGCATCCGGTTCGGCGGCACCGTCGGGTCGAGGCGGTAGCCGACGTACTGCACGAGGGTGTTGTCCCATCCGTACCCAACGATCTGCCCCGCGTCGTTGATGTCCGTCGCGTCGAGGAGCCGCAGGACGGGAGTCCGGTTCGTCATCAGCTCGAGGTCCTGCATCCCGCCGGCGTCCGTGTACAGGAACGCGCGCAGGATCCCGGTCCCCGTGGGAAGGCCGTTCCCGACGACGTCCCCGAACGCGTTCATGCCCCACGCGCAGTTCGTATCGCCCGCGCCCCCGAGGATCTCCCAGCCGACGCCGTCCGTGTACCGCGTGATTCGCTCCGTGTTGCCCGTTGCAGAATCCGCGCATCCGGCGACCTGGCCTGCCTCGTTGATCGCGAACCCGAAGCTGTGCGCGAAGCCCCCCGGGACGCCCAGATCCTCCAAGCTCCCGCCCGCCCATCGGAACGCTCGGAGCCCACCGCCCGCGCTCATGTAGCCGACGACGACGCCCCCGTCCGTGACGTCGTACGCCCGCCCGGAATCCTGGCCGGGCGTGATGTCGATCATCCCGCCCGTATCCGTGTAGAGGAACGCGTGCGGGGAGAAACCTCCGTAGTCGGAGCCGCCGACGACCGCCCCGGTCTCGTTCACGCCCCAGGCCTCGCTCATGGGGCCCGGACCGAGGACGCCGAGGTCCTGCGCGACGGGCCCCGAAGACCACCGGAACGCGTGTCCGGGGTCGGGGGAGGACAGCTCTCCGACCGCGACCCCCGCCGCGTTCAGGTCCCGTGCCATGCCACGGGTCCGATTGGCGGTGGCCGGGAGCTCGACCGTCCCGCCGGCATCCGTGAAGAGGAAGGGGCGCGTGACGGCCCCGTCCGTGGACCACCCCACGACGGCGCCCGTCGCGTTCACCGCCCA
>Ga0214473_10010937_pt1 | contig 10661 bp, 6 predicted proteins | sample RVTome_7_FD_203509 | JGI IMG/M metagenome (GOLD analysis project Ga0214473, IMG submission 203509) | Soil microbial communities from uranium-contaminated site in the Upper Colorado River Basin, Wyoming, United States - RVT98D197 | ecosystem: Environmental > Terrestrial > Soil > Contaminated >... | reverse complement strand
GGACCACCTGCAGGTTGTAAAGGCGAAGCAGACAAATCCCAAGCAGCAGAAACACAGCGACTTGTACCACTCGCAACCGCACCGAAAGATTTTGTGAGTGATCTTCAAATCTCATTAGCCAAAGCTCGAGCCCAGTATGATGGGCAGACTATGCCGTTCTGATTAAGCTAAAAGGGGATTCGGATTTATGCTGAACCGCAGTTATGGTAGGGATTAAGAGATAGGATTAAATCAGTGGGATTACCCATGACGACTAAGTGATCGCACTTAAAGCCATCGATGGGACTTTCATGAAGCTGAGATTACGGGGAATCCGGCCCGGTAGCTAGCTTCTGGGCATCCAAACTATTTATCAACGGCATGGCGCTGGCTGGGGTTCTTTGGCCATTTTCTTCGCCGGCAGATTGGGAGGCTTGCATGCCAGGCGATTGAACAAGCTGCACAAGTAACCCCACCATTTCTTCAGGACCTACCACAAAGTATTTTGCTCGGGATCTATTTCTGCCCACATGAATTGTCCAAGCGCTTGAAGGAAGTTGCGCAAACATATCCTCATCAGTCGCGTCATCACCCGCCGCCAAAATGAAATCAAAGTGAGCACCACTCCTCAGGACGCGCGAGCAAACTTGCCTTTTGTTGGCCCATACTAGTTTTACCTCCACGGTTCTTTGGCCTTTTACCGGCTTAACAGGGGAATCGGCAAGCATATGCTCGAGGTTGGCTATCAGATCGTTTGCCAACCAATCACCAAATTCGGGGTCTGCCATGCGGTAGTGCCAAACTAACGAAAACTCTTTTTCCTCAATAAAACTACCGGGAGTTCTATCTACGAAATGTTCAAGGATCGGATAGACACGTTGTTTCCAGACATCTGAGGTTCCAGGGGCCGCCTCTTCCCACTGCTGCTTCACAGGTGATCTCAAAACTGCGCCATGCTCAGCGGCGAGCCAAATATTGGCTATACCACCGAACCAGCGTTCAAGATCTGCTTTCGCTCGTCCCGAGACAATTGCCGTCATCGATCGCTCGTCTTCGCCCAGGCGTTGCAGCAGATTGATCAGAGCGGGCGTTGGGACCGCCTCTTGCGGTAGTGATGCATATGGCGCAAGTGTCCCATCGTAGTCCAACAGGATCAGTCGTGATCGTGCTTTTCCAAACTCTTCAACAAGATGATCTGTTGGCAAAGGAACTGGTTCGTCCTTCGGCTGTTCTGAGCGAGCCTCCACCGCCCGCGATAAATTTTCAATGAACCGACTTCCCCACGCGAATACGTTGTTCTTATGGACACGCCGGTAGAGGGCCATCATGCGATCCCTGCGTTCGACTTCCCCAAGCGACAGAGCCCGGGCAATCGTGTTGCTCATCCCTTCCTCATCGTAGGGATTCACAAGCAACGCTTCACCCATTTCGGCGGCCGCTCCAGCAAATTCACTCAGGATCAGAACGCCGTCGCCGGAAGACTTACATGCAACATATTCTTTAGCCACCAGGTTCAGGCCGTCGCGCAAAGGTGTAACCAGAGCAACATCGGCGGCGGCATAAAGCGCTGCTAGTTGCGCTTGAGGCAAGCTATTCCGGAGGTAGGTAATGGGCGTCCAATTGGGTGTGCTCCAGTCACCGTTGATCTGACCAATCAGTTCGTCGACTTCCTTACGAAGTCTGCCGTATTTCGGGACTCGCTCTCGGGAGGGCACCGCTACCTGAATCAGAACAACTTTGCCCTGCCATTCCGGAGAGTTTCTCAGGAATCTCCGGTATGCGCGCAAGCGCTCGGGAATACCCTTCGTATAATCCAACCGATCAACCCCTAGGATTATCTTCCGGTAGCTGAAACGTTGCTTCAGTTCGGTCAGTTGCCGTTTTGTCTCCTCATTTTTGACTAACAGATCATTAAATTCGTCGGGAGCGATCCCAATGGGCAGTGCATCCAGTTTTACAGTGCGTCTGTCAACTTCAACGCGGTCCATCTGACTATTAACACCCAATAGCCTCATGATCGAAGTCCGAAAATGCTGCAGATAACGGTGGGTGTGAAAAGCGAGATAATCGGCTCCCAACATTCCTCTCAATATCTGCTCGCGCTTGGGAAGAATTCGGAATACCGATGAAGATGGAAAAGGGACATGCAGGAAAAATCCTATAGAGACCTCCGGGGCTGCTTCGCGAAGCATTTGCGGCAACAGTAAGAAATGATAGTCGTGTATCCAAACGAGATCGTTCGGCCGAAGGTGCTTCAGTATCTCATCTCGGAAAATTTCGTTGGCCTTGATATACGCTGTCCAATCTGCCGGGTCGAAACGTACCTGCGATGGAAAATGATGAAAGAGCGGCCACAGCGCCTGGTTTGCTATCCCCTCGTAAAAGCCCTGCGCCGTTTCTGAATCCAAATCGATGCCGAAGTATCCATAGTGCCTCGACCAGCCGTCGATGATTGACCGACGCTTTTCATCGCTTGTCCCGGAGGTTTCGCCCGACCATCCGATCCAGAGACCTTCACTGTGCTGTAGCACCGGTTTCATCGCCGTGGCTAATCCGCCGGCGGTCTTCCGGGTTTGCCAATTGTCTCCGACACGCTTAAGGGTCACGGGGAGCCTGTTTGAGACCACAACCATCCTCTTACTGTTAGTCTTGCGTTGCATAAATCGGCGATTCACTGACCGTGGTGTCGCTTTCCCTTAAGGGCCTCCAACTGTGGCTCGAAATTGGTCGGATATTTCATGAGCAAAACTGGTCCGTAACAGGTGAGGCGCCTTACGGCGCCTCAACAGTGGGGCAATGTGACTTGTCTCCATGGGTATTGCGGCCTTGCCCTGCTTTTAACAAGCGACCCGCAACTTGCCACATTTTTGCTAATCAGCGACTAGATAATAGTGGTCTCCACATTGAAGAACATCAGTCTTACCACTTAGAAACTGTAAGTGTTTTTACCCATGACGTCATCGGTGCACATTGCTGATCATCGAATTTCGATCGGGTCCTGGTCCGTTTTTGGAAGTACTCGGAACGGCTATCTGGGCCATCTTCATTGTGGATTTCATAGTGAGATTGATTATTGCCTCGCACAAAATTTCTTACCTCAGGAGCAACTGGTTGACGGCTATCGCGCTGCTTGTGCCTGCCCTATGAGATCAATTAACGTTATTCTCAGTGGCTGAAAGCCGAACCTAAATGGAACCAGAGATATTGAACGAGTGGTATAAGGATGCGATCTTCTACGAAGTGTACGTTCGAGGATTTTACGACTCTAACGGTGACGGTATAGGCGAGTTTCGTGGTCTCACGGCAAAACTGGAGTACCTGGAATGGTTGGGAATCGATTGTATTTGGCTGCTGCCCTTCTACGAGTCGCCACTCCGGGATGGCGGCTACGATATCTCGGACTATTACAGGGTCTTGCCTGAGCACGGAACGCTCAACGACCTCAGGGAATTTCTTACCGCTGCTCACGCTAAAGGAATTCGCGTGATCGCAGATCTGGTTATTAATCACACATCGGATAGACATCCATGGTTTCAGGAAGCGCGAAGTTCCCCTGATTCACCAAAACATAACTGGTATGTGTGGAGCGACACCGATCAGAAATACCCTGAAGCTCGAATCATCTTTACCGACGCCGAGCGTTCAAACTGGACCTGGGATGAAGAGGCCGGAGCCTTTTACTGGCATCGCTTCTTCAGCCATCAGCCAGATCTTAACTATGATAACCCCGAAGTTCAGCAGGCGATCCTGGATGTTGTTTCTTTCTGGTTGGACCTCGGGATTGATGGCTTTAGGGTAGATGCTGTTCCTTATCTTTTTCAGCGTGAAGGTACTAACTGTGAGAATCTGCCGGAAACCCACGCCTTTCTAATAAAACTGCGCACGTTCGTCGACGAGTATTACCCGAATTCGTTGCTGCTTGCGGAAGCCAACCAGTGGCCAGAGGACGTGGTTCAGTATTTTGGCGAAGGCAATGAGTTTCACATGGCCTATCACTTTCCCATCATGCCTCGATTGTTCATGGCGCTACGGCAGGAGGATCGACGACCCATCGTCGAAATTCTTGAACGCACGCCAATTATTCCCGAGGGTTGCCAGTGGGGAATGTTTCTCAGGAATCATGATGAGCTGACGCTGGAAATGGTTACGGATGAAGAGCGCGACTATCTTTATGAGGAATATGCAAAAGACCAGCGTATGCGTCTCAATGTTGGTATCCGCCGCCGGCTTGCACCGCTGATGGAAAACGGCCGCCGCAGGATTGAACTACTGCATGCTCTCTTGTTCAGTCTGCCTGGAAGTCCGTTTCTGTATTACGGCGATGAGATTGGAATGGGTGACAATATCTACCTGGGCGATCGTGACGGCGTTCGCACTCCGATGCAGTGGACAGCAGATCGTAACGCGGGATTCTCACAGGCAGATTTTGCTCGTCTTTATTTTCCAGTGATTATGGATCCAGTCTACGGTTATCAGGCTGTCAATGTTGAAGCTCAGCAGCGGTACAGTACTTCGCTCCTGAACTGGATCCGGGAAATGATTCAGCTACGGAAGCGGCATCCGGTCTTTGGCCGAGGTGCGCTCAGTTTTATCAAGCCGCAGAATCGTAAAGTGTTTGCTTTCGTCCGCACTTGTCTTGATGAAACCGTGCTTTGTGTTTTCAATTTGTCGCAATTTGCGCAGCCGGTCGAACTCGACTTAAAACCGTATGAAGGCTTAATTCCAACCGAGATGTTGGGAGGAACTGAGTTTCCTTCGGTTGGTGAAGGGTTATATCAACTCGCTCTCGCTCCGCGAGGTTTCTACTGGTTCCGGTTGAGAACATCAATTGACGTGCATCCCTGAGCAACCAAACGAAATCAAAACCATTTCTATCCGCGGTCGGATGCGGTCACAACCCCAGAGTGATGTTTCCGACTGAAAAGCTTCCCTCGGTTAGTTGCAGCGATCCGTTCCGAGCCGGATCGCTGCAAAGAAAATCGGAAACTAACCGGCCGCAGCTTCGTAGCTCTGAGGCATCAAGACGGTGTCGATCCCGTGTAGTACGCCATTTGACGCCTCCAGATCCGGTGAAACAACTTTTGCTTCGTTAATCCAGAGCCCGGCGCGTGACTCAATTTTCAGCTCCTTGCCCAGAGCTGTCTTGGTCTTGTCGAGCGTCTTTAACTCACTGGCCGTCAACTTGCCAGGGACTATGTGATTCCTCAGCAGCAACTGAAGTCTTTCTTTGTTCTCGGGCTTTAGTAGATGCTCCAGTTTGTTCCTGGGTATTTTTGCGAATGCCTGGTCCGTCGGAGCAAAGACCGTGTAGGGCCCCATATCTTTCAAGGCCTCCTCCAGTCCGGCCTCCGCGACAGCCCCGGTGAATACCTGGAATCCTCCACTTTTCTTCGCTGTTTCGATGACGTCGTAATTCTGTTTCATTGATCTCCTTTCACGTTTCGTAGTATGGCGGGCACCCAGCGTTTGAAGTCGCCCATTTAAGCGCCGGTCTATAGCGTTAAAGAACGGATAGCCAGTCGCCAACGCTCTCGCGAGCGAATTCGCCCGGGCTAGTTCCACCATTGCTAGACTTAATGGCGCTGTTATTTGGATCGAAGCTATCGAATCGTGAGGAGTTTGGAATCCGCAGAACCACTCAGACCATTTGGGGGTTATTACTCAAGTGCGCGATTAATTGAGCTGAGGGGTTTCGTTTAATGAGGGTGTCGTTGCTCTAGCACATAACGCGCAATCTCTACCCGATTACTAAATCCCTTCTTATCGAGTATGTGACTGATATGGTTCTCCACTGTGCGCACACTGATTTCTAATTCTGCCGCAATCTCTTTATTACTGAGACCACGAGAAACCGCCAACGCGACACGATCCTCAGCCGCGGTCAGTTCCTCATCCTGAAATGTAACGGGCTCATCTTCAACAATTGTCGAGTCCACGAGTCGCGCGATCTGAGAGTGTGTTCTTTCAACTCTGCTTAGAATTCCGTTCACGACTGCAATCAGTTCTTCCGGCTCAAATGGTTTCGTTAGGTAAGCATCGATTCCCGCGCGAAACCCTTCGATACGGTCAACAGTTTCATCCTTCGCAGTAAGAAAGACTATTGGCACTAGAGCTGTTCTCGGTGAGCCGCGCAATTGGCGCGTCAGCTGATACCCATCCATCCCCGGCATCCTGATATCACTTACCACCAGGTCAGGCACGGCTTCCGCAAGTTGCAAAAGAGCTTCACGCCCACTGCGAGCAATACTGACCTCGTAAGCCTCAGCCCTGAGGCAGGCAGCCACAGCGCGAAGCAGGTTTGGCTCGTCATCAACTACCAGCAATCGCTTCGACATTAGCCTCATCCTCAATACTCACTTCAGAGTTGCTACTTGGAATCGACGCCGGCAGCAGCACCGTGAAGATAGTGCCAGCCCCGAATTCACTATCTACCGTAATCCGGCCACCTAACTGCTCAATGATGTGCTTCGCCAAGTAGAGTCCGAGTCCCACCCCGGGCGCGGCTGTTGCGGGTGATGCTGGACGATCATCTTTTTCTTCCACAGCCACGGATCGCGCCCGATAAAACTTCTCGAAGATATGTGGAAGATCGTCAGGATGTATTCCGCCCCCGTTGTCTTCAATGCCGATTGCAACCATATCGTCATCGACCCGAGCGGAAACAACCACTCGACCGCCCTCAGGAGTATATTTGATCGCGTTATCAACTAGGCCACGAATGACTCTGCACGATGCTTCAAAATCAACTTCGATTCTCGGTAGCCCCTGGGGTATTTCGGTCGTCAGGGCTAGCCCTAGTGACTTCGAACGGTAACGATCTACATCTACGCACGAATCTATCAACTTACTAACGTCAACTGGGGCTTTGGTAAGTTTATAAGCTCCTGATTCAATTCGTGACAAATCAAGCAGATTACCCACGAAATTGATTTGACGATCGCATTCCGTGGCAATGGTCTGCGAATAGTCAAGCCGTTCCTCTTCGGCAAGCGCAGGACGCTGAAGGAGGTGCGCCAGTACTTTTATCGTAGTCAGAGGTGTTTTTAACTCGTGGGATACGCTGCTGACGAAATCAGACTTTAGCCGATCAAGCTCAGTGAGCCGTTGCTCGCGCTCTTTTATGCGGTCGGCCATGGCATTAAAAGCCCTTGCCAGATCGCCTATCTCCCCTGATTCCTTTACAGGTGCGCGCGCTGTTAGGTCACCTGCTCCGAGCTGTTGCGCTGTAGCCCGTAAGCGCCTCACCGGCATCACAATGCTTCGCTCAATTACCAGTGCCGCGCCGATGGCAAGCAATAGCGCAATCAGACCCACAAATCCATAACGATTTAGCCGCCGACGCGCAGGCTCATAGAGAGTCGAGCTCGGCGTCCCAATCATTGCTATGAGCCCCGTCTCCCTGATATGTGCCACGCCGTAGACGCGCTTCACTCCATCGATGGGACTTATTAGTTCTACTACGTTGGTCCGCTCAGTGCCGAGTGACGAAAGTGGCGCCCAATTCACATCCGCTTCCGTTGGCGCTTCGGAGCCACGACGTCTGTAGAGCACATGCCCTTCCGAATCACGCACCGAGATCACCACTTGCTGCGAAAGCTCAATGCGATCAAAAAGCTCGTTAATCGCGGCTCCATCAATCCTTGCAACGACCGCACCCCTGCCCTCGATAGGTACAGCAATAACCACTATAGGCCGCGCCTCATCCAGGGTGCGGTCGGTGACCACCGCCCAGGAATTGCGCTCGCGCATTTCCGAAACCAGATGGTCCATCAAAGCATTGGGAAGAACCTCTTTGCGGGCAGGCTGCGACATCACAGTCGTGCCGACAGCATTAGTAATTCTTAGATCCAACCAAAATGATCGCGTACGGAGAACGTTTTCGAGGTTCTCACGGATCGCGGGCGACCGAGTATCGTTGTCACCCGCAAGCGCGGCTATGGCGTCCAGCGCTCTTTTCTGATCGTCAAGCCAACGTTCGAGCACCACCGAGGCAAACTCCACCTGCTGCTTGATCGAATCGTCGAGTTGGGTCCGACTGAGTCGCCACATGTTCCTCAGATCCAGCGCGCCAAAGAGCACGAGAGGCACGGCAATGCCAATAGCAAGCAGAACTAATTTGCCCCGAATACCCAAACGATGCTCCTTAGGTTAGGTTTTCTATACCTGCAACAGCCCTTAATGAGACTTCACCAAGAACAAGTATAGCAATCATGATCTTCATCGGTATAAGGGTAAACACTCACGAAACCCTGTGATTTCACTGATTCTATCGAGGCAAACGGAGACTACTATAGTTAACGGCTTGCGGGTTGGATATTGGGGACATGAGCGGTCTCGGATGATTGTTGTTGGAATTGATGAGAGAGAGAAGGAATTATGAAAGCAGCCGCAGAACAACCGACGCATCACAGAAGCAACGTCTTGAGTGCAAAGGTCGCAGGCTTGGCTATTCCCTGGAAGCGTGTGGCTTTGTACGCTACGCTTTCCTGCGGCTTCTTTTTGCTGGGATTCGTGCCGATGTGGCTTAAGGCCAACAGTGCAATCGAGCAGCGGGACGCGGCGCAACGTGAGGTGCGTTTAACTCAACTCGAAAACACTCTGGGGGCCGCGATGGTTGATGTCCAGCGGGGCGAGTATGAGCCGGCCCGGCAAATTACAAGCGACTTTTATACGAACCTGCGCAACCAGATAGATGCGGGAAATGCTTCCGTGTTCACACCTGCCCAGCGTGAAGGGCTTAGGCCATTACTTGGGGAGCGTGATGATGTCATCACGCTACTAGCGCGGAGCGATCCTGCCGCCGCCGATCGTCTCTTCGCTATCTACTCAACTTACAACAAACTTACAAGCAACGGGGGTTAATAGGGAGTCCTTCAGCTTGTAACGGTGCTCCTTTGCGAATAGAGCGCGAGAGTAGGATTCAAATCTATATAGAAGCGCATCAAACCTCGAAAAAATGCCTTGGCCGCACCTCTGTTCTAGGTCTCGACTCTCTAGGCAAACGTCGCTGCGAGGAATTCCTTAGCTCCCTCTGGCCCAGTCATTTCCAGCCAAATCGCACCATTGTCCGGTAGCACCGTGATGCAAAACCGCAGGAAAGGGCAACACTGACGCTCAAGGTTGATAAGCTGAGCTAGCTCAGTGAGACGCTAGCTCTCGCGCGTCTAAGCTTGCTTAGAGAATCGCCAACCCCTGGCGAGACGTACTCCTTGCTCATTTGCAGGTGCTTTTCGAATGAGACTCGATTAGTGGCGAATCAAATTGCAAAGACATCGAGGTGAGCAAATAGGTTCCCTCTCAACGCAAAGCTTTAGATACCTTGGCTATTTGCTGTGTAGTAACTGGAGATTCTCAAACGAAGATCGATGCGTTCTGGCCTAGTCCACACCGATGGATCTCTCAAAAACATCCAATAACGAGAGCTTGGAGAGGACGTTAATCGATCTACCAAGCCTGATATTAAGCACCGAGCGGTTCCAAGTTGCGCCTCGCTCTCGTCATCTTAACTCTCGTAGCGACGTGTCTCGGTCGAGGCGAGCAGACGCTTTAGTTTTCGATACTCTAAGGAACCGGGTGCGCAACCACTCTGAATCCCAGATACGGTGTTTGGACTTCCGGTCGAAAATTCTCTCGATAGGGAATATAGAGAACAGCGATGCTTGCGGTGTACCAGGAGCCGCCGCGGAGAACACGTTCGCCCGGCGTCTCATCCTTGTTGCGATCATCGTCCTCAACGTACCTGTGCTGGCGGTTGTAAGTGCGATAAATCGACTGCGTCCATTCAGCTACGTTCCCAGTCATGTGATAGACACCGTAACGATTGGCTTGGTACTTTGATTTCGTCTCTTGAAGACCAACAACTGTAACCTCTGCTTCCGGATTCTTCTTCCAGTTATACAACCCTACTTCGTTATCGCTGATGTTCATGCCAAGTCCGTAATCGAAATTATCCGGACCGCGCGCCGCTTTCTCCCATTCGGCTTCAGTGGGTAGCGCGAATATCCATCTTCCCTTCCCGACAGTCTTTGTCAGCCAATCGCAAAAGGCATTTGCTTCGAACCAGTTTACCTGCACGACTGGCTGATCAGGCTGGCCGAAGCGTTTGAAATCGGCATCTGTTGGTTTCAGCAGGGCACTGGTGTGTGAAGCGTTAGCAGCTTTCCATCTTCGTCCGGCTTCAGTCCAGTTTGCATCGTCAGAATATCCGGGGCGGTCGATCAGAAATTCTCGAAATTCTGCGTTAGTCACTTCAAACGGGTTGATGAAGTAGCCGCCCAGCCAAACGTAGTGTGGTTCTTGCACGCGCAACTGATCGCCGAAAAGAAAATGACCACTGGGAATAAAAACAAAGTCCGGCAGGTCTGGAAGCAGGCCGTGCGGAGAGTCTGTCAGAGGCGAACGAATCGTGACGGTGAACGTGCCTTTTTTGTCGGGGCCGCCACGATAACTAACAACCGGCACTGGATAGAATAATTTCCGGGCTGATTGCTCAACTTCTAAAAAGTAATTTCCCTTCGAGAGCCAGATTCGTTCGCCACCGATGCGTGGCATAGCAAGCGCGTCTTGAAGGCTTTTTCCCGCTTTGAAAAGAGTGTGGTGCGCTCCAGGGATATTTGAGATTAGGAGTTCCGTCTCTTCGCGTTCATAGTGCAGACGCTCATCCCGCTCGTCAGAACGCAGAT
>Ga0214473_10010936_pt1 | contig 10661 bp, 5 predicted proteins | sample RVTome_7_FD_203509 | JGI IMG/M metagenome (GOLD analysis project Ga0214473, IMG submission 203509) | Soil microbial communities from uranium-contaminated site in the Upper Colorado River Basin, Wyoming, United States - RVT98D197 | ecosystem: Environmental > Terrestrial > Soil > Contaminated >... | reverse complement strand
GGGTCGTCGTCGTCCCGGGGATGGGTGGCCTGATCGACGGGGTGGCCGGTGATCACATCCAGATCAGTCCGCCCTACATCTTCACGGAGGCTCACGTCGAGCAGCTCATGCGGGCCCTGGAGGTCGCTATCCAGAAGGTCATGGGAGAGGTCGGGCCGACTGGGGGGTAGGCCCGTCCCGGGAAGCTATCGGGTCCGGGGACACGGTCCGGGACGCCATGGACCCCCGCCTTCGGACGTAACCTCCGGCCGTTCCCGTCAACACCTTCAAGGCCTTCCCCTTTCCGTAAGGGTCTAGCTGCGTCTCACCAGGACGGCCCCCTCCCCGATGCCATCCACCCAAAAACCGACCCGTTCGACGGTACGCGTGCCGAGAGCCTCTGGCAAGGTGTCGTCCGAAGGAAGGTGGGTTCTCCATACCGAGCGACCGAATTTCCTTGAGCCGCTTTCAACTGTTTTGATACGATGTCGCCACCGAGGAGCGAACACTGACTCTTTGCGGCGATCTCACGCCGCACCCCAGTATCTCCCAGTGCGCATCTAATCGGCGATGAATTTGGAGGGTGGTCGGGTGCTGGGCACGGATCGTGAGCTGACAGAGAAGGATATCCTGGGCCTTTCCTCAGCAGAGGCGGTTGTTGGATTCCTGGCGTCACTTGGATACCGGACAGACGCCAGGACGGTCCAGGCGCCCGCGAATCTAGGGATCACTGCGGAATCGCTCGTCCAGCAGATTCGCCGGCTCGAATTGCTCGCCGACCACGAGGGTCTCCTCCAGGTGTACCTAGTGGAACTGACCTCGGTCACGGTCGCGGCGACGCGTGCTCTGGCTCGCGCCTTTCGCACGCTGAACGTTCAGTTTCCTCTCCTGATCTTCACCCACGATTATGAGCACCTGGACTTCGTTCTTGTGGAAAAGGTGCTTCCAGGTTTTGGCGATGATGCCGGGCCGATGGGCCAGAAGCAGGTCGCAATCCGCCCCCGAATTCTCACCGTGGATCGGCGGAACCCTCGTCGAGTCGAGTTGCGCGTCCTTCGGCGGTTCACCTACACGGAGGCTGACCCGATTGCCCAAGGTGATAAGCTCCTCTCGGCATACGCGGTCGCCGATTGGTCAGAGGAGTTCTTTAACAATCGTGCGCTCTTCGCCGACTACTTCCTCCTGGAGCGTCTGAGGGACGATCCGGTCTGGCATGAGGATCCGAAGCCGGCCTATCGTACCTTCCGCGACCTCTATAGCAACGCCAGATCGCGGTGGGCCGGAAAACCAGAGTCGGAGGTACGTAACGGACTTCTTGTCCCGGCATTGAAGGCGCTCGGGTTTGAACCGCGTCCGGGCAAAGCTGCTGGCGACGGCCGGGTGGAGCCGCACTTTCGCCTTGTTGATCCAGCCTCGAAGGAGCCGCACGCGCTTTGTCTGGCGTATCCCTGGGATCGCAATCTGGACGGGAAGGATTCCAAGGATATCGTATCCCCCGAAGAGAATCCCGGGCAGGCCGTCGTTAGCCTGCTGGAGCAGGGGGAGGCGCAATGGGCCGTCGTGACCAACGGAAAGCATTGGCGGCTTTACTCAGCCAAGGCCCATTCCCGGGCCACCAACTACTACGAGATTGACCTGGAAGAGGTCCTGGCAGCCGACAACAAGGATCCGCAGGAATCCTTCCGCTACTTCTGGCTGCTTTTCCGTCAGCTTGCCTTCCGTCCTCCTGACTGTCTCCTCGACCGTCTGCTCAGGGGCAGCGCCGAGTACGCCAAGCGCCTTGGGGATCGGCTGAAGGACCGGGTGTTCGAGGATATCTTCCCGCACCTGGCCGAAGGGTTCGTCGAGTACGGAAAGACGAGGAAAGCTCACGCTGAGGGGGACACGGAGATCACGGAGGAATACCTCATACAGGTTTTCCAGGGGACATTGACTCTTCTGTACCGGCTGCTCTTCCTCCTGTACGCGGAGGCGCGAGATCTTCTGCCTGTGAAGGAGTACCGCGGCTACCACCAGAAGAGCCTGACTCGGCTAAAGCAAGAGGTCGCCAAGGCGGCAGGGGATATCGGCGATGAGGTTCCAGTGCACCTCGCGAAGGCCTACAGGAAGGATTCGACGGCGCTCTGTGACCGGCTGCTGGCCCTCTTCCACCTGGTGGATCAGGGGAGCAAGGACGACAATTTGCCCCCATACAATGGTGGCCTGTTCATCTCAAAGCCGGACCCCGAGGACATCTCCGACGAGGCTGAGGTAGCCCGCTTCCTGCTCTCCCACAAGGTTCCCGACTTCTATCTGGCCAGAGGACTGGATCTCCTGGCCCGGGACGAGGACGAGAAGACCTTCAAGCACGTCTTCATCGACTATAAATCACTGGGCGTTCGCCAGCTCGGCTCAATCTACGAGGGCCTGCTTGAATTCAAGCTCCGGATCGCATCCGAAAAGCTCGGCATCGTCACAGTCAAAGGCAAGGGTGTGTACAAGCCCTGGCGCGAACTCTCGGACTCCGAGAAGGCGAAATTGGAGAAGCTCGAAGCGAAAGAGTCCTTGGTGCTCAGAAGAGGCGATGTCTTTCTTGAAAATGACAAGCGCGAGCGCAAAGCGACCGGCTCGTACTACACCCCTGATTACATCGTCAAGTACATCGTGGAGCACGCTGTCGGCCCGATCCTGAAGGAGAAGTTCGAGGCGGTTACGCCGAAGATTCGGGATGCCCAGAAGCGGTATCGGCAGCGCCTGGACAACCTGAAAGCGATGGGCAAGTCGCTGCCCGAACACGAGCTGGCCAAAACGTATGGCCGGGAAGTGGTGGACGAGCTGTTCGACATCAAGGTCCTGGACCCGGCCATGGGATCTGGCCACTTCCTGGTGCAGGCAGTGGATTTCATCACCGACAGGATGCTGGACTTCCTGAACGGCTTCCCCTGGAACCCGGTGACAGTCATGCTGGAGGAGACACGCAGGACCATCCTGTCCAGCATGGAGGACCTGGGAATTACCATAGACGCGGGGAGGCTGACCGATGTCAACCTGCTCAAGCGGCATGTCCTGAAGCGATGCATCCACGGCGTAGATCTGAATCCGATGGCCGTGGAGCTGGCCAAGGTCTCCCTTTGGCTCGACTGCTTCACCCTTGGTGCACCTCTTTCCTTCCTGGATCACCACCTGCGCCGCGGCAATTCCCTGATTGGCGTAACTGTCAAAGAGGTACAGGAAGCCGTCGAACCCATTACGAGGGTCAGCAAGACTTCTAAAGTGGCTGCATCGGCCACCGAGTGGAAGACTGTGGAGGTGAAGGGCGAACAGTTCACCCTCTTTGGGAGCCGATTCGCGGGGCTGCTCCTGGCGACCGACCTCATGCGACACGTGGGTAAACTCTCGGACGTCACCAGCGCCTAGGTGCGCGAGTCCCGGGCCGAATACCGGAGGGCGTCTGACGCCCTGGCCCCCTTCAAACGGATCCTGGACGTGTATGCCAGCCAGTGGTTTGGGAACGGCGGTGAGAAGACAGGACGGGGCAAGAGGGGGACGAGCACGGACAGCCCAGCTCTCGGTTTTCTCAAGTCCCGAGAGGCAGAGGCCTTCCTAAATGCGCGCGACAACAAGACCTTGAAGCAAGCGCTCAAAGGACTCTCTCCGCAGGTCCGCCGTATCGCCGAGGCAGCCCTTGCCATCTCAGACGAGAAGGGGTTCTTCCACTGGGAGCTGGAATTTCCCGAGGTCTTCTACGGCCCACGGAAGGGGACAGGGCAGGCCATCGAACGGCTGGATGATGGGGGATTCGACACGGTGATCGGAAATCCTCCCTACGACGTGCTGGCCAGCGAGGAGCTTGGCTACGACGTATCTCAGGACCTAGCCTTCTACGAGGCGACACCGATTTACGAGCCGGCGATTCGGGGCAAGAAGAATCTCTATAAGCTCTTTGTGTGTCGCGGCGCAGGTATAATGCAGGGCGCAGGCGCCTTCTCGTTCATCGTACCTATGGCGCTCCTGGGGGATGATCAGGCTGCGGGCGTGCGGCGACTCCTCCTGGAAAAAGCTGGCTTGATCACCATCGAAGCATTCCCCCAGAAAGACGATCCTCACAATCGTGTGTTCGGGGAGGCCAAGCTTTCCACCGCTATCTTCGTTACCCGCGGCAAGCCTACCGGAAAGCGGTTCGTGGTCCGGACGCACGCGGGACGGCTCATAGACTGTTCGTCTCTAACGCTTGAATTGGCTTCTTCGGAGGTGCTGGCCTTCGACCCAGCGAATGCAACGATCCCCTCATGTACCCAAGAGGACTGGAAGCTTGTTTCTCGCCTCCTCGCCTCAAAGACAATCCGCCGCATGGGCGAGATTGCCAAGTCATTCCAAGGTGAAGTCAATGAAACCAATGAGAGGGCGAAGGGTATCCTATCGAGTCGGTCAACGGATCCTCTGGCGCTGCGCGGTGCTAACATCTGCATGTATGCAGTCCGCGAAGCTTCTCAGGGGGAAGATGTTCGGCTTCAGGTGAAGAAATTGATTGCGGGGAAGGCTAAGGACGCTAAGGCCTTTGCCTACAAGAGCGAGAGAACCGGGTTCCAGCGTAGCTCTCCTCAAAACAACTTCCGCAGGATCATTGCTGCACGCATACCAAGGGGGAGCTTCTGTCTTGACACTGTGAGCTATGTGACAGAGGAATCCTCCGAGATAAATCTCGACCTACTGCTTGCTCTCCTCAACTCGAAGATTCTGGACTGGTACTTCAGGCTTGGAAGCACAAACTCAAAGGTCAATGAATACCAGTTCAATGCCTTGCCGGTCCCGGCGATTTCTGAGGCCGGTCCGGATTTTCAATGGAAGCCACTGTTGGAGAAAGGCCGATGGATTGAGATAGCCGAACTCCTTTGCTCAGCAATCAGTCAATCTTGTGTCATGCCAAGAGCGGTCGCTGAGGCATTGGCCGAGATGGGTCGGAAGATTCAGGAAATAGAAGCCAGACGCATTCTCAAGAACCGCTCTGAGCGATCACGTCTGGCCTCGGAGAGTCAGCCCATTCAAGACGGCATCGATGCAGTGCTATTCCGGTGCTACGGTCTTACCGAGAATGAAGGCCTGTACATCACCCGCCGTCTAAGGGAAATGCTGTGATACCGACGTTCATGTTCCTGACCGGCCTGGCGGTCTGGCTTCTGCCTTGACTGGTGCTACATCTTATGCAATGTTCCTTGCTAATTCTGCAAGGAGCGTTGCAATGAATAGCATAAAGCGCCGAGTGCAGGGGCGGCTGCTTGACCTCGTCAGAAGCCTGAGCGCTGCTGGGAAGCAGGTGTTCACGGCCGATGATGCCCGGAAGTATCTCGCCGAGGACGCCGCCCTCTGGCTGGCCCTCACGCGCCTCCAAAAGGCGGGTTGGATCAAACGCCTGAAGCGAGGTGTGTACCTGATCGTGCCCCTGGAGGCTGGCGTCGAGAAGCAGTGGGCGGAAGACGCATTCGTGGTGGCGTGTTCTCTGGCTCAGCCGGCAGCGGTGGCGTACTGGTCGGCAATGCGCCATTGGAATTGGACGACCCAGGCTCCCCAGACGGTCTTCGTCCAGACTACCCAACGGAAGTCTACCTACACGAAAATCGTTCTTGGCATTACCTACCGGTTCATCCCCGTCGTTTCCAAGAAGTTCTTCGGCATCCGGCGAGAGCGAATCGGGGCCAAGATGTTCTCCGTCACAGACCGGGAGAAGACCCTCCTGGATATCCTGGACCGACCGGACCTGTCCGGTGGAATGCCGGAAGTCCTGAGCGATCTCCCCACGGCCATGACCCAGGTGGAGTGGGAACGGCTGGACGCCTATCTCAAGAAGTTTCCCAATCGGGCCGCCCTGAAGCGGTTGGGGGTCCTAGTCGAGGCCATGGACCTCCCTATTCCAAACCGAGAGGTGCGGCTCCGCCGCTGGCGGCGAATGGTTTCCGGCGGGATTGCGCTCCTCGACCCGGGCGGACGGCGAACAACAGGTCGGATCCAGACGGCATGGGGGATGCGTGTGAACATCCCAATTCGCCCTGCGCCCCCCGCATGATCCCTGCCGCTGAGATTCAACGCATGGCGGGGGCCGCGGGAGTCGAGCCGACCCGCGTGGACCTGGACTATACACTGGGCTGGATTCTCTGCGGCCTCCGGGCACAGCCAGAGGTTGCGACGAACTGGGTGTTCAAAGGGGGTACGTGTCTCCGAAAATGCTATTTCCCCGGCTATCGCTTCTCCGAGGATCTCGATTTCACCCTGACGCGGCCGCTTTCCATGGAGGACGGGCGTGCCCTGGTTTCTACGGCAACGAAATGGGCCGGGGAGGTCACGGGAATTGACTTTACAAGCCAGCCGCTCCGGGCCGAGGTCATGCCAGCGACTGAGGGAGATCCTGGATACGAGTTCCGCCTCTACTATCGCGGGAGTCTCCCCATGGGTGGATCTCCCCGGAGCATACAGGTGCACCTCAGCGGGAGCGAGGTGATGGCAATGCCTCCCGTGCCGCGCTCGCTGAACCATCCATATTCGGATTCCATGGAGATGGAAACGGTTACGCTGCGGTGTTACACGCTGAGCGAAGTCCTGGCGGAGAAGCTGCGTGCGCTTTGCGGACAGCGGCGCCATGCGATTGCGCGTGACCTGTACGACATCCACGAGCTGATTCGGCGCGGCACGCCTCTTCGCGAGGCACTGGCCATCCTGCCCGGGAAGTTCAAGGCCAAAGGCCTAGCGATCCCAGGAAATCTGCTCCAAATCCTTGAGGAACGAAAGCCCGACTTCGAGAGGGATTGGGAAAGGAACCTGACTCCCCTATTGCCTGCGGCAGACCGTATCCCCTTTGAAGAGGCTTGGGTAACGGTCAAAATGGCTGTGTCGGCCGTGCAAGAGATGCCAATCAAGTGATCGCATGCGCATTCCTTACGTAATTGATAACCAGACCAACCGAATGGCGGACGTCCTAAACGCTCTGTTGGCAAAGCACAAGGGGCGCTCGCTCGACGTGGCCACGGCCTATTTCACTATCCAGGGGTTCCGCCTGCTCCAGGCAGGTTTGGAGAGTCTGGGGAATTTCCGGCTCTTGTTGGGGGCGGAGCCCCGAACGGGGGAACAGGTGGGTCTTCGCCCAGATGTGAAAGGCCTGGCCGGGGCCATCTGCAGAGACCTGGAAGGCGAGGCGTTCACGGAGGAGACCCTTCGTTTAGTGGAGGATCTGATCCGGTTTCTCCGCCGACCGAACGTCCAAGTGCGTCTGTATGACGCCGGTTTTCTCCATGCCAAATGTTACCTGTTTTACAACGACTCCGCTCGGCACGGCTGGGATCGGTTCCAGCCCGTGGCGGGGATCGTGGGGTCCAGCAACTTCACCCGGCCGGGGCTGACGACGAACCGGGAGCTAAACCTGTCACACAAGACAGTGCTGTCGGACGAAGAGGCGAGGGACGACCTGGAGTCCCCACCATGGCCGGAGGCAGAGGCCGGGGTCCACGAGCAGGTCGAATATGGTCTCGAAGCGCGGCGGCGCCTGAAATCCTCAGTGGGCGCCCGCGCCATCGCCGACCTGGACCTGTGGTTCGAGCGGCAGTGGCACGATGCGCGAGACTTCAAGGAGGATCTGATCGGCCTCCTGGATGCCTCGAAGTTCGGACAGAAGGAATACACCCCCTACCAGGTGTACATGAAGGCGCTGTTTGAATACTTCAAGGACGATCTGGCGGCCGAGGCCCCGCAGGCGGGTCGGTCGGCGGTGGAGCTGTCAGAATTCCAGGAGGATGCGGTCAAGAAGGCGAGGAAGATCCTGGCCCGCTATGACGGCGTCCTGATTGCGGATTCGGTTGGTCTGGGCAAGACCTGGATCGGCAAGAAGCTGTTGGAGGATTACGCCTACCACCAGCGGCAGAAAGCTCTGGTCATCTGCCCGGCCAGTCTCCGGGACATGTGGGACCAGGAGTTGAAGGCGGCCGCGATCGCGGTTGAGATCGCCTCCCAGGAGTCGCTGGGGCGCGATGGTCTGGAAGTGGAGGCGTTGGGAGATGCGGATGTCATCCTTTTGGATGAATCCCACAACTTCCGCAACCGGAGCGCGCAACGGTACGAGACCCTCGAGCGGCTCATTGCCGCAAACGGTGGGCGGGGCCGAGACGGCGCTCGAAAGAAGCTGATCCTTCTCACAGCCACACCGATCAACAACGACCTCTTCGACCTGTACCACCAGATCAACCTCTTCACCCGGGGGGACCGAGGGTATTTTGCCGCGACAGGAATCGGCGACCTCTACCGCTACTTCCTCCACGCACGTCGGACGACCCGAGGCCACGACGGGGCCCTCGCTCTTTTCAATCTCCTCGAAGAGATCGTCATCCGGCGGACCCGGCCCTTTATCCGAAAGGCCTACCCGGAGGCGACGATCGCGGGAAAGAAGATTACCTTCCCGGACCGCCGCTTGAAGACCGAACGATACAATCTGGAACGGACCTACCGGGGGATCTATGCCCAGATAGTGTCCCGGATCGAGAACCTGCGCCTGGCGCCCTACGCGTTGGAATCCTACAAGAAGGCTGGCGTCCCCGTTGACGAGTTCGAGCGGGGCCGCCAGGAAGCGTTGGTCGGGATCTTCAAAACGCGCTACCTGAAGCGGTTCGAGTCCAGCGTGGAGGCGTTCCGCATCAGTATCCGGCGGGCGTTGGAGTTCTTGAAGACGTTCGAGGAATTCCTGCTGGGTGGAAAAGTCCTGCAGAGCACCGATTTTCAGAAGGTCCTTCGCTTCCTGGAGCGAGAGGACGAAGAGGACGACGCCACGCCCGCTAGCCGGGCCGATGATATTGAGGCCAGCGACGAAGCTCGCGAGATACTCGAGACCTTGGCGACTGTTGATCCCAATGACTACGACCTGCGGAAGCTCCACCGGGATGTTCGGGCGGACGTGGACGCGCTCACCTCAGTGTGGCAACAGGTCCAGGGCATTGGTCCAGAGGAGGACTCGAAGCTTCAAGCCCTCAAGGACCTGCTGACTGGGCGCCTCAAGGGGAAGAAGGTCCTGATCTTCAGCTACTACAAGGACACCGTCCGGTACCTCTGGCGCGAGTTAGGAGATTCTGAGAACCCGCGGGCGGTGCAGTTCCAGCAGCGGGCTGGGCGCCCGCACCTCCGTCGGATGGACAGTGGCGTGGAGACCAAGGAACGGGGCCGGGTCATCCAGGCGTTTGCGCCTAAAGCCAACAAACGGCATGAGTTGGTCGGGACGGACAAAGAGATAGATATCCTCCTCTCCACGGATGTTCTGTCCGAGGGCCAGAACCTTCAGGATTGCGCAAAGCTCGTCAACTATGACCTCCATTGGAATCCGACCCGGATGGTTCAGCGGGCCGGGCGAATTGACCGGATCGGAACAGAATTCGACACGCTCTTCATCCACAACATGTTCCCCGATGCCGGGCTGGAGGAGCTGCTGGGGCTGGTGGAGCGGTTGCAGCAGAAAGCCGAGACTATCAACAGTACCGGAATGCTGGATGCTCCGATCTTTGAAGGCCAGACAGTCACGCCGCGAAACTTCAACACCCTCCGCCGTATCTGCGAGGAGGACGGGACGGTCATCCAGGAAGAGGAGGAGTTCACCGAACTGGCCAGTAGCGAATTCTTGCTCCTCCAGTTGCGGGCCATGCTGGACGCAGGCGGGCAAGAGGCCTTGGACGCGCTCCCGGATGGCATCCATTCCGGCCTGGCCAAGCCGAACGCCAAAGGGATGTTCTTCTACTTCCAGGCCAGACCGACTGTTGGTGGAGAGAAGCTCCACTTCTGGAAGTATTATGACCTCACGGCGGAGCGGATCGTAGACAACCGATACCTGATCGCGCAACTCATCGCTTGCGACCGCGATACCCCGCGGATCATAGGGGATTACGACGTTTTCGGTATCCAGGAGAAGATCATCGCCGATATCCTGCGGAGTCATGAGCAGCAACAGGCAGTCCAGGTGGCCCCGAGGGTGGTGGACCCCATCCAGCAGACTGTGGCGACGCTGCTCCAGACCCTCCTCAATCATCCTCAGGTCAGCCGGAAGGAGGCTGTTGAGTTCATCAAGCTTCTGAGGCAACCCCAGCCGGGTTTCGTGGCGAAGGAACTCCGCAGGGCGTACCAGGCGTTTTCGAACGACAAGGATCCAGTTGCGTTCATGGGCTGGCTGGATGGGTTGCGAGCGCACTTGGGTGGGGGCGGGGAGCCACGGGAGGAGTCTAGTCTGGGTCGGATCCGGACGGAAGACCTTCGCTTGATCTGCTTCGAGTACCTGTGTAGTTGAGGGGCGTCGCTGAAGGCTGAGGCCTGAAACTTGTAATTCCATATTCGATTTCAGAACTTCCGAGCGGAGTCGCCCAAGAGGGACTTTCGGGTCACCTATTGCCGGTGATTCCTTGACAATATAGAGGCCTCGTCCATAAGATCCACTGGGCATAAGGCCCATGAGGCCCGCCAGCACTCCAAGGGCGGTAACGACCGGCGCAAGCAAGCGTTGTGCACCGGTCAGATTTCTCGTCCAAGCTGCGGTGAGGGTCTGTGGCCTTCGACGCCGTCTGCGAGGTGACGCATGAAATCGCTGGATAAGCCCCTGCTGCTCGAGATCTACCGGAAGATGGTGGCCGTCCGGGTCTTCGAGGAGACGGCGGCGGACCTGTTTTTGAAGGGACAGCTTCCCGGGTTCC
>Ga0214473_10010934_pt1 | contig 10662 bp, 6 predicted proteins | sample RVTome_7_FD_203509 | JGI IMG/M metagenome (GOLD analysis project Ga0214473, IMG submission 203509) | Soil microbial communities from uranium-contaminated site in the Upper Colorado River Basin, Wyoming, United States - RVT98D197 | ecosystem: Environmental > Terrestrial > Soil > Contaminated >... | reverse complement strand
TCATGACCGATGTCTGCCTCTGCGAATACACCGGTCATGGCCACTGCGGTGTGGTGAAAGATGGAACGATTCGAAACGATGAGACCCTCGATCTCCTCTCCCGGCAGGCCCTCTCCCATGCCCGGGCGGGAGCGGATATCATCGCCCCCTCCGATATGATGGACGGAAGGGTTGGGGTCATCCGGAAAATCCTTGATGACCACCAATTTGAAGACACCCCTATTTTAGCCTATTCGGCTAAGTTTGCCTCCAGTTTTTACGGTCCTTTCCGCGTGGCCGCTGAATCGAAGCCTCAATTCGGGGATCGTAAATCCTACCAGATGGATCCGGCCAACGGGGACGAGGCCATGAGGGAAGTCCGGCTTGATCTTGAAGAAGGCGCGGACATGGTCATGGTCAAACCTGCCCTTCCCTATCTGGACATCATCCGCCGGGTCAAGGAAACCTTTAATATCCCTGTGGCCGCCTATCAGGTCAGCGGTGAATTTGCCATGGTCAAGGCCGCCTCGCAGCTGGGCTGGATTGACGGAGAAGAGGTGATGATGGAATCCCTGATTGCGATCAAACGGGCCGGAGCGGACCTGATCTTAACGTATTTTTCAAAAGAAGTGGCGCGAAAACTGGAAAGTGGATCGTAGGGGGTGGAGAGTTATGAATGATCAATTAAAGACTAAGGATCGCGATTTGAGTGTGTCGCCTCACGCCTCATCCCTCGCGCCTCCAACCTTACGGATGGTGGCATGGGAACTGACCCGGAGCTGTAACCTCGCCTGTGTTCATTGTCGGGCCTCCGCGGAGAAAGGGCCTTACCCGGGAGAACTCTCAACCGCGGAAGTCCACAAGGTGATGGATGATATCGCCGTCGTGGGCAAGCCGGTGATCATTCTGACCGGAGGAGAGCCTCTTCTTCGAGGCGATATCTTCGACCTGGCGGCCTACGGAACGGAAAAAGGCTTCCGGATGGTCATGGCTACCAACGGAACGCTCTTCGACGAACAGACCGTTCAGAAGATGAAAGCCTCGGGAATTCAACGGATCAGTATCAGTCTGGATGGCCCGACTCCGGAGACTCATGACGCCTTTCGCAGGGTCAAGGGTTCTTTCGAAGGCTCCCTTCAAGGAATTCAGATGGCAAGGAAAGGGGGCCTCGAATTCCAGATCAACACGACCATTACCCGGGTGAACCTTCACCTTATCCCTGACATTCTGAAATTGGCGGTCGATCTCGGCGCCGCGGCCCTTCACATCTTCCTCCTTGTTCCCACGGGAAGGGGAAAAGAGCTTCAGAATCAGGAGATTTCTGCCGATGATTATGAGAGAACCCTTCACTGGTTCTATGAGCAGACCGATAAGGTCCCGCTTCAGCTCAAGGCGACTTGCGCCCCCCACTACTACCGGATTCTTCGGCAGCGGGCAAAACTGGAAGGGAAGAAGGTGACGCAAAAGGAGTTTGGGCTGGATGCCATGACCCGGGGCTGCCTGGGAGGGATCTCTTTCTGCTTCATCTCGAATACAGGCCAGGTTCAGCCCTGCGGCTATTTGGAGTTGAATTGCGGGAATGTGAGGGAGAAATCCTTCCAGGAGATCTGGACTTCCTCCGGGATTTTCCAGAAACTCAGAAATTTCGATGCTTACGAAGGAAAATGCGGGAGATGCGAGTTCCGAAGGGTCTGCGGAGGATGCCGGGCCAGGGCCTATGAAATCTCCGGGAACTATATGGCGGAGGAACCTTACTGCGTCTATGAACCCCTTTAGATCTTTTTTCCGCATGATCCTCCAACCGAAAGAGTCCAGGAAGGACCTGGGAAGAGAAGTTGCGGAAAAAATCCGCCAGCTGGAGGGAATGGCGAGGGAACTTGACGAGGCCAGGGCGTCCTCCTTGAGGACCCTTGAGGAACTCCGGTCTGCCAAGAAGGATCTGGAGAGGGTCAACCGCGAGCTCAAAGAAAGGGACGAAACCAAGATGAAATTCATCGGGATCGCCTCCCATGAACTGAAGACCCCTCTGACAGCGATCAAGGCGAACATCGACTTCATCCTTTCGGAAAAAGGAGGAAACGTCCCGCCATACCTGAGATCTTATCTCCACACGATCCGGCGGAATACCAGCCGCATCGAGGGGACGATGGATCATATGCTGGACCTTGCCTGGGTTAAATCAGGCCGTCTCCTCCTTCGCCGGGAACCCATTCTGCTTTCCGAGGTCATCGGAGAATGCATTAACCAGATCAAGCCGGTCGAAAAGAACCTTTCGATTCAGCTGGACATTCCGGAAGGTCTTTACGTCTTTGTGGATCGGAACTGGCTCCTCGACATCTTCACCAACCTGCTTTCCAATGCCTTCAAATTCACTGGCGACGGCGGCCGGATTTCAATCGTCGCAAGTCTCTCGGAGGGCCATGTCCTTCACGAAATTCATGATACGGGAATTGGCATTCCGGAAGATAAGGTGGAAAGAATCTTTGACGAATTCTACCAGGTGGAGATGGGCAAGCACGGCGGAACCGGTTTGGGGCTGGCCATCACCAAGCGGGTGATCGAAGAACATGGCGGCGCGATCTGGGTAAAATCCCAGTTGGGAAAAGGATCCATTTTCTATTTTACCCTTCCAAGATATACGGAGAATAAAGATGAACGACCTGCTCAGGCCTGATTATTCCAAAGGGAAGGTCCTGATTGTTGATGATGCGCCGGATACGCTCGAAATCATCCAGACCTTGCTCGAATATGAAGGCTATGAGGTCATCACGGCCCCGACAGGAGAAGAAGGGGTCAGGAAGGCCGAAGAAGAAAAACCCGGGGTGGTGCTGATGGACATCAGCCTCCCCGGCATCGATGGGAACGAGGCCCTTCGGCAGATTCGGATGAAGAACCCGCTCGTTTGCGTCGTGATGCTGACCGCCTTTGCAACGGTGGAGAATGCCATCCATGCCCTCAAGGAGGGGGCCTCTGATTTTGTCAAGAAGCCCTTTGAGAATGCTCATCTGATCCATATCGTGGATCAGTGTTTTGAGAAATACCATAACCTGAGGGAGAAAGAAAGGCTGGAAGAGGAGATTAAGCGCCTCTCCATCACCGATGATTTAACCGGCCTTTACAACCACCGCCATTTCTTCAAGACCCTGGAATCGGAACTGGCGCGTTTGAAACGGCAGAAGACCTCCCTTTCCCTTCTGATGCTCGATCTCGACAATTTCAAACGGTACAACGACCTCTACGGCCACCTGGAGGGGGATAAGGTCCTGAAAAAGGTCGGGGAAATTGTCACGCGCTCCATCCGGAGTTACGTCGACTCGGGTTATCGCTACGGGGGAGACGAATTCGCAGCCCTTCTCATCGGCGCTTCTCTCGAACAGGCCCTTGCGATTGCCGAGCGGATCCGATCTTCGATCGAAGGGGCGGGATTTGAAAATATGACGGTCAGTGTCGGATTGGCGGAATACCAGGATCATTTCAATCTCGAGGAGTTCGTCAGGGCCGCTGACGACGCAACCTACACGGCCAAGCATCTCGGAGGGAATCGAATCCGGACAAATTTCCCCGGGGAGTTATCCATACCCGGTAACAACTGAACCTCTGGAACGAAGTCTTAAAATCTTGCCAAAGGTCTTATTCTTTCGTATTTTCATTTTTCAATTTACAATTTGCAATTTACAATTTGCAATGTGAGTTTTCTTATGCCCGATCGTCCCCGGCTCTTTATGATTGACGGTTCCTCTTATATCTACCGTGCTTTCTACGCCATCAGACATCTCTCCAACTCGAAAGGTTTTCCCACCAACGCCGTATTCGGCTTCACTCAAATGCTTCTCAAAGTGCTGAAGGAGTACCGCCCCGATTATCTCGTGGTCGCCCTGGACTCAAGGGCCCCGACCTTCCGAAAAGAGGTCTATAAGCAGTACAAAGCCAACCGACCTGCCATGCCTGAGGGGCTCGTTCCTCAACTTCCTTATATCCGAAAGGTCATTGAAGGATATCGCATCGCGACTCTCGAAATGGAAGGATTTGAGGCGGATGACCTGATCGGCACGTTGGCTAAAAATTTGGAGTCCGAGGTGGAGGTGGTCATCATTACGGGCGACAAAGACATTCTTCAGCTGGTCGACGAGCGGATCGAAGTCTATGACCCCATGAAGGAAAAGAGACTGGGTGTGGAGGAAGTGATCCAGCGTTTCGGCGTTCCTCCCGGGCGGGTTGTGGAAGTGATGGGGCTTGCCGGAGATACGACTGACAACATCCCGGGCGTCCCCGGAATCGGAGAGAAAACGGCGATCGAATTGATCAAGACCTATGGGTCCATTGAAAACGTGCTTGCCCATGCTGATCAGATCCCTCAGAAAAAATTGAGAGAAAACCTGATGGCCCATGGGGAGCAGGCCCGTCTCAGCAGGCATCTGGCCACCATTCGCACGGACGTGCCCATTCCTTGCAGGCTGGCAGACTTCTCCCTTCACGATCCCGATCTAAGCCGCCTCCGGGAGATTTTTAAGGAGATGGAATTCAATAAGCTCCTCAAAGATCTCCCCGAAGAAGAAAGATCTGCAGAAAGGGATTATCGGCTGGTCATGGACCGTAATGAATTTCTCTCTCTGTTGGAAGACCTCAAGCATGCAAAATCTTTTGCCATTGACCTCGAAACAACGTCCCAGTATCCTGTGTGGGCGGACCTGGTTGGGATCAGCCTTTCCCACACGGCCCATCAGGCATTCTATGTCCCCGTGGGCCACCGTCAATTGGATGCCGCGGGTCAGCTTCCCCGTTCCTGGGTCCTCGAAGAGTTGAAACCCCTTCTCGAAAATGATGAAGTGAAGAAGGTGGGACAGAATATCAAGTACGATTGGATCGTTTTAAAGAATCATGGCATCCATCTCAAAGGAATTCTGGGCGATACCATGATCGCCTCTTATCTCCTCAACCCGACCAAGCATAACCATAACCTGGCCGAGATTGCCCGGGAGTATTTAGACCGTTCGATGACCGATTATAAAGAAGTGGCGGGAACAGGAGCGAAGGCCGTCACCTTCGACCAGGTCGAGCTTGCAAAGGCCAGAGACTACAGTTGCGCGGATGCGGATGTTACCCTTCAGCTTTCGAAGCTCCTCTTTCCTAAACTCGAAGAGGAAAAGCTGAGGGAGCTTTTCGATCAGGTGGAGATGCCGCTGTGCATCGTACTGGCAACGATGGAAAGGGACGGGGTCAAGATTGATGTCGATCTTCTCCGGGCTTTCTCAAAGGAGCTGGAGGTCCTGCTGCAGCAAAAGATCGACCGGATCTACGGCTTGGCCGGAGAGGTCTTCAATATCAACTCCTCCCAGCAGCTTGGAAAAATCCTCTTCGAGAAACTGGGACTCCCCCCGGTGAAAAAGACAAAGACCGGGTATTCCACCGATGTGGAAGTCCTGACCAAACTTTCCTTGCAGCACGACCTTCCTCTCGAGATTCTCGGCTATCGCAACCTGACCAAGCTCAAGTCGACCTATGTCGACGCCCTTCCAATTTTGATCCATCCCAAAACAGGAAGAGTTCACACCTCTTATAACCAGACGGTGACCGCGACGGGCCGGCTCTCTTCGAGTGATCCGAACCTTCAGAACATCCCGGCCCGGACGGAAGAGGGAAACCGGATCCGCCAGGCCTTCATCCCGGAGAAAGGGTGGGTTCTCGTCTCAGCCGACTATTCTCAAATCGAGCTCAGGATTCTTGCCCATCTTTCACAGGACGCAACGCTTCTTGAAGCTTTCAAAAGAGAGGAGGACATCCATGCCCGAACCGCCTCGGAGGTGTTCGCTGTTCCCCTGGAACAAGTTACTCCAGCAATGAGGCGGGAGGCGAAGGTGATCAACTTCGGGATTATCTACGGAATGAGCGCCTACGGCCTCTCCCAGCAGTTGGACATCGAGCCGAAAAAGGCCCAGGCCTATATCGACGAGTACTTCAGGAAGTATGAGGGAGTGCAGGCTTACATCGAGGCCAGTCTGAGAGAAGCGAAGGAGAAAGGATTTGTCACCACGCTCCTGCAGCGGCGCCGCTACCTGCCGGACCTCCGGTCACCTGCAATGGCTGTGCGACAGGCGGCCGAGAGAATGGCCGTCAACACTCCTCTCCAGGGAACCGCGGCAGACATCATCAAGATCGCCATGCTCCGGATTCAGAATCGGATCGGGGAACTCGGCCTCCCTGTGAAGATGATCATGCAGGTCCATGATGAACTGGTCTTTGAGGTTCTGGAAGGTGAATCAGACCGGGTGCTTCCCCAGATTCAGGATCTGATGGAGCACGTGATGGAGCTTTCCGTTCCGCTGAATGTGTCGATCTCCTCGGGGAAAAACTGGGGAGAAGCGCATTAAAACAAAGTGTTGAGTTCGGAGTTCAGAGTTCGGAGTCTTTCAAACAAACAGGCTTTCTTATCTGCTAATCCCCAAGCCAATTGCCCCCACATTTTGTTTTGAATTCTCGTCCAAACTCTTTGTTATGGTTTTCTGCTCCGAACTCCGAACTCTGAACTATTTTGTTTTGGGTTCTTACTCCGAACTCTGAACTCCGAACTATTTTTCTAACTCTTACTCCATTTTCCTTTCAACAGATGGAGCGGGAACTGTCCGATATAAGGAACAAAAGCTAAGCTGACTTCTCCGTGGTCCAGGACCCGGTCCAGAACCCTTTCCACCTCTTTTGGGGGAAGAACCTCATGGCTTTTCCAATCGAGTATCTGAACCTTCATTAATACCTTCGAAGGGTCGCCGATCGATTTGACGGCTTTCTGTGCCACCTCCGCCATGAGGCCAACAGCGGCCTCTTCTTCCATCTTCAACTCTCTCATGGTCTGGCGATGATAGGCCATGATGGCATAGTAGTCAAACCCCGTCTCGACGGCCTCGGAGAGGGTCTGCGAAAACCAGCCCAAAGCATTCGAATGATTCAGAATGGCCTCATAGTATAGGTTGATTCCAAATTGAAGGTTGGGATTCGACTCCTTAGCCGCTGACATAAGCTGCCGGGCCACATTCATTAGGGAGCGGTTCTTCCATGTCGCCCAGGTCCAGAACCGCTCGGTATAGGCCTTGGCGTAATACTTCCCGGATTCTGAACGGTAAGGATCGATATAAAAGACGTCGGGATGGGGCAGAAAGCCGAATTCTTTCAGAAAGGCCTTGTTGGCCTCGGGGCTGAAGTCTTCATTGTGCTTGAGGATCAGATCATCCTGGAAAAGAATTCCATCGATCGGATAACGGCCGAGGTCTCGAAAAAGCCCTCTCAGGCGCTTCAAGACATCCTCATGGAAGAGATTGAGGCCCCGGGCAACCTCCATCCTCTTCGTTTCGAAGTTGTAAGCTGTGCTCCGGTATTCAGGAAGGCCGTCCAAACCGTAGTTGGTATAGCGCGTCGTGATCCATGCAAAAAGCTCCAGCCCATTCCGATGGACGATGGCTGCCACCTTCCCGAGAATATCGTCTACGACCAGAGCGTGTTCCGTCCTGAAATAGACTCCTTCTTCATGACGAGGGGTCACCAATCGATGCATCCGGTCCCCTTTATTCTGAAAAACCTTCAGGATCAGCGTGTCGACGCCGGCGTTTTTCAGCTCCTTCACACTTTTTTCGACTTCTCCAAGATTCTTTCCCTCAAGGTAGAAGACCTGGGCGCAAACCCGTCGCCTCGCTTTTCTGACCTCAGGCGTCTGACTCTCCACGACGGTTCCAACGGTCCCTCTTCCCGGGAAGGGAGGATCCGGTTGAACGGGCGCCTTCTCTTTCAATCTCTCTTCCGAAATCCGGACCCCTGTTTCCGCTTCCTTGACGCGGTCTCCTTCGGGAAAGTCTCTCAAATAGAGTCTAAAATGGCGAAGAGCCTCTTCATATCTCTCCAGTTTGAGGTTGCACAGACCGGTCATGTACTGGGAATAAGAGACCAGCTTGCTCTGTGGAGCGGAGAGAATCAGTTTCGAAAACCCTTGAATCGCTTCTTCAAACCTGTCTTTGTAATAGAGCTCCATGGCGGAATCATAAAGCTCGCCTGGTCGGACAGGCTCCTCACCTCCCACGCTCGGAAGAACATAGAGAAACCCGAAGAAAATGACCATCGATATGGGAATCCATTTCTTCATGAGGCGCTCCAGACATAATGATCATTGTAAATTGCAAAATGAGCATCTATCATTTCTTATTTCCATTTTTCAATGCTAATTTTGAAATGCTAAATTTGCACTGCGATTTATCAGCTTTTCGCTCGGTCTGCAAACAGTGCTTCCATAGCTTCCTGGACCGTTCTGACGCCAATCAATTCGATTTCCTTCTCCGCCTTCATCTTTTCCCGGTTCTGCTCGGGAAGCAGACATCGCCTGAATCCTAATTTCATCGACTCCTTCACCCTGAGCTCGGGTTGACTGATGCCCCGGACCTCTCCTCCCAAACCCACTTCGCCGAAGATGACCATTTCCGGGTCAATCGGCCGGTCTCTGAAACTGGATGCGATGGCAGAGATCACCGCTAAGTCTGCGGCGGGCTCCTCTACTTGCATCCCTCCTGCGATATTAAGAAAAATATCCTGATTGAAAAGATGGAATCCCAATCTCTTCTCCATGACAGCCGCAAGGAGGGAAACCCGGTTCGTATCTACTCCCTGGGCGGTTCTCCGGGGCATGCCGAAGTTAGTCGATACGACAAGGGCCTGGACTTCCACCAGGATGGGTCTCGACCCTTCCATGCTGGGCAGTACCAGCGAACCCGAAGCAGACAGGGCCCGTTCGGCCAAGAAGAATTCAGAAGGGCTCCGCACCTCCACCAGGCCGGAATCCTTCATCTCAAAGACCCCGATCTCATGGGTGGAGCCGAACCGGTTCTTCGCAGCTCTCAGGATGCGGAAGGAATGGGTCGACTCTCCCTCAATATAAAGTACGGTATCTACCATATGTTCCAGGACCTTGGGCCCGGCAATGAAGCCTTCCTTCGTCACATGGCCAATGAGGAACACAGGGATGGAGAGGCTCTTTGCCATATAGAGCAGTCGGCTTGCCACCTCTCTCACCTGGCTGATCGATCCCGGCGTAGAGGGAAGATCGGAGGAGCTGATGGTCTGGACCGAGTCGACCACGACCACGGACGGTCTTACGGTCTGGATATCCTGAAGGACTTTCTCGACGGAGGTTTCCGAAACAACGAAGAGATGAGGAGAAGAGACGCCCAGGCGATCCGCCCTCATTTTCGTCTGTTGGAGAGACTCTTCTCCAGAGACATAAAGCACTTTCTCTTCGTTCGAGGCCAGGCAATGCATGGCCTGCAAGAGGAGGGTTGACTTGCCAATGCCGGGATCCCCTCCCACCAGAATGATCGACCCCAGAACGATCCCGCCCCCCAGGACACGGTCGAACTCTCCGATCCCGATCCGGAGCCTTCCTTTCTCGTCGGCGACGATTTCGGTAATGGGCGTTGGAACCGCATTCACTTCAAATCCGAAGAGGTCCCTCTCCGGGGTTTTCTCTTCCGCCACCCGTTCTTCAACGAACGTATTCCAGGCCTGGCATCCCGGGCACCTCCCCAGCCATTTGGGCGCCTGGTATCCGCAGGATTGACAGACATAATGCGTTTTCGCTTTCGCCATAATTGAATGATCAACAAAGATGAATTTGGGGCATTTTAACAGAAAGGGAGGCTGGAGGTCAAAAAGATCGTGAAAGTCCGTGCCCGGAGGGCGGGCTTCTCAGGCCAGGTAATGTCTTAATTTTACTGGAGAACTCAAAATGGAGCGAAGCCGGATAGAATAAAAAACAATTCCCTTTCGTCTAATCAATCAAAGGTTTATAATTACTGGGTGGAATAGATTTTGCGGAATTCAGCTTCGTACCGACTGTCAAAGGAGGAGAATTTATGAAAAAGTTGAAGTGGACCATCTTGATGGCCATGATTGTTTTTCTGCCAGCATTATCTTACCCATCGACATTGGGCTCTTTGCGCGTGAGTTTGATCGAGGGGGATGTCCAGATTAATACCGAGGACACCGGCGATTGGGTCCCCGCGTCCATTAATATGCCCTTGAGAGACGGCGACAGAATCTGGGTCCCTGAGGGGAGTAAGGCTGAAGTCCAATTGAGAGACGGGACCGCCCTGAGACTCGATGAGAAAACCGCCCTCGATATTCTTACCGCGGATCAGGACTCTTATCAATTTTATCTTCCCGAAGGCCGCGCTTATGCCAATTTCAGGGGAATGAAAGGCAGTGTCCTGCAGATCGACACTCCGATCTCTTCCATCCGGGCCTATGAGAGGGCCATTTTCAGGATTGATATTCTGGATGATCGTTATACCGACGTTTCCGTCTATCTGGGCTCGGTTCACGCCGAGAGCAACGACGGAAGGACAAGGGTGGACGATAACATGACCCTTGCTCTCCGAGAAGGATTCCCGGCAGAGCTCGGTCCCATGGGACCTCCGGATGAGTGGGAGGCATGGAATCGTGACCGGAACCGAATGTACGCTGATCGTCGAGCCCCTTCCCGTTATCTCCCTGAGGAACTGCAACCCTATTCCACCGACTTCGAGAGGAATGGAAGATGGGTTTATGTGAAAGAGTATGGCAATGTCTGGACACCTACCGTCGTCGTCTCCGCCGAATGGGCGCCTTACCGGACGGGTAGATGGGTATGGATCGGCGGCGATTATGTATGGG
>Ga0214473_10010933_pt1 | contig 10663 bp, 9 predicted proteins | sample RVTome_7_FD_203509 | JGI IMG/M metagenome (GOLD analysis project Ga0214473, IMG submission 203509) | Soil microbial communities from uranium-contaminated site in the Upper Colorado River Basin, Wyoming, United States - RVT98D197 | ecosystem: Environmental > Terrestrial > Soil > Contaminated >... | reverse complement strand
TATCTGGAGTGTTATCCTGGCCTCTCCGTGTGAGGTGCTTGAGGGCAACGAAGGAGATGAGACTTTTTCAGCAGCCCGCTAACGTTTGAAGAACCCTTCCAGGCCCTTGCGGATGGCATCTTCCGTGGAACTTCGCTTGCGCTTCTTTGAGTCCTTCGGCGCGGGATCGTCAGGAGATACGGGTTCGGTGGGATCCGGATTCCGGCGCTGCACGTCCTCTGTGCCGCGACGCAAAAACCCCTTCTGCACCATGCGTCCGAGAAGATTCATGTCGGGCTTGGGTTTTACATTGGGAAGTTTGCCGGAAATCCTGAAAGGTATCTCGATTTGGTTCTGGGTGTTGAAGAGATATTTCATCTCGCGGGCCGAATCGCCGATATCGGCGGAGAGGCGCTGGGAAAATGCCAGGGTGGCGCGAAAATTGACCTTGCGTTCGAGTTCGACCCAACCGTTTCCCTGGGCGGAATAGTCAGTGGCGGCGATGCGAAGATTTTTTACAATGACGCGGCCATCCGCTAGATCGAATTGCGCTTTCATCTCCTTGAATTCCGTGTCCTTCGCCTCGAAAGTCTCAGGATATTTCTTGCGTATCCGAGGATTGATCATGTTCGCCAACCCCGGCATGCCGGCGATGCCCGACATCGCACCGTCGGCAAGGTTGAAATTGAGCAGCGCGCCCTGAATAATTTCGGCTTCCCCTTGACCGCGTAAGCTCTGCTTCAACTCGTCCCATTTTTGCCCGCTGCCGGAGATCTTCATTTCCCCGTTCAATCTCCCACGGATATCCTTCTCCGCCTTCGGGCTGAGCGCGCTATATAACTCCTTGAGGTCGACACCCTGCATCTTGGACGCAAAAGAAAACTGCGGCGCCGGATCTTTAAAAGCGTATTCGCCGTCGCCTTGTATGGTCCCGCTCATCGCCATGACTCGAAGGTTGCGGATAGTCGCAACCTGGTTCGCCACTGAAAGACTCGCGTCGAGATTTTTGTAGCCGATCTTATACAGCGTCCCTTGACCCGAGAGCAGCTTGGCCTGAAACGCCAGGCGGCCGTCTTGCACGGCCAGTTGCCCTTCGCTGGTCAGATTCTTGACGACATCGGCCTTGCGGTCGTCGGATAAATCGGCTTGAAAATCCGCCGGCCAAATTTCGCGGGTGGTAATCTTGTAGGAGACCGTCAGCGGAGAAAATTTCTCGATCGCCGCGGTCAGCCGAATACGCGACCGCCCGAAATTAAAAGTTGTGTCTTTGACCTCGGCTTTGCTATCCGTGAAATTGACTTTAGCACTTACATCTTTGATCGGATGCGGAAACTGAGGCGGCTTGGCACTCACCCCCGCCAAGTTCAAGATCCCCTGGAGCTTCGGCGCAACGCCCTGGCCGACCCTGCCGCGCACGGTCGCATTGATCTGCATCTCGCCCGAAAGCTGGTAAGAGGCAATGGCGGGAATGAGCTTGTCCCACCCGGCCAGCGAAGCCGGCTTGGACGTGACGTTCAAATTTAGCTCCGCGTTCCCACCGAGCCTGATCTCGCCTTTGCTTTCCAGGGCCAAGTTGTAGAGCTTCAACTCCGCATGCCGCAGGAACACCGTGTTGTTCGCGTACTGGCCGTCGGTGGCAACCACGAAAGGGATACCTGCGGCTTTATGAAAACTCTTGCCGGCGCGAATTGTGCCGTCGGTGCCTTCGATCTCACCTTTGAACGCAAGCTTTTGCATCGTTCCCTTGAGTTTTAACTCCTTGACACTAAAGATGCCGGCGAGATCCAAATCTTTCGGTAAGGCGCCTCTGACTCCCGGCAAAGCGGCCTTCAGCTTGGCGGCGTCGATCGACTCGGCCTGAATTTGTCCGTCGAGCGGAAGCCGATCGATATCGCCGCCTGATGCCAACGGACCGATCCGGGCTTTGACTTTCAGATTCTGCCTCGCCGTGAACAGGGCAGCCGCCAGTTCCACGTTGACGGGCCTGGAGAAATCCAGGTCGTCCGCCTGCAAATCGATCTGCTGGAGCCGGAGATCCGAACCATCTTTCAGATCGCGGTAACGGAGATCCCCTCCGGAGATATCCACGACGGAGACGAAGAGCGCCGCGCGGGCATCCTTTGCGACCGGCGGCGATTTTTCCCTTTTGGCTTGGTCTCTGATTTTTTCTTCCTTTTCTTTTTTCCCGATGGTGGCGAAATTGTACTCGCCGTGTTGATTGCGGATGACATGTATGACCGGCCCGTGGAGAATCACCTTTTTGATCTGAAATTCCTTCTTGAAAAGCGGCCATAGCCTGACGTTGATTTGGACATCCTTGGCGCGCACGAAATCCTCGGACGAATAGGCGGGATCGTCGGCCAGGGCGAAGTCCATGAGCCGGACCCCGATGCCGTCGAAAATCGTCAGCTCGGCATCGCCCACGGAAACTTTACGACCTAGGGCCTGTTCCGCCTGGGCGAGTAGATAATCCTTATTGCGGCTCATGAGCGCGTTCAAATTCAGCAGCGCGACAAACGCCACGATGCAAAACACCAACAACGCCGACGCGGCGATAATCCATTTGCGCATATCCGACCTCCCCATGAATAGGGGACGTTACCTCGATCGAGATCCCTCAGTTATTGTAGTCAAAAAAACTCTTGATGGAAGAGGGAGCCGATTTTTTAGCCGCCAGCCATCGCCGCCGTTTGAGGAAATTTGCGGAGGTGGACGGGCAATGGTATTTTAAAATCGTAGCTTTATGAACTTTTGGCGCCACATCGCGAAGCCGATCATCGGTCTCTCGCCCATGGACGGGGTCACCGACGCCTCTTTTCGCTTTATCACGGCGAAGTACGGGCCGCCGGACGTTACCGTGACCGAGTTCGTCAACGTCGAGGCGGCGCTCTACGCGCCCCTTACGCTTATCAGGGATCTTGCCTACAGCGAGATCGAGCGCCCCGTAGTCGCGCAGATTTATGGCCATACGCCGGAACTTTTCTACAAGGTGGCCCACGTGATCGGCGAGCTCGGCTTCGACGGCTTGGACATCAACATGGGCTGCCCCGCCAAGACCGTGGCTAGCAAGGGAAGCGGCGCCGGGCTGATCCTCAATCCCGAGCTGGCTCAGTCGATCATCCGGGCCGCGCGTCAAGGCATAGAGGATTGGTCGGCCGGACAAACGCTGGACGATCTCGGCCTGAAGCCGGCGCTAATCCAAGGAGTCCTGGAATTAAACCGCCTGAGAACCGATCGTGAGACTTTGCGGGCGCGGCGACCGATCCCGGTCTCGGTCAAAACCCGTCTGGGTTACGACAATGTCGTCGTCGAGGAGTGGATTCAAGCTCTGCTCGAAGAGAAGCCCGCGGCGATTACGCTCCACGGACGCACGCTCAAGCAGCAATACAAAGGAAGCGCCGATTGGGACGCCATCGGCCGCGCCGTGGAGATCGCGGAACATTCCGACACGTTGATACTCGGAAACGGCGATCTCCGAGACATCGCGGAGGTCTACGGCCGCGTCCGTGAAACCCACGTGGACGGGGTTTTGATCGGGCGCGCCGCCCAGGGCGAGCCGTGGATCTTTCGCGCCAAGGAGCAGGTGAAACAGGCTCTGCGCTGGCAGTGCCGGGAGATGATCCACGACGTGCCGGTGAGCTTGGCGGAACGTTTCCGCGTCATGCTCGAACACAGCGATCGTTTCGCCAGGCACACCCAGATTCACAGCTTCGTCGGCATGCGCAAACATCTCGCCTGGTACTGCAATGGCTTCCGGGGCGCGGCAGAGCTGCGCGCGCAAATGGTGCGCGTAAAAGACATTGACGATGTCGCCGCCGTCCTGCGCGCTTACGCCCTGTTGCTCGGCGCCGCGTTCGTTGCGGACCGTCCGCCGAACTCGCCAGAAGCGCACTCACTCCAGCCCTGAACGACTCGTTTCATGAAACTCATTCTCGCTTCCAGCTCCCCGCGCCGCAGGGAGATACTCGCGCTGCTCGGCCTGCCTTTCGAAACCATCGCGCCGAACTTCGAAGAAACCCCATCATCCCATCGCCCCGCCGAAGACGAGGTCCTCGACTTCGCGCTTGGCAAAGCCCAATCCGTTGCCAAAAATAATCCGGACGGCATCGTAATCGGCAGCGACACGATGATTCTAATCGGCGGTGACAAAATCGGAAAACCCAGCGGGCTTGAACACGCGAGGGAACTCCTGCGCGCTCTATCAGGCAAAAGCCACCGCATCCTCACCAGCGTCGCGCTCCTCGACGCCACGGGCGGGCCGGGGCTGCGGGCCGTCGAGGAAGTCTCGGTAAAGATGCGCGCTTTTACGAATGCGGAGATCGAGCGCTATCTATCTCTTAACGAGTCCCTCGACAAAGCCGGCGCCTACTCGATCCAAGGCAAAGGCCGCGCCCTGATCGAATCGATCCGCGGCGATTACCTCGCCGCCGTCGGCCTGCCGCTCAAGCCCATCGCCGGCTACATCGAGAGCCGTGGCATCTCGTTTTCGCTGAATGTCGAAAAACTGTACGCGGAGAAATCTTTTCGCAATTGGCGGGAATTCTAGCGGCCTCTCGCTTTCACTCGTGCGATGTTTTGACGCGCTTTTATTACAGGACGCGTTGGTTCACTAACTCGAATTGACGACGTAGAGTGTAGAAGATTGAGCTGACGCGTCAGTTCAACCTATGGGTGGCTCTCCGAGTGCTTCCAAATCCCTATAACCGCAACGTCCGTGCGGCTCCGCGGTTTAGTCCAACACGTTTTATCCCTCCCGTCGCTCCTGCCGGGATCACCCTTGAGGTTGATTGCTCCGACGCGTTGGGGATAAAACGCTATGCGTTCTTCGGATATCCAGATGCCAACGATACCGGAATTGATTGTGACGTTTAGCGAGGTGACAAACAATTTGAGATCCATGGCGCAATAGCTTGACTACCCATGGAAGCCTGACGAGGGCGATCCCCGCGTCCTCCATAACAGCTATGCGCGGAGTCTCTTCACGTGTTATGTTAGTAAGTTCTCTGATCTGTCGGATGGTCTTCTAGATGCGATCAAAAAGCAGAACTATTTGGTCTATGCTCTGAGCGGCCGGGCGATGATCGAACACGTTGCGACCCTACGTTACTACGTTCAGTACGAATACAAGCCTATTTTCGATAAGGGATCACTTTCGGCCCGCGACTTCCGGAAGCTGATCGAGATCGACGATAAACATCTGCGCGGAAGCCGTTTTGACTGGGAATCTTTTCTTTTCCTCCGTTATTCAAAACTGAAGGCTGACGCTGTACAGCATCTGAAAAACAAGAAGGACAAGAGAAAGAACATCGTGGACAGTGTTGTTCAGGGGCAGGTAAATGTTGTTACATGTATAGAGAGATGGGCTAGCGAAATCCCGGAGGTTTTGATTGCATACAACCTGTTCTGTGATCTCGTACATCCCAACATCGGCAGTGCGTTCCTTGTGGCCTCGACATCCCAGGAGACTCTATATTTCTCCCGTTTCAAAGGAGAACCTATCGGGGAGAAGATTTTTGAACAAAGTTTCCCAATTTTAGTCTCAGCCGCGCTTAAGCCACTCGGAGATCAGCTTACGCTATTACTTGGAACTATATGGCACGACGACGAGATACCAAAGAAGGCATAACCCTCGCGTTGACACCGACCAGGCAGTCACGCAACACGTTAACGCTCTAATCGATTATTTAAATTCTCCTTCCACTGAATTTTAGGACATCTTCTTGCGCACTCCCTTTGCGTCACATCTCGGATTGAACTATTCTTGCGGTCAACATCGTGATGCAATTACACAAAGGCTATTGGATCTCAGGCAGCGCCGTTCCAGGTCCGCCCTATACGACCTACTGGGAGATTTTGGGAACTCTCTTGAAACCGCACCGTGGCGGCTCCGTGGTCGCAGTGGCGCGATTGCGGCTCCCCGCGTTTACCGTCGAGTTGAAAGAACTGGCGGAATGGTTCGGGCTGGAACTCTGCCGAATCACCTTTTCGATACTCGCAACATAAGCCTTCACGAAACCCTCACGCGTACTCTCCCGAGGACCAAGCGATCATGACTTTATCCCATATCGCGGGCGTGAAGCCCGAACGAGGTGTCGCACGGCGCTACTCGCCACGGGCACCGCGGGACTACAATTGGGCAGCATGATACACCGGCCTCTGCTGCTGCCTTTCGCCCTTCGACGTCCAGTCCTGCTCCTGCGCGACCTTCTCGTGGACCGCCGGCGCCCCGACCTGGAGCAACTGGCCATGATACAGGAGCCGGAGCGATTCGTCTGGGAGATCCTACCCCACGCCGCGCGTACTTTCTCGGCCTGCATCATCCTGCTGCCGTCGGGAATGGCACTTCCCTCGGCGGTTGCTTATCTATATTGCCGCATCCTCGACAGCTACGAGGATCTACTGCCGGACGCAGGAGACAGGGACAAGGCCCTCGCGTCTTTCGTCGAGCGTCTGGAAGCGGCCGACTCCGATGCCCTGCCGGGGCCAGCCTCAGCCATCGATCCGGCCCTGGCCAGGGACGCCCGAGATTCGGGTCACGTCCTGTTGGTCAACCGTTGCAGCATGGTGGATCGGGTCTTCATCACCCTCGACGCCGAGGTCAGACGCTTCATCGTCGATCTCGTCAGAGAGATGTCGCAAGGCATGCGCTGGTGGAGCGAGACCTTCGAGCGCCAGGGTGGCTGCCTGAGTGACGCCAGACAGCTCTCCCGGTATTGCTACGCGGTGATGGGGACGCCAATCCTCTTCTGCGTGCGGCTGCTCCTGCTCTCCAAGCACGGCGACGAGCGTGTTGGCGAGGAGTTGGGTCGCGATGCCGTGGCCGTCGGCGAGTTCTTGCAACTCGCCAACGTCACGCGAGATATCGAAAAGGATCTGCGGCGTGGAATCGGCTATCATCCGCTCCTTCACGACGCGCTTGGAAAAGACGCCTCGAGCGACCTGGAGGTCGCGGCGAAGGGCCAGGCGGTGCGTGGACTGCTCCTGGATCGTGCGCTGAGTCTCGCACCGGCCTACCAACGGATGGTTGACGGACTGCGCTTGCGCAAGATGAGCCTCGCTCGTGCCTCCGCAGTCCTGATGCTGCTGTTCACCGAGAGGTACTACCGAACCTGCGCTCGGCGCACGGGCCGAGCCGTACCGGGCCGGGATAAATCGGGCCTCTCGTTGCTCCTTCGCAGTCTGTCCACCACCTGGTCCCCTCAGGCCGGCAAACGAGTGCTGCAAGCAATGGAAAGAGATCTTCAGCTACTCTTGCAATCGTCGGCAACAGCAGCACGGGATTGAACTGAATTCTCCTACGACTCAATCTTGCGAGATTTGCCTTAGGCGTACGGTTCAATCCTGGGCGCGGCTCGCAACTTACTTCAAGGCGGAAGTCCATTGCCCATCGACGAAGTTTATCCAACGTAGTCGAACGGGCTCAGGGCGGACTTTGCACGACGGCTTGAATCGCTTCGTTCTGCTTGCGCGAGAAGTGAGCGGCGACAGCCGCATCCTCCCAGTAAAACAGCAGGATCGGCGACGGCGAGATCGCCTGCAAGTCGATCTTCATCTCGTCGAGCGCCTTGATCCGCGCCGCCGGATCGTAGGCCCCAGCGCCAAGCCCGCCGCGCATGCCGATCTGCGACGTGACGCTGAGCTTGTCTTTGTCCAATACAATTTTCGGCGCGCGGTCCTGATACTTGCCGGGATTCTGCAGCGCTTCGATGGGAAAGAAATGCGAGTGAAGGTCGATATTCATCACCATGGTGCCCCTTTACTTTGTTGGTCTCCAGGGGATTGCCGATCAGATTAGCCAGCGCGTAACGTTTCAACCGGTCCGCGGCCGTCACCGTCGCCGCACCGCCGACCTGAGAGACGTCGGTGGACCCGCCGAGCATGGCCTGAATCGGCCTGGCGCCCGACACATAATCCAGCTCCGGATCGAGACCGTATTTTTCGAAGAGCTTCACGTCATGAGCGATCCAGAAAGGCGGATTGGCATAGGCGAAGGCGCTGTACGCCAGCCTGATTTTTTTTAACGGCACCGCCGCCAAGAGTTCAATCGCACAAATGAACGGCGCGACGAAAAGAATCGTGACAAACAGCCAACAGTTGGGTCTTTTCATCGAACTCTACATACGTCCGCCGAGACCTCTCAGTCAAGCCGGCGCGCGCGCCGGAATGTTATCCGATCCCTTGAGAGCGATGTAACGGCCTCCGGCAAGCAGATCTTCCGCGACCCGAAGCATCGCCACGGCATCTTTCGCACGCCGCGATTGCGCCGTCGAAAGCGCCTCCTGGCGCCAACTTTTGTTCACGCCGTCGCGTTGATAACCGATCCGTTCGCCATTATCGGAAAAGACGATCAGTTCACCGTCGGAAACGACACCGTAGCGCCGTTTGTTATAGATGACGATTGCGAAAGGGTCGTCGCTCTGGCTATGGATAACATCATCGCCAAAAAATGGGCTGCGGTAGTCGCCGCCGAGAATACCCATGATCGTTGGCGGCAGGTCGATCTGGCTGGCTACCCGAGCGATGCGGCGAGGCGGTAGATATGCCGGGCACAGAAACAATGCCGGAACCCGGTACTCGTCGACCGGAAGCAGACCCGCGCCGCGCAGGTGCACGCCATGGTCGCCGACGAAAACGAACAACGTCTTGTCGAAATAGGGCGCGCCGCGCGCCTCACGGATGAACTTGCCGATGGCATAATCGGCGTAAAGAAAATTATTGAGCTCCTCCAGCTCGAAACCGGGAGGAATCTCAATCCCCGCGGGCATCGGATGAATGCGGTTAGGCGGATATTCCCACGGCGAATGGAGCGATACCGTCAAAATCGTCGCGCAGAACGGCCGGCCCTGGGCGTCGAGCCGGCGAAACTGCTGATCCGCCCGGCGAAACAGATCCTCATCCGAAACTCCCCAGGTGCTGCGAAACGCCGGATCGACGAAATCTTTTTCTTCGATGAAAGCGTCAAACCCGTTAGCGAGAAAGAAGGCGCGCATCTGATCGAAAATACCCTGGCCCCCGTAAAGAAAGAGCGTCGCGTAATCGCGCTCTTTGAGTACGCTGGCGAGCGTAGCAAAACCCCGGCGCGCCTGCGGCCGCTTGACCACCCCCGCGCCCGGCAAAGGCGGGAAAGAAGATACTGCTGCCTCCAGCGCCTGAATCGTCCGCTCGCCGGTGGCGTAGCATCTTTCGAGCAGCACTCCTTCGGCCGCCAATTTATCCAGCTCAGGCGACAGCGCCGGCTGACCGCCGAGACAACCGACCAGCCGCCCGGTGCAACTTTCCATCACCACCAATACAACGTTGAGCGGTTGGTTCGCAGCACCCCCCTGGATATGCCGGACCAGCGGGTTCGGCGAGTCGTCCGTCAGTGGCCCCTGCTTCGATAATTGATCCCGGACGCGATGCACCGCCTCATCGGCGGCCGGAAGCTTCATGAACGTTCTTAGCGGTGTGAATTCGTTTCTTAGCCTGTGATTCCATTCATAGAGCAGATTAAAGATGCCGCACAAAGCGATTTCATTGGCGATGCGATTATTGGTGATCGATGCGAAGCTGGGATTGAGGGGACGGTGATCGAAAGTTCCTCTGGTGGCAAAAACCACGATCAGGAGCCAAGCGAAATTGGCCCATCGGTCCCAATACCAAGCCGTCAGCGCGCCCTGTACCAGCAGGGCTGGCGATGCGAGCCAGGTAAATAGCAAAAGAGTGAGTGCCGCTCCGGCCACACTCAGCAAGAAAATGCGCAAGACCGGATAGGCCTTGAGAACGGTTTTGACCACTTCCTTGTCGGCGCCATGTTCGAAAACCAGATAATTCGGCCGGCAGTCGTAGTAACGAAAGAAATAAAGCCCGCAAATTTCGGCACAGAAGCAAACGAAAAACACCAGGCCGAGATAGCCCAAAAGGAACGGCTGGCTCGCCGTAAACAGCCATTCCGGGAACAATAGCGCCGAGAGGACCACGAGGGCGCAGGTTCGGCTGACGATCACACCATCGAGGCGAAAGCCGACCCAGAAAAGCCTCAGGCGCTCGACCGGGCTCAGTCCGTGAAGCTCGGAGCGGTGTTCTAGATACAACCACAAGCGGAAGCCGGTGAAAATCAGAGCTGCGACCAAAGCGGCGGCGATCGAGAAGGATGTTCGTGACATAGCGCGATTTGTTTCGATATCGAGTCAAATGATCGTTAAAAACCGAAGATCGACAGAAACGACCGAGCCCGTTCCGGAATCGTAACGCCCACCGTCACGTTCCAATAATTGATGATGGCGAAAAAAGTCCAAACACCGGCGATCCGGCGGAAACGGCGCACGCCGCCTCGCGACCGCCCAAGCCCGCCCGCCCGCCCGCGCAACTGCTGCTGGCGCAGCATCGAGACGGCAATCCCGGCCGCCAGCATGAGGCAATAAATGAGGCGCGCGCCGAGAAGCCGCCACAATCTGACGAAGTCCCCGTCGATCAGGGGATGCTTGGCCTGGAGGAGGTGATAGTACATGTTGCCGAAGAACGCTGCCGCGAATACCGCGGCGACGATACGCAACACCGGTCGGCTGCGAAACGCGCGCAGATAGGTCGGCAGAAAAAAGAACTCGACCATGAGCTCTTTAAAGTAGTAGTAATAACGGCTCCAGAACTCCATGACGGACTCGGCGAGCAAGGGTTTATAGGTGTTACGGAACACATTGAAACC
>Ga0214473_10010931_pt1 | contig 10663 bp, 11 predicted proteins | sample RVTome_7_FD_203509 | JGI IMG/M metagenome (GOLD analysis project Ga0214473, IMG submission 203509) | Soil microbial communities from uranium-contaminated site in the Upper Colorado River Basin, Wyoming, United States - RVT98D197 | ecosystem: Environmental > Terrestrial > Soil > Contaminated >... | reverse complement strand
GATTGTTTCGAATTTCGGATTTCGTGCTTCGAATTTGAAAAGGCTGCCCAAACACCGGAATTTTTTTACCATTTTGCACACAATCTCATTCACTAAGCGATTAATAACCCAATTACCTAACTCCTGAAGACTCGATCTCTTAAGGCGGGAAATTCTGCTCGAGCCCTCAGAATGATATCTTGATTCACCTCTGCCCAGACGATACACTCCTCATCATTGCTTCCGGCTATGATTTGACCCATTGGATCGACGACCAGGCTGTGACCGACAAACTGTGTTCCCCGGTTGATTCCCACGCCATTGGATGAGATGAGGCAGGAGAGATTCTCCAGAGCTCTTGTTCGATTGAGGAGGAGCCAATGTTCCAGACGAGGGTAGGGCCAGGCAGAAGAGATAAGAAAAAATTCAGCGCCTTGATCCAGCATCTTTCTGAATAATTCTGGAAACCTTAAGTCATAGCAGGTGGCCAGACCAAGGTTTCCGAGCTCCGTAGCGATCGTCGTAACAGAAGTGCCGGGAGTTAAAATCTCTGCCTCCTGGGATTGGTAAGTGAAGAGGTGAATCTTCTGGTAACTTCCCAGGACCTCTCCTTTGGGGTTCAGAAGAAAACTGGAATTGTAAAATCTGTCCTTTCTCCTCTCCACAAAACTTCCGGTATGTAGGGTACAAGAAAGTTCCTTGGCCAGGGCGCGAAGGAGGGTGAGGGTTGGACCCTCTTGCGTTTCGGCCTCATCCCTGTAACGATCAAAGCTCATAAATCCAATATTCCAGAGCTCCGGCAGGAGGATAAGATCTGCCCCTTGACATTGGCGAATCATCTGGGCGGCATGTTCCAAAGCCTTCTCTTTGGAGTCTTCGATCACTCTCAACTGAATGGAAGCGACGCGCATAGATTTTCCCATCGATAGTTTTTGATTTGCTCCAATGGGTAGCATATATAAATTTCAACTGTCAAGGCAACCCAAAAAAATATTTGCTTCCAAATTGAGAGATGGTTTAATATTATTTTGTCATTCATAAATAGGCCGAAGGACATGAGAAAGGGTAGACGGAAGTTAGGAATTGGAATCCTCCTTTTAATCGGAATTCTTTCAAGATGGGGATCCGTCGCCTATCCCAGCGGGGAGAAACAGATCCCTGACCCAAAACCTTGGCAGGGGAAGGTTTTTTTATATACGGCAAAAAAGTTTGGCGTTCCCATTCTTAAAGCTTCCATTAAAATAGAAAATGGATCTTCAGAACAGGGAAGGCCTCTCTACCAGATTCGTGCCTCCGTGAATTCTCTCGACTATTATGGATTCTTATTCAGGATGAATAACCGATTCCTTTCAACCGTGGAAGCAGAGACCTGCTCCCCGGTCCGGTATGTGAAAGAAATCGACCAGGACGGACTTCTGGTCCAGAGGAAGAATTATCTTCAAACACTTACGTTTGATTTTCCGAATAAAAAGGTGATCGCGGAAAAAGCGGAGAAAAAAGAACGGCAGGAGTTTCCCCTTTTATCTGAGACCTATGATCCCCTTTCAATGTTTGCCAAATGGTATCTAAAAGAAGAAATCCATCCAGGGCAGAACATTCGAATGTCCATTTTCGATGGGATCAAGGTGCGTCAGATGGTCTTTTATTCCAGAAAGGGGAGGGTGAAGTCGAAAATGTATGGGGAGGTCGAGGCCGTGTGTCTCGAGTCCAGCACTTCCTTCTCTTCCTTTGAGGATAAAGAGGGGAAAATCCGAATCTGGTATACCACCGATGGGGAAAAGACTCCAATCTTGATTGAACTGGAGCTTCCGGTTGGGCATATCAAGTTTGAATTGGAGTCCATGGAGAGGAGCTAAAATGCCTGAAAAAGATCGAATGAGAGAGGCTCTCGAAGAGGCCATCCGATTTGAAACGGATTTCAGATGAAAGAGATAGAATGAAAGGAGGAAGCCCATGGCAGTAAAGAAGGCGATAAAAAAAGTGGCAAAAAAGAGTGTAAAGAAGGGAGATGTTTATAAGTGCGGCGTCTGCGGTCTGGCTGTCACAGTGGATGAGATCTGCGGGTGCGTTGATACTTGCGACATCGTCTGCTGTGAAAAACCCATGAAGCCTAAAAAATAATCTGGGCAAGTTTAAAAAGTCAACAGCCTTTCAGTGCCTGAATATCCCGTCAAAGTTTTTCTGCTTCTTCAAGGGGTTTAGAGAAAAGGATTGCGTTCATCCACATAGAAATGACTTTATAAAAAGGAGGAAAGATGAAGGCCCCTTACCGTGTAGAGGCGAAGGTGGTTGAACAGAAGGGAGTTTGTGATTTCGGACATCAGATCGGAGATTTGGCAAGGTTCGATGGAAATGGATTGGAAGGTAAGATTTGCTGGCATTCTCTTTGTAGCATGATGTATAAAGTCCATGGATTCCTCTACGGGGCTGATTATCCATGGTTGGAGGATAAAGATGTAGCCAGACATCCATGTCCGGACTTAAAGAACCCTGTCATTTATGAAATCCGGCGGTTTAAGAAATAATCACATTTGCCACCCAAACCAACACAAAATGATTTTATGGAAGAACTCACCACTGATATCCTCGTAATCGGCAGCGGCCTGGCTGGTCTCCTTTCTGCACTCGAAGCAGAGAAAGCTGGTCTTCACGTTCTCATGGTGGGAAAATTCACCATCGGTATGGGGACCAATACCTCATTAGCCAATGGCGCCTTCACTGCTTCGAACTCCAGTTTTTCCAAAGAAGATCATCTCCAAGCAACCTTAGAATCTGGAAAGGGATTAAGCCAAGGAAGATTGGTGAAAACCCTCGTTGAAAAAGGTCCTGAGGCCCTAAAAAGATTGAGAGACTATGGAGTCCCTGTCCTTGAGAGAGGGATGGGATATATCATGGATCGTCCGGAGGGTTCCTCCCAACTTCCCGGGATCCTCTTAATCAAACCTTTGGTAGAAAGACTAAAAAATAGTTCCATCAAAGTTTTACCAGGATTGGTCATTTTTGATTTGGTCGTCGAAGAGGGCCGGGTCAAAGGGGCATTCGGATTTTTAAAAGACGGGAAGCCCTATTTGATCCGGTCAAAAGCGGTCGTGCTCTCCACGGGCGGGGCAGGAGCCATTTATAGAAGGAATGATAATCAAAGAAGCATCCTCGGGGATGGATACGGCTTAGCCCTTCGGGCAGGCCTTCCCCTTTTCGACTTAGAATTTGTTCAATTTTATCCATTTGTTTTGGGAGAGCCGAGACTCTCCTCCTTTCTCCTTTATCCTCCCTATCCAAAAGAAGTCAAGTTGTTTGATGAAAAAGGAGAGGATCTTTTGGAAAGGTTTAACCTGCGTGGAGATTTAAACCGGGCCGTCATTGTCCGGAGGGATCGCCTCTCCATCGCTTTATACAATATGATTCAAACCGGAGATGTCTTTTTTGATCTGACCCAGGTCCCACGGGAAAAATGGGAACGTTATCCCCTCAACTTTCTCAAGAAATCGAAGTTTCCTTTCCATCAACGGCCTTTTCTGGTTTCTCCAGCAGTCCATTTCTTTATGGGAGGGGTGGAGATTGACGAAGAGGGAGCAACGTCTCTTCCAGGTCTCTTTGCAGCAGGAGAAGTGACATGGGGGATCCATGGCGCTAATCGACTCGGGGGGAACGCATTGACGGAATGCGCAGTGTTTGGAATCGTGAGTGGTCAGTCGGCAGCCGAGTATGTCCGTGAGAAAGAGGAAGGACAAGGGATATCCACTCTTTTCTCTGAGAACTTGATGAAAAGATGGGGCCGAAGGGCCGAGGCTTATCTCAGAAAAAGAAGAGGGAGTTTTGACCCGCCCCGGGACCTGCTTAAGGATTTAAAAGATTTGGCCTGGAGAAATGCCAGCCCTGTTCGGGAAGAGGGGTCGTTGAAAGAAGGGTTGGAGCGGTTGGCCTCCATTTCAAAAAGAATTGATGAAGTTTATCCCGCTACACTGAAAGACCTTTTCAGAAAGAGAGATTTAGAAAATGTGGCCCTCCTTCTCAAAGCGATCTTAAAAGGAAGTTTGCTTCGGACAGAGAGCAGAGGTTCCTTTTTTCGGAAGGATTTTCCAGATCAGGATGACACCCATTGGTTGAAGAATACCTGCTACCGTCTTAAAAAGGGAGACCTTGAGATTACTCATATAGAAAAATCCGAAATTCGAATATCGAAATCCGAAACAAATTCGAATCTCAAATGACAGAAATTCAAAGACAACTTTCAGAGGGTTTGGATTTAGAATTTTGAAACTGTTTCGAGATTCGGATTTCGTGCTTCGAAATTCCCTTTTAGATAGGAAAAGGGTTATGCCCATCAGCACAAAAAAAGGGGATAAAGGGTTCACTGGGCTTTTGGGAGGGAGACGTGTGCCAAAGTATCACCTCAAGCCTGAAACCTATGGCACGGTGGACGAATTAAACTCTTTTTTGGGAATGGCGAGGGCGACTTCGAAGGATCAAAAGGTGAGAAAAATTCTATTTTACATTCAGAATCACTTATTCATCATTGGCTCAGAACTCGCTTTGTCCGGAGGGAATCGAAATCTCTTGAAGGGGGATATCACCCAAAAGGAGGTAGATTGGTTAAGTCGCCTTTCTATTGATTTGGAGACCTCACTCAAACCAGAGCCTGGATTCGTCATTTATGGTGAGACCCAAATCTCAAGCATTTTAGATGTGGCCCGCGCCGTTTCCAGAAGGGCAGAGCGACTGGTGGCTAAGATGAAAACGAAAAAAATGCTCCACAACCTGAAAATTTTGGAGTACCTCAATCGTCTCTCTGACGTGCTTTATCTCCTCGCCCGATATGAAGAGAAAAGAGCCAGAGTGAAGCCGAAACACCCCTCCTATAAACCCATTTCTCCTTAAAACTTATCCTTAAAACTTATTATTGACAACCATGGCCAAGTTTAATATAAGAAAAGATCATTTACTTTTTTGAAAGGAGGGTTTTTATGAGACGAGCATTCATATTGGGAATCATCGTAGTTTTAGTTTTCGGCGTTTCCTCAGCATGGGCTCAGAAGGCGGTTCGGCTGTCCATTGCTACCGGAGGCACAGGAGGCGTCTATTATCCAATGGGTGGAGGGATGGCCAATATCATATCAAAATATGTCCCCTATGTAGAGGCAACAGCAGAAGTGACCACTGCTTCTGTAGATAACTGTCTTCTGGTTGGAGCTGGAAAGGCAGACTTAGCTCTGATCATGGCAGACACGGGATGGGATGCCTACCAGGGGAAGGCTAAATTTAGGGATAAGATTCCTTTAAGAACAGTAGCAGTTCTTTACCCGAATAATATGCATATCGTGACATTGGAAGGTAAGGGTATTGAGAAGGTGACCGACCTGAAAGGGAAGAGGGTTTCAACGGGAGCTCCTGGGAGTGGAACAGAGGTAAAAGCCCTGAGGGTCATCGAGGCTTATGGATTGGATCCAACTAAGGATATGACTCGGGATAAATTGGGTGTTTCCGAATCAGCCGGGGCGCTCAAGGACAGGAAGATTGACGCTTTCTTCTGGGACGGAGGGCTTCCCACCGCAGCGGTGACAGATTTGGGGGCTACCCCAGGGATTAAAATGAAACTCATAGGCCATGCGGATGCGGTTTCCAAGATGAGGGAAACCTATGGGCCCATCTATGTGCAGGGGATCATCCCTGCAAAAACCTATCCTGGACAGACGGCGGATGTTCCAATTGCTATAGTATGGAATCTACTCGTCTGTTACGAGAAGATGAAAGGTGATACGGCCTATGATATTGTGAAGACTCTCTTTGATCATAAACCGGAGTTGGTTACGGTCCATAGGGAGGCAAGACATTTGTCATTGGATTATCAGGCGGGTGGAGCTTCTCCGATTCCCATCCATCCAGGGGCGATTCGATATTTCACTGAGAAAGGGCTAAAGATTAAATAATTGAGAGCGAAACGCTGGCCCCTCCTGATATTGGTTGGAATCATCGTCATAGCAGGAGGGGTTTTCCTTTTCAAGAAAGTGACTCTCCTTCATATAGAGAATATGGATCGCGCCAAGGCGATCCATATTCGGATCAGCCCATCTGAACAATTTTCGATGTTCTATATCCATTCCATCTATAAAGAGCCTGTTATCGAGGAATTCCAGGCTGAAAAAGATGCGGTTGTCCTTAAAGGGGTTAGGACGAAGAGCCCCGCAGTCATGGAATATTATGGATTTGAGGATATGAAAGAATTCCATCCGATGAATCAGAGGCTGGGGGCTGTTTTCATTATTCGGCGAGGAATGGGAGAAGGACAGGGATTGATTGTGGGAGACAAAAAAATCTATTTGAGCGAGATTGGAGAAAAGGGAGATCGGATTCAATTAAGAGTGGAATCGATGTCCTTGGGGAAATATATTCAATCGATAGTTCTTAAAACCTATTTTGGAGGAGCATTGTAATGGTTCGATCGTCTCAATTTGTCACCCTGAATTTATTTCAGGGTCTCACGAGATGCTGAAACAAGTTCAGCATGACAGAAAGAAGGCAGGAAGGGATCCATGGAAGAGGAGAAGAGAAAAGAAGATCAAGAAGTGGTGATTACAGAGGAGGCCCTGAAAGAGGCCGAAAAGTATATCGAAGAGGAAGAAGGCCCTTCTCGGCGGCTAACAGGAAAGATGGATATTTTCATTACCGTTGTGGCTGTGGTGATGTCGCTCATTCACCTCTATGCTGCCATTGGCATCATCATGACCCAGGTTTTAAGGGGAATCCACGTCATGTTCGTCCTCTTTCTTTCCTTCCTCATCTTCCCGTCCGTCAAACGATTTAAGAATCGAATCGTCTGGTATGACTTCGTCCTCGCCCTTCTCGGAATCGCTGTCATCGTCTACATGCTGATCGATTTTGAAGATTTTATCTACCGCTCTGTCGTTCCAAATTTCTGGGATAAATTTTTTGGGATCATCTTGATCCTTTTAGTTTTAGAAGCAAGCCGGAGAACGACAGGTTGGATCATGTGTGGGATCGTCATCGGGTTTCTCATTTATGCCTTCATTGGACCGATCCTTCCCCATCCCTGGACCCACCGAGGATACGATATTGATCGGATCGTCGGTCATATGTATATGACCCTTGAGGGAATCTTCGGAATTCCGATCGATGTTTCCTCGACATTCATCATTCTCTTCACCATTTGGGGCGCCTTTTTAGAATTCTCGGGGGCAGGAAAGTTCTTTATTGATTTTTCTTTTGCCGCAATGGGTGGAAAGTCTACAAGTGCGGGCCGGACTGTAACACTGGCCTCTTTCCTCCTTGGTGGTCCCTCTGGAAGTGGCGTGGCAACCACAGTCACATTGGGAGCTGTGGCCTATCCCATGCTGGCTAAGGCTGGATATAGTAAGGATGCTGCAGGTGGACTCCTCTCTGCAGGAGGAATCGGGGCGATCCTCTCCCCTCCTGTGCTCGGAGCAGCCGCTTTTCTCATCGCCGAATTCTTAAAGATCTCCTACTTGGATGTGATCGTCATGGCCTGTATTCCAACTTGCCTTTATTATTGGTCTATCTTTTTAATGGTAGAATTGGATGCCAAGAAGTTTGGGGCGGAGGAGATCGTCTATGATAAAACCTATAGTCTGTGGCAGCTCACTTATCTCTATGGGTTTCATTTCATCTCACTCGTCGCCATTGTGGGGATCATGGTTATAGGTTTTACGCCTATCATGGCAGTCTTCTGGTCAACCGTGATCACCTTTGCAGTGAGTTTCATAAGGAAAGATACAGCCCTTACTCCTAAAAAATTAGTTCGGGCATTGAGAGGAGGTTCGATCGGGGTATTGAGCGTTGCATCTACTTGTGCAGCCGCTGGAATCATTGTGGGTGTCGTTACACTAACCGGTTTGGGTTTAAAGTTCAGTTCGATTATCATCGCCTATGCTGGAGGGAGCCTTTTCTTAACGGCAATCTATACGGCGATCATTGTCTGGGTGGTTGGTTTAGCCGTTCCGGTCACGGCTTCTTACATTATTTCTGCGGTGATCGCCGCACCGGCCATGATCCAGCTGGGCGTTCCTGATTTTGCGGCACATATGTTTGTTTTTTATTATTCGATTCTTTCAGAGGTCTCTCCGCCAACGGCCCTCTCCTGCTTTGCGGCTGCTGCACTGACCAAAGGGAACCCTTATAAGACGACCCTATACGCCTGGAAATATACCTTGCCTGCCTTTATCGTGCCTTTCATGTTCACCTTAGACCCCAAGGGAGTTGGCATCCTGTTAATGGGGCCAGTGACGGATGTCATCTGGACGACCGTTACTGCCTTTATCGGAATTGCAGCTTTGGCAGGAGGGGTGGAGAATTGGTTTTGGAAAAGGACTAAACTCTATGAACGGATCATGCTCATCGTGGCAGGGCTGATGCTAGTCTACCCTATTCCCCTATACGACGCCTTTGGGATAGGCCTGATCGTCTTAGTGATTGTTTCTCAAAAGTTAAGGAGGGATGGACAACTTTACTCTTTATAGGTGGACGCTAAAATCCCCCACTTTGGGGTTGACCAATTGAGCATAGTCGCTATATTTGATCTTCAAGGTTTCCACATGGCTTCCTGCTTGGAAAACGATGAATTCATCTTCTGTAAGAATCTGATCCACCCATACTTCTAAATTGTAGAGGTTGCCAAAGGGAGGCATGGCCCCGATCTCAGAGTCAGAGAAGAGCTCTTCAAAATCCTTTTCTTTTGCAATCCCTAATTTCTTACATTCCAGGACCTTTTTCAGTTTCTTGGTATCAACCCGATAACTCGCAGGCAAGACCAACATCGTCATTTTCCCGTCGGCCTTCACCATGACCACTTTCGCCAACTCTTTTCCTGGAACATGCATGGCAGCTGCAATTTCTTGAGAGGTATAGACCCTTTCATGGTACCCCACTTCGTATCGAACCTGATTCTGCTCCAAATAGTCTTTGAGTTTCTTTAAAATGGTCATACGGATTCACCTCCGTTGGGGTGCCTATATTCTACATTCGAAGCACCTGCCTGCCGCAGGCAGGGATTTCGAATTTGAAACCCTCAATTTCAAATATCTATCAATATACTCCAAATCCAGGGGGATGTTAAGAGGAGGGAGGAGCGTCGAAGCGTTTGATTCCCGTCTCAGAATGTTTTAAAAAATACCTATCATGGGAAAATTGAAACTTATTTTGTTCCTTTCATTTATTTCCTTTTTCTTGGCGGGCTGTGGGAATTTCCTCTACCTCTCCAAACTGGGATGGCATCAATCCTTGATTACTTTTCACAGTGTCCCAGTTCAGGAGGTTTTAGAAAATGGAGGGGTGGATCATGAAGCCGAGGAGAAGATTCGTCTCATCCAAGAGGTGAAGCGCTACGGTGAGGAGAAGCTGGGTCTCATGCGGACCAAAAGTTATTCAAAATACTCCGGGGTCAAAGGCACTGTTCTACACGTCATCACTGCCTCGGAGAAGGATCGTCTCCGATTCTATCACTGGAGCTTCCCCATCGCTGGCAAGGTGACCTATAAAAGCTTTTTTACGAAAGAGGGTGTTCTAAAAGAGAAACGATTTCTTGAAGGGAAGGGTTACGACACCTTTGTCCAGAGAGCCGGTGCCTACAGCACGCTCGGATGGCTGAAAGACCCCATCTTCTCGTCCATGCTTCAATGGGATGAAGCCACCCTTGCCAATCTCATTTTACATGAAATGGCCCACACGACCATCTATTTTAAAGGCCAGACCGATTTCAATGAGCAAATGGCCACTTTTGTCGGAAATCAAGGAGCCATCCATTTCTTAATCGACAAGTACGGGAAGGGGTCCAAGGAAGTGGTTGAGGCGATGCATAACCAAGAAGATGACCTCCTTTTTTGTCAGTGGATCGATCAGGCCTGTCAGCGGCTATCGAATTTCTATGCCAGAGAGATTTCAAGGGATGAGAAATTAGGAGGGCGAGGAGAATTATTCCAGCATTTAAAAGAGGATTTTAGAGAAAAGATGGTTTCCTTTAAGACAGAGGGCTACAAAAATTTCGAAAAGCTGGACCTCAATAATGCGGTGTTCTTGGCCTATCGCCGATATATCCATCGCCTCGAAAATTTTCAGGCCCCTTATGAATATTTTGGAGAGGATTTAAGAAGGATGATTCAATTTTTTAAGGAGATCCGAGTCTCGAAGGAAGAACCTTACTCTTATTTAGAGCGATGGATGAAAGAGAGAAAAATTACCGTATCTATAGACCGCTGATCACAAACTCCTCAGAATAGAGGGGACGTAATAGAGGGGACGTTGTTGACCGAGTTGAATTACTCATTGTCCCCTTGGGAGCACCTCTGCAGTATCTTTGATATTGCCGACGTAGAAACACCCAATAACCGCGCCACCTCGGCTAATGATATTTCTAATTCCTTGATCAAATGCTGGGCGATCTCCGAACGCACGCGCGGTATCTCACCCCGCCGGCTCCCCATCCGTAACTCTTCAAGTTCTATTTTTCCCTTTTGACATTCTTCTCTCAGGATGGTTTCAATCCTTTTGCCTCGTTCCACAGGGTTGAACCGATAACGCAAAGGCTCGGCTGATTCACTCAAAACTCGCTCCACAAAACCCCCACTCCCCAAAATCCGCTGGTCTCCGCTTATTTTCTCCTCCGATCTCCGCAACGACAGGACTGCCGACCAACCTCCATAGGAGCGGACCACCC
>Ga0214473_10010930_pt1 | contig 10663 bp, 9 predicted proteins | sample RVTome_7_FD_203509 | JGI IMG/M metagenome (GOLD analysis project Ga0214473, IMG submission 203509) | Soil microbial communities from uranium-contaminated site in the Upper Colorado River Basin, Wyoming, United States - RVT98D197 | ecosystem: Environmental > Terrestrial > Soil > Contaminated >... | reverse complement strand
CGACCTTGGCGAGATGATCATGATATCATTTTGAGGTGGTATGACCATTGGCTAAAGGGTATGGACACGGGAATGATGGGTGAGCCGCCTATAAGGTTGTTCCTCAAAGGGAAAAATGAATGGCGATACGAGAATGAATGGCCCTTGGCGAGAACTCAATGGACGAAATTTTACTTGAGAGGGGAGGGAGGACTGACCAGACAACCTCCAGGGCAAGACGAACATCCTGACACCTTCGTCAACAAGCCTTTCGCACTCCCGAGAGAGGTTCTCCCCGGGATTAAATATCGAACGCCTCCCCTTGAAGAAGATATGGAAGTGACCGGTCCTGTGGCCTTGTACTTCCATGCCGTTTTGGATAGGCCAGAAGCGACGTGGTTTGTAAGCATTAACGATTCAGCGCCAGATGGAACGACCCGACTCATTACAAAAGGCTGGCTTAGGGCATCCCACAGAGCGATTGACGAGAAACGCTCTAAACCATATCAACCCTTTCATCCTCACACAGAAAGCACATCTATTGAACCCGGGAAGGTCTACGAATATGCGATCGACATTAGAGAAACATCAATTCTGTTGGAAGCAGGGCATCGGATCGAATTGGTGATTAAAGGACAGGATTCCTCCTCTGAAGATCCAATTTGGTTCCACCTATGCAATCTCAAAGAGACTAAACATGCCATTTATCACAGCCCTGAGTATTTGTCGTACTTGTTGGTTCCGATGATACCAAAATAACAAAGATTGAGGAGGTTAGGTAGAATGGGCATCAAACATATCGATTTAGAGACATGTAATGGCTGCAAGATATGTATGGGGTTATGCCCGGAAGACGTATTTCGCATGAAGGGCAAAAAGGCGGCTATTGCATATCCTGAAGACTGCATTGCCTGCGTGATGTGTGAAATGTTCTGTCCTGTCAATGCCATCACAATAGATTTAGAGAGAATGCAAAAACTGCCATTACCTTATTAGGTTGGGAGGTTTCATTTATGGGAAAGGGGATTCAGCAAAACGCCTTATCCACAGATGTGCTGGTCATTGGCGGGGGAATGGCCGGAATGATTGCAGCGTTGAAAGCCAAACAGGGGGGCGTAGAAGTCATATGCCTGGATAAAGGAATTGTGGGCTGGGCCGGACAGGTGCCAACAGGGGGAGGGATGGTCACCGTCTGTGAGTCGGAAGCCGAAATGGAAAACTGGGCCAAATGGATTTCTGAAGAGGGTGGATACATAAATAACCAAGAATGGTCGGAGATTTTTGCCACTGAAGGGTATCCCCGATTTCTGGAAATGGATAAATGGGCTTGTCCTATTATTAAAGATACAAGCGGCAAGATAATACTTTATCCCAGGGAAAAGATGTATAAGATACTCTTATGCGATCCCAGGAAACTGCTCATTTCTATCAAAAAGAAAGCCGCGGAGATCGGGGTGAAGTTTATCGACCGTATGAACATTGTCGAATTCATGAAGGACGAGAACCGGGTCATTGGTGCCTATGGCTTTGATCTGGACTCTTCTGAATTCCGCGCCTTCGTGGCAAAAGAAACGATCATTGCTCATGGATCATGTAACTATAAGGTACGAAAATTATTCACAATGAACAATGGCGAAGGGGTCATGGCGGCTTTTAATGTCGGAGCTGAAATGCTCGATGCGGAGTTTGGTAACTCCTATGGATATTCGGCTAAGTATTACGACACATTCGGTCGCGGCCATTCGTACAAATTCTTCATTAATAATCGGGGGGAAAAGATAGTCGATAAGTATGACATCTCTGAAGCTCAAGATGTATATTACAAAGTCGTTTCCGCCATGGGGCAAGAGACGCGCAAGGGGAACGGCCCAATTTGGCTCGATTTAACGATGGCCACTAGGGAGGAGATTTCATCAATTAGGAGTGAGACGAAAATGGCAGGAAATATGTGGGTAATACTCCCTCGTGATGGGAGAGATCCGATTAAAGAAAAAATGGAATGGGTCCCCATTTTAACTGGAAAACAGGGAGCCATCAGGGTTGATACTAAATGTAAAACATCCGTGGACGGCTTATGGGCTGCCGGAGATGCAATCTCCTTAGGGTCTGCATGGACCGGAGCCCTCGCCCCCGGCAATATGCCAGGATCAGGAATTCCGTTCGCAGTTGTCAGTGGATTTCGAGCCGGGGATTTTGCTGCGAGGTCTGCTGCTGAAGTTCCTCCTTTAAGGGGGGTGAGGAATTCCGAAATAAACAAAATGAAAGAAGAACTCTTTCGGCCTCTGGGCAAGAAAAGTGGAAAGGATTCCGGGGAAGCCATCTATCAAATTCAAGAGGTAGTTTACCCGCTCGAATATAATTTCTTCCGGCGGGAAGATCGTCTAAAAGAAGGGCTAAAGAAGATTGAAGAGGTTAAATCTTCCTTGCCGGATTTAACAGCCAAGGATTCGCACGATCTTGCAAAATGTCACCAAGCTCGCTCGATGGCCGTATGCGCAGAGATGACATTCAGGGCTGCTTTGTTAAGGACTGAAACGCGATCAGCTCACATTCGGGAGGATTATCCGAATACAGACAACAAGAATTGGCTTAAGTGGATTGTGATTCGTGGAAACGAGCGAACAATGGAGCTATCCACCGAACCCGTTCCAATTACGAAATACCGATACAAGCCTGAAGGATCTGCGGCTTAAATCATGTCGAAGAATATAATCGATTCATGAGGCTATCATTTTCCGAGGTAGTTCTAAATGAAGATTGAGAAGATAGAAGCGATCCCATTTAGTATTCCTTATTCAAAACCGATGAAGTATGGCTTAAGGGGTTATTTGGAATCAGCCGATCATGTCCTGATCCGAGTCACCACCGAGGATGGCATCACAGGTCTGGGAGAGGCAATGCCTCGTCCGATTATCTATGGTGAATCACAGACTTCTATCGTATGGGCTGTGGAAAGTTGGATTGCGCCAAGGTTAAAGGGGCTTCCTTTGTTTGGTGTTGAGAAAATATGGGACGAAATGGAACCTCTGCGTGGAAATAACACAGCAAAGGGAGCAGTGGATATTGCCATTCACGATGCTTTGGGGAAATCACTGGGAATTCCCATCTATAAACTGTTGGGGGGATGGACGGATAAAATCCCGGTTGCGTGGATCGTGGGGCAACTGGGAACTGAAGAAATGATCGAAGAGTGCTTACAGGCTCGAAGGGAAGGAATTAAGAGTTACAAGGTCAAAGTGGGCATTGATTCCAAGAAAGATATTGAAGTGATTCGGTTGTTGAGGGAGAAATTAGGCGACGATGCAGTCATTTATGTCGACGCCAACCAAGCTTTTTCGTATCATCAGGCAAGTAAGGTTCTGCCGGTCATGGAAAGCTACGGGATAGCCCTGGTCGAAGAACCCATCCCTATTTGGGACAGAGAGGGGAGAGTAAAATTGTCCCGGCAGATCACTATCCCACTCATGGGTGACGAGAGCGTCATCTCCCCACTTGATGCGAAAAATCAGATTGATATAGGAGCCATAACGGTCATCAGTATCAAAACACCTCGAACGGGGTATTACCAATCACGAAAAATCATCCATCTTGCAGAGCTGGCAGGTTTCTCTTGTATCATCGGGACACAGGTTGAAACAGATGTTGGAGTCTTAGCCAGCGCTCATTTTGGTGCAGCCTTTAAAATATTTGCCTATCCCGCTGAACTGACCTACTTTCTTACAATGAAAGACTCCCTCCTCCAAAATCCTCCTAAGATCGAAAACGGGATGATGGCTTTGCCGAACAGACCTGGGCTGGGGGCAGAACTGGATGAAGAGAAAATCAAATACTACCGGAAAGACAAGTGAGACTTCCGCCTTTGTGCAACACGTGTCGGGCATTTAAGCGACTCTCTGCTTAATAGAGGATCAAGAGTGGAAATTCAAAAGGTGATGATTATTGGTGCAGGTACCATGGGGCACGCATTAACCCAGATGTTTGCCGCAGGTGGCTTTTGCGTCTATTGTGTGGACGTTGATCGAGATGCAATAGACAGAGCGTTAAGGTTGATAAAAGCTAGTTTGGAAGCATTGGAAAACCAAGGGATGAGCAAAGAGGGATCTTCCAAGGCTGCCCTTGAAAGGATTAGAACCTTTGTTGGTTTTGATCAAGTTCCACGGGATATAGAATTGATCATAGAGGCAGTTTATGAAGATGAGCGTGCCAAAAGTGAGGTTTTTGAGAGGATCGATCGACTCTTTCCTCCGGAAGCGATCGTTGCGAGCAACACCTCATACTTAAATGTCTTTGAGTTTGCCAGGATTAGGGGACCGGAGCGATTCATCATTACTCACTGGTTTGCGCCGCCTCATATCATGCCGGTCGTAGAGGTGGTGAAGGGCCCAGAAACATCTGCCGATACTGTTCGTCAAATTCTGTCTCTCCTAAAAAGGCTCGGTAAGAAGGCAATTCTTTTGGAAAAGTATATCCCGGGTTTTATTGTCAACAGGCTTCAACGAATGATCGGAAAAGAGGTATTTCACCTCTTGGATAACGAGATTGTATCGGCACAGGATTTGGATATGGCGGTGAAATATAGTCTTGGAATCCGGATCCCGGTCATTGGTGTGGTTCAGCGGTATGATTACGCTGGTCTCGATTTCTCTCTGATGACTCAGAGAAGCGATTTCATTTCAAAAGAGTTTAATGAAGCGCCATCAAAAACGCTTGAAGCATTAGTTAAGGCGGGACACGTGGGTGTCAAGAGTGGCAAGGGGTTTTATGATTACGAAGGAAAGCCTCAAGAAGAGATATTCCGAGATAGGGATGTGAAGCTACTAAAAGTAAAAGAACTAATAGAGCAATTCGACGTTCCACGGGAGCGACGCGGTGAAGACGAATAGGGTCCAAGGGAAGACCAAAATCCCTAAAGTTCAGTTGATCCGGTTAAGAAAACTCTTCGACAAAGGAACTGTTTACGATTTGGGCCAGCCGTATCACGTGGGTATGCCCCATTATTCCTTGCACCCCGCTTTTCTTTTTTCTTTGACCCGGAAGCATGGTGATTACATTTATGAGGGAGGGGTGAGTGCTGCCGCTGAGATATTTACAACAGGCGGTCATGTAGGCACTCACCTCGACAGTTTGGGACATATCTCCAAAAGAGGAAAACTATTTTCAGGCATAGAAGCCTCCGTCGTCCAGGAATATTCTACCGGGCTAAAACAACTTGGTATTGACCAGACAATGCCTATTTTGGGAAGAGGGGTTTTATTGGACGTTGCTGCACTTAACGGTGTTAAGGTCTTAAAACCGCAATATACAATAACGGTGGATATTCTCAAGAGAACGGTGGCCGAAGAGGCTATATCAATAGAGAAATACGACATCGTCCTAATCAGGACTGGATGGGCAAATTATTGGAACGATCCCAGACGGTTTGTGTCGAATAACGAGGGAACTCCGGGCCCTGACCTCGCCGCTGCAAAATGGCTTTCATCAAGGGGAATCCTTCTCACGGGATCGGACACCCTGGCGTTTGAAAAAATGCCTTCCCACTTGCCTGTTCATCAATTCTTGCTGGTCGAAAAAGGCATACAGATAATGGAGATGCTCAATCTTGAGCAGCTATCTCGAGACAGAGTTTTCGAATTCCTATTTATGGTGTCTCCCCTTAAGATAAAAGGCGGAACGGCTTCGCCCGTGAGGCCAATTGCGGTAATTTGATTTGCGAAAGACCAAATCCGAGGCAAGCAAGGGAAGGATTAATCTTAAGATGTTTTTCGGCTATTGAGAAAATGCCTTGCGGCAAGCCGCCAATTCCGAGAATTTAACAAACTATTATCAAAGTGAAAATATCTTCGATAGGAGAAGCACAATGAAGGGACGTTTGCCCAAAAGGTGGGACTTTGAAACCGAAGTTGCTGTGATAGGGGCTGGAGCAGCAGGCCCCACCGTTGCTATCTCAGCTCATGCTGCAGGGGCTAAGGTCTTGATGCTTGAGAAGATGCCAAAACCGAGTGGAGATATTTCGATTTCGGGAGGGTGCGTTTATGCTGCCGGTACGCCCATCCAGAGAAAATTAGGAATCAAGGATTCACCTGAACGAATGTATAATCTGTATGTAGCGGCCTGTCCGAAGGCGAATAAAAAAGAAAGAGAAAAAATGAGGATAATTGCTTATGGTTCGGCTGATGCGATTAAATGGCTGAGTCAGTTGGGGGTGAAGTTTCCCGCAAAAAATGGGGCGCCAGGTATAACACATGGCGGACTTGAGTTACTCCCGGAATATGCTGCTGTGGTTCCTCCCGTACCCGGGGCGCATGCTTGTGAGGGGGGCGGGAGAGTATTGCAGGAAATTCTTCTTAGCAGAGCAAGAGAGAAAGGTATCCAGATTGTGACTGAAATGAGGGCTCGTGAACTGATATCAGACGCTCAAGGGAAAATCGTGGGTATTAAAGCTGAAAACAGGGGTAAAGAAGTAACAATTTTTGCCAAAAGGAGTGTGGTTATATGTAGCGGCCATTTCGCACACAGCAAGAAACTGATCGATTTGTATTTTCCTCAATATAAGACCTTTCCGACCTTTACAGTCGATGGGCTTGAAGGCGATGGCTTGGTCATGGCGCAAGAGCACGGAGCTGCCGTGGCCAATATCAGTGACTGCAGAATAAATATAGGTATGCCGGTCAAAGGCCGAAAGGCTCTGATGATCTCTCGGTGGAGTCCTTGTATTTTGATAAACAGAGGAGGGAAACGGTTTATTAACGATCACGCAGGATACGGTCCTTTGGCAAAGGCTATAATCGAGCAGGAAGGTAGCATGTGCTTTGTGATCTTCGATGAACTTGCAAGAAAAACCCGGGAAGGAAATATTCTTCACCCATATCTGAGTTTGGACCTGAGCATTGAAATTAAGAAGGGATTGGTCAAGAGAGGATCTACGATCCAGAATTTGGCTAGAGAAATCGGAGTGAACCCTATGGCGTTGGAAGCGACCATTCGGAAATATAACGAAAACGCTAAGTTAGGCGAAGATCCAGAATTTGGTTCTGTTCATTTTGTTGAGCCAATTTGTCACCCTCCTTTCTATGCGGTCAGGGGCGTGCCGGCTATCGGGTCACCCACCGGAGGTTTGGTAACAAATCTTGAGGGACAGGTGGTAGACGTATTTGGGAAAACTATCCCAAACTTATATGCTCTTGGGGCCGTTACAAGTACTTACCCAGGATACCCAGGATCCGGGTCACATTTCGCGAATATTTTTGTTTTTGGCCGTATGATTGGTAAGAATGCGGCAAATAACCCGTTATCGTAGAGGATTCAAGCAACTGCACAGATGATTTGGAAAACGGAAGAAAGCAAATTGAACGGTGTGTCAGGAGGAGCAGTCAAGAGCTGGGGAGGAAAAGGTGAGATCGAGACTTGGACCGTCCTCCATTGTCACAGAATATCTTATGAGACGGGAGTTGAGGAGAAAAGGTAGTTCCTATGAAAAAAGGCGCTTTTAAGACCAGATATGATTCTTACTATCCATGGGTATTCTTAGCCATTTGTCTGATGATCTGGCAGCTTGCAGCGGGATACTTCAAGATTCCCACTTATATTCTTCCCGCCCCATGGGCTATCATCTCCAAAGGCATTGAAATCTGGCCTACCTTGTTACACCACTTACTCGTCACCTTGGAAGAGATACTCGTAGGTTTTGTCTTAGGGTCTTTGTTAGGGGCATTTCTTGCTTTTTTCATATCTTACTACGCCTTAGCACGAAAGATTTTCTTGCCTTACATGGTCGCTTTTCAAACCATGCCCAAGCTAGGTTTGGCGCCTCTTTTCATTATCTGGTTTGGATTTGGATTTCTTACAAATATCACTATCGTAACATCTATTTCATTTTTCCCGATTCTTGTGAACTTTTTTGCGGGCCTGGACCAATTTAATGAGAACGAAGAGCGCCTTATGGCCTCTTACAATGCTTCAAAGAATCAAATCTATTTCCATGTCCGGGTTTTTCGAGCCTTCCCTTTTCTTTTTGCTGGTCTTCAACTGGGTATCATCCTGTCTGTCACCGGAGCAATTGTTGCAGAATTCATTGCTGGCAACGAGGGATTGGGATATTTGACCATTTTAGCCAATAACAATTTGGAAACGGCTATGATGTTCTGTGCTTTGCTTCTTTTGGGGATCATTGGATTTGTTTTCTATCATATCATGGACTTTATCCAGAAGGTTCTAATGCCTTGGGCCACAAAGACAAAAACATTAACCGGCTCAGAAAGCGGTCTATAATATGTCCTATATAGTCCTTAAGAATGTATTCCTGACCTATAATCCTGATTCTCCAGGGGGAGGGATAGAAGCACTAACGGATATTAGTTTTGAAGTGGTGAAGGGATCTTTCACCAGTATCATTGGACCATCAGGATGTGGCAAATCGACTTTGCTTTATTGTATTGGAAATCTGCTGCAGGTATCCAGGGGCAGTATCATGATCGATGGCAAACCTCCCCAGGAAGCGCGAAAGAATAGAATGTTCGGTTATGTGCCCCAGGATCCCACGCTCATGGATTGGAAAACTGTTTTGGATAATATCGCGTTGCCGTCAAAAATTATGGGCATTAGAGGCAATAACAGGATATCCGGCCTCATAGAGCTGGTTGGACTGAAAGGATTTGAGAAAAACTATCCAAAAGATTTATCCGGCGGAATGAAACAGCGAGTATCTCTTGCAAGAGCGCTTTCATATAGCCCCCCTATTTTGCTTATGGATGAGCCATTGGCAAATCTGGATGCTTTATTAAGGGAGAGGATGAACGAAGAGTTGCTAAAAATTTGGAAAGAAACAGGCACAACCATTGTTCTCATCACACACGATATTTCTGAAGCTGTTTTGTTATCCGATACGGTAGTTATTTTATCGAAAAGGCCGGGAAAGATAGTGGAAATCGTGAGGATTGACCTGCCGAGACCAAGGAGTAGAAAAACTCTGCACCTTGTTGAGGCGCATGACTACATTGATAGATTTAGAGACATGCTAAGCGTTTGAGATCGACGAAGAGGGAAAATTCAAAGGGGAAACTGAAAACAGGCGGAAGGCAAATAGCTGGTGCAGGATAGCAAATATTTTTACGAAGGAGGTTGAAATGAAAGATTCAATGAGACGGTCAAGCGTTTCCGATAATGTGGGACATATTCTAACAGCTTTAGTCATTCTTGCGGTTGCTCTTGCAATAGTGAGTGTCCCAGCGGATGCTCTTGCCCAGGGGAAAATACAAATCAAGTTCAGGAATCCATTTAGCCCAACGGGTTCCTGGGCAATGTTTTGGTCGTGCCAAGACCGCTTTTGGCCGGATGAAGGTGTCTATGGTGAGGTTGAAGATGGCAAAGGAAGTGCAGACGTTGTGATGGCGGTTGGGTCTGGCTCGTCCCAAATGGGTTACGGTCAAATAGCGGCTATCATGGCGGGTATTCAAAAAGGTATGCCCATCCAGACCGTGTTAATAGGAACGCAAAATGATACAAGTGCGCTATTCGCATTGAAGGAGAGAGGGTTTAAGAGTTTAAAGGATTTTGAAGGAAAAACGGTCGGCATTTTTCCGTTTGGATATACGGGGCCACTGGTTAAAGGCATGCTCAAAAAGAATGGTGTCGACTTATCAAAAGTCAAATTCACCAATGTTTCCGTAGGGAACGAAGTACCCTTGTTGGCAGCAGGCAAACTGGATGCCTTTTGTGGGATGGTAAGTGCCCAGGACGTCCAATTGTTAGCAATGGGACACGAGCTTACAGTCTTTCCCATAAAAGAGCATGGCATACCGATTCCTAGCGATGGCATTATCATCAATACAAACTGGGCAAAACAGGTTGGTCGTGAGACGGTACTGAAATATATACGCGGAATTGCCAGGGGTTTTATTCTGGCAAAGACAGACGTAAAAACAATGATTGAGGATATGATTAAGTATCGGCCTGATCAACGTCTAGCGTACGATGTGCGCATGGCTGAGAATTATACTCGTTGGCATTACAAGTATAAGAGTGAAATCATAGAGAAACATGGATTTGGGTGGATTGACAAGAACGTGATGGAATTTACGCAAGATGTCCTTATCGAAGTGGGCATTTTGAAGGAAAAGACCGATGTCGAAAAGTATTATACCATGGAGTACATTACCGATAAGACTTTTCGACCTTTAGCCACGGAGTATATAAGAGCACAAGTGGATCCGAATCTGAAAACATATCATGAGAAAATTCGTGGTACAAAAAAATAGTTCATTGCGAAGTCTGTGACAAAAGTAATTCACATGGGGTAACGCATGATTTCAGAGGAAGAATCACGCCCTTTTAAATACCTCTCGCGCCCGATTAGGGTTGGGAATTCCGATCTCAAGAATCGTATCGTCCTGGCCCCCGCTCATGTTGGCCTGACCACTTCGGGTGGGGAAGTCGGCCCAGAATTTATTGGTTACATGGAAGCAAGAGCAAGAGGGGGAGTTGCAATGGTTATCATGGGGGTGGGCCTGGTGAAAGGCAAAAACCAGACAGGGTCCACTTATCCACGAATGGACGAAGACAGATACATTTCAAGTCTTTATAAATTGACGGAACGAATCCATCTTCATCATTGTGTTGCCTGTGCCCAGTTATTTCATCCGGGAAGATTTTCGAAAGACGAACCCGTATCCGCCTCTGATGTCCCTGG